>Ga0163144_10026891_pt1 | contig 11164 bp, 2 predicted proteins | sample OliLak19BULKMAT1_FD_123175 | JGI IMG/M metagenome (GOLD analysis project Ga0163144, IMG submission 123175) | Freshwater microbial mat bacterial communities from Lake Vanda, McMurdo Dry Valleys, Antarctica - Oligotrophic Lake LV.19.BULKMAT1 | ecosystem: Environmental > Aquatic > Freshwater > Lake... | reverse complement strand
TTTGTAGGGTTAGGGTTGAGCGAGCGAATGTGCTACCTAATAGTACTACACAAACCAAAAAGCATCCTCCTCCATACCTCCTCCAGAATCCAGCCACTGCTACGCAGTTTGGCGGAGTAAACTGTTGTACCAGTACGTACCAGTACTCTGTCTTTAGTTTTTGTGGTTGTTGACCGCCGCCGCGAGCAACTATTAGTAAGTTAGCCACAAGTACAATAACGAGCACTCATCACAACAACAAAAACTTGACTTTCTGCCCATGCATCTTACACATTGCCCCCAATAGAGCAGCTGTTAGCCAATACAACACAGCTACTGTCTAGCTGTAGTTAAGTAGCGTAGCTACGTAGTAGTCTGCGTGCTCAGTGTGGGGCTTGTGGGTCTCGGTTTCGTTGCTTCTACAAAGAAGGAAGGAAGACACACGATGAATTCCATCGCATTTGTTTGTTTCTTTCTGTTCGGGTCCTCGTTGTTTTCTGCTGCTGCCTTTATTGGGAAAAGATGCTGCAGCCAAGGCTACAACACTTGCTATGGCAGCAATTATCATCGCCGATTACCTTCTTATGCGGTTTTCTCTGCTTTGCCCAAAACGGAAGAAGTGGATTTAGTGTTGTCTTCGTCGTCCGGCAATCTGCTTTTTCTTCAAGAGTGCTTTAACTTTACAGAGGAATGGCTGGCAAACAAAAAGAAAATGAAGACTCACGATTGCTTTGATAAGATGAATCGCTCTGTGGCGCTGGAGCGTCTCGACTGGTTAGAAAAGCGTCTCGAGTTGACCCAGAAGGATCTTGCTTTCATTGTAGGCAGGAGACCCAAAATTCTTCGATCGGATCCAGACACAAGTTTAGGGCCGACAATTGATGCTTTTATGGAACAATTGGCCCTGAATACGACACAACTCACCAAGATGGTAAAAAAGGTCCCTGATATCATCCAATGTAGTCGTGGTAATTTGCAACACATGTTGTTTTGGCTCCGTGATCGTGTTTGCCTCAACAACACTGAAACTCTCGTCAAGATAGTTCAGAGAACACCAGTATTGCTCCTGCTGAGCATTGACAACAATCTTGTCCCGACATTAAAGTTGCTCCAAGAAAGGTTGAATACAAGTGACACCCAATTAGCAAGACTCTATTCAAAGGCGCCGGAGATTCTTGCATGCAACTACACGACCGGTATCGAACCAAAGCTGAACTGGTTGCAGGAACGACTGGGTCTAGACAACATACAACTTGCCAGGATTGTGACTAGGCAACCTCAACTAATAATGAATAGCATTCCACGCAACCTTGATCCCACCCTCATTTTCTTCAAAGAGTGCCTGGGAGAAGAGTGTGCGTTGGCGTACCTGAAAAAGAATCCAAGTAGTTTTGGTTATAGTTTGGAAAAGAGACTGAAACCACGGCGTGAGCAACTTCAAAAGGCTGGCATCCAACTGGATGTCAGTAGTGTTCGCCGAATGTGTATGTATACTGAGAAAAAATGGAATGCCAGCCTCGGCATTTAAAAACATCAATAGGCTTAAAAGAGATTGGATTTTGTCATGCCGAAGGCGTTATTTTCGCTTCGTAAGGGAGAAACCGCAAGAACGAGCAGTCAACTCTCCTTTGGAAGAAAACAATACGAAATGCTCCCCTCCTGTGGGCGCTTGGAGACCATTCAATCGGGTAACGCGCCGCCTGCCAGGAGTTTACCGATATTGCTGTGCTTCTGTGAGTGGATTCTGCGTCGGCTTGGTCAATTTTGCATTCCCAGCAAGAACGATTCCGTTCCTGGCGACAGCATTAGCAACAAACGACAAACGCCAATCAGTCTGCCTGTGCTGCATCAAAAGTACAAGCCTGCCAAAATCGACTACAAATGATACCGTTACAATGAACTTTAGATCAAAGGTCTCCTCTTCTTTTACATTTTAGTTTTGCATCATTCTAAATATTATCATTTTTATCTTCATAGAACTTAAGAAGACCTTGCTTTTCGCGTAGAACTTATTTCGGCTACACTCGCTGACAAAAATGAAGCCCACTCGTTGTCTGATGGCATATTTTTTTATGTTCGAGTTAACGTTCTTTTAAAAAAAACAAGTGGCGCGCAATAGCACTAGCACTGGAATTTCTTTTGAGTAGTGGCTTCAGCTATAATGGCTTGCTTGTCTTCCTTGGTGGCGGCATGCAGGTTTGACTGCTCGACGTACAGCTGAAACTCATAATCGTTCAGCGTAACAAAGTATTCAGCCTCTCCCGTATCGGATGAAGATGAATGGATGGTTTCTAGTCGCAGCTTCTTTCGCTTCTCGGTGTTTGTATAAGACAGAATGTCCTCAACAGCGTTTTTTAGCTTTTCCGCACTCGAAAGCAGCTGCTGATTGGTGTGATCAGCACAGAGTTCAGATTTTTTAAGCTTCGCGATGCGTTGCTCCATCGCACCCTGGAAGCTCAATATGCATGGCTGAAGCTTGGGCAACCGTTTCTCCAGGTGCTCTCTCTCACTTCGAGTTTGTTTTCGTGCAACTTCCAGGGATTTATGCTCTCTCAGCGCTGTTTCAAGCCGGTTCTCAGCTTGTGCCTGGAGTTTGTCGGCGCTGGCGTATTGGTCTTGTAAGTGCGAAATGTTCTCTTCTAGCAGCGAGATCTCGCTGATCAACGTGCGGGTCTCTACTTTTTCACGCACTTTCAGCACTCTCAGCTCTTCACGAAGCGTGTCGATTACATTGCTTTGCTGTTGTAAGTGATTGTCTTTTTCCGACATAGATGACTGTACCTCCTTCAAATAGTTTTTATTTACCTCGTATAGTGCCTTGATTTTTTGCTCGCTCTTTTTCTTATCAACAATAAGTAATTCAAGCATTGCTGCAAGTTGTGCGACATCTGCGAGTCGGCACTCCAATTCAAACTCCAGCGTTTGAGAATCACCCGACGGAGTGCTATGAATGCCACCGTTCAGGGCCGATCGCTCATCTAACGAGCTTGCAGGCAGTGATCCGTTCAATTTCAATATCTCTTTTTGAAGCAAACTGACTTTACGTAGCACCGTCCTTACAACCTCATCTTCGCGCTCTTTTGATTTTCCTAATTGTGCATTCAAGCCTTGAGAAAAGACAGAGTGTTTTTGGGTGATCTTGGAAAGCGAAACTGAGCTGTTCACGCTCATTACTGTTCGGCTTGCTACACTCATGTCGCTCATGGAAGGACCGATCCCTAGACATGAGCTTGCATCATCTGCGTCGTCAATCAGGCTTCTTATTGGATGGGCCAGGCCGTCATCGATATGGGCTTGAAGATAATTAGAGTTAGAAATACCATTATTTCCAATTTGGAAAGAGGTCGTGGAGAGTTGCTGTCTTAGCTTGTTTACTTCATCAATGTATCGTTGTCGGTCACATTCGACTCGCTCCAGACAGTCCTCGAGATGATTGATTCTGCATGTCTTCTCATCTTCCTCGTTTACATCATTTGTTTCTTGCACTTTATCCTCAGCTTCACTTTTGAAACTTTTGATGGACTCTTGTAGAAAGGCGAGCGTGTCTGCAAAGCCTTCCTGACCCGAAAATGCTCTTTGCAGTTCTTGTTCCAGATGAGCGATTCGTTCCTTTTTTTCATCCAGCGCTGCCAATGTTGTCTCGAGCTGAACTGCAAGAGTTTGCTTGTCTTGATTGCTCAGTTCGGGTGTATTTGCTGCCTCATTATACGAATTTGAGCACTTTTCGCGTTCATCTAACCCCTTTATCTCAGCCTTGTGTTCTTCCAGAGCACTAGAAGCTTGCTCATACTTCACCAAAAGAGCCCCCTTCTCATCTTCTATCTTTTTTCGTTCCTCCTCAGCTGCCGCTATGTCATTTTGTAGAGCCTTTATCAAATTTCTCAACTCCAAGAGCTCTCTTCGGTCTCTCTTCTGTTGAGATGAAACCAATGCACATTCCACTGACTCAAGGCTTCTGTCTTCTGCGCTATTGCAATCTTCCTCGTCGTCGCAATCGACACAGGTCTTGTAAGCACCTTCTTTTGTGAAGGTACGGTCACGTGTCTTTGAGGAACTTATTTGCTGGGAAAGGTTGGCGATTTCCACTTGCTTAATCTCAAGCTCCCTTTCAGTTGTAGTAAGCTTTTCTTCCATCTCAGATAATTGCAGTTTTAAATGCGTGGCTTCTTTTTCAGCACTGGTTGTTTTTGACTTCGAACGTTGGAGCTCAGACGACAAGCACTGTCGCTCTTCTGCTTCACGTCGGTACTTTTGCATAGCTGCGTTGTACGAGTTCTCTGCTGTTTGGAGTTTTAGTTCCAAGTCAGATATCCGTCGACGAACCTGGGCATCTGTCTGTATGTTTTGGTAAGATAACCTTTCCTGTGCCTCCTTCCTCATGAGAATACATTTCAATTGCGAGACTTCGGCGTGAGCTGCACCTAAAGCAATTTGTTGACGTGATATGTTCGCCTCAGAGCTGCTTTGAAGCGCTTTGAGACGGTCAATCTCATCCATTAAGGCTTGCTGGTGTTTAATTTTTGACTTCAAGGTGACTTGAAGTTCCTCCAGACGTTTGATCTCGTCCAACAGGGCTTGCTGGTGTGATGATTTCTCCTCTGCGTCAGCTAGAGAAGTTTCGAGACGCTTGATTTCCTCCGTGAGTGCTTTAACCTCGCTTGTAGTCGATGACGACGACGGGGACGACACGTCGTGCTTTGTAGTAGCTTCTTCAAGCACCGTGACTCTTTCGACAAGCTCTTTTTTCTCCTTTTCTAGTGCAGAAACCGTTTCAGATAAAGTAGCATCCTTCTCATGGAATGACGCATTCTCCTGTTCAAGATTCAAGATTGCTGCTGCCTTTTCGATAGACTCGTTCTGTAAAAGCTTCAGGTGCTGCAAGAGATCTGCCTTTTCTGACATGGCCCTAGATCTAATTTCCCGCAACACTATATCTTGCTTCGTGGAGGTGGTCTGAACTTTACATAAGCGTTCCAATTTTGCCTGGAGCTCTTGATTCTCGAGATGCGCCTGTTCAAGCTTCTCTGAAAATGAAGCATTCTGCTCGGATAGACTTTTCTGAGCCTTGAGTGCCATCTTGCAATCCTCGCATGGCGTATTTGATCGAACGATTTCTCTATCGTTCATAGCATCGTCGAGATCCATTTCTAGCCTAGATACCTCAATGATGGTTCTGCTTAGGTCAGTTCTTGTGATATCAAGTATATCCGTAAGCTTTTCGTTTTCTCTCGAAAGAAAAGTACACTTGGCAAGTGCTTCTTGCCTTTCACGGTTGACTGTGTAAAAGTCATCTGAGTGGCTTTCACGAGAAGTACTATCCTTAAAATCTTTCTCCTGTTCAATCTTCGCGAGATCACGAAACTCTTCCACTTCGCTCTCCAAGGTTGCGATCCGCATTGTAGCCATCAAGAGATCCTCAGTTTGGTTTTTTTCTAATGCGGGCTCTAGTAGATTGGCCAATACGCGGTCCGCTGTGCGAGCTTCCATTGCAGCGATCTTCTCCTCGCACTCCTCCTTCGAAAAATACAACTGTTCTATTCTAAGCGAAAGCTCGGTGTTATCGAGGATGCGACTCTCCAAATCACGCTTCGTTCGTTCCAAATCAAGCGAGAGACCTCGATGAGACAATGCAACTACATCTCTTTCCTTCTCGACACGAGCGATGTCTTCTTCCAGGTTAGTCATTTTCCCTTTTAAGACAGCGAGATCTTGCTCGGTTTCTCTCGCCGATACCTTTTCTTGTTCTAATTCCTTCTCCAGTTTAACAATGCGGTCTTTTTGGGAAGAAACCATTTGCTCTTTTTCTTCTGAATCCCATTTTTGGAGCTCGAGGTCCTTAAGAGTGTCCTTCAATTGCGCCATTTGCAGCTTGTGTTGCTCCATAATCTCTTCTTTTGACCAAAGACATTTCTTCTTAACGTCCAAGGCATTATTTAGTTCTAAGCGTAGTTTTTCGAGGCGACAATCGTAGTCTTCATTTGCCACCTGAAGTTGTTGGACTTCATTAAAAAGCTTTTGCTTGTCCCGGACTGCCTGATCTAGATTGAGTGTCACGTTTTCAAGGTCACTTGAAATGGCTTTGCGCTCAGCCACTGCATCATTACGTTCCTTCGCCAAGTTAAGGACTTCCTCTTGAAGCATCAATAGCCTTTCTTCCAAGTCCCTCACTTTTTTCGCTGCGTGTTCGTATTGGCGACCCAAAGGATCACTTTCGAGCAACAGTATTTTCTCGTCGCATTCAGCCTTTTCAGCGAAGAGCTCCTCAGTCTTCTTTAGAAGATCTTCACTGTCTAAAGTTCTACTTTTCAAGTCTTGCTTGGTTCGCTTCAGATGGAGTTCCAAGGCTTCACATTCTGATGCAGTTTGAACACGGCGTCTCTCTGCTTCTGCATAGTCCCGTTGCAACGTCTCAACGAGATCTCGCAAAGAGGCGATTTCATTCCGCAAAACGTCTGGCTGTCCTAGCTCCGGGTCATCCTCCAACACCCGAACTTTCTGTTGGTAATATGCCAATGACTTCTCCATATGCACGGCACTTCTAGCAGAAGCCTGTCTTAAAGAAGACATTTGCTTTTCCATCGAATTAAGTTTGTCACGATATTCCTGAGAGATTGACCGAGAGTGTTTGAGCTCTTTCTTGAGTCGGTCTCTATCCGCTGAAGCCTTTTTTGCTTCTTTTTTTGTTCGTTCGAGTCGTTTTGATAAAGCGTCCCATCGCTTTGAGCCATCCTTCAATTCGGCAGCAGCAGTGTCTTTTTCATCTGTGTCGGCGTTATCACTTTCTGACTCCGCGCCCGCCTCTTCCTTATACGTATCCCTCCTACTCATTTGAGAAGCATTGTGACTCTTCAACTTCTCGTCCACAAGCTCAACTTCGAGAGTTTCAACCCGCTGCCTGAGAAATGCTGTTTCCTTTTCAACAATTTTAGATATGGCTGTTTGTATTTGGTGATCTGTTGTTGTTTGGGCGTCATCTCGTTCCTCTTTCTTAGGAGTCGCGTTCTTTGTATTGCATACTTGCAGCGTCGTCACTTCTTTCGTTTTCAGTTCAAACATGCAACCATCGATTTTAACAAACTCTGAAGATGTCATTCGTTCGGCCCTGTAGAGCCTTGCGGCATTGTGGCTTATTTCGTCTGTTTCCTCGTTATTGCTGGGTACAACGACACCGTTTGTTTCCAACTCTTGAAGCTTTCGATTCAACTCCGTCATGTCACGATGACAAGATAGATCAGAGGCGGGATCTTTTGCCGCCTTCACTTGAGCTACTTGGATACGAAGCATCTGGTTGGCCCGGCGTAGGCCTCCGATTTCGTGGTCCTTGTTAGAGATTGCACTCCGATGTGTTTCAGACCATTGCGTCAATTTACTCTTCACGGATGAGGCAGTAGCGTTGGCTCCATTTCTTTCCGCAATCAATCTCGTCAAAAGTTGCCTTTGTGATCTGTGCGTGGCCTTGAGCTGGCGCAGAGAATCCATACTTGATTGCCAAAAGTCAGTGCTGGTGGAAGTTGAATTTTCTTTGTTGTCGGCCTTAGAATGGATGCTGTTGCTGTCTGTTGACTCGTCCAACGGAATTGGATCAATCTGTTCCACTATTGTGTCCAAGTAAGAACGCCCTTGGTGGTCGATAGGGAGCTCTTCACTTCTGGTGGCCCTAATGAGCAAGTCATCGCTTTGCGAATGCGCGTTCTGGCGAAATGCTGTTTGTTTGGTAGAGCTTTTGACTGGTTGGCGTGATTTGGTATTGAGGTTAGGGACATGTAGATTAGATGATGGTGTATTGAAAGTAAAGGTAGGAGCCTCAACGTTGACAGCCAGCGTTCGAGCAACCAGTGGCCGTGTATTCAATGCCAATTTGTTCTGTGCTTGACCGCCATGCGCATTCTCTGGTCGATAATTGACAGGGTTGGCGTACTCTAAATCATTTTGAACGACCGTTTCCGAACGCTGAAGAGCAGCAGGATCTTCTGAGTCGTAGGATAACGAAGCAGATAGTGGAGGGATTGAGGAAGCGGTGCGTGAAGACTGATCGTCATTATTCCCCGGCCATTCTCTTTGCAGCGTATCCAATTCTCGCACGTAACTTGAATGGGAAGAGCAGACATCTGTGTCAATAGTCGGTAAAGCTTCAAGCTTGCCGATGCTGTTGTGCCGTTCTGCTTCGAGCAAGATAACTTCAAGCTCTTCTGGCTTCCAGCCCCTATATTTGGGAGAAAAAACCCGCACTTCTGTATCAGCAATGCTTATACGACGGGTTTTACTGACATTGCCGGTACCCGTTTGGTCGCAATCTTCGTCGTTGTCATTACTGTCGCTGGTTTCTTCTTCTTCTTGCAGTTGAAGACCCTCTCCGTAATTCGACGGCGAATCGCCGTCATACCGCAAGCTTTTAGCCGGAAGCAAAGCCAATAGGTTATCGCTACTATCGTCTCCCCTTTGAGTTGTTCCTTCTGACAAAAGAGCTGATCCGCATGAATTGCTTTCCATGGCTGCAATACCCTCGGTTATGGCATGGCCTCTTTCATTTATTCCGGATGCTTTGCTTGTAAGATCAGAATGCCCACGATGAAAGTCAACCTCCGCCTCCCTTCTGTGTGTTTGCAATTGCTTTTCCTTTACGAAGGAGGGCAACTGGGTGCTCTCGCTTCCAACGTCTCTCGCTCGCCCCTCCCCGGAATTACTAAGAGCTAATTCATTGACAAATCGCAGTGGATGTGATGTAGTACTTGTCGAGTTCATACCACCTGATGACGCGTTTTCTTCGAAGGTAGTTCCCTCCTCAAGAGTATCACTGGCAAAGGTTGGAATGTACGCATCAAGGACAGCGTTAATTGGTCCATCACTGACATCGTCTGGCAAATATCGTTCTAGCAAAGTCATGATCCCACTGGGCTTCGATTCCAGAAGCGGGTTGTCATTACTTTCACTGAACTCACTCATCGGCGACAGTGGTTCGACCGAAAAATTGCAAGCCAATCGGTCTTCGCGTGCCCTCTTCTTTTGTATTTCAGAAGCACTACTTTTACCGCTAATACAACTTGTGCGGTCGTCCTTATTCGCACTTTTATTGGCACTAGTAGTATTGCTGATTTTGGCCTCAAGTGCGGCTGCCAAATTTAAGACTTTATCATTTTTTCCTTGACAGTCGTCGCCTACAAATTTGTCGACAATCGATCCTTGTGGCTCACTGATGATAAACGTTTTGGATTTGGAAACTGTCAGTCTCATGTCGGTATCTGCGTTGAATCTCATGTCAGAATCTGCAAGGGAGTCTGGCTCTACGGACATGATACATGGATCCTTTTCGTCTTGCTTATGGCCCTCCCCAATGGCGTTGCTTTTGGGTTTTTCTGCGCTCGAAGCGATACTCCGGCGTGAGTTCCACCCTGAATTCACTGCACTTTTTGTTGTCATCATGGTGCGATGTGATGTTCTCTGGCTACCATAGTGATGGTGGCGGCGATATTTTGTATCCTTGTCGTCCTCTCTTGCGTTTTCTTCCTCCAGATCACCATAGTCACCTTCTTTCTCAGTTTTGGAATCGCCATTACTTCTCACGCGGGGACCCGTAAGAGTATCTGAGACCTCACTACTCGCGGAATCGTCGTGATCATCTCGGTGGTCATCATCTTCGTCATGTTCAAGATAGTCCTCTTCATCTTCCTCTTCGAATGTGCCATGATCGTGGACCTGGCTGGGCGCGGACCGAACAGTCGGATGTGTGTCCAGGGTGGATGGCTGCGTCATGGAACCCGCACTCTGCACTCCCCTGCGAATACTTTCAAAATCACCATCTACCGTGGACGTGCTGCCCTGTGAATTATAAGAAGAAGCATTCGTAGATGATGTCATTGTGTGGGTTGCGGCTACTACAGCACTGTTGTTAATATCGCGATGATTGCTGCCCTTTCTTTTTTTCAATATAGAAGCCGATGGAAATTGAGGACGACGGCCCAGTTTTTTGAGTTGCTTGCGAGCGCGATGTTGCACTCGTTCTTGAAAGCTCAAATTGCTGGTTGTGCTTTTATTATTGATAGAGATTTCGTCGCCGCTGCCGTCTTCACCACGGGAAGTGGGACTACTATAGCGTGTTGTGTCATCTTCATCGTGACCGTCTTCTCCTCGGGCACGCGAAGGAAAGGTTCTTTGAGTCGTATTGTCGGTGTAGTTGTCAGAGTCAAAACGATCATCCCGGTTGTTGTTGTTGTTGTTGCTCGCCGATCGCTGCTGCTGGCGACGGCTGCTGCCCCCAAACGTGGGAAAGGCTGTGCGCTTTTTGTCATCATCTTGGCGCTTTAGTCGTCGTGAGTTTTGAAGTGGTCTCATGGTGGCCAGCTAGCTGAGTGATCTGAATGCCTTCACTACTTTAACTAAACAGAGGTTGCATTGGCCACAAACACACAAAATCGGCAAAAGTGATTTTTTACCGGATTTGTGAAAACAAAAATGAGCAAGTCTGTCATCGTCTGCACGTATCGATAGTGGAAATATGCTACTTCTAAATAATCAGCTAAAAAAGTAGTTTTGCGGGTCTCAAGGCTAAAGGAATCCGATTAACGGCACTCGCTGGATGTTTCGCGGCACCAGGAGGCATTCGAGCCATAGTGCGTCCTCTTTTATACATTTCGTCGTACGGTAGTTGAGGTCTGTTCCTAACCACACAGGAGATTCGCCGTACGCGCAACGCCATGACGTCATGCACACGAACGGTTGAGTGGTTCGATCCGCACTTGCAGGCGCACGAAATTCGCCGAAAACTCCAAACGTGCGTGGAAGCATTTCCAATGTCGGCACTTGGCGCATGGATAGCTAGCTTAATTACACGACAATGCCAATGCATGCCAACAAGACACCAATGCTTTCAACAGTGGGACACATGCATTTGTGTAGACGTGGATAGTCTTTTCCAGTTCATTGATTTATTCATTGCTATATAGCGACGAGTTGTGCTCACATTTTGCCAATGTCGGCACAAGCGCAGCATCCGTGTTAGCGTCAGCATCAGTGTCAGCATCAGCGTCAGCACTTTGATCGGCATTGCTGTCAAAGACGATGGCGTCTGCGTCTAGCAACTCGTCGTCCGAGGGCGGCGACGGCGAGGCTAGCCCCTCCGCCCCTCGCTTTCTCATGTCCCAGCCAACTGCAACCCAGCAGGCCGCAAACCAGGCTGAATGGGATCGTT
>Ga0163144_10026889_pt1 | contig 11164 bp, 11 predicted proteins | sample OliLak19BULKMAT1_FD_123175 | JGI IMG/M metagenome (GOLD analysis project Ga0163144, IMG submission 123175) | Freshwater microbial mat bacterial communities from Lake Vanda, McMurdo Dry Valleys, Antarctica - Oligotrophic Lake LV.19.BULKMAT1 | ecosystem: Environmental > Aquatic > Freshwater >... | reverse complement strand
GCGGCGGATGACCAGCTTGCGGCTGCGCCCGAAAACGTGCCAATCGACGGCCTGCACCGGCCGACCGGGTTCATACGTTAGGTATTCGGAAAACTCGCCGCCGCCGCCGAGGTCGGGTGACTTGTGTCGTCCCTGGAACCGGCTTTCGACGGCGGTTTTGGCAAAGACGATCAGATTCTTGAATCGCGCCAGCTCGGCCTCGTCCAGCAGCTTGGCGGCACTTGATCTAATGAATTTATCCCGAGCTGCCTCGGCGGATTCCTTGATGGTTCCAAACGTCCGGGTCGGCAGGGGCGGCGGAGTGGTCCGCTGCTCGAAAGTGTGGCGGGGCAATGGCGGCGGCAACGATGCGAGTTGCTTGGCTTCCTCCATCGCACTCCGCATCGCGGAACGGGGAACATCGGGAGATTCCTCGGCCATGGCGGTCTAATACATCGGTTCCGGCACTTCGTTCACCAGCGTGGCCACCAGATCGCGGGCCTTGAGGCCCTCGCCGGTGGCCCGGTAGTTAGGCACGATGCGGTGGGCTAACACCTGGGAAGCGACGCGGCGGACGTCGGCAGTTTCGGGGGCCGCCCGGCCATCCATCAGCGCGAAGGCTTTGGCTCCGAGGATCAAATACTGCGAGGCCCGCGGACCCGCGCCCCACTCGATGTAGGTCTCCGCGGTCTTTATCGCGCCCTGTCGCTTCGGGCGGGTGGCGGCGGTTAGATCGATGGCGTAGGCAAGGATGTGATCCGCCACCGGCATGGCGCGGACCAGCCGCTGGATCGCGAGGATGTCATTTCCTGAAACCACCGGCGAGAGCGCGGTCGTCTCGCCGATGGTCGTGCGGCGGACGATTTCGATTTCATCGGCGCGGGATGGATAATCTAGATCCAGCGAGAACATGAAGCGGTCGAGCTGCGCTTCCGGCAGCGGATAGGTGCCCTCATGTTCGATGGGGTTCTGGGTGGCGACGACGAGGAACGGATCCGGCAGCACGCGGTTTTCCCCGGCGATGGTGACCCGCCGTTCCTGCATCGCCTCCAGCAGCGCGGACTGGGTTTTCGGCGGGGTCCGGTTGATTTCATCCGCCAGCAGGAGATTGGTGAAAACGGGACCCGGACGATAGCGGAACTCCATGCTGCCCTGGTGCTCGTAGATCATTTCCGAGCCGAGAATGTCGGCAGGCATCAGGTCGGGGGTGAACTGGATGCGCTTGAAATCCATTCCCAGCACCTTCGCGATGGATTGGACCAGCAAGGTTTTCGCCAAGCCCGGGACGCCTATCAGAAGACAATGGCCATTGGCGAACAACGACGCCACCAAACCGCTGACGGTTTCCTGCTGACCGACGATGGTCTTGCCCAGCTCGTCCATGATCTCGCCGGAAATCCGGGCAACGGCATTGATATCGGTCATTTCATCGCTCATGGGATTGTCGGGTGCTGCATGGTAGAACGCCTCTCGCCCCCTGCTCTTGTCAGAATGGCCAATCCTAACATCGCGGCAAGCGCAATAAGGGGTGCAAATGAAAGTGGTGGGCGAGATTGCGGGAATTTGCGAAGCCTCCGCCATGGGGTGCGGTGGCAGTGCGAAGCGGCGACACTGCTTTGGATTCTTTGGCGGCGGACGCTGCGGACCGGGACGACCGGTTCATCCAAAGCGGTGTGGCGCTCCGCTTCCCACCGCACTCCATAAACCCGGCGCAGCGGCGGAACTCTTCGCCTTGGATTGGATGAATGAATGAATGCGCGGCGACCGGTGATCGCCGCCACAGGGCGTTACATCGTGCCGCCCACCATTCCGCCCATGCCGTAGTTGTGATCGCCGCCGCCGACCTTCTCGGACTCTGGCAGATCGGTGACAGCTTGATGGCGAGGTCTGACTTCGTTCGACATTTCCGGTTCCTCCGTTCGTGGCGCCAACCACAGATGGTAAATTCTTCGTCAATAAGAGCGCCCGGCTTGACCAGACACGGGAAACCGAACTGACTACGGATTCATGGAAAACCAAAAATCAGTGCTGTGGTTCCGGGTTCTCGCGCTCTGTCTGGCGCTTGGGCTCGGTGGAGTTTTTGTCTGGTCCCGGCAGAAGCCTCCTATCCCTCAGGTGGAAAAGCCACCTGAGCGCGAGTTGATGTCTGGATCGAAGAGCACCACCGGTATCATAACCACTGCCCCGTTGACCATCGAGCTCGAGAAGCGCGACCGCGTCCTGATGCCTGGCTCGAAGTCCGGCCGCGTTGTCATGCCAGGCTCGAAGTCCGCTATCGTGGTTCCTGCGCTAGAGCAGACAAAAGACCGGACCGTCATGCCGGGTTCAAAAAGCATCGTCATGCCGATCTTTGAGAAACGAAAAGTCGATCCCGCAGCTCCAACGGAACCCGCCGCCGAAAAACCATGAACCTGCCTGCGATCATCCTCGGGACCGGAGGAAGCTTTCTGTTCCTGTGCCTGATATTCCATCCACTGGAGCGCGCGTTTCCTGCGAAGCAAGGCCAGCGGTTTTTCCGTCCCGAGTGGTGGATCGATCTTTGTTTTTTCCTCGGGCAATATCTCCTGTGGAGCGGCTTGGTGCTGTGGCTCCTCAACCGTTTCGCCGACGGATTGGATGCGACCCTGCCATTCGCGTTTCGTGCTTCGGTCGCGGATCAGCCATGGTGGCTGCAAGCGGTGGAAGTCGTGCTGCTCAGTGATTTTCTGGTTTATTGGGGGCATCGCCTTCAACACCGGATTCCCTTTCTCTGGCGCTTCCATTGCATCCACCACAGCGCGGAGCACCTCGACTGGCTCGCCGCGCACCGCGAGCATCCGCTAGACACCGTTTACACCATGAGCCTCATCAACGTCCCGGCCTTCCTTCTCGGATTCCCGCTCGAAACCCTAGCCGGAGTGATCGCCTTTCGCGGGATCTGGGCAATCTACATTCATTCCAACGTGCGTCTGCCCATCGGCCCGTTGCGCTGGCTCATCGGCGCACCGGAGCTTCACCATTGGCACCACGACCGCGCCCGTGATGCCGGGAATTATGCCAACATTTCCCCGCTGATGGATCTGGCGTTCGGCACCTATCGCTGCCCGGACCACGAACCGGAATCCTTCGGGATCCAGGAGGAAATCCCGCGCGGCTACCTGGGGCAGATGCTTCATCCATTCCGGAGGAGCAAGCGCCGGAGATGATAGGACGGATGGACAAGCCTACCCGATCATGTTGGTCAGCATTGCAGATTCGAGATTGTCATGTGTCGTGTTCTAGCAGGATCGCGCGCGGGCTATTGAGGGAAAAATGGGGCGTGACCGGATTGCTGGTGACCGATGACTTCTCGATGGCACCCATTTCCCACGGCCCCGGCGGAATTGTCCGCGCTGCGGATGACAGCATGGCGGCGGGGGGGGGGGTGGACCTGTTCTTGCTGCGCTACGACCCGGAGGCGGCTTACGATTTGTTAGCCACAGGTTTGGGGGAACGGTGAGAAGCCCATGATTGCAAAAAGGCCGGATGGGTTTCCCTGTCGGGTTTTGGATTGGATGAATGCGCGGCGACCGGTGATCGCCGCCACAGGGCGTTACATCATGCCGCCCATTCCACCGATCCTCTGGTCGTGGCCACCGCGGCCGCTGCCATTCTCGTGTTCTGGCAGATCGGTGATGAGGCACGCGGTGGCAAGCAGCAGTCCGGAGATGAACTAACAACCGGAGACGGAAGAATCCAAAGCGGTGTCGGCGCTGCGCTCTGCCACCGCAGGCCAGAGGGCTTGGCGGTTGGAAACCGCTGCCACGGGTCACGGCCGGTAGGCGTCGCGGTTGCGGAGGACGGGCTGGAAGACTCCGGAGGGATGACAGATGCGGTGGATGAGGTCGTCCCAGATTTCCTGGCCTTTGAGGATCTCCACCTCGATGCGGAGGAAGACGACCGGCACGTCGATGGACCCGGGTTTGGGAAACCTAACCGCATCTTTCTCGGTGGTGACAATCAACTGCATGTCGCGCTCGACGCAGCGTTGCATGAATTTCTCCACCTCCCTGCGGGAAAACCGATAGTGGTCGGAAAAGCGCCGCCGGATCTCGACGCGCGCGCCGAGTTTCTCCAACGCTCCCTCGAACGCCTCGGGCACGGCGATGGCACTGATGGCCCCCACCCATTTGTCGTTGAGAAAATCCAAAGGCATCCGCTCTTTCGTGAAGACATTCTCCAGATAGATCGGGCCGTGCGTACACTCGATGATTTCCGCGGTGCGGTTGTATTTCCGGATGCGGGTGATGAGCGCCTCGTTGGAATCGCCATTGCACTTGGTGATGAGGATGTAGCTGGCGCGGCGAAGGTTTTTCGGCGGCTCGCGGAGGGTGCCGCGCGGGAGCAAGGCCTCGGTGCCGAAGGGCGAGCCGGAGTCGATCAGGACGATGTCGATGGAGTGGGCGAGGTCGAGATACTGCATCCCATCGTCTAGCAGAAGCGTGTCGGCACCGAGCTGGCCGACGGCGAAAAGCCCGCCCTTCACGCGGTTCTTGTCCACGACCACGGAGACGGCATCGAGATTCCTGGCGAGCATGAACGGCTCGTCGCCGGCGAACTTGGAGTCCAGCAGGAGCGCGCTGCCGGTGGAGACGACCTTGGGCATCCGACTGCCGGGGATGGCCCGGCCCTTGGTGTCCGTCCACTTTTGCGGGCGGTCGAGTTTCTTGCTTTTATAACCGCGGGAAAGGATGGCCACGCTGCGGCCGCGGTCGCGCAGGGTGCGGGCTAACAATTCCACGACCGGAGTCTTGCCGGTGCCGCCCACGGTGATGTTGCCGATGGCGATGACCTGCGTGCCGAGATAGCTTTGCGCCTTCCAGCCATTGCGGTAACGGCGGAGCCGGAGCTGGACGATGATCCGGAAAATGCCGGAAACCCCGCGCATCGCGAAGCGCATCATCGTCGCCCGGAAGCCCTTGGCGCGACCGAAGATCACATCCGCTCCCCAGCGTTCGAGTTCTTCGATTTGCTCCTTCATTGACTGGAAGGAGCGTGGGCCGCGAGGTGCAAGACCGGCAAGCGCCAATGATGGGACTAATAGGAATGATGAATCCTGCTTCCCATCATTCCCAATTTTCCGATCAGTTGCGGCGGTTGAGCGCCATCATCAGGAAATAGACGAACTGCGCGATGGAGCCAACCGCAGCGGCGACGTAGGTCATGGCGGCCCAGAAGAGGGCGTTTTTCGCGCGGTCGTGCTCGATGCTGGTGGCGATTCCGCTGGATTCCATCCAGACGAGGGCGCGCTTGCTGGCGTCGAATTCGACGGGCAGGGTGACGATGGAAAATAGCGTGGTCACCCCGAAGAGCACCACCCAGGCCCAAAGCATGGCGGAGTTTTGAAACAGGCCCATGCCGAGGATACTCGCCCACATCAGGTAGTTGAGGAGCTTGCTGGAGAATTGCACGGCGGGGACCATTTTCGAGCGCATGCCGAGCCAGACGTAGGCTTGCTGGTGCTGGACGGCGTGGCCGCATTCGTGGGCGGCGACGGCAGCGGCGGCGACGGAGTTCATGCCATAGACGCCCTCACTGAGGTTGACCGTTTTTTTGATGGGGTCGTAGTGGTCGGTGAGCTGGCCCGGGGTGCTGATAACTTTGACGTCGTTGATGCCGTTCTCGCTGAGCATCTTCTCGGCGATCTGGGCACCGGTCATGCGGATGGGGATTTGCGAATACTCGTTGAAGCGGCGCTTGAGGGTGCCGCTGATGAGGAAACTGACGAGCAGGGAAACCCCGATGATGATGATGTAGGTCATCGAGAAGCCACCGGTGGACTGGCCGCCTCCGGAGCCATAGCCGACTTGGGCGAGTGTGAGGAATTCTGTGATCATGCTGCGGAGCTTACGGAAGTTTCAGGAGGTCGCAATGGATTTCGAGTTGGAAAATGCCGGGGATTTTCCAGTCAGCAAAGGGCTTGATGAACTCCCTCGATTGATCACTTTCAGTAACACCTTGCTGTAGGTATTCGACGGGATACGGAGCGCTGTATTGCCTGGTGTCGTGTGAAATTGAAATTGGCGGATGGAGCGCCGAACGTGGTTGCCCCGACTCGGGGCAACGAAATACCGCGTTGCGGCGAGACGCCACAACCACGTGCTGCGCCATTGCCAAGCCTCCGCAAATCCGGCCCTATAGCGGCTTCACCCGCAACGTGAGGGTGTGGCTCTCGCCGGTGGCGGGATCGGTGGCGGTGACGGTGTGGGTGCCGGCGGTTAGATGGATGATGGGCTCGGGCTTGCCAGGCTCGATGAGAAGGGTGTCGGAGTGCCAGCGGGCGGTGCCGGGGAGATTGGTGATGGGGCGGAGGCGGTCGGTGCCGGAGGGGATGTCGGGATCTAGCAGGAAGGTGGCGTTGTCGGCGGGGCTGATGATTTTCAGTGGCTCGCGGGAGCTGGAAGCGGGGTTGAGGGCGAGCTGGTTGCGGCGGGAGTTTTGATCGCTGGCGAACCAGGAGGCGAAGGCGGGATCGAGCAGGGCTTTGCCGGTGGTGTCGTAGTCGGCAGCGGTGGCGGCGGGCGGAATGCGTTCGGCGGGGGCGAGGTCTTGAACGGAATTTGGGGTGCCGGCTGGGACGAGTTTTCCGTTGCGGGGATCGATGGTGATGTCAACGAGTCCGGGGGGGCGCGGATACCAGGTGGGTTTGATTTCCTGATGAAGGAGGAGCATGGCGCGATGGAAAATGGGGGCTGCGCCGGCGATGCCGGAGAGGCCTTTCATGGGCTGTTGCTCGAAGTTTCCTGCCCAGACGCCGACGGTGAAGCGCGGGGTGAAGCCGAGGCACCAGTTGTCATGAAAGTCGGAGGAGGTGCCGGTTTTCACGGCGCATTTAAATGGTAGATCAAGCGGGCCGCCCGGTTGAAAGGCGGGAGCACGGGCGGCGGGGTCGGAGAGGATGTCGGCGATTAGATAAGAGGAGGGAACATCGAACATCCGTCTTCGTGATGCTACGCCGGGACAAGTCGAACGTCTAACATCCTCCTCCGCTGAAGCTACGGCGGACAAGTCGGACTTCGAAGGAGGGAAAAGAGTTGGCGGGAAATAGACGCCTCGGCGGGCGAGGGTGGCGTAGGCGTTGGTGAGATCTAGCAGGCGAACGGGAGCATTTCCCAAGGTGAGGCCGAGTCCGTAGAGGTTGGGATCGGGATCGAGGGTGGTGATGCCGAGGTTTATTAGAAGTTGATAGAGCGGAAGCGGGCCACCGAGGGCGTTGAGTTCGCGGAGGGCCGGGACGTTGAGGGAGCAGGCAAGAGCGGTGCGGAGGGTGACGGGACCGCGGTAGGATCGGTCGTAGTTTTCGGGGAGATCGAGGCCCTGAGAGGTGCGGAAGGGGCTGGGAATGTCGGCGAGGATGGAGGCGGGAATGCGGTGGTTCCGCTCCATGGCGAGGAGGTAGGTGAATGGCTTGAGCGTGGATCCGGGGGAGCGGGGGGTGAGAGCGCCATTCACCTGGCCGCCGCGCGGATCGTCCCAATCGGCGGACGAAACGAGGGCGAGGATTTCACCAGTGGGGTTGTCGATGACGACGACGGCGGCGTGGCGGAGGTTGGCGGATCTGAGCTTGGCGGTTTCTTCGCGGACGATGGCTTGGAGCGCATTTTGGAGCGGGAGGTCGAGGGTGGTTTGGATTTGGGATTTGAGATTCGAGATTTCAGATTGATGGGCGAGCCAAGGGGCCGCTTGTTTCCTCGCGAGGGTGCGCAGGGTGATGGACTCGGCGAGGGCGGCGGTGATGCGGACGGGATCGGCGGTTCCGTTGTTAGCGAGACGCTGGAGGACGGTGTTGCGCCGGACGGTGGCTCGCTCGGGATTGCGGATGGGATTGAGCCGCGATGGGGCTTGCGGTAGGCCGGCGAGCAGGGCGCACTCGGCGAGCGAGAGGTCGGACAGAGGTTTCTGGAAATAGAAGCGGGCGGCCTCGGCGGTGCCGATGCGAAGATTTCCGTAGTCGAGGCGGTTGAGATAGGCCGCGAGGATCTGTGGCTTGGACCAGGTCATTTCCAGGTGACGGGCGGCGAGGGCTTCGCGAATTTTGGTGAGTGGATTGCGTTTGGCTGGCGGAGAGGAAATCTTGATGAGCTGCTGGGTGATGGTGGATGCGCCGGAGACGATGCGGCGGTTCAGAATGAAATCGCGGGCGGCGCGGACGGTGGCAAGCAGGTCGATACCGCCGTGGTCGTAGAACCGCTTGTCTTCCGCTGCGAGCGTGCTGGCAATCAGGTCCGGTGGCATTTCATCCAGCGCGATGGCTGTGGCTCGTGAGGAATCCGGCAGCGTGAGATGAAGGATCGGCGATCCGTGTCGATCCAGCAGCACCGGCGATGAAACCGGATTCCGTTTCAACCCGGCGGGCAAAGAAATAGCGAAGGGCAACGCGAACCAGCAAAGCACCGCGACGAGCGCCACGGCAGCCAGCAACCGGAGAATCCGCCGACGCCATTTCAACTTCGCATTCAAAGTGCGGAACCATGGGCGAATTCCATCAGGAAACAAATCGGAAATTTACAATTGGAAAGGCGTGGGCTTTTCGGGCGTAATGGAGCGCGTATGAAGAAACACATGATTTTATTGGGCTGCGCGATGGGACTGATGCTGGTCCCGGCACGGGCGGAGGAGGAGCACACTCCATTGGGTGAACAAATGGAATCCCTGGACGACGCGTTCAAGGGCTTCCGCCGTGAGACCGATGCGAAAAAAGGTGCCACGGAAGCGCGAGCCGCTCAGGTGGCCGTGCTCAAGGCAGCCATGGAGGTCCCGGAACTCGTCAAGGAGATGCCGGACGGACCGGAAAAGGACGAGGCTGCCAATACCTACCGGATGATGATGGGCAAGCTCTACATTTCCTTCTGCGAAGTGGAAAAAGCATTTCTAAAGAACGATCTGGAGGCCGTCACCTCAATCGTGGACACCCTCAAGAAGATGAAGAAGGAAGGTCACGAGAAGTTCGTGAAGGAAGATGAGTGACCTGCGAGGCTGCTGAAATCCTCACCAACGAAAAGGCCCGGATGCGATCGCGTCCGGGCCTTTTCCTTGAAATCAATATCACCTTGGATCACTCGACGACCACCCGGGTTCCAAGTTTCACCTTGGAATAGACCGTCGGAATGGTGGCACTCGGGCCGCGGATGCAGGCGTGGGATGCGGGACGGCGGCTCTTGGGCAACGGTCCGATGTGATGGCCCACGCCATCGTTGGAGAGGCGCATCCAGTAGCGCATCGAGGCCCCGACGAATTTCCCGCCCTCCGGAATGGGATCGAGAGTGGAATCCGCGTCGCTGTTCACCACACCGCCCTCGGCATCCAGGATGCGGCCATACTTGTTCGAGTGTTTGTCCACGATCTTTTCCAAAATGTAATAGGTGCCTGGGGGCGTGGGACGGCTGGGAATCCCGGAGGAGATCGGGTAGTCCATGGCCACCTCTTCGCCGTTCATCAGGAAGCCCCGCTGCTTGTCCAGGCTGATGACGATGGACGAGTTCTCCGGAGTGGTGGCGGTGAGGAGTTCCTCGTTTTTCCAGACAGAGAAGGTCTTTGGGTAGGATGGCTCGGCGGTGAAATGGTCATAGGTGCCAGCCGCGTAGGGATTCACCGGTTTGCCTTCCTTGTCGAACTTGGCGGCAGGCTTCTGGTTGGCACAGTTCACCAGCAAAAGGGTGGTGATGGCAGCGGCAATTTGGGTGGCACTTCGGAGTGAAATCATGGAATCTATAGGTGGGACAACCGGGACTTAGGACAGATCCCCTGAAATTGCAACCCTCTTGCAAACCAAGATTGATACAAGCAGCCAGAGACCTGAAAGGACTTATCTGGCCCCTCTTCGACAAAATTGATCGGGCAAAAATGCCCCGGAATCACCGGAACAACGCGTATCTTGATTTATATCGGTCCATTTTCCTCATCGCATTGCCACCGAGGGATTTGACCGCTTGAATTTCACCGCTATGAGCAATTCCATTCAAACCTCCCACCCGGCCCTTCAAAAATGGGTCGATGAAATGATCGCACTATGCTCTCCCGATTCGGTTGAGTTGTGCGACGGATCCCAAGCCGAGTGGGACCGCCTGACCAACCTGATGGTCGAAAAAGGTACCTTCACCCGCCTCAATCCCGAAAAACGCCCGAACTCGTTTCTCGCCCGCTCCCCCGCATCCGACGTCGCTCGGGTGGAAGAACGCACCTACATCTGCTCCAAGCGCCCCGACGAGGCCGGCCCCACCAACCACTGGGCCGACCCGGCCGAGATGCGGGCGAAGATGATGGAAAAATTCAAGGGCTGCATGAAAGGCCGGACCATGTATGTCATCCCCTTCTGCATGGGGCCACCGGAATCGCCGCTCGCCAAGATCGGCGTTGAAGTCACAGACAGCCCCTATGTGGTGGTGAATATGCGCATCATGTGCCACATGGGTTCCCAAGTCTTGGAGCGGTTAGAGGGCGAGAAAAACGGCACCCTGCCGAAAAAGCGCGACGGTCACACCTTTTTCATCCCCTGCCTGCACTCCGTCGGCGTTCCGCTCGAACCCGGCCAAGCCGACTCGGCATGGCCCTGCAATGACGACAAATACATCGTCCATTTCCCCGAGACCCGTGAGATCATGTCGTTCGGCTCGGGCTATGGAGGAAACGCTCTGTTAGGCAAAAAATGCCTGGCACTGCGCATCGCTTCTAACATCGCCCGCGAGCATCGCTGGATGGCTGAGCACATGCTCATCCTCGGCCTTCACGCGCCGGACGGTTCCACCACTTATGTGAGTGCCGCTTTCCCATCCGCCTGCGGCAAGACGAATCTCGCCATGCTCATCCCGCCCAAGTCCTATCTGGACGCTGGCTGGAAGACCTCCATCGTCGGCGACGACATCGCCTGGCTGTGGCCGCACGAGGACGGCAAGCTCCATGCCATCAATCCAGAAACCGGCTTCTTCGGCGTGGCTCCCGGCACCGCCTATGAGACCAACCCCATCGCCATGGACTCGATGAAGGAAAACACCATCTTCACCAACGTCGCCCTAACAGACGATGGCGACATCTGGTGGGAGGGCATGACTCCGGAAAAGCCAGCCCATCTCACCGACTGGACCGGCAAGGACTGGACACCGGACTGTGGCCGCACCGCCGCCCATGCCAACGCCCGCTTCACCGCCCCCGCCATGCAGTGCCCCACCAT
>Ga0163144_10026887_pt1 | contig 11165 bp, 10 predicted proteins | sample OliLak19BULKMAT1_FD_123175 | JGI IMG/M metagenome (GOLD analysis project Ga0163144, IMG submission 123175) | Freshwater microbial mat bacterial communities from Lake Vanda, McMurdo Dry Valleys, Antarctica - Oligotrophic Lake LV.19.BULKMAT1 | ecosystem: Environmental > Aquatic > Freshwater >... | reverse complement strand
GGGGTTTTTTCATAGACATATTTCTGTTCAGTGGTTTGTGCTGGCTCGATTCCCCGGCGGGCCAACCGCCGTGATTGTCGTCTCATCGGGCCAAGGCGTTTTCGGTCACCCAATCACGCCACAGGTTACTGAATCGATAAGGAACCAGTCCCGGCACATCGCTCTTCAGTTCAGTGCGCCGGCCGGGCGCCCCCAGGCTCGCTACGTAAACAGAGGTTGAAATGGTCCTTTCAGTCCACGACAGGAGATGGCGCTTGGCGTTGTAGGCTAACCCGGACGGACGCAGGCCGGAATCCAGCATGATCGCTCCGCGAAGAATAAAATCCTCTCCGCGCAACTCTCGCACGAGGATTTGGTTGGTTCCGTTCCAGTGGCAAAGAATATTGGTGCCAAACCAGCCCAACACATCGGCGGAAGATCTGATGTCAGTTAGAGAACGCTTGGGCACGGAACCGGGCTTGAGATCAACCAACTCGGGCTGCCGTCCCGAAGGCAGCAACAACACTCGCGAGTGGTTTAGCGACAAAACCTGGTTCTCTAAAAGGTCTTCAGGCATACGACTGTATCCACCCGAAGTTCTTGTTCCATCATCTTTCCACAACATAAGATCCCCGTCCTTGCTGGCACTGGCGAGGAGGCCAGCCAACTCTGAGATCGCAAGGGCATGAATCTCGTCGGTGTGGCCGCGCAGGACCCGGGTTTCGGTCCATGTGCTCGTATCCCAGAATCGTATAGATTGATCTGTCGCCGCGGAAATCAATCGTCCTCCGTCCCGGCTAAACGCCAATTCGCCAACCCAACTGGAGTGTCCAGGGAGCCGGAGGTGGAGCCGGCCGGTGGCTGCCTCCCAAATGCGGATGTCAGGATCTTCAAAGCCTGCTCCTGATGCCAGCAACCGGCCATCGGGTGAAACAACCAGCGCAGTCAGTCCCTTGTCCCGTTGCGGTTCGGTCTGCCAGAGTTCTTTGCTAGTGGTAAGATCGATGCACTGAATGCTGTAGCTTTGGTGCGAAACGTCAGAACGCGTCAGATACAGACGCTTGTTGTCGGGGGAGAGCCGGGCGGCGCCGTGAAGTCCTGTATAACTGCGGGTAGTTAAATGGCGGCTTTCGATCAGCGAGGAGGACACATTCACCACCGAGACTGCGTCGCCGATCTCGGACGTTGATCCGGCGTAAATGATCAGCCTGGAACCATCCATCGAAAAAGAAAGGTCTCGGACGTCCCATTCGCCTTGCTCAGGCGCCCGCCAGAGGATCGATTCCCCGCCCGTGTCGAGGTCGTAGAGTGCGACCACCTTGGGTTCGGAAGTAGCCGCGAGCAGATTGCGAATCGAAGAAAAGGCCACCCGTCCATGGTGCTTGTCGTATTCGCGGTCCGTTAAAGCCCGGACCCATCGCCGGCCCGGGACATCCCACAAGTCCACGCGTCCGTCCAACCAACCCACTGCCAGATGCGCGCCATCCGGTGAAAAGCTAACGGATGTTCCCCATGTCGGCCGGTTGGTGAGGGTGACAAGGGCGCTGCTGCGGGTCAGTTGCCAGAGGTAGCGCCATTCCCATCCGCGGAGATCTTCCTCACCCGGCTGCGGCTTATGTTGATCCAGCAACCGCCGGGCTCTGCCGAGATTGTTCAGTTTGAGGGATTGCTGGGCAAGATTCATTTCTGCCGCGTAGAGTAATCGTCGCGATTGCTCCTGGCTCTCGGAGGCCTTTTTCGCTTGAGCGTCAGCCCGCTGCTGCTCGGCTTGGGCGGCAAGACGCTGCTCCTTTTCAGCCGCGTTTGCCTTTCTGGCCGAAGCGCTGGCCTCGGTGGCCCGGATCGCCTGCCAAGTACTGACTCCCATGCCCGCGATTAGCGCAAGCACGACCACGGCCCCGGCCGAGAAGACCAGCCTATTGCGCTGCCACGCTTTCTGGAACTTGTAGGCGGCGCTGGGAGGACGTGCGATGACCGGCTCATTCACCAAATGTCGCTGAATGTCCGCCGCGAGACCGTTGGCCGTGTCGTAACGGCGAGTCCGATCCTTCTCGAGGCACTTCATCACAATCCAGTCGAGATCACCTTGAAGTTGATGCACGAGCTTGCTCACATCGGTCTGCCGGTCTATGCCAGCAGTGACGCGGGCCCCGCCCGGCAATGTGTTCAGTTTGGTCGAGGGACGAAGAGGTTCCTTCTCTCGGATGATTTGGCGCAGCGAGTCGATACCGCCCTTCATCATCTCTTTTGCGTCGAATGGCGTCTGGCCCACAAGTAGTTCGTAGAGCAGCGCTCCGAGGCTGTAGATGTCGGCCCGCGTGTCGATGTCCAGCCCGCTCATCTCCGCTTGTTCGGGGCTGATGTAAGCGGGAGTTCCAATGAACTGTTGAAACTGCGTGAATACCGTCTTGTCCGTCAGCTCCTGCTGGGTTGCCTTTGCGATGCCGAAATCAATTACCTTCGGTACCGGTACGCCATCATGCAGCGTCACGAGGATGTTGGAGGGCTTGATATCGCGATGGATGATCCCTTTTTGGTGCGCGTGTTGAATTGCGTTACAGACGAGGATGAACAATCGGAGCCTATCCGGGGTGGGAAGCTGATTTTGATCGCAGAACGCAGTAATCTTGATTCCGCGAACCAGTTCCATGACGAAGTAGGGCCGACCGGCCTCCGTCACTGCGGCATCGAAGATTTTTGCGATGTTCGGATGCTCCATCATGGCAAGGGCCTGCCGTTCGGCCTCGAAGCGAGCGACCATCTGGCGGCTGTCCATGCCGAGTTTAATGATCTTGAGAGCAACGCGACGTTTAACCGGCTCCCGCTGGTCGGCCATCCAGACTTCGCCGAAGCCGCCTTCGCCAATTTTTTCGAGCAGCTTGTAGCGACCGAGCATTTGCGCCGGGCCTTCCTCGGCAGGGGATTCGAGAACGATTGTCGGTTCCCGTTCCACCGCCGGTGCTGCCAAAAGGCTGTCGTTGGAAAAATGCTCCTTCAGCAGTTCGTCCACCTTGCGCCTGAGAGTGACATTCTGCCCACAAGTGTTCCGAAGATACGCCTCGCGTACCTCTGGCGTGCTTATATCCAGGGCTTCAAAGAATATTTCTCGTTCTGTCATGATAATGGATCTCAGCAGAGCGTGATTGGCCCGCCAGCCTGACAGGCGAGATTTCCGTGGAAAATACGCCACGGATTAAAATTATTTTCAGGACGGCTAGGGCATTCCGGACAGCGATGTCCGGATCGTGCGCTTTAACCAGGCTCTGGCAAAGGCCCAATGCCGGTCCACTGTGCGAGGCGCCAAGTCGAGGGCAGCTGCAATCTCCTGAATTGTCATTCCGACGAAGTAGCGCATCTGCACTATTTCCGCGGCGAGCGGCTCTTCGAGCTTCAACAACACCAACGCATCGTTGACGGCCAGCAATTCCTCGGAAGGCGCGGACATGGCGATGCGCGACTCGTGCAGTTCGTCGCCGATCAGGTTGGCACCGTGTTTGAGCCGCTGCTTCCGGCGCGCGATATCGATAAGAATCTGGCGCATGGCCCCTGAGGCGGCCTTGAAAAAATGTGCGCGATTAGCGAATTGTTCCTGACCATCCCCGGCAATCTTCAGCCAGGCTTCGTGAACGAGAGCCGTGGGCTGTAAAGTTTGTCCCGGTTTTTCGTTAGCCATCCGGGTGACCGCCAGCTTGCGCAATTCTTCATAGACCAGCGGGAGCAGTTGATCTGACGCTTTCGGGTCACCAGCCTCAATGGCGTGGAGCAATTGGGTAAGTTCGGACATAGTGTTATCATCGAACGTTTCTTTTTAAGGACCAGACCGTTGGTGAAAAATGCAATCGAGGAATCGTTATTGAAAACAACAAAACAGACTACACAGGTCTATAATGAAAGTGGGGATGGTTCAAATGAATCGAATTACACTAGTTCCACCTTGCGCTCATCGAGCCAGTTCACGGCTGCATCGAGACTATTCAACGGCCCCACCAATGTCTCTTTAAGCTGGGCGGCCATTCCTCCGCGATCAAAGAGGGCAAGGCAGGGTTGGTCAATGAAACGGCTTGAATACTTGAGGGCGTCGAAGGCCGCCGGGTGTTGTTGTACGGCCAGTCCCCATGCTTGGGGAACGCTGATATCGGCCGCTAGCAGGCTGGCCTTATCAACCCCCATGGAGTTCCGGGTTGCCTCCAGGCTGATAGCGCAGGCTTTTAACTGGGGAACCCCGACCTGGCTGAGGCTACAGCCGTTCCACTTGGCGGCGGAAATCACGTGCCGGCCACCAAAGACGTCATCACCAAAATATTCCCACAAGCAGACTGACAGACTGTGCCCCATATAGAGCAGGGGGAACGGACAATTCGCGTGGGAAAAACGATGATGCGCGTGGATGCCAAATGGAATCGACGGAGACCCGGACCGGTGCACCCGGAACCAGTTGCGTCGGGGTTGGCGAGTGACGGGAATCGCCCGCTGATTGAATTCAGCTCCCGGACCATATAACAGTCTTGGCGAGGCCGGTTTACTCGGCATACGCTTGGGCGGCGAGAAGCATTTCCTTTAGTTTGCCTTCTCGGAGTAAATCTAAGGGCCGTCGGCCGCCAAGACTGGGTTTCTCCTGCAAGAAAAACAGGATTTTGCCCCAAGCGTCCAGACGCTCATCCTGATTGAGGATCTTGAGCACCTCTTCCAAGCCGCTTAGCACGTGGCCGTGATCGTCGAATTGCCAGCGAGGAAACCTGGCAGCTTGAAGCCGCTCTTCCCGCCACGCCAGCAACCGGCCGGCGGCGAGACGCTTGAGCACGGCGGTCTTGGAGATCTGAAGCATTCGAGCCACATCCTCCGACGAGCAGCTCCCCCCGTCCGCTTCCGCCAATTGTTGCCGGGCACCCAGCCCGCGAATGTGTGCCCGCGCCAGTTTCTCCTCGCGAGGTTCCCCCGCGCCGATGGTTCCCTCGAAGGCGAGCCCGACCAACCTTGCGAGCGTGCCGAGTGCCTGATTCGGATGTTTGCGGATGACGGTCTTGAATTCATCCACCACGGCCTGTTCGTTGGATGACAGCTTCGGTTTGCCGCCCATTTTCTCAAGTGTCGTTGGCATAGCAAAAATAGAATCACGCAGGTTTACAAGGTTGTCAATCTCACAAACCAATCACGATCGACTGCAGTTCAATTAAGTAAACGGGTGATAACATCAACACGGTGCAAACATGGTATTATTACTCCTCCGGGTTGCAGGCGGATAAAATCTTTCGACTGCAAGCCCATGGCAGCGTCCACCTGCTGGAAGGCGAGAAGGCGTGGCTGCTCGGGGATCTGGAGGAATGCATTCACTGTTCAGGGGGTGGCACGACGAGCGGTCGGAGGAGATCGGCAATCCAAGCGGGAGCATGACGCAAATCCCTGAGCATGGCCGGGCTGTCCTGAGTATTGATGTGGCGTCGGAGTGTGGCGAGGACCTTGTCATCCACTTGTTTCTGGCCGAAATGGCGAAGGGCTTGGATCATAGTGCCGCTCTTACGCCCGGCAGTAGCCATGTTGCGCGGGGTGGTATGCAGGAGCAGGATTACGCGTTTGCCGATCTTCACCTTCCTGGCAGGGCCGTCGGTGAGGAATACTACGCGCGAGGGCACCTGTTCGGAGAGTTCCAAAACATTTGCGGCGTAGGCACCGGAAGGTTGGAGTCGTATGGCGTCACGCACCACCAGGGCGCGCGCGATGGCATCGGCGGAGGGGGTTACAATTCCAAAGACTGTAACAAACGAAATTGACATGCCTGCACTTGTGTCTGAAATTGCCTGCATGAAATCGAAAGTCGCGGCTCAATATACGTTGCGGCAAATCCCTCCCGCTTTGGATGAGGCCTTGCGCAGGAAGTCCCAGCGGGATGGAAAGAGTATGAATCAAACTGCAATTGAAGTCCTCCAGGCTGGATTGGCTTTGAACGGCGATTCCCTCCTGCATCGGGATCTCGACTTCATGGTGGGTTCCTGGGTGGAAGATCCTGCTTTCGACCAGGCTATTCGTTCCCAGGATCGCGTGGATCCAAAACTCTGGCGATGAAAGTTTCGATTGACGCAAATCGGTATTCTGATCTGTGCCGGGGTGTCGCCGAGGTGGTCGAACAAATTGCTCGGGCGGAGCGCGTTTACCTGCCACTCATCGTGCTGGGAGAATTGCGTGCTGGATTTCAGGCGGGCAGCCTTGCCCGGCAAAACGAGCGGATTCTGGTCAGGTTTCTCGATTCACCCCGTGTTCGTCTGCTGCTGCCGGACGAACAAACAACCTTCCATTATGCGAATTTGTTTGCCCAGTTACGCCAGCAGGCAACTCCCATTCCAACCAACGACCTATGGATTGCCGCCCTGGCAATTCAACATGATTTGATTCTGTTGACCCGCGACGCGCATTTCAAACACGTGCCCCAATTATCGCAACTTTAGAGTACAGCGTGCGAACTCGTCACCTCTTCAGCCCGATAGAATTTTACCGCGCCGGACATTTTATCGGTGACCCGGTCCTGCGAATTCACTGTGAACCGGCAAATTCGTCAAAGTGGTCCACGAATTTTTATCTGTAAGATTCGTGGTGGATTGTAAGGCGAAACCTTGCTCGGTAAGCGGCCACGACAGAAAAACGTTATTGTCGGCTGTTTGGACAACAATGGCCGGGGGGGTCGCGATCAACAACAGACTGTAACCGGCTCCTGCGGCGATGGCGATAACATCAGTCAATCCGCCCGACACCGTGCTATGGCCGGTGGCGATGACCAATCCCAGGATCAAAGCCGCGGTGACCGACACCACAGCACCCACTCAAAGTCGAAATTAAAAACTTTCTTTGGGCAGAAAGATAAGGCGGAATGATGTGTCAACATTCCCGATCAAAACCCCGTCCCAAGTGCCTCGACATCTTGGAATTCCACTGGCCACAACTGGCCACAAAATTGTCGTAAAGAGGGTATTTAGTTGCGTGATGGGATTTTTCGAACATTTGGAAACACAGTAAGAATCGTCAGCATTGGCAATTTCAGATACACGAAATTCCGCCGACGCGCTAATGGTTTTACTGGATTAATCGCGCTCGATAGAATCGGCTCGGTGACCGGGGCAGGGCGCTGTCCTGGTAAACGGCTGGGCCGGTGGTGTTGGTGAGCACGGTTAGCTCGGTCCATAGGGTCTGGGCGGAATTCAGGGAGCTTGTCGTTTGCACTTGGTAGCGGCCGGCAGGGCCGACAGCGGAAATTTCGGGGACGCCACTGGGGAGCAAACAAATCTTGGTGAAAGCAAACGGAGGGGCGCTGCCACCGCCGCTCCGGCTGGCTTCGGCCGTGTTGCCCCAGGAGCCGAGATTGATCCGACCGCCGTTGGGGACGGGTTCTTTCTGAAAGCTGAATTTGGGATCGCCGATATCAAGGCAGGGGCTATCGACCGCATCCAGGAGCCAGCCCCCCGCGCCATTTGCGGCGAGGGGATTCCAGCGGCCCGCTTTGGATTTCACATGGAAATCCTCCTTTTGGGGATCGGCGAAGAGCGGATCGGCGCGAAAGACTCCAGTCCCGACTTGGAGTCGCGCGCTCGCCGTCAACACTTGGTCGATGTCCGAATAGTCAATCTTCAAAGAGCCCTTGCCCGGGGCGTTGATCTCTTTGCCGCCGGGAAGGGCCGCGTTGCGCCAAAACACGCAGTTTTTCACTTCCACGACGACTGCATCCCCGCCATCGTCTTCGGTGATGATCAGGCCGTTTCCGCCGGAATATTCGTCGTAAAAGCTGACGTTATACGCAATGGTGCAGTTGATCAGGCTGGCGTGGGTCGCTGGCCCCGAATCGACCGCGAACGCTCCGCCATACTCGCCGTTGATGGTTTCGTTCCAGGCAATGAGCTCATTCTCCACGATGGCCGTGGCGCCCCCATCGACGAATTCGCCGGTGCCAAAAACCCCTTTATTCCGCATTACCTGATTGAACGAGACTCTGGCAAAGTTCGGTCCGTTGTCGCCGTCCACGAAAATGCCCGCGCCATAGAAGGCGCGATTATTCCTCACAATATTGCGCGTGACGGAACCGGTGGCGTTTTTCCCGCGGAACGCGATGCCCCCGGCATGGCTGTAATCTTCGGTGGAGATGTTGCTCTCGACGATGTTGCCTTTGATCAAACTCACCGTGCCCGCGACGCCGTTCACAAATAATCCCGCGTAGGCCAGAGCGGTGTTTCCGGAGATGGTGTTGTTGAGCGCGCCGACACTCACTTGGTTGATAGCCACGCCAGCCACGGCATTATCGGGGTTGGAATTTCCTGTGACGGTATTGTCCATGAGTAAAAAATATTTTCCGATGGCATCTTCGTAAGTATGCGCTTTCACGCCGAGCTTGCCGCCGGAGATCGTGAAGCCATCAATGATGCCCCACTGCACGCCGCCATTAAAATCGACTTCGATCACTTGGTCGGCGCCTGCTCCCAATAACCGCGTGGAACGAGGGACGCGGCTGGTGAAATCTCCGCTGCCGCCCTGCGTATAGACCGCGGCGGCAGCGCCCGTGTAGCCCCCAACTAGCCGAAGATTCTTTTCTCGAATTGCAACGGCGCCGCGATACTCGCCGGCGGCCACTTTAATGGTGTCCCCGCTTTGCGCCCGGTCCACCGCTTGTTGGATATCCCTGTGCGGCGCTCGCGCGCTGCCATCAGTCCCCGGGCCGCCATAGTTTTTATCCACATGGATCACACCTCCTTGACCCGATGAAGGCAGCACTGCGATGACGCTTTTCCAGGATTCGACCACGCCCGCCGCGGTCGTGGCTCGAACAGAGACGCTATGGATGCCAACCGGCGCCCCTTGCCACGTAAAGGAATAAGGCGCCTGGGCCGCCGCTCCGATCACGGCGCGGCTGACGAATTCGACTTTTTGGATGGCCCCCAGCTCCGCTCCGCGCCCTTCCGCTTGCAGCAGAATGGATTCCCCGGCTGTGAACACGGCACCATCTGCCGGCGAAACCAGCCGAATGGCTGGTTCCTCGGCCTGAGCGCAGAGATATGTCGATAGAGCGGCGAGGAGAAAGAATTTGAGCGCTTTCATGGGAATATTTATTGCGGGGTTACAAGCGTCGCGCGGTAGAATCCAAACCCGGAACTGGCGGGCGCCAGAAGGAATTCGAGGGTTCCATCCGTGGTTTGCCGGGTGGCGGATTCGCTCCAGGATTTAAGGTCATTGGAAAGATCGAGGCGGTAACTGCCCGCTGGCCCGCGCAGCGTGATTTTGAATTCACCAGAGGCGAGAGGTTGCATTGATAATGAAGCTCTGGCGGTTCTCGACTCCAGCGCTCCCAGATCAAGCGCCGCGCCATTGAGTAGGCGCGCATTGGCGGGCGAAAGTGGAGAATATAAAATTTCGAACTCTGCGGGGACCCCCGCCGCCCGGGGCGTCGCTCGATCCACCACTGGCGATTGGGGTTTCGGCGTGTAATCGCCTGTCGCGAAGGAAACGAATCCTGGATCTGCGCCGGACAAAATATTCTCCGTCCCGGTAATCGTTCCCTCGAAGGTCACGCCGCTCCGGGAAGGAAGCCATGCTTCGCTCACCCAGTTCACGCCGAAGTTCGCCTTACCATTTACTTGCATGAGCGACAACTCGCTCAACGGCGCGCCGGGGCTGTCCGCCACATTATAAAGGATATTGTTCTTCACGTCGGCGCGCTCATCGTTCGTCTCGAGGCGCAACAAGGCTGTGCGCCAGCGGATGCGCTGGTCGGAGCGGAAAATCACGGTGTTATGGTAAAAATAAAGCGTCCCCTTGCGGTAGATCTCCGTGAGAGAACTATCTCCGCCGTAATGAACAACGCTGCCGCTGGTGGGCGCATTGATGATGATGTTGCCGTAAACATACGTGGAGCGGAATCGCGGATCGGCCACCGCCTGGTTGAAGCTCCCCTCCGGGTCCACCAGATCGAACTGTTGGGCGCCGCCTTCGACCCAATTGTAGCGGACCACCGTTCCTGCGGAGCGATCTTTGATATTGTTTCCCAGAGCTCCCGGGCGCAGGAGGCCGAACCGATTGAATTCAAAGGTCATGCCGATGGCTTCCGTATAGCTATTGTGTTCGCGATCGCTATTGACATTGCCGTTTCCGAAAATTTGGTTTCCTTGGATCAGGATTTCACGCGATTGATACTCTTCGCTGTCGCCGGAAGCCACGAAAAGCCCGTTGCCGGAACCCGTTAGGAGGCAATTCCGGATGGTGATATGTTCACCGCGCTCGATGAAAACCGCCGAGGCGTTCTGTCGGTACGGGACGGCCTGTCCTTGCCCGTCCTGAAAGGTGTAGAGCGGAGAGGCGTTGCGGAGTTCGAGGCCTTCGATTTCAACGTATTTCGGCTTGTACCCGTCCTGTTCGGCCTGGCTGCGGCTGAACACCACCAAGCCCCGCGCGGCAGTCCCGGAATAGGGGTATTTGAATTGGCTGCTGGTGGTCGCATTCTGCCCATCGATGACGGGCTGTTGCCCTTGGGGACCGGGCGCCCCGGCAATCCGAATCGGCCGTCCGGGGGCACCGCTATTGCTGATGAATATCTTTTCCCGATACGGCTCGGCCTTCCAATGGATAATCACCGTGTCGCCGGGGGCCAGGTTGGCCCACGGCACAGCTCCGATTGAATTAAAAGTTTGGCCCGGGCCGACATGGTGCTCCGCCGCCTGGGCCCCAAGCATCAGCATGGCCCAACCGAGGCCGATAGAGAGCAGCCGCCAACAGTCGTTTCGCGCGCCGCTGTTCGTCCGCAGCTCCGGTTGTTTGTGCGTGGTCATAATTGTTCAAACTGAGCTTAAATTCTGTTTTTGCCAACTCATGTTTAGCACCTCGGATTTCCTCGGCTACCATGCATCTATGCCGTCTCAGCCGGTCTTCCTAGGCGACCCGGAAAGCGGTCGCCGAGGCATATTTGCGAGGTGTCTTCATCTGGTGTTCACGACAAGCAGTTCATTGAACCATTGTGGAAAATGTCCGTTGTGGCCCAACTCCGAGATTTCCCGTGCGGTAATCACTCCACGCCGCCGCCCTTCAATCAGGGCTTGCTCGACAATGTCGCGGGAGGTGGATTCCGCCGTCGCCAGATCGGCGACGGTTCGGAGAGGGCGAGTCACGGCGAATCCTTGCCGGGGTTCGACGTCCTTTACATTGAGACTAAACGAAATCGC
>Ga0163144_10026886_pt1 | contig 11165 bp, 9 predicted proteins | sample OliLak19BULKMAT1_FD_123175 | JGI IMG/M metagenome (GOLD analysis project Ga0163144, IMG submission 123175) | Freshwater microbial mat bacterial communities from Lake Vanda, McMurdo Dry Valleys, Antarctica - Oligotrophic Lake LV.19.BULKMAT1 | ecosystem: Environmental > Aquatic > Freshwater > Lake... | reverse complement strand
TGGGCTTTCGCATCGCCCTCGACGACCTGGGCGCCGGCTACTCTGGGCTAGCAAGCTTCGTCTGCTTGGAGCCGGAGTTCGTCAAGCTCGACATGTCACTGGTTCGCGACGTTCACACGAGCTCATCCAAGCGAAAAATCATCGGCTCCATGGTCGGGCTTTGCAAGGAAATGGGAAAGCGCATCGTCGCCGAGGGCGTGGAGCAAAGCGAAGAGCGAGACGTCCTGGTGGAGCTCGGCTGCGATCTCTTGCAAGGCTATTTTTTCGCCAAGCCAGCTAGGCTGCTGCCGCTTCCTGCCGTTGGCTGACTCAAGCAGGGCTATGCTTCAGCCCCGTTGGGCGAGCGAAAGCGCGAACAAGATCCACATGGCGAAGACGCAGAGCGTCGACAGGAAGTACGCATAGAAGCGGTGCATGACGCGATTGTAGGTGACGTGAATCAAGCTATGCACAGCGCGTCCGATGACGAACAGCCAAGCTAGGCTCAACTGAGCCGGCGTAACGGTCCCGGTGCTCGCCAGCGCCAGGCACACGGCGTAGAACAGCACGGGCACTTCGAATAGGTTCTTGAAATTGTCTGCCGTCGCCACGTTCTGAATGGCCGCAGCCGTCGTCACGCTGGTCGCAAAGGCTTGTGGCCGCAGCCGCGTCGAGCGCAGCTCGCTTGTGCGCACGAAGAAAAGTCGTAGCAAGACGCACGCCACCAAAGCCACCTGGCCAATGACCGGCCAGAAAATTGCTGAGCTCATGCTTTCTCACTACTACCCCCCTCGGAGGAGGCCACCGATGCCCGAAAATCAGCGGAAGATGCCTGCAGCCATTCTTTTTGAGCCCAATCGGGGCCGAAGCGCGCACTGATGGGAGTGCCTAAAAGCTCACGGCTCGCCCTTCTGAGCGGCTCATGGATCGTTACCCTGGCTGTCACGTCCGCGTGCTCGGAGGAGCGCGATTCGCCGACTAACGACGCTGCCGCCGGTTCTTCCGGCGTGGCGGCGGGCTCCGCCGGCGTTGGCGCCCAGCCTTCCGCCTCCGTCGGCGGCACGCAGGGGGGAGGGGGAGGGAGTGGGGGGGCAACCGCCGGAGCGGGGCAGTCGGGCAGCTCCGGCGGTTCGCAACCGGTGAGCGGGGCACCCGGCGCGTTGCCCACCGCGATCTGTCCGCCAAGGCCGCCGCTATCGAGCCCTGGAAGCCCGATCCAGGGTACGGGTCCGCTCACTGCCGTGAAGAGTGGGCTCGGCTTCGGCGAAGGACCGGCTTGGATCGAACAGACGGGCGTTCTGTACTTTACGGACGTGTCCAACAAGAAAATCCTTTGGCTTCAGCCCCCGGCGAAAGTCAGCGACTTTCTCCCCAGCCCAGGCGCCGCCGATGGGCTTGCCGGAGACTTTCGGGGGGGCTTAATCGCCTGCGAGATCGGCGCGCACCGCGTGGCCCGCATCGACATCGCCAGCCAGCTCATCACCAGCGTGGCCGATGAATACCTAGGCACTGCGCTCAACGCGCCCAATGACGCGGTGGTGGCCTGCGACGGCACCATCTACTTTACCGACCCCGAGAACACGGACCACCGCGAGCTAGGTTTCGCTGGAGTGTATCGCCTGCCGCCGTCCGGCGAGCTCGAGCTCGTCACCAAAGGCATCTCCTTCCCGAACGGCATCGCTCTCTCCCCGGATGAGAAGCAGCTTTACGTCGCGCACAGTGGCGCGGCCTCGGTGTGGGTGCTGGATGTTCCAGACGCCGGCGCTTTCGCGGGGGCCCGCAAGCTCGTCGACACCGCGCCTCAACCCGACGGTATCGCCATCGACGACGCGGGCAATCTCTACGTGGCCACGGAGATCGGCGTGCAAGTGTTCCAGCCGAACGGTACGCCGTGGGGAACCATCGCCGCAGCTCCCGGCGACAAGACGACCAACTGCACCTTCGGGGGAGCCGACCGGAAAACACTGTACGTTACCGGCGCAACGGCGCTCTACGAGACGCGGGTCCAGCTGCCGGGCGTGCCCTGACAGCGGCCGCTAGCGTGCGCCTTTCGCCCGAGAATTACAGCAGGAGGCCGGCCTTCGCCGATTGTTAGCGACGCGCTTGCCGCGTGATCAGCTTGGGTGGAGCATCGGACAGAAAGCGTTCGGTCATCTCGAAAATGACGATGTCTGGTCGTTCTTGCTCCACCAAGCTGAGATCGAGCTCGTGGGTCCAGAGCCACACGCTGCGCTGGAACTTCTCCGAGAGCGTGGGCATGAAGCCTTCGGCGAAGGAATCGCGCAAAATCAAGGCTTTGGGCAAGCTCGGGTCCGGCACCTCGAACACCATCCGCGTCTGTTGTTTGCGCGTTGGCTCGCGCACGCTCTCCGGCGGCACGACACGGCGCGCCCGTGGCTGGTTGGGCACGAGCTCCACGCTCGGCACCGTCACCCGCTCCTCCAGTGACAAGATCAGCGGCATGTCTGCCCAAGAAGGGCGAGGGGACAGCCGTGAATCCAGCTCAGCATAGCTCGCTGGACGCTCGATCAACTCCGCGGCACGCCCCAGGAGGAGCTCCGCACCGATGCGTGCCCCGTGGCCATTCCAATGCGAGTCCACGCTGTCATAGAGCTGTGCGTGTTTTCGGGCCTCGAGCAGCGGAGCGCGAAGCTCCAAGTGCGAAACATTGGCGCTCCGCAGCAGCGCCAGTATTTCGTCGAGCCGGCTAATAGACCGCGCGCGCGCGGCACCTGCGGGCAAGAACTCCGGATAGATCGTCTCCTTGCTAGGTACGATGACGAACAAAAACGGGATTTCTCGCTCGGCGAGCCAGCGCTCCGCGCCCTTGAGTGAGCGACGCCAGGCCGCGGCGTTTCGCCGGCTGAGCGGCGATTCCGAGCGCAGCGACTCCCAGCCGAAATTCTGCTTCAGATACAGCCAGCCGCTCTTCCCGACCAGCACCGAATCACTCTGCAAGTCACCAATCACGCGGTAACCAACCAGGTTGTGAAGCTCAACCAACAGGCGCTTGCAACCGAGGTTCGCCGCGAAATATTTCTCGAACTCCGGCGGCCATTTCGTCAGGCCCTCGAAGCGCGGGTAAGCCACCGGTTTGACCCCGTAAAGCTTCGAAGTCTCCGGGGCCACCAGCATGCTCAAGCCCGGCACGCACAAGAGCGCGCAGAACGTGGCGACCAGCGCGGTTTGGTAGGCACGAAGCTTCATCTCAGAACCGGAAGTAGATGAAAGGATTGTAAGTGTGGGTGGCGAGTGAAGCCGCTGAGAGCGTGAACAAAAGCAGCGTCACCACGACTGCGAGCGAGCGAGCGAGGGCGCCGGGCAACTGCTCGGTAGCCTTGGCGTCGAAAAACCGTGCGGCGAAGCTCGGTGCCGGCGCGGAAAATAACACGCCCAGCGCGCCCGCGAACACTACCGCGGGCGTCGCGAAAAGGGCGATCGGATAGCCGGGCTGGGTGAAGCCTGACGCCCCCAGCATGGCCTTCAGAAAAGCCATGGCTTGCGGTAGGTCCGCCGCGCGGAAGAACACCCAGCCGACGCACACGACCAAAAGCGCATAGCCGTGTTGTAGCGGTCGCGGCAGAGCCGCAAGCTTGCTGCCTAGCCCCGCGCGCTCCAGCACCAGAAAAGCCCCGTGGAGCGCGCCCCAAATGACGAAGGTCCAACTGGCGCCATGCCACAGACCACACAGCAAAAATACGCTTATGAGGTTCACGTAGGTGCGCACGTTGGAAACGCGGTTGCCGCCGAGCGGGATGTACACGTAGTCCCGAAACCAGCTCGATAGCGAGATGTGCCAGCGCCGCCAGAACTCGGTGATGGAGCGCGAAACGTAGGGGTGGTTGAAGTTTTCGGGGAAGCGAAAGCCGAACATGCTCCCGAGGCCGATGGCCATGTCCGAGTAGCCGGAAAAGTCGAAGTAGATTTGCAACGCGTACGCCACCACTCCTAGCCAGGCCACGCCAAAGCTGAGCTGCTCCGGCGGTAGCGCAAACACCGAGTCCGCCGCGCGCGCCACCACGTTGGCGATCAGCACCTTCTTGGCCAGTCCCCAGACAAAACGCTGAACGCCGTACGCCATGTCGGAGAGCGCGGGGCTACGTCGCCGCAGCTGCTCTTCGATGTAGTGGTAGCGGATGATCGGCCCGGCGATGAGCTGCGGAAACAACGCGATGTACAGAGCTGTATCGAGCGGATTCTTGAGCGCCCGGCTCTGTCCGCGGTACACGTCCACTACGTACGAAATGGCGTGAAACGTGAAGAAAGAGATACCCAGCGGCAAATGTAAGCCCGCCGGCGAGAGCTTGCCCGAGCCTAGCCATCCGAGCACATGGTTCAGATTCTCGATGGCAAAGTCCGCGTACTTGAAGAAAATGAGCGCCGCCAAATTCAGCGCAACTAAGCCCGATACGAGCCACTTTTGTTGAAGGGCTCGTCCGGACAGGCCATCCACCAAGATCGCTCCCAGCCAATTGAACGCGACGGACAAAAGCATGACCGCGACCCACTCCCGCTCTCCCCAGGCGTAGAACACCAGACTGAGGCCGAGCAGGCTGGCATTGCGGGCGCGATTCGGGGTCAGATAATAGAGAGCGAGGGCGAACGGCAGAAACGCGAAAAGAAAGAGGGGCGAGGCGAAAACCACGAGAACGCCGACCTACCCCGGCTCCGCAGCCGCGGGAAGGCCTTGGTGGCAAGCATTAGGTCCACGATTTGAAGACGTTGGACAGCCTCTCGCCTCCGGATTGGGGGGAATCGCGCGCCTGTCCGCGGGAAGCCGTTGGCTCGCAGATTGAGCCTGTCCAGTTTGGCTAGCTGGCTTTTCGAGCCGCACACCAACACACACACCGGGCGTGCAGCGACACGCGCGCCGTCGATCAGTGCAGCGACGGCGCCAGCGACTCAGACAGCGTCGCCGAGCGCGTCGAATTGAGCGTAGCAGCGCGCGAGCCAAAGTTTGACGCGCTCGCGCTCGAGCGGCCTCAGTGCGCCGTCGCCGTCAACGTTGTGGGCTCCGGCCCAGAAACTCAAGCCTGCGCTGTCGATCTTGTACATGGCGGACCCGTCGAGCTCCGGCAAGTCAACGACCCTGCCAGACAGCGCGTCCAGCTCGGCTCGGGCGGGTGAGGCGTCTAGCTGACTGAAGTCTTTCGAACGTGCGTGGTTCTTCACGACGACGTGGCTGGCCTGATCACCGTAGAGCGCGAGCGCCTGCTCCACCTGTCCGACTGAAGCGAAGCCGCCGTCCGTGACGTGCCAGAAGGTGACGGAGGCGCCGAGCTCGCGCGCCAACCCGAGCACGTTGGCCCCGAAGATCCAGTTCTTCAAGGCGCGAGCGCTCTGCGCTGGCAGGTCGACCAAGACGCGCCGCTCGCTGCCCAGCGCGCGATCCAAGATTTGATCAGCGCTCTCGGGCGCGGACAGGTCGACCGCCTGGCTGAAGTCGCCGTAGTGGCGTAGCAAGGCACCGTGCGATAGGTCGCCGTCAACGCCCGCAAACGCCGCCGAACGATCGATCCAGTATTGCGCGAGCAAGCGCGCTACGACGCTCTTGCCGACGCCGCCCTTCTCACCACCAATGAAGTGAATTTGACTCACGCTCGGCGGTAGAAACCACTCTTTACAGGAGGTCAAGCGCTAACACTACTCAGTCAGTCTTTGGCAGGAGCAGATCGCGATCCGCGGATGTGTCGCGAAGGTTTCGTGCGCTATCGAGCCGCGCTACGTCGACAAAAGAAAGCCGCGGAGCGCGCCGCCGCGGGCTTGCGCAGGAGCGCCTCCCCAGCCTTCGGATCGAAGGTCCCTATCAATCACCCGCGACATGGATCACTAGGCGCCGCGTGTGAGGACGCGCGCGGTGCTCCCAGAGGTAGACGGCTTGCCAGGTGCCTAACGCCAGCCTGCCGGCTGTCACGGGAATGATTTCCGAGGTTTTGGTGATCGCGGAGCGGGCGTGGGCGGGCATGTCATCCGGGCCCTCGTCGTCGTGGACCCAGCGCCGAGATTCGGGCGCAAGCTCGCCTATCCAATCCCCGAGATCGCGGAGCACGTTGGGGTCGGCGTTCTCCTGAATGACCAAGCTGGCCGAAGTGTGCTGCACGAAAAGTGTGCACAGCGCAGTTTCGAAACCGCTCCGAGACACCACTTCTGCCACCTTTCGCGTGACATCGCTGAAACCGCGTCCGGGCGTGCGAATTTCCAGGGTCTCCTGATAGACGCTCAACTTGGGCCGGACTATGCGATCATCCGTTCGCCCGTGCCAGCGCCCGCTTCCAGACCCAAGACCACCTTTCCGTTTGCTCGCCCCTCGCTCCAGGGGCTCGAGCTCACCGGTTTGGAGCGCAAGCTCCACGAGCTGACTCGCCGGCACCCGGTGGCTCATACGGCGTTCGCCCTAATGCAGGTGTTGGTTCGGGGGGAGATCGCCGCGGCTACGGGCGCGATGGCGTTCGACCTGTTCCTGGCTGCGATTCCGATGCTCGCGCTATCGGGCTGGCTCTTCGGCAGGCTGCTCCGCGATCATGAGTCGGTGCTGCAAGCCACCGCACTACTGTTGAACCTTACGCCGAGTGAGGTTCAGGGGCTCACCTGGCAGCAGCTGGATCAGTTTGCCCCCAGCGCCGTGGCTCCGTTGGCTCTCCTGGGCGCTCTGTGGATCGCCTCGGGAGCGTTCCACACTTCCATGGCGCTGCTCGAAACCTCCGCCGGCCCCCTGCGCAGGCCTTGGTGGAGAAAGCGTGTGATCTCGCTGATCAGCGTGGTCGCCAGCATCGCGCTGTTCGCTCTGGCCACCGCGCTCTCGGTTTGGATGTCTGGTGGACCCGCTCGCCTGCTTGCGGTGCTTTCGGATGGCAGTGCAGTGCTCGACGCTGGCGTTACCCAGTGGTTGCTACTCGGGCTGTTGGCGATTTTGGGAGTCGGGTTTCTCGCGCTCTTCTTTTTCGTCGCGTCGCCACGTCCCGGCGTGAGGCGCCGGCTGTTCCCCGGCGCGGTGGCGGCCGTATTGTCCGGTAGTCTGGTTTCGCTAGCCTTTGCCTACTATGCTGGACACCTCGCCCGCTTCGCGATGTTCTACGGCAGCCTTGCGGCGGTGGCGGTCACTTTGGCGTGGCTATGGTTCGTCTGCTTCTGCCTACTCGCCGGCGCCGAGCTCAACCAACTCCTCGAGAACGGCGAGTAAGCTCGCTCTTCAACGCGAACCAGGAACACACTAGGAACCGGCAAGGCCGGCGCCCGCTGCGCACCAAAAACCTACCTGATCGGCCCGACGCAGACGCCGAAGTTTTGGGGGAGCTCCGAGGAGGCTTGGCATTTTTGTTCGCCACAGTCGTTCTTGGCAGGATCGGTGCGACAAATTTTGACGCACTTCTGAGTGACGCTCGAGCACACGTGGTTCCAGGCGCAGGGGCAGGCTTCGCCTTGCTCGCCCTCGCCGGGCGTGAGGCACGTGGTGGTGCGGTCAGCCCGAACCACCATGCAAGCGGTGTCACCCTTGCAGCGGCAATCCGTACCCTTGGGGCAGGGAAACACGTCCTCCAGGCTGCAGTCGTCGGCGGGCACACACACGGGCACGCGCGGCGGCTCGGTGTCGTCGCTCACGGCGCTGGTCCTGCGGAGCTGCCGTTCGGCGCAATAGGTACCAAGCGAGCAGGTCCCCTCCGCGTCGCAGCAGTACTTGAGGCAACGCCCCGTGTCGTCGCCATCGCTAACGCAAGCGAGCGCCGGCAAGCAGTCGGCTGCCGAGAAACAGGGTGCGTTGACCTTGCCTAGCCCCGCCGCTTCACAGCCACGGACAAGTTGATTGTCTTCGCGGCTGACTTGGCAACCATAAGAGAGCGGCGCGCTGGGTCCCTCACCCCCGTTGCCAGCGGCGCCGCCATAGCCGCCCCCGCTCTGACCGCCATCGCTCGGCACTCCGCCGCTCGCGCCGCCTTCACCACTGTTGCTGCCAGCGCCTCCCGCAGCCATACCCCCTGGTGAGGTACCGGCAGCGCTGTTGTTGTCGCCAGCTTGACCGCCGCCGTCCACTCCACCTGACCCGCCCGCGCCGGGCAACGTTGGCGGCGGCAAGTAGCCCTGGCACGCCAGGCTGTCGTCTGGGACGCACCTACCGGCTCCACACAGTGGGCTGAGGCTGCCGCCCGACCCGCCAAGGTTGGTGGAAGCGTCTGGCATGATCGTGGTCGTATCGCCTTGAGCGTCGCTCAGCGATCCACCACCGGCTGGACCTGGGCCACCAGCCGCCTCGTCCGAAGCACTACAGCCCCCCGCCAGCAGCCAACCGAAGCTTGCCGCCACGGCGCCAAATACGAAGAGCCTCGACCTTGTCATGACAGGACTTTCAGAGCGCAGCAGCCGTCAAGCTGGCCACGTAGATGACCAGAGAGATTACCCATAGCGCGACAGCGCCGTAGAGGCGCGCCTCGTACCCCCAAAAGGGTGCGAGCGGAGGCATCACGAAGGCCACGAGGCCGCGCCACCACGGCCGCCGCCGGAGTAGACCCATGACAAGCATGACATGGGAGACCACGTGCAGGCCGAGGGCGCCGGAGATGAGGCCAAGCAGGACGAAGTCCACGTACTCGCGAACATAATCGCTTTTCTGGAACATTCCTGCGAACGGGCTGTTGCTGCATGTCTAGGCGCTCGATTGCCTGCCCCGCTCTAGCAAGAAACGGGCGTGGCTAGGATTTTCGGGAAAAACCGCCCTGCAGCCCTCTCTCCTTCATTGTAGACTGTTAGACCTTGCGGACCTCCACCTCGCTCGTCGCCATCGCGCTTTTTGGCCTCTTGGCACCGTTGCCCTTCAGCTTGAAGGTGGCCAGCGCCGGAGGAGCTACCGCCCGGTCGGACACCATGCCGGTAAGCCAGGTCAAGCGCGGCATGAAGGGCTATGGCCTGACCGTGTTCGAGGGCACGCGGCCGGAGCGCTTCGACGTCGAGGTCATCGACGTACTGAAGAACTTCAGGCCGCGGCAGGATTTGATCCTGATCAAGACCAAGCACCCGAGGCTGGAGGTGGCCAAAGTGGTGGCCGGGATGAGCGGCAGCCCGATCTACTTGAACAACAAGATGATCGGCGCCTATGCCTACGGCTGGAGCTTCGGCGCGGAGCCGGTGGCAGGCGTGACGCCGATCGAGAACATGCTCGACGACTTGGTGCGCCCGCTGCCAGACAAGATTTTCGGTTGGCCGATCAAAATGCTTCCCAAAGGCGAGGCAGGCGCTCGCGCCCAGAACGATGCCTCACGCTTCCGCGGCACTGGCTACGACCTGGCCGAGCATGCGAGCGCGCTCGCCAGGCTTCACACTCCGGCGAGCTCGGCAGCCGCGACGCCCGTGGCAACGCCCCTGCTAGTGGGTGGCATGAGCAGCGGAGCCATCGGTCTGGCGCGCGACCTACTTTCCCCGCTGGGTATCGAGCCCTTGCAGGCGGGCGGCTCGGGGGCACCTGATGCGACGGCTCCGACTCGCTACGAGGACGGCGGCGCCGTCGGTGTGCAGCTGATCCGCGGCGACATGAGCGCCACCGGGCTGGGTACCGTCACGCGCGTGGAGGGCGACAAATTGGTCGCTTTTGGTCACCCCATGATGGAGGCGGGCGTGACGGCGCTGCCCACTGCCATCGGCAAAGTCCTGTGGTTTTTGGCCAGCGACCAACGAAGCTTCAAGATTGGCATGCCAGTGCGTGAGGTGGGCGCGCTGGTGCAGGATCGCCAGGCGTCCATCGTCATTTCGCACTCTGCCAAGGCGCCGGTAGTACCCGTGAAGGTGGCCATCAAAGGCATGCCGGGGATACCGGGCTCCAGCTGGAGCTTCGAGATTGCCCACGAGAAGTTCATGACGCCGTCCTTCCTGGCGGTGGCGATCGGCAGCGCGCTGCAAGCCGTGGCCAACGAGCGCCAGGACGTGAGTTGGATCGCCAAGAGCAAGCTGCGCATCCACGGCTTTGGCGAGGTATCGTTCGAGGATTTTGGGGTCGCGATTGGTGGTACGCCCGAGGCGGGCGAGTTCGCGCGCACGAACCTGGTGCGTGCTGTGGGCGCGGTGCTCAATAATCCGTGGCAGCCCGCCATCGTGGAGGGAGCCGAGATCGAAGTCGAGCTGCACTACGCGCGCGACATTCTCCGCTTGCGGGGAGCCGAGCTCCTGGAGCCTGAGATTGACGCTGGCAAACCCGCCCGCATTCGCGTCACCTTGGTGCCCTACTCCGGGCCGGAGCTCACCCGCATCATCAGCGTTCCGCTGCCGACCTACCTGGCCGGGCAAACGGTCGCGCTGGAGATTGCGCCGGGCTACATGGAGGAGCGCGAGGTGGCGGCGCCCGATTCCCTGGCGGATTTGGTGAAGAACTTCGCTAGCCCCATCTACCCACCCAAGTCATTGGTCGTGAGCTTCGCCAGTGGTGGTTCGGGGGTCGCTTTTCGGGGTCGCGTCGCCAAGAATCTGCCGCCGGGCGCGATCGACGCGATTCGTCCGACGACGTCGTCGATTTCCCCCGACGCCATTCAGAGTACGGTGCGAGAAGTGGCTCCGGTTGGACAATTCGTGGTCGGTCGTGACCGCGTTAGCGTCAGCATACGCCCCGTGCTGCGCTGAATTGGTTTTGTGGTGTAACTTCTCGCGAAGGCGAGCCATGCAAAAGAGCGTCCGTTACTCCCTCGCCTGTCTGCTTCTCCTTTCCGCTAGCCACGCGCTGGCTGTGGGCACGCGCCGCTTCGTGCTCGATGAAGTCTCCGCGTTCAAGGGTGGGGATCTGAAGGGAGTAGCGCTGGATTCGGCGGGGCACGTGCGAGCAGGCTTCAGCCTGGGTGCAGTGCCGGCCACCCAGGCCACCTCGGTGTGGAGCGCGCTTTCGATGCCGGACGGTTCGCTACTGCTCGGCACTGGCAACGAAGGCAAGATCCTCAAGCTGAACGGCGGCACCGTCAGTGTGCTGGTCGAGACGAAGGCGCTGGTCGTCACCTCGCTAGTGCAGGCGTTTGGCGGCGCCGTTGTGGCGGGCACACTCCCGGACGGCAAGGTAATGAAGTGGGAGAAGGGCAAGCTCACGGATCTAGCGACCCTGAAGGGTGCCGAGCACGTTTGGAGCGTCGCCTACGACGCCAAGTCCAAGGCCGTGTATGCGGCCACGGGCCCCGAGGGCAAGCTGTTCCGCATTCAGCAAACCGGTGAAGCGCAAGTTT
>Ga0163144_10026884_pt1 | contig 11166 bp, 10 predicted proteins | sample OliLak19BULKMAT1_FD_123175 | JGI IMG/M metagenome (GOLD analysis project Ga0163144, IMG submission 123175) | Freshwater microbial mat bacterial communities from Lake Vanda, McMurdo Dry Valleys, Antarctica - Oligotrophic Lake LV.19.BULKMAT1 | ecosystem: Environmental > Aquatic > Freshwater >... | reverse complement strand
TGGCGGCGAGCCGCGCGTTGTCGCTCATTGTGGCCGTCCCTCTGAGCGACAAGGAGGGAATCCATTCCGCGGGCAGCGCCGGGCGAGGGAACAGCGTCGCCAGCGACAAGGCGAGTGCTGCCGGAGCGGCTGGAATGCGAGCCATACGGCGGTCCGTTGGACGTGGGCCGCCCGCCGTCAGGACGACGACGAACCGTAGTAGTAGTAGTAGCCCGCTTCCTGCGTCGTCGTCTTGTTGAGCAACGTCATGACGACCGGGCAGGCTTCGAGTGCATCCAGGGCTTCGATCACGATCGATTGCGAGGACCGCTCTGCCTCGATGACGAAGACGATCTGCCCCATGTAACGGGCCAGTACGCGGGGTTCCGGAGCGGCGAGGATGGGGGGCGAATCGAAAATGAGGATGCGGTCTTCATAGCGCGAAGCCACCTCGTTCACCAGATTCTCCATAGCCTTGCTCGCAAGCAGTTCCGTCGAATGATGATGCCTCGTCCCCGCAGGGATGAAGCTCAGCCGGCCGAGGTTGGTGCGGATCAGGACGTCGCTCACATCGAGCTTGGGGTCGACCAGGAGGTCGATCAATCCCTTGTTTGCCGGCATCCCCATCAATGTGGCGAGGCTCGGGCGTGTCGGGTCGCCTTCGACGAGCAGGACGGTGCTGTCGCGTTCCATCGCAATACTCATGGCCAGGTTCAGCGACACATAGCTCTTGCCCTCCCCGGGCAACGAACTGGTGACCATGATGCGGCGAGCGTTTTCCACGGGTACAGCCGACTTGCCGATGCAGTTGTTGAGCAATGGGCGCTTCGCTACACGGAATTCGTTGGCGATCCGCGACTGGGGCAAGTCGGGCGTCAGCAATCCGCGCTCCGCGAGACGCGCGAAATCGATGTCGAAACGGCGAGAATGCTGCCTCGCCGAGATTTCATCCTTTGCTTGGACTGGTTTTGCGATGGGCGGTCCGGGCGGTGTCGCGACAGGTCCCGCGCCTTGGACCGGCAGCGGAGGCGCATCCGAGGTCGGTGCAACGACGGGCGCAGGCCGCGCATGGCGCCGCAACACATTGGGGAGTGGCTCGTCTTGCTCGGGCGGATCGGCAGGCTCGGACGGCACCGATTCGGTCAGACCTTTCAACCGCTGCGCAACGAGTTCGACGAGCCCAAGCGGCTTCTCGATCTGCGGGCTCTCATCGGCTGGAGGATAGGCAAGATTTCCGGACACGTCCTGGCCGGCTTTGCGGAGTTGCTCGAGCCGCTGGGCGGCCTGCTCAATCAGGCTCATGGATGGTCCTCACGCGGCGCGCAGGAATAGAAGAAGGATGGCAAGTGCCGATCCGAAAGCAGCCACAAGCGCCGCGATCCCGCCGAAAAAAGCGTAGTTGGAAAGCCGACGTCGTTTCACGACCGGCGAAATGGTCTGCAACGAGATCGTGCCGAGGACCGGGCGCTGGGTCGAACGCCGCAAGCCACGCACCGAATGGAATACCGGGAACAACTGGCTGAAGACGAGGCTTGCGAATAAGCCCGCCGCGATCGATGCGAGGAATGCGCCGCCAAGTAGCAGCAACCGGTTCGGTGCCACGGGTTTGTTGGAAACACGGGGCGGGTCGATGATACGGAAGTCGGCCACCGACGAGGTCTGTTCGAGCTGGCTGGTCATGAGCGCCGCTTCGCGACGGGAGGTCAGGTTGTCGTAGTTGCTCTTCTGGACCGCATAGTCGCGATTAAGCTGAACGAGTTCTTCTTCCAGTTCGGGTTTCAGGCGTGCCGTGGTGCGCAGTTGTGCGAGCTTCGATTCGATCTCGTCGACCCGACCTCTGAGTGACGCCGTGTTCGCTTCCGCCTCGGCGAGCGACAGCTTGAGTTGCTGATAGACCGGATTGCGATCCAGCGTGCTGCGCTTCGGATCACTTTGCCGGGCAGCGAGTTTCACCGCTTGTGCGGCCCGCGCCGCCTTCTTCACCTCGAGTTGCTTGTCGCGCTCCTTCTCGATCTCCGCGAGTACGCGGCGCGTGCCGACGACGTCCGGATGTTGGTCCGTGTACGTGCGCAGCAGTTCGTCGAGATTCTTGCGCAGGGAGTCGATCCGTCCATCCAGTTCAGGCACGCTCAACGGAGCTTCCTCCGTCCGCTGAGGTGACGATTCGTCCGCGGGGTCGGGAAGGAACACCGGTTCTTCCCCGGCCAGTTCGCGCTTCAGGGCATCTCGGGACTGGATGGCCGCACGCAGTTCGATGCGGGCCGTGCTGGCTTGGCCCTCCAGCGCCGACATCGCCGTTATGGCGTCGTTGTTCCCACCATAAGAGGCGAGATTCTTGAGCTTGAACTCCTTCAGCCGGCGTTCGGACTCCTGCAACCTGCGTTCGTATTCCTGGATCTGCTGGTCGATGAACTGCTGGGCCTTCTGGGTATCGCGTCGCTTATCACCCAATCCGGACTCCACGAAGATCGACAGCAGCGAGTCGACGACCCGCTTCGCGCGATCCGTGCTCGCATCGCGGAAGTTGATCGTATAGAGATTGTCCGCAGGCGATCCACCCATCTGGATGCCTTTCATCAGCCGTTCGATCATCGCATCCCGTTGTTCCGGAGACTTGGCCTCCAGATCCAGGTCCGCCATGCGAACGAGCTTTTCCATGTTCGGCCGGGTGATCAGCGTGCGGCTGATCATTGCGACCTGCAGGTCGACGTTGGGCTGGACGGCGAGCCCGCTCATCAGGGGTTTCAATACCGATTGGGTATCGACGTACACGCGCGCGCTCGCCTCGTACTTGTCAGGCAGGGCTATGACCGCTATGAGGCCGGCTATGCCAGCTATCCAGGCCACGATCAGGCCGGCGAAGCGGCGCCGCCACATGCCGCGGGCGTAGTCGAGCGTTTCGGCAATGACTGGATTCAAAGGATCGGGACCTTTCAGAGAACGGACAACGCCGGCATTAGAACCATCCTTGCGGAATGACGAGGACGTCGCCCGGCTTCATGTCGACGTTGGCGGAGATCTCCCCGCGGCGCAGCAAGTCCTTGAGGCGCACGTTGTAGATCTTGTTCTTGCCGGCTTCCGGACGAACGAGGGTAGCCCTGTTCCCATCGGCAAAATCAGTGATTCCACCAACCGCGATCATCACGTCGAGAAGCGTCATGTTCTGACGATAAGGGAGCGCCTGCGGCTTGGTGGCCTCGCCCACAACCCGAATTTGCTCGCTGTAAGGGCCCACGAATCCGGTGACGACGACGGTGACGACAGGGTCGCGTATGTACTTTGAGAGGGCTTTTTCCACGTCTCGCGCCAGAGCGGTAGGGTTCTTGCCCATCGCCGGCAGGTCTTCGACCAGGGCGGTGGTGATCTTTCCGTCGGGACGAACCGGGACCGATGCCGACAATTCAGTGTTCCGCCATACGATGATATTCACGTTGTCGCCCGGTCCGATCACATAGTTGTAATCGGGAGACGCCACCGACGTCGGAGCCGGAGGATGGCTGGGGCCGGTAATACAGCCGCTGACGAGACCCAGCACGAGCATAGCAACCACATGTGTCCAAAAGGAAAATGTCGACTTCTTGGGGGCAGGCATCTCGGGTCCCTCTTGAGTGGGGTGTTACTTCGCCGTCGGGCCGACTGGCTGGTGGTAGGTTGTGCCTAGCAGTCGCTTTGTCGGAACCATTGAAGGGGGCAAATCCTACCACTTTGTCAGTTTTTCTCAACCAGCGAGCTGGCGATCGTTGTATTCCCAACCGAATTCGGCAGGCTTTAAAACTCCACCATCGGCGGGCTTCGAGCAGGGATCGTGCCGTTGTCGAGCAAAACACGATACATCTGAATCATTGCACTGCAACAACCTTGCAGAATCCTCGCCCGAACGCCCAATGAAGGCCACGGTTTTGGCACGAGGAGTTCGGCTTCGTCCGGATCGAAGCTGCTTTGCGGCAGAATATGGCACGGTCGCCGGGGCCCACGGCCCAATGGATTGAGGAGACTGCGCAAACACGAATCAAGGGGCAGTGGACCAGCGTTTTTCTTCGGCACGAGTTTCCTCCTGCAAGGTCTTCGGCTAAAGCTTCCCGTGTGTCTGACGGTGGCAATCTGTATAGTTCAGAGACAATAAGGATAGATCGCCCGATGAACGGTGTCGTCGGGCGTGGGGCGGAGGTCGGGCGGAGGTCCTGCCACTCGCCCGCTGGACCGTGCACGGAGCTTGCGTTATGGGCAGTCCCTCCCTGTAGGAGCGATCGCCAACAACAAGGGATGATTTCGCGAAGGGCGGCGTTATACCAGCCATTCTTCCAGTCCAGGTGACCGAGTCCACTGGTCATCCGAAGGCTATGTCGTCGGAATTCAGTGGGGTAGGTCCCCAGGTCGGGCAGCGACGCTCACGCACTTCAGGACGGTCAGGTTTCGGAATCACTGAATGTCACAGGCACCAACTCCACAACAGACGCCGGCGCGATCGACCCTCGCTACTTCCGGTACAACGCAACCGGACGCGCCGGAGCGCTCCGCCGCTATTCGGTTGAAGTCCGATCAGGGGCAGCGATGACCGACCGGCGCAAATTCGTGCTCGGATCCATCGATTCTGAAGAGGAGCCGGACCTTTACGACACCAACCCGCACTGTTTCCGCAGTGTCTTCGATTCCAGCATCCATGAAGTCGAAGGTTCCAAGCGCAGTTTCGTCATCCGGGCGGCTGATTCGGCCGGGCAGCGAAGCAATGCGGCCTTGCTCATCAACAAGATGTATGCATGGCGAGGCTACGGTGAGGGTCACATCCTGGAGGAGCGCCCGGATCAGATGGCGCTCGTGGCGACCGACTTTCGTGAGGGTACCGCCATCGGCACCCTGACCGTTGCTCTGGATGGTCCCCGCCGACTTCTCGCGGATCGAATGTATCCGGTGGAAGTGCAATCACTGCGCGACAACGGCCGGCAACTCTGCGAAATCGTGAAGTTCGCGGTGGATCGCACGATTCGTCAGAAGACGCTGCTGACTGCTCTGTTTCATGTTTCGTTCATCTACGCCTATTTCCTCTCGAAACGGACCGATCTCATCATCGAGGTGACACCGCAACACGCTGTCTTCTACCGACACATGTTGCACTTCGAGCAGATCGGCCCGGAGAAAGTCAACCCGCGCGTCAACACGAAGGGCGTCTTGCTGCGGCTCGACCTGGATCACGCTTCGGAACAAATCAGGAAGTTCGGCGGAGAGGGCGAGTCTTCGCTCGAAAAATCTCTTTATCCCTACGCGTTCTCTGAGAAGGAACAACAAGGTGTGATCGAACGTCTGGGCCGGATCGAAGCTAACACTGGAGAGATTCCTTAAGCATTCCCATGGAACGGATGGCACCGCGGCGACGCCGAATGACGCCAGTGTCTCCGACTCCCAACGAACTTCTTGCAGGTAACCGATTGCTTACCCGAGGACTTTCGCACTAACCTTGATCCCTTGCTGGCGTTTACCCGAGCGCCGATTCCGTCGTTTTTCAACACCATACGCTGGCCATATGCCGATAGAATTCGTCGTCGCGGATGAAGCCAACCGAGAGGTCAGCGCGTCTGCACCAAACCGGTCAGGCAAGTTCGATGCACCCGTCGCTGCCTGGCCCAGATCGGTTTCCAGCGAACGCGTCCTGCGGGAACGTCAGCCGCACATCGAAGACGGCGATCCAAGACACTCGATACGGTTGGCTGATGACGTCGACGTGCGGACGCAGGCGTCCGAATTGTTGCGTCGGCGCTATCAGTCCCGGGGCTACGATCTCCAGGCGGTAGCGTCGGGTAGCGGCGGCGAATTGGAACTGGTCTCGATCGACCGAAACAGCGGCCGTGTGACGGGGACCCTCACGATGGTCCTCGACGGACCGGATGGACTCGCGGCCGGACAGGTCTACCGGGCCGAAGTACGCGGGCTGCGCGAATCCGGATTGAAGCTCTGTGAAGGCGTCCGATTTGCAGCGGACGGCGCAGCCAATTCGCTCACGGTGCTGCCGGCCTTGTTTCATGTGGCATTCATCTGGGCCCACAGGGTCCACGGCTGCACTGACCTGTTGATCGAAGTGACGCCGCGTCATGCGCTGTTCTATCGGCGGATGCTGGGCTTCGAGATCCTGGGCAAGGAGTGCCTCAATCCGCGAGTGAATACTACCGGCGTGCTGCTGCATCTCGACATGCAGTTGGCTTCCGAGCGCATAGGACAGCTTCGGCAGCGCGTGCCGGCGCGGTTGGGTCTATACGAATACGCACTGCCCTCGTCATGTGAGCGAGAAGTGATCGAACGTCTCCGCGACGGCGATCCGATTCTCGCCTATCTCCTCTGAGCCACCCGGGGCTGCGGTACCCATCCTGCCGGTGGGCGGTCCAGCCCGGTATGACAGGCGGAATCCAGCGCCCTCAACGCGCGTAGAATCCCCAGTTATTCGTGATCGGGATTCACCGCAGCGATGTCGTTTTCCTACGAAGAAGCATTCTCCCGAAATCTCGGTTGGGTCACGGCCGACGAGCAGCAGATATTGCGAGGCAAGCGTGTCGCGATCGCCGGACTCGGAGGTACGGGAGGCGGTCAACTGCTGACCCTGACCCGACTCGGGATCGGGAAGTTTCATCTGGCGGACTTCGACACCTTCAGCCTGGTCAATTTCAATCGCCAGGCGGGGGCGATGGTTTCGACCTTGGACCAACCCAAAGTCGCCGCGCTCGCTGCGATGGCGCGCGACATCAATCCGGAGCTCGATCTGCGGCTCTTTCCGGAAGGCGTGACGCCCGCGAATGTGGACGCGTTCTTCGACGGCGTGGACGTCTACGTCGATTCTCTCGACTACTTTGCTTTCGATGCTCGCGTACTCGTTCATCGGAAGTGTGCCGAACGTGCCATTCCCGCAGTCATCGTCGCCCCGCTCGGGATGGGCGCTGCACTCATCAACTTTCTGCCAGGTGGCATCAGTTTCGAGGACTACTTCCAGGTCCATGGAATGTCCGACGAGGAACGGGCCTTGCGCTTCCTGGTGGGACTATCTCCCGCTCTGCTGCAGAGGACCTATCTGGTGGATGCCTCTAGAGTCAAGCTGGGCGATCGCGCTGGACCATCGACAGGCATGTCGTGCCAGCTCTGCGCAGGCGTCGCCGCCACTGAAGTGCTGAAGTTGCTTCTGAAGCGCGGAAAGGTCTACCGCGCGCCGTGGGTCGTGCACTTCGACGCCTATCGCAATCGCCTCGCGAAAACGTGGCGACCGGGCGGCAACCGCAATCCTCTCCAGCGGATTGCCTTGGCGCTCGCGAATGCGCAACTGAAGCGCATGAAACGCGCCCCCGCCTGAACGACGCATGCCCCTGCCGCTGACGGGCGAGCAGTTTCAATCAGTCGTTCGAGCCGGGGTCCTCGCGCCCTCCGCAGACAACCGCCATCCATTTAACTTCGAGTGCGTGGGTGACGCGATCCGCATCCGGGGCGATGCGGATTTCTTGAAAGCGAGCTATCACCGTCGAATCCTGCTGCGTGTATCGGCCGGCGCGATCGTGCAAAATATGATTCTCGAGGCAGGGACGCTGGGGTTCGGCGTCAGGACGCGATGGTTTCCGGACCCTGGTGATCCGACCTTCGTAGCTCGGCTCGACCTGGAAGACGGCGGCGAGGCCGAGACCCAACTTGCTGGTGCCATTCCATTCAGGCACACCAATCGGCGACTCCTCTTTCGAGGCCCAGGCCTGGGCCGTGAACAGCGCGAGGCACTGGAGCGCGACGTCGCCATCGTCGCCGGTGCCCGGCTCGTATGGCTGGATGGTGTGCCCGTTCGCAACAAGGCTTTACGGCTGATCCGCCTCTCGGAGGCAGAGCGGTTCCGGAACCGATCGATGCACGAAGAACTGTTTTCCTCCGTTCGCTTCGGCGTGGGCTGGCACCGGGTCTCCGACGAAGGCCTCGCGCCTGGCGCGTTGGGCGTGGAGCGACCGTTGCGCCCGATCTTCGCAACGTTGCGCCATTGGTCGTTGATGCGCCTGCTGAATCTAGTCGGGGGCCATCATTTCATGGGCGTCCGGGCCGGCGACCTGCCGTGTCGGTTTGCACCGCACCTCGCGGTCGTCGTCACCGACCTCGAGGTCGAGCCTGGTGCGTTAGCGGTGGGACAGGCCTTCGAGCGTTTGTGGCTGCGAGCACATGCGTTGGGATTGGCGTTGCAGCCCCTTGCCGCTTCAGCGTTGTTCGCGCTGCAAGGCTACGAGGATGTGCCGACGGAGCTTCGCTACCAGCTTCAACGTGGCTGGGCGGATATCGTCGGTGACGCTCGACCACTCATCGTGTTCCGGCTCGGGAGGGCATCCGCACCGGCCGTCGGCAGCGGCCGCCGACCCCTCGAGACCTATCTGGCATGACTAATCAATGCGGCTTGTGCTCTAGCCATCGTCGATCGGGCGCAGTGCGTGACGCGCGAAGCCCGACTAGGAGGATTGAATGAAAGCTTTCGTGACCGGACCCACCGGATTTCTCGGGACCACGCTGCTGCAGGAGCTGTCCACCCAGGGCTGGGAAATCGTGGCGTTTCATCGGGCAACATCGGACCTGACGGACATTCGCGACATTCCGAACATTACCTATGCGATCGGCGATGTGCGCGACAAGGCGTCGCTTCGGCAGGGCATGCCAGAGGGCCTCGACGCAGTGTTCCATACGGCGGGTTCCGTGGGTTTCTTGAAGCCCGGCGACGAGAAGGAGCAGTACGACATCAACGAACTCGGCACTCGCAACGTCGTCGAAACCGCGCTCGAGAAAAAGGTCGGGCGTTTCATCTGTACCTCGACGGTCTTGACTTACGACTACCGAAGCGGCAAGCCGGTGACCGAGACATCGCCCCCGAACGATGATCCAAGGTTCTCGTACATTCATTCGAAGTACCTCGGCGAGAAGGCAGCGGAGGATGCGGTTGAAAAGCATGGACTGGACGCGGTGTTTCTGCATCCTTCCGCGATCTTCGGTGCCTACGACAAGGCGACCTGGTCCAAGATGTTTCGAGAAGTACACAAGGGATTGCGCGTGCCGCTGGCCCCGCCGGGCAAGGCGAGTGTATGCCACATGCGCAAGGTGGCACAGGCGCACATAGGCGCCTACCACCGGGGGCGCAAGGGCGAGCACTACCTGTTGGGCGGGGTGGACGCCACGATGATGGAAATCGCGACCGCGATCGCGAAATTGCTGCAGCGCCGAGGCCCGCTGTTCGTCGTACCTCCCGGCCTGTTCAAGGTATTGGGTCGCCTCGAGTATCACGTCTCGACATTGCTCAACCGCGAACCGATGGTAACGCCCTCCATGGCGGACATCCTGTGCGAGACCGTGCTGTGCGATTCCTCGAAGGCCGTGCATGAGATTGGCTACGTGCCATCTTCGCTCGACACGATGCTCCGCGACTGCCATCAATGGATGGTCAGCACCGGGATGCTTCCGCCTCTGCCTTCTCGCTAGTTACCGACCCCCAACGACCTGCCGGAGCCTGAATAAAATGAGCTCTTCAACCAGTCTGATCAGGCGTGCACGACTGTTCGAGTGGTACGCACGCAATGCTTGGGCGTTCCACCGCGTGTTCGTGAAACGGCACCTGCATCGGCGTTGCCGCAACTGCGTAGTTTCGGAGGCCTACTCACCGCTCGACGGGACCGGGCTCTGCCAGTTGTGCGCGAGCTACAGGCCAGTCGAATCGACGCAATCCGGCGGCAACAGTACTGAGGCGCTGGCCGGGGAACTCGACCGGCTGTTTCGTGAGTACCAAGGCAAAGGTGTCGGCCTATACGACGCTGCCGTCATGCTGAGCGGCGGCAAGGACAGCGCTTTCCTCATCCACGAACTGAAGCGCCGATACCCGAGCTTGAGGATCCTCGCGCTGACCATCGACAACAGCTTCATGAGCCCCGTGGCTATAGACAACGCCCGATTGTCGGTAACGAAGCTCGATGTGGATCACATCACACTGCGATTGCCGGAATCGGTGTACCGCAAGTCGTTCAAGTTTGCCTGCACGATCGTGGAAGCTGGCCAGGGATGCTTCGAGACCGTGGACCGGATCGATGCGGATCTGGGCTTCTCGCAGGCCAAGATCTTTGCTGCCCGGAATCGCATCCCGTTGCTGTTGAGCGGACTTTCGTGGGCACAGATCGAACTCCTGTTCGGTGTAAAGAGTTTCGAAGTCCCCCAGGAGAAGGCCTTCGAGAAGGTTTCGGGCACCCTGGGCCACCGATTGGACGAGATCTACAATGCCGATGAACTCCGGTATTGGTGGGATCCTGACAGGTGCCCGAGCGAGTCTTGGCCTCGTTTCATCCACCCGTTCTATGTGTGGCGCCATGGCGAGGAGGAAATCAAGGCCAAGGTAACGGAGCTCGGGCTCATCGAGCCCGGGAACGAAAGCCCGCTACTCACGAACAACCAGATCATCCCGCTCATGATTGTCGTGGACTACCTGCGCCTCGGCTATGCGAGCTTCGAACCCGAGTTCGCGCAACTGGTACGGGAAGGCAAGGCAAGTCCGGGTTTCTGGCGGAACGTGTTCGAAATGCTCGAATATTCCGCTAGAACGGGTTGGATGCTCGATAGGGAACTCGACCAGATCGTGCGGAGCATCGACCTCACCCGGGAGCAGGTGGGATTGGTCCGGTGACGGCTTCCAACCGAGGTGCAAAGGGCCGTCCCGAATCCGGTGTCGAAGCGGTGTCCGGTCTCCCCGGCCGGACATGGAGATCCAGGACCTATGCGCGGCGCATGGCTACGTATCCTGGGCTTGATCGCGCAAACGAAGCGGCTTCCGTCGATCGGGGCCCCGATGGACCCGTCGGGATAATTGACAGTCTTTCTGGGAGGCGTTTGGCAGGTGCCACCGCTCGCTATTTTTATCATTATTGATCAATGAATTACAGGTCGTTCGAAGCATTGGCATGCCGCGTGCTCAATAGCCATCGAAGCGACGAAGTATGGTGTTTCGGAGCCAGGCGCAAGCAAGTATCCGGTAATCGTTTTTTTGGGAGATCCTACAAATGAAGCTCAGCAAAGTCGTAGCGGGTGCGTTCCTGGCAGGCTCGATGCTCGCCGCGAACGCTCACGCGTTCCTCGTAACTTTGAATCCGTCAGCACCCAATGCCGCTGCAGTTAATGGTTCTGCTCTCGGACCGAACGGCGCTTTTTTCACCGACAAAG
>Ga0163144_10026883_pt1 | contig 11167 bp, 8 predicted proteins | sample OliLak19BULKMAT1_FD_123175 | JGI IMG/M metagenome (GOLD analysis project Ga0163144, IMG submission 123175) | Freshwater microbial mat bacterial communities from Lake Vanda, McMurdo Dry Valleys, Antarctica - Oligotrophic Lake LV.19.BULKMAT1 | ecosystem: Environmental > Aquatic > Freshwater > Lake... | reverse complement strand
GGCACTCTTGAGCGGTGGCGAAGATGTGGGGGCGCAGCTGCTGCGTTCTGCGAAACGCTATCGCGTCAGTGATGGGCGCGCGCAAGCGGCGCTGGCGGCGGCAGGGCTCGCGAGCGCAACCCTCACTACCAGCACCACGGCGACAGCCACGATCTCCGCACTAAAACTCTGGGCTCTCCGCAGCGCTGGCACGGCTTTGCTGGCAGGCTTGGGCGCTTTCGGCTACTACGTGCTGGGTACTGGTGGGCGGGTGCTCGCGCCGTCCTCTCGCGCTGCCGCTAGTGCGGCGCCGAAGCCAGTCCTGGCAGCCCGCCCGCCAAACAAAAGTGTCATCGAGCAGGTGAGCCCCATCGAGCTGCCGAGCAACTCGGGCGACAACGCGGTCGTTCAGCCAGCGCCGACCATGGTAGCGAAAGGCGCGAAGCCGGCCCATTCGGCAAGTAGTCCCGATCTTTCTGGTGAGCTCGCGTCGCTCGATGCGGCGTCGCGCGCCACTTCTGCCGGCGATACGGCGCTCGCCCAGCGCTTGCTCGAGCGCTACGACCGCCAGCACGCGCGCGGTTCCCTCCGGCTCGAGGCCGCGGCACTGCGGGTAGAAGCCTTGGCGGCCGCTGGTCGTACCGCCGAAGCTGCCGCGCGCGCACGCGCGCTCGTGGCCCAGCATCCCCAGAGTCCCATCGCCCAGCGCATGCGTCGTTTCGTCGGCAGGGGGCCAGCGGACAAATCGCTCAAGTAGCGTGATCGAAACGCCGGCTGGCGGAGATCCACCTAGCGATGCAATTGCGGCTAGCTGTGGGCGTCACGACCCTTCTCTTCACGCTCGGCTGCGGAAGCGGCAGTGCCGACACCCCCCCCAACAGCGGTGGCGCTGGGCAGTCAACTGGAGGCGGCGGCGCTGGGTTTCTGCCAGCCACCGGCGGCGCAGCCGTTGCCGGCTCCGCGGCGGGCGGTGTCGCCGCCCTGGGTGGACAGACGAGCCTGGCAGGAAGCGCCGCCGATAAAGCGGGCGCCGGCGGCGTGCCCAGCGCTGGCAACGGGGGCACGGGCGGCTCCGCCGGCGGCCTCGGATCGACCCGCAATGTGTTCTCGGTCGACGGCGCGAAGCTGACTTTCAATGGCAAGCCGTTCAAGGTCATCGGCCTGCGCTTGTCTAACGGCTTGATCAGCGACGACAAGACTCAGGAGCTGATCGACAATCTCGACACGTTCAAGGCTTATGGGGTCAACACGGTCAGCGTCTTTTTCATGGGCTCGCGCTTCGGCGACGTGAAGGGCTACCTAGCGGATGCCTCGCTGGATCCCAGCTACGCCGCGCGCATGGCACGCATCATCGAAGCTGCCGACTCGCGCGGCATGATCGTCCTCGTAGGATGCTTGTATTGGAGCACGTCTACCGCCAAGGCAGCGCTCGGCGCCTGGAAGCAAGCCGACGCCAACAAGGCGGTGGAGAACACCGTGCGCTGGCTGTCCGACAATAACCATCGAAACGTGTTCGTGGACGTGGATAACGAAGGCATGGCGAACGCTGCCACCGGCTGGTCGATCGCCCAGCTGATCGACGCCGCGCATGCGGCCGATCCTTCCATCATGGTCGGTTACAACGATACCGCGGCACCCCCAGCCAATGCCGACCTCTACATGCACTTCAGTCCCAAAGTCGCCGGCAAGCCGTGGATCCAATCCGAGGGCGACGGCGGCAACGGTTATTGGGGCAGCTACAGCAAGCAGAGCCACGAAGCTGATAGCGCTTTTTACAATTACTCACGCATCGGCCGCTACACGCCGAGCATGAAGCAGAAGCAGATCGCCGACGCCGAGAGGGACATCGCAAACCATAACGGCTACATGATGGCCTCCACCTGGCTGCAATGCTCCGACGACGAGGGCGTTGCGGGCCCCTTCATGACTCCCGGCGGACACTCGAACATCACCGATGTCGATCAGGACATCGCCGTGCTTCACCCGGATGCAGGCGTCAAATGGTGGCTGGAGGCCATGCAAGCCAAGTACGGAGCGTGGGAAGCTCCGCTCGTGCAATAGGCCTGCGCGAGTCACTCAGCGCTGACCGCGTGTGCTTCCCTCCCCAGCGTATGCCGTGACGAGAGCGCGAACGCGCCCGGCCCGAGCAGCGCCTGGCTCAAGAGGACAGCGAGCAAGAAGGCGACATACTCCCAGCCACCACCTTGATTGGCAAACATCCAGCCGTTGGCGACGTGCGGACCCAAGGCGCCGAGCATCACCGGGATCAAGAGCGCCGCAACGACGCGCACCTTGAGCCCGAGTAGCAGGGCGGTGCCGCCGCTCAGGCGAGCTCCTTGTGTGCTGCCAATCGAGGCTCGAAACGTTGAAAGAAGCCGATGTCGTGCATGCTCAGAGCTTGTGACTTGCGAGCAACACGGAGAAGACGCGGCTACAGAACGAATCGTTCTTCCTAGAGAACAATCGCGACGCAGGCTCAGGCTCGCCAAGCTGTGTCTCGAAAGGCGGCTTCGAGCTGAGCGACCAGGCGCGTGACGAGCTCGGGTGCCTTTCGCTGTCCGCTGCGCACGGCGTAGATCCCGAGCGGGCGCGGCGCAAACTGGTCCAGAACGGTCGCAAGCGCACCACGTTCGAGCGCCGCTGCCACCATGAAACGCGGTAGCATGGCCAAGCCGATCCCTGCGATGCACGCCTCATGGTTCCGCTGCTGGTTTCGAACGCGCCTCGCACGCTGAGCTCGACGCGACCCTTGCCATCGTAGAGGCGCCACTCCTGCTCAGCCGTGAGCACGTTGTAGCGCAGGCAATCATGGCGCAAGAGCTGCTCCGGGCGTCCGGGTCGACCTCGCTCGCGCTCTTCGACCAAGTCGACGATGCGGTCGTTCAGCAACAACTCGACCCGCGTGCCGGGATGTTGGCGGAGAAATGCCGAAAGCGGCCGAGCCAGCTGCTCCTGCGCCAGCGTGACCGGCGCGCTCACGCGCAGCACGCCGCGCCCGGTCTGGCTGGCGCCCTCGGTGGCGGCGCCGGCGGCCTCGAGCATTTGCCGGGCCAAGGCGTACGTGCGGATGCCCGCGGCGGTCGCACTCACTTTGCGCGTCGTCCGCAGCAGCAACTGCTCGCCGAGGCGCGCCTCCAGCGCAGCGGTCTTGCTGCTGATCACCGACTTGGAGACCCCTAACTCGCTCGCCGCACGCGTGAAGGAGCCGTGCTCCACGACGCGCGCAAACACAGCAGCGCCTGCACGTCCTCCAAGAGGGGGCTAGTAGCCATTGACTGAAAGGGCTAGCACCAATTGTTCCCCTCAGAGAACAGAAGCGTCGCGCCTCAAGCCGCGAGAGCCGACACTTCTCGAACCGCTGGCAGAAGCTCGCGGGGCGGTGTGCTCGCCTCCCCGGGACGGCGCGGGGCCGGCACCACCGCCATGAGCGGCGATGGTACCGCCTGGGCCAACGAGCACCGAGTGCAATCGCCCAGGTCAACGACGAGCGCCATGGTAGAGGGTCGAGCGGGATGCGAGCACTTGGATTGGTTGGACTTGCGGCATTCGTTTCATGCACTCCGTCGCGCGCAAGCCTGAGCGCCGGGCAGGTAGGCTGCAGGCCTTCCGAGATCACGGTCTCGGAAGAGACGGTCGGAAATGATGGTTTTACGCTGAGCTCGGAGAATTGGGTTGCGGAGTGCAACGGCAGGCGTTTCATCTGCACCCAGATCAACAACCGTGGCTTCTACGACCGGGGCACCGGCCCCAACGTGATGACCAACCAGACCGACGTGAGCTGCAAAGAAGAGTACTCGGGCAGCGCCAGCTCGACGCCAGCAGCGCCTGCAACCCCGCCTCCACCCGCGTCCGCGCCACCGAAAGGCGGCGCAGGGTTCGAGCTCGGAGGCAAGGCCGAAGCGGCCCAAGCCGCGTGCGAAGCAGCAGGTCAAACCTTCCAGCGCCCTGATGAGAAGACGGCGAGCTGCTCGGGCACCGCCGCACAGCTCGGATTCCCGGCTGCCGTCACTTTCAAATTGTGCGGCACTAACGTGTGCTCGATCGAGCTCGTTCACCAGCCCGCCGCAGAGTGGCTCGGCATCATCGCCGAGCTCAGAAACGGTCTCGAAGTCAAATACGGGCCACCCCGCGAACGCGAAGGCGAAGTTCGCGAGGAATGCCGCCACAAGGAAGCCTTCGTCCCCTGCCTTCGAAGCCGTAAGCTCCGCCTACGCTACCTCTGGAGCTGGCCAACCGGCGAGCGCATCGTACTCTTGATCGGCATCCCCCCCGAAGGCGGCGAACCCGCCATCCGACTCGGCTACTCCCGATCCGCCCGCGCGCAGACAGTCGACGAATCAGCGCTGTAGCAAGCCCCTTGCGCGATCGCGCGGGGTCGTTGTCGGGAATACGGGCTGGACCCGGGGACCTGCCACGCCGCGGCGGCGTTTGCAGAAGCTGCCGTGAGTCACTCGGTATCACTCGACGGCCAGCGCGGCGCGCGGCGGGCCTCCAACGCCCCAAGGGAGCAGGAAGACATGACGGGATCCGCAGGAAACCAGGCGCTCGCGCCGTTGCTACTTGGCGTGTGGTTGGCTTCAGCAGCTGGCATGAGTTGCGGCGGCAGCAGTCCGCCCCCATTCGACCGCTGTCGCAACCACGTCCGAGGCAATAAGCATCGCGGAAGCAGCGCTCGCGCAGTGGTCTCCGGTGGTCACGTTGCCCATCGTACCCGTCTCTGTTTCCAACCTTCCTGACGGTAAGATTCTGCTTTGGTCGGCAGAAAACCGCTTCAGCTTCGGCGCCAATCTCGGTCGCACTTATACGGTCATTTTCGATCCTGCGACGGGCACTGCGACAGAGCGACTCGTGAGCGAGACGGGTCACGACATGTTCTGCCCGGGCACAGCGAACTTGCCCGACGGCCGCGTGCTCGTGAACGGCGGTCTCAGCAGCGGCATCACCAGCATCTACGACCCTGCGTCGGGGACTTGGACTCGCGCCGCCAACATGAACATCCCGCGTGCCTACCAAGGCACGGCGCCGCTCGCCGATGGTTCGGTGCTTGCGTTGGGTGGCTCGTGGGCAGGTGGCGTCGGCAACAAGCACGGCGAATTGTGGACGGAAGCAAACGGCTGGCGCTTGCTGAGTGGCGTTCGCATCGATTCGTTCTTGTCGACGGACGCCACGCGGAACTTCGGCATGGATAGCCACTTGTGGCTGATGGCGGCCGGCAATGGGCGCGTGTTTCACGCCGGGCCCGGCTTCAACATGCACTGGATCACCACCAGTGGGAACGGGCTCGTAACGCCCGTTGGCCGGCGCGGCGACGATGAATTCAGCATCAACGGCAACGCCGTGATGTTCGACACGGGCAAGGTGCTGAAGGTGGGTGGCGCCGCCGGCTACGACGGCATCGTCTCCAACGCCAACAGCTACGTGATCGAGCTCGGTGCCGAAGTATACGTTCGCAAGCTGCAACCGATGGCTTACCGTCGTGCGTTTCACAACTCCGTGGTGCTGCCGAACGGCCAAGTCGTGATCATCGGCGGTGCGACGGTGGCAGTCGGTTTCTCCGACAACAATTCGGTGCTTGCCCCCGAGCTCTTCGATCCCATCACCGAAACCTTCACGACGCTGCCGCCCATGGCGGTCCCGCGCAACTATCACAGCGTCGCGCTGCTGCTGCCTGACGGTCGCTGACATTCGCAGCCAGCGCCTTGCCCGTTGGCCTGACTCTCAATCCGGCGACGGGCCTGATCACGGGCGCGGCCACGGCCGTCGGCCGCTCTATGGTTGAGGTGAGCGCGTCGGACGGCCAGCAAACGATGAGCAGCCAGTTCGTCTGGGAGGTCTCTGAAGGAGGAGCCACCCGCTTCGTCCGTTTCGAGGCGCGCTCCGAAGTGGCAGGCAACCCCTGGTCCTCGGCGGCCGAGCTGAACTTGCTCGGGGAAGACGGCCAGCCGCTGCCGCGTGCTGCCTGGACGATCAGCGCTGATAGCGCCGAGCTGGTAGGCGAAAACGGCGCCGCACAAAACGCCATTGACGGTAATCCGGCCACGATGTGGCACAGCCAGTGGCAGGGTGCGAATCCCCCGCCACCGCATTGGCTGCGCGTCGACCTTGGCGGCGAGTTCACGTTGACTGGGCTGCGCTACACTCCCCGCCAGGGCGCCTCTCGCAACGGAATGGTTGGCGACGCCGTCAGCCTTTCGCTCACTGGTAGCGATCCGGACGGCGATGCTTTGACGTACGCCGCGCTCGGGTTGCCCGCCGGCCTTGTCCTCAACGCCGCGAGCGGCGTCATCAGCGGTGCTCCCACCGCTCCCGGCAACTACACGGTCACTGCCAGCGTGAGCGACGGCCGAGGTGGCAGCGCCAGCGCAGAGTTCGTCTGGCTCGTAGGCATGGCGCCCCCAACGGTCCAGCCCGTCGTTGCTCCGATTGCCGCGAGCGGCTTGACCGCGAGCTACTCTGCCAATGCAGGCGGGAGCGGGCCACTCGAGTACCAGTGGAGCTTCGGTGACGGCACGCCCATCCCTGCATTCAGCGCCTCACCGAACGTCTCGCACACCTTTGCGGGGCCCGAGGTCTACAGGGTCACGCTTACCGTGCGCAATATCGAGGGCGATTCAGTATCTACCCAGTTCGTGCAGGGTGTGGCTACTCCAGCGCTGGCGGGCAGCCCGCGAGCGTCCTCCAATTTAGCCGAGGAATTGCGAGCCGGGCAGAGCGCGAGAATATGGGTCGCCAACATCGACAACGACACGGTCTCTGTCTTCGACCGCGTCACGCTGAGCAAGCTTTCCGAGGTACCGGTCGGCAGCAGCCCTCGCAGCGTCAGCATCGCTCCGGACGGGCGCGTTTGGGTCACCAACAAGGGCTCCAGCACGATTAGCATCATCGATCCGGCGACGCTCGCCGTAGCGGCAACCGTTAGCTTGCCGCGAGCGCGCCGATTTCGCTCTTGGCCGGGCAGCGGTACGACGTAGTACTGGAGTATAACGAGTTCGGTGGAGGCGCCGTGATGCAGCTCAATTGGCTGCCGCCCGGCGTCAGCGGCTACGCTGCGGTGCCTTCGATCCAGCTGTATGCCAATTAGCCCTTCGTCGCCGCGTCTTGCGCGACGGCATTGACCCCGCCCACATCATGGTCCCCCAAACAATGCCTCGCTACACCCTCACCGACTCGGAGTGCCAAGCGCTATGGCCCTACGTTACCGCTCACTGAGCCCTCTTTCCCGCCGCCGTTTCATCATCGGCTCCGCCGTCACGGCGCTCGGGAGTACGAGCTCGGCTGGGTGGGGGCACAACGACGCCGGCATTCTGAGCCCGCCCCTACCGCCACCCTCCGTAGCGCTCACCTTGCACGACAACTCCAGCACGACCCTGCAGACCGTGCTTTCCGGCCGCGTCTCCGCTGTTCAGCTCATGTTCACCAGCTGTCAGGCCACCTGCCCCATTCAAGGGGCACTCTTCGCCTCCGCCGCCAAAAAGCTGGGCGAGCGCCTGAAGCCCGCGCAGCTCATCTCGATCAGCATCGACCCCGGCCAAGACACGCCCGCCGCCCTTCGGGACTGGCTCAAGCGCTTCGGCGCGTCGCCTCGCTGGCGCGCCGCCCGTCCCGACAAGCAACAGCTCGACGCCCTCGTCACGTTCCTCAAGTCGAAAAATCCGGCACCGGATCCGCACACCGCCCAAGTCTATTTCTTCAACCGCAAGGGCGAGCTCGTCATGCGTAGCGTGGACTTCCCGCCTGCCGCGGAAGTAGTGCGCGTGCTGGAGTCGATGGTCTGGCTGCCCCCGCCCGTCGTTTAGGCGGCGCTCTAGAGTTGGCTCAACTTTCTCTGAAGGTCGCGCACGAGGGTGACGTGTTGGTCGAGCGTGCGGCGGTCGTCAGCCGGAGCGGGCTGGCTAAGCCAGTTAAGCTCCGCGAGATTGAAGTCGAGCAGTAGCATGCGACGCTGCGCTACGCTCTGAACGGGGCCTGTCGCGGGTGTTTGCGGCGGTGACACACTGGGAGCCTCGTAGGAGTCGCGCGAGCGAAACGGTGTGCTGAGGGCGAGCTCCACGAGCAGCTCACCGATGTCGAGATCTGCGTTGGCGAAAGCCGCGTGGATGCGCTGAACGGCGCAGTCGTCGCCAGCGGTGAGGCGGCGTTGACTGGCGTAGGTCAGCCACGTCTTGGCAAGGCATTGACCCACAACTTTGCTTTCACTGAGCAACGCGGCGAGCTCGCCAACCCCGACGAACGGTCCGTCGATTTCCCCGGCGTCTACGAACTGGCCGGTGGAGTCGACGGGCTGGCCGTTGTCAGTGGTTCGATGGATGCCGAGCTCGTCGAAGTTTTCGAAGCCGAAACCAATGGCATCGATCAGTTGATGACAACCGGCACAGCTGGGGTCGGTTTGGTGCTGCATCCAAGCCTCACGGCGCGTCTGGCCAGGCTGAATTTCGATGCTTGTATCGATGTTTGGGGGTGGGGCTGGGACCTCGGTGCACAGCAATCGCTGGCGCACGAACAAGCCGCGCGAGGTGGGATTGTCGAAACGAGTCAGCAGACTCGGTTGTGAAAGCACGCCGAAGTAGCGCACCGGGTCGAGCTCCACTTTCGCGAAACCTTGAGCGGGCACGGCAACGCCGTAGCGCGGTGCCAGGAGTTGATCGACGAACCCAGTGTCCGATAGCAAGAGGTCAGGCCAGCGCCGCTTGTCTTGGAAAATGTCGACGATGAAGCGCTCGGTTGACGAGCGCATTGAAGCCAGGAGCTCGGGCGGGAGGCCTGGACGCGGCACGGCTGCCCCGTCATCCAAACCAAGCCATTGTGTGTGAAAATGCAGGACGGCGTCGTTGAAAGCCGGCTCTGCCATCAACCGCCGCGTGGCGGACTCCATGCCCTCGTCAGTGTCCAGATCACCGTTCGCAGCGGCGGACGAAAGCTCCGCGTCGGGTGGCGCGCCGGACAGTAGATACGAGAGCCTGCTAGCGACCTCGAATCCGGTGAGCCGTGTACTGCCGCCGGGGCCAGCTTGACCGCCGCCCCCGTAGGTCTTGTAGAGAAACAGAGGCGAAAGCAAGGTCGCAGTGACGACGAGCTCGACGCCGCTCTCGAAGTCTCCACTGGCGCTGCCAGCCTTGAAGAGACCCACGTATCGCTCAAGCTCGCCCGCCGCGAGCGGCCTTCGGAAGGCGCGGCTGAGGAGCTTGTCGACGAAGGCTTCAGCGCAAGCATCGTCAACGCCCGCCGAAGAGTCACACGGCAGCAGGCCTTGCCCGCGAGCCCCCACGCCTTGTTTCTCTGCTTCCGCGAACAACGCGTCCATCGTGACTGTGCCCATAGCCATCGAGAAGGCGAACCAGGCCTCCGCTCTTGGATCGCGGGGAAACTGTTCGGTGACCGCCGTCCCCGTGAGCGCAAGCACGCTACGGCCGTATTCCCACGTCGATAAAGCGCGCAGCGGCAACGGATTGGCTGCTGCGACGCACGCTGGCAAGTCGACGTTGGGGCTGCCCCCCATGGCCGGCACGCCGCCCTCACCAGCGTTAGCGCTACCAGCTCCGAGTATCATCGACGCACCTGCTTGCCCGCCTTCCGCGAGCGACGCCCCGCCGGCGGCGCCGTCGTCCGCACCTGCTTCCGACAGCGTGCGTTGCGTGAGGCCACCGGAACAGCCGACGACGCAAGACAATGCCAACACTAGGTCGATTCGCAGCTTAGCCATGGTTCCTCTTCCGAGCACTGGAGCGCCCGCCAAGCTAAAGCATGAGGCGTGCCGAGCCTTAAAGACGAACCAAATCACCGCAACGCGCAGGTTTAGACCAGCTGCGGCGGCCAATGGCCCACCACCCCCTTGCGTGACTCCCGCCCGGAAGCTCACACACCTGACCGGATTTCAGGACAGGTTTCGGCTGCTGCTCGCCACCCTCGCCCCTCAGCCATGTCCTCCGAAAACGAGATTGGGGTTTGACAACAACGCCGAGGCGATGTGATTGAGCGCGCCGGGACGCGACGAGCTTCCGGAATCAATGGCCGAGATCGTCGCCGCTTCCTGACATTGGCTGCGTCAGGCTTGGTTGGCGGACTCGTTCTGCGCCTGGACCGAGAAGCGCGCGGCGCCGTGGAATCGCCGTCGCGCTTCGTGCTCTACAACAACGCCAACGGGCTGCAGAAGATGCACCTGGATAGGAGCAGCGTGCGGAGCGCCTCGGATTTCAGCTTGGCGTCCTTCATGACGCACTTCGAGCCGCACAAGGCTGAGCTGACGGTCGTCCAGAACCTGTACTGCAGCGTGGGCGAGTACCTGCACGGCAACGCCAGCAGCGCGCTTTCTTGCGTGGATCGCGGTCCAAGCGACGGCGCCAATGGTACGAGCCAGATCGTGGTCGGCGGACCAACCATCGACCAGCTGATCGCCAGTCAGATCGGCCAACAAGAACGGCTTCGGTCGCTGGTACTCGGTCACCCGTTCAACGTGGACGACTGGAACTGCACGCAGGGCACGATAGTTGGCCGCGCCGAAAACGAGCCCGTTCACCCGTCGCTCGATCCGGTGAAGGCTCATGAGCTCGTTTTCGGGCTAACTGGGCAGGGCATGCCGCAATACCTCAACACCATTCGGGCCGTATTGCCTTCCGCTGAGCTACAGAAGTTCACCGCGTCTGACCGTTCCGCTGAGTTTTCGACGAATGCGGGCCTCCGGCGCTTCGACTTCAATGCGACTCAAACGGTGATGGAAAACGCCGAAGCGGAAGCCGCAACCGTCAAGGAGTTAGCGCAACGCCTGCCATGCCTGGCCGGTGTACCGGACAGCGTTTGCGTTCGTGAGCTGCTAAAGACCGTGGGCAGCGAACTCTATCAGGAACCGATCGCTGAACCACTCGTCGCAAAGCTCGTCGCCTATTCGAGCCGCACGCAGCGGCAGATGCTGATGAAGCGGTGGCCCTCGTGATGCGTGCTCTCCTGAGCTCGCCATGCTTTCTGTTTCGCGAGGAACTGGGAAAGGCGGACGCGGCTGGCTTTCGGCTCACTTCGCACGAGGTCGCCAGCGCACTTTCTTTCACGCTGGCGGACGCTCCTCCAGATGCACAGCTTCGCGCTCTGGCCAGCATGGATGCGCTCCAGAATGCAGAGCAGATTCGGGCGCAAGTGCTGCGTCTGCTAGCTACCGAGCCTGGCATCATCGGCGTACGCTCCTTCTTGGGTGAGTTCT
>Ga0163144_10026882_pt1 | contig 11167 bp, 8 predicted proteins | sample OliLak19BULKMAT1_FD_123175 | JGI IMG/M metagenome (GOLD analysis project Ga0163144, IMG submission 123175) | Freshwater microbial mat bacterial communities from Lake Vanda, McMurdo Dry Valleys, Antarctica - Oligotrophic Lake LV.19.BULKMAT1 | ecosystem: Environmental > Aquatic > Freshwater > Lake... | reverse complement strand
CGTCGCTCTAACCTTGGCGCAACCTTGTGAAGGACTTCGGGAAATTATTCAGCATCGTGGCCGGTCAGCCGGCACAGATTGATCGCCATCGATCGGGAACCCGATCGCACCGCTATCGCGCCCGGCGGGCCGCTCGGGAACTGCTGAGTCCCGTTTAGTTGGACAGCGCCAGTTTTTGCGGAAGCCGAGCGTTTTTGCAACCCGAAGCGTAAGCGAGGGATTGTACATAAGTCGTTCCCTCGCTTACGCTTCGGGTTACTACTTTGGATAAAGTGGCGCTGTCCAATTAGGCATCACCGGAGTCTGCTGTCCTCCGGGCCCTGCCGCCGAGAGTCCTTTGATCCCCGCCGCGCTGACAGTGCTGGCCGCAGAATGCCTTGGGCTGCGCTGCGTACACCGGATACGCTCACAAGTGCGGCCTCTCAGGCGATGCATTTCTGTGATCCCGGCAATGGGAGTGCGCGGTCTGCCACTCGATCGGAAACCAGGATCGGGAACCACGAACGGGCGGCATCTGAACGCTCCGAAAAGACCCGCGTGGAATCACTTCCACCGAATGTGTATCGGCCAGTCCTTCGAAGTCACCTTGATTCTCACCAACATCAAACGAACACTGCTGAGTCGCCAAGGGTCCCAGTTTTACAAGCCGCGCCCTTGACCGACATCTTACGGCAGCGGAAGCTCACCGGGCGGAGCAAGAATCCGACAACCAGCCCCCACAACTGCGTCTTATTGTATCTCCGCCTCCTGGTCAGACCCGACAAGTTCAAGTTCCAGTCGGTAGCCAGAGGGAAAACGCTTCCACCAATGCACGCACCAAGAGCCGATTGGCACAATTCGACGAGCCCGAACGACATCTCCCATCGCAACGTGTTCCTGTACGACACTCTCGAAGCCGTCTTCTGCTTCGCAGTAGTGGTGCTCCTCCCAATAGTAGCCCCGCGAGACGCTCAAACTGTCCTCCCAATCAAGCCCGAGCCACTCTGCCGAAATCGTTCGGTAGAGACTCGCACCACTTGGAGAAAAGTCAATTTCGCCCCATCGATCTGAGGCTCGCATGGGCAATGCCCACAGCTTGCATGGCCGGACCGGATCGATGTTGTAACCGCAGACGCGAGGCCGGTTCTGCGCGATCCGGGGCACTGCGAGCACTACTGGGTCGTCACTCAGCAGGGACCGCACCTCGTCGGCTGTGTGCTGGTCCGTCATCCTCAACCACCCATATCGCAGGCACGCCTCCAGCCCTTCTCGACAAAGTTCTTCTGAGATTGCCACGCTCAGCACCCGGCTTGCGGAATTCGCTGCACCACGACAGAGGTTGGAGGGCGAGTCTCGGAACCAGTCATGCTCCATGCTCGCCAACAAGAGCCACTCTGGAAATGTGATGTTGTGGCGATTGAGTACGAGTCGCAGTTGATTTGGATCGGCGTTCAAATGGGCGTAGTCGAGGGAGCAGTGCTCGTCTCCTCCAGAGCCATGGCCCTGCCACTGTCTCCGCTGCTCGATATCAACTTGGAAGCCCTCGGAAAAGCGCCGCCACCACTGGGCGCGCCACGGCCCCGTCGGGATTGGGTCACTGACATTGACGACATTGTGCTGACCACGGTTCTCCGTGATGGCGGCAAATGCGGCCGCTGAACTTCGGAAGAACAGAGCAGTCTTTTCGTGAACGACATCCATGTAGTCGGCGTACGTTGTGAATTCCTTGTCTGGCCGGAAACGTTCGCTGAGGCGTCGCAGCAGGTCCGCCCCGGATTCGGTGAAATCGACGGATCCCACCTCAGGGAGTCCGCCGTAAATTGGGCCGAGAACGCGCCCTTGTCGGAGTTCGTCATTGATCCTCGTGCGAGCCGGCTCGTCGATAACCTGCAGCCAACACTTTGCAAGGCAGTCAGCTAGCGCGCCCTGACATTCCTCTTCCGTTATTTCACCGGTAGGGTTGCAATCTTCATACACGGCTCTTCTGACAAAATCAGATGGGGGGATCGTGAAGCCATAATAGAGGGCGGCGAAAAGGGCGTTCTCTGAGGGAGTCACGCCTAGTTCGGCGAGGGTTGCCGATCGGATGCGTTCTCTTACTTCTTGTTGTTCCGAACGCGCGCGTTCTTGGTCGGCAATGGTTTCGGCGAGAGTCGGTTGCTGATCCGTCAACGTAATATGGTGTGAGTAGAATGGCATCGAACATCGCCGGTGTGTTGCACGGACAAGCGTGTCACAGCCAGTGCGAGATCGCGCGACTCACGTTTGGAGGTTACTCGAAAGTGGACGAGAATTCAAGCGTTGGTCCCACCCAGGCCGAAGCACCGAAGTCGCCGCCGTGCTATGGATTCTGCAGTGCATCTACGAGCAGGATTTCGCGGGCTTCAGTTATGGCTTCCGCCGTGGCCGGAACTGCCATCAGGCACTTGATGCCCTGAGTGTGGGTCTGACCAGTCGCAAGGTGAACTGGATACTGGACGCCGATATCGAAGCGTTCTTTGACACGATTGACCGTGAGTGGTTGATCAAGTTTCTGGAACGTCGAATCGGCGATCGCCGAATTCTTCGCCTGATCCGTAAATGGCCTTTCCCGCAGTGAAGCGATCAACAACGCCTGAGGAAACCCGTGAGTCTTGAACCCAGTGAGTCGCAGCGCTTCGTGTCGGGGCTCATGACCGAAGGGGCGACGGTGAATAGTTGCCGTGGCACTTCACGCACTTCGGACTTGAGCCGAGTGGGATCAACTTACCGTCCATGGGTCTGTCCCTGGCCACGACAGAATTGGTTCTTTCCCAATCGAATTTCCCTCACGGATTCGACGGAACGCTCATTTTTCTCAGCCGTCAACGTGGCAGGGACAATCGTGCGCTGACGAGTTCCGGCAGATATTTCATCGGGACGGAGCCGTGATCCAGCACCGCTTCGTGGAAACGACCGAGGTCGAACTGGTCGCCGAGTTCCCGCTGGATCTGCTGTCTCAGGCGGTAGTGAGCCATGCGGCCGACGAAGTAAGTGCTCAGCTGCGTCGAACTTTGCTTCGCCCGAATGATCTTCAATCGGGCTTCCCCTTCGGACTGATAGGCACCCTCGGTGAGGAGTGCATAAGCCTCGTCGTCGGTCATCGCGGTGCAGTGCATCTTGTGATCGAGGATCGTGTTGACGACGGCTCGCAGGTAGAACTTGAGCTGATTCAGTCGCAGTGCGAGATTGCCGTCGCCGTAGCCCTGGTCGAGCATCATCTGTTCGGTATAGACGGCCCAGCCTTCGATGAAGACTCCTGACTGCAGGACCTTGCGAATCAGCGACGGACAGCGGTTCGAATACTCGAGCTGAACGTAGTGGCCTGGGTACGCTTCGTGAATCGTCAGCACTTGCAGCATGTGCTGGTTGTACTCTTCCAGAAAACTGCGGACTCGGTCTTCTCCCCAGTCCGACGGCGGTGGACTGACGGCGTAAAAGCTGCTGCCGATCGGATCCAGAGGCAATGCGGAATCCAGATACGCCAGCGAGTTTCCTCGACGGAATTCGGGCATCTCGATGACCTGACACCGATCCGGTTCCGGAAGTCGGAGGATATCGTTTGAGCGGATGAAGTCCTGAATCCGGCCGACGGTCGCACGAGCATCGGTGATCAGGTCTTCTGGCTTGCCGTGTTCTTTGCTGACGGCGAGAGTCACCTGAGCAATCGTTTCACGACGCCCGGCTTCGTCATCGGGCGGCAGAGCCCGATGAGGAAAATAGTGGCTCCAAAGTTGTCGCGAGACAACGTACATCTCTCGCTGGACTCGGATGAATTCTGCTTCGGCGTCCGCCAGAACCTGATCGGCCGTCAGCCCCGCGTTGAGCACAAGTTCCAGTTTCTGCGCGAACAGTTCGCGGCCCAGTCGCCATTCTCCGTTGGCTCGCAGCCGACGGCTGTCTTCCAGGAAGAGTTGATGTTCGTTGAGTGATGCGACCGCCAGCGCTGTGGCTCGACGAAGTTTATCCAGTTGCGGCGTCTCGCCGATGAGCTCGAAGAGTCCCTTCTCGTAGAACCCGATCGCTCCGCGGTTCTGCTGAATGGCGGTCTCCAGAATTGACGGGGGTGAGTCCCGCAGTGTTTCCTGAGCCGTCTTCACGATACGAGGAATCTCGGCGATGCGGGCGATCGCGTTCCTGATGTTGGTTTCCTTCGGCAGAGTGGACTGTGTGAGCAGTGTGTAGACGCTGTCACTGATGTAGCTGCCGTACGTCCGCGGGTCTTCCTGAAACGGACGAGTATTCTCATCCAGCCAGATCCGGCGAGTCAGGTCGTCGCGCAGGATTTCGAAATCAATCTGCCCGCTGCGGGACAATTCGTGATTCGGCACTTCCCTGGACAGCCGCTCCAGCTGTTTGCGATAGTGCTCCAGCCAGCCTTTGCGAGCGTCCGGAGAAATATCATCCAGCAAATGATCAAACCGATGCTCCCCCAGCATCGTGGCTTCAAGCGGCCGCAGCTTGAACGACTCTTCCAGGTGAGCCGTGAAGAACGCGTCCAGCTTCGCATCGGCGTCCTGGGAGATGGTCGGGGTGATCAAGCTGAAGTAGACGAAGGTCGTGAGAAGAAAATGTTTGCTCATAGCCTGCAGAATACTGCGGCGGGAGCGCCGCACAAAGTCAAGACCATCTGCTCGTCGTGCCAGCCAGTCATCCGCATTAATTCGACGGATCGAGCACTGTCTCCGATACGGTTTCGAGGAATCTTAGCCGCGCGGTGACCGGGAAGTGATCGGAAGGAGTGCGTCCGTCGCGGGCCGTGCGGTCAATCGCAGCTTCGACAACCTCCCAGTCGCGCGATGCGCCAATCCAGTCGATCCGCGTTCCGTCCGTCGCGTCGCTTCGGAAACCTGAAAACGTTCCTTCCATCGGATCGTGCGTCGGATGAGCGACGCGATAGGTATCGACGACGGGAGATGCCTGTTTGTCGATGAGCTGAAAAAGAGCCTGATACGGGTCACTTGCTTCGGCCGTATTAAAATCACCGGTGACGACGATCGAGCAATCCTTGCCGATCGTCCCGATCTGTCTCCGCAACAATCGGGCCGACTCAAGACGGGCCGTCGGACCCTTGTGGTCAAAATGTGTGTTGAAGAAAGCCACCGGCGGAGCTGAGGTGTCTCGCAGGTCGGTGAGTTTGACCCAGGTGACCATGCGCGGCAACGAACTGTCCCAGCTCTTGCTTCCCGTGATCTGCGGTGTTTCGCTCAACCAGAAGTGGCCGGCGTCCAGCTTCCTGAATCGCTCTTTCCGGAAGTACAGGGCCATCATCTCGCCGTCTTCCTGACCATCGTTCCGGCCCACGCCCAGCACTTCATACCCCACAAGGGTTTCAGCCAGGTAGTCGCGCTGGAAGCCCAGAGTCTCTTGTGTGCCAAGCAAATCCGGATCGAATGCGGTCATCGTCCGGACGAGAAACTCCTTACGCAGATCCCAATTGTTTTCACCGTCCTTTGCCGTGCCATACCGGATGTTAAAACTCATCACTCGCACTTCATCCGACGCCGGCGGATCTTCTGCGCGAGCCGAACCGACGAAGACGCCAATCACCAATAAACCAAGGCAAACGATGCGAATGGACAGCATGACGAATCTCCCTGAACTGCACATGCGACAGCTTCAGAAGCCCGGCTTTTTGGAAAAGCCGGGCTTCTCCTGTGCTGTGCAACGAGATAATACCGGTATGAGGCGACTAGAACGAGCAGCTCCCTGCAGTTCGATGGAGAAGAACCGTGACACCTGCCACCATATGGGGGAGCGGCGTCAATCTCCGAACGATCTGAGTGACTGAGGACCGGATGGTGACAGAAGAAAGCGTTGCAGCCAGGGAACCTGATCCCTCGGTCGAGCACAGTGTTCTGGTTGGTGGCGGTTCATTGACCTATCGCGTTGAAGACCGCGGTGTTCAGCGACCTGCCGGCTATACCTGGCAGGAAGTCTCGGCGGTGGCGATCGACTCAAAGGACAATGTTTTTGTCTTTAATCGGGGCGATCATCCGGTGATGGTGTTCGATAGGGATGGTCGTTTTCTGCGATCCTGGGGAGAAGGTGTTTTCGCGAGGGCTCATGGAATTACGATTGGCCCGGACGACGCTGTTTATTGCACAGACGACCTGGATCATACCGTTCGCAAATTTACTCCGGACGGTGAGCTGATCTGGAAGCTGGGAACGAGCGGCCAGCCTTCAGACACGGGTGCCACGAGCATCGACTTTCGAACGATCACACATGCCGGGCCGCCGTTTTATTTTCCGACGAACTCGGCGTTGTCTCCGGAAGGTGACCTTTATATTGCTGACGGATACGGCAATGCCCGGATCCACAAGTTTTCGAAAGACGGCAGACTGTTGTTGTCGTGGGGCGCGCCGGGGGCTGGGCCGGGTCAGTTTCAGGTGCCGCACGGAGTCGCCGTCGACCGTGACGGAACAGTCTGCGTGGCCGATCGCGAAAACAGCCGCATCCAGTATTTTGCTCCCAACGGTGAGTTTCTCAGGGAACTGACCGACGTGGCTCGTCCCTGTCAGGTGACGTTCGACGCTGTCGGCAACCTGTTTGTGGCCGAACTGGGTTATCGATCCGGAATGTGGCCGGGAACGTCGCCACCGACAGCAGATGCGACCGGCGGCAGAATCAGCGTCTTCGACCAGCATCGCCAATTGCTTGCGCGATGGGGGGGAGGCCTGAATCCGACTGCCCCGGGAGATTTCTTTGCACCGCATGATATCCGGATCGATTCCCGCGGTGATGTCTATGTGTCAGAAGTCGTCTGGTCCGCTGGTGCGAATCGTGGTCATGTCTCGCCCGATTGTCATACGCTGCAGAAGTTTGTCCGGTTGCAGAATGAGAAGCACGGCTTTTCATCAGAGCCGGGCTTCTGAATCGAAGAGCTGTGCCTAAAGATGGATTTTCCAGGGCCTGCACAGATGCAGGAACGGGGGTTCTTCCGTCAGAATTCCGAACCCGCAGTTGTTTGGATCTGAATTCCTGAAAGTCCCAGCGTTATGGCAACGTCCTTGTTTGATCTCACTGGTGAAACGGCGGTCGTCCTTGGAGGAACCGGAACACTGGGCGGCGGCATGGCGTCTGCGCTGGCGGCTGCGGGTGCGAGTGTCGCGGTCGTCGGACGCAACGCGGATCGAGGGATCGCCCGTGTCGGGGAGATCGAAGCGGCTGGTGGTTCCGCCATCTTTCAGGTGGCCGATGCGCTCGATGCGAAATCGCTGACTGCGGCTCGTGACACCATCGTCGGAAAACTGGGCTCCGTCACGATTCTGATTGCAGCGGCCGGAGGCAACCGACCGGATGCGACACTTCCGCCGGGAAGCGATTTCTGCAAACTGTCGCGAGAAGCGTGGAATGGCGTGTTCGACCTGAATCTCGTAGGAGGATCCCTGCTGCCGGCTCAGGTGTTCGGGGAAACCATGCTGGCTCAGAAGAAGGGCAGCATCATCAACATCGCATCAATGGCAGGAATGATTCCACTGTCCCGCGTTGTCGCGTACTCTGCCGCCAAAGCGGCGGTGATCAATTTCACGAAATTTCTGGCTCGCGAATGGGCCACGCGGGGTGTGCGGGTTAACGCGATCAGCCCCGGGTTTTTCCCGGCAGAACAGAACCGAGCTCTGCTTTTCCGAGACGACGGGACGTACACGGAACGCGGCAGTCAGATTATCGGTCACACTCCGATGGCGAGATTCGGGCAGGCTCATGAACTGGCCGGCGCTGTTGTCTGGCTGGCTTCGCACAAAGCGTCGTCATTTGTGACAGGGCAGAATATTGTGGTGGACGGAGGATTTTCTTCGACGACGATTTAGTGATGATTCCTATCGGTCGACGGAGCGACCTGGCCAATGCTTGTCTCCTGCAGGTCCGAAAACTCCGATGCCGACAACTGTTTCCCAACGTTTGCTCCGTTCACTTCCTCTTCATCGTGGAGCCGATTCGACACTTCGTGCGGCTGTGAAAGCCAATGACCTGGCCGCGTTTCAGGAAGCGTTTGTCGCGGCCATCGCGAAACCGTTGAAGAGACTGCGAAAGCGTATCGGCGATCGCGCCCTGCTGGCGTTGTGGTCCGAAGACAGCGTTGAACTGAGTGGGCGCGAGCGTGAGTTGGCGGTGTCGCTGGATGAGCTTTCAGACCTTCCCGTAAGAGTCCGCGGGAAAAAAGGAACGACTTCCGTTATTCCTTCGGCCTATGAAGAGATAATCGCCAACTGGCTTGTCGAATCCTCGGGGGCACCAGGGCCATGGGAGACGATTGCCATTGCCGAGATTCTGCTCCGTGAGGCTCATCGACTGTCGCCCGAACGGTTTGTGGAAGCACTGGCTGTGCTGGCGGACGGAGTGCTGCGGGAAGCGGACGGCGGATTATTCGACGGTACCGCCGAGTCAGATTCCGGTGAGGATGACGCAATCCGACAGATCATTGAACGCGGTGAATCGCTCTGGATCTGCAGTCTGCTGCTGAGCCCGCTGGGAGGAACTCAGACGCTGCAACAATCCGCCGCCGAAGCTTTGCAGAACGTCCTGACAGATGGCTGCGATGCGAATGGCCTGGTTCACGGATCGATGCTGCAGCGGCTTCCGGAATGGCTCGCGCCGCTGACGCGCTGTTCCATCTGGGCCGATGTGTTTCGTCAGACGCTCTGGAGCGGTGATCGTGCGGCGCGGCTGACCGCTGTCACGCAGCGCGCGGCGATGCTGCTGTTGCCTGTGCCGCAAAGAGTTGCGAATGAAACTCCTGAATCGGCAGCGATCGCGCTCAGCGAAATCCTCGACGTGCTGCTGCCATTGGTCGGCTCAGTTCACGAACGGCCGCTGCAAAAATTGCTTCGCCAGTGCAAAGAACCCGCGAATGAGGTGACTCGTCCGAAGACACTGAAGCTGAAGAAGAAGTCGTCGGACAGTGAATCCGCAGAGTCCGGAAAAAGAGAGAGCGGCCCTCCAAAAAAAGGGCCGGGCAGGCTCGCGGTCTCCTGGCAGTCCGACACGTCGTGCGTGGCGATCCTCCGGTCGTCAATGGCCGCGGACGCCGATCTGCTGACGCTGGACTGGCATTCGAGTGATGCTCAGCTGCTGCTAGCTGCTGCTGGAGTCCCGCTGCTGAATGGTCTCTGGAGTTGGTCCGTGCGGATTGATGACGAACTCCTGCCGTCACCGTCGACATGGAAATGCAGTTGTTGGTTCCTGGATCCGGAAACGGTGTTTGCAGAACTGGAAGGTGAAGACTCCTCGCCCGTCAAGCGAGTGCGTCAGCTGCTGCTGGCTCCGCACGACCGCTTTGCGATGCTGACCGACAGTGTGACGAGTCAGGATCCGGATCGCAAAGTTGCGCTCGTCACTTCGATACCGATGGTCGGCGGCGCCGGCTGTGTGACGCACCCGGTGACTCGTGAATTGTCCCTGTCGAGCGGGCCTCGCACTGTGCGGACGTTTCCGCTGTGGCTGGACGATGATCGCATCCGGCACACGCATGGCAGTTATCGGGAACATGACGGACAGCTGCAGCTGGCCGGAGTCGGCAAAGGTGGCGTGACTCTGCCGTTGGCTCTGGACTGGCATCCGAAGCGCGACTACTCGGCGGCAGACTGGGCTCGCCTGACGGTGACGGAGACTCGTCGCATCGTCGGGGCTCATGAAGCGAGCGGCTTCCGCATCCGCATCGGCGATCATCAGGTGCTGCTCTATCGCAGTCTCATGGCAGGCAAGAACAGCCGCGCGGTGCTTGGGCTGCACTCCTGGGACGAATCGGTCTACAGCCGTATTTCTGCCAAGGGCGGTCCGCTCCGCCCACTGGTTGAGGTCGAGTCACCGGAGTAGTACCAGGGGCAATCGATTTGTCATTGAAGCGGAGCAGCGCGAGCTGCCCGGCGTGTGTTGGTCGGCGGAAAGGCCGTGAACAGCCGCCGGACGGCTCGCGCCGTACCGCTTAAACGAGTGCTCTGACGTCAAACTGCAGGGCAGATTACTGCTTTGCGGGACCACCAACGAAATCAGGAATCTCAATGTCCGATGTGGTCTCTCACGATGCATTTCAGACTTTGGTGCGGACTCTGCACGAGATCCCTGAGCCGGATTCGGCCGATCTCTGGCCGACCGCCCAGATGGAGCTGCTGACTGAAGCGGGAGGAAATCGCTGGAACATCCCGACATCGTTCGGGGGTGATGGCATCAATGCGGCCGAGATGCTGGAGGTCTACCGCGAACTGTCGATCGGCAGTCTCCTGACAACATTCATTTTGACTCAGAGGAACGCGGCCTGTCAGCGGATTGAAACGACGCCCAACGCCGCACTGGCCTCGCGGCTGCTGCCGTTGCTGTGTCGGGGAGAGCTGTTTGCCACTGTTGGGATCTCGCATCTGACAACATCGCGGCAGCATGTTCGGACACCGGTGGTGACGGCAACAACTTGCCCCGACGGATACTTGTTGAACGGATCAGTGCCGTGGGCAACCGGAGCTCTCTGTGCCGACCTGCTTGTGACCGGCGGAACAGTGCCGGATGGACGACAGATTCTTGCCGCAGTACCGACCGATCGGATCGGTGTCACGATCCTGCCCCCGATACCACTGATGGGGCTCAGTTCGTCGCAGACATCCATTGTCGAACTGCGCGATGTGGTCGTCTCTGCTGATGACATTCTGCATGGTCCAGATGAACGAGTCATGTCCGCCGGTGCTGGCGGAGGAGCAGGTTCTCTGGGCACGTCGGCAGTGGCGATCGGGACGGCTCAGGGAACATTGCGGATGTTCGCGGAAGAAGTGGATCGCCGTCCGGAACTCGCCGAGTTTCACGCGCCCCTGGAACAGGAAGCGGCAGAACTCTGCCGACAATTGCGGGATGCCGCCGTTAGTCCGCAGCCGACAGGACCACTGAGTGCCGAGTCGATTCGTCGCCGCGCGAATTCGCTGGTCGTTCGCTCGGCTCAGGCATGGCTGGCGGCCACCAAAGGAGCCGGCTACATGGTTGGCCACCCTGCTGAACGTGCGGTGCGTGAGAGTCTGTTCTTTCTTGTCTGGTCATGCCCGCAGCTTGTGCTTGAAGGCAATCTTCGTGAACTGACGTGCAGCCATCCGTCGTAAAGCTGGTAGTTCGACTGTCCCAGATTCTTCTTGACGACCCCATCCAGCTCGGGGACTGTTGATTTAGTCTGAATCAGTGAGCCGCAAGG
>Ga0163144_10026881_pt1 | contig 11167 bp, 10 predicted proteins | sample OliLak19BULKMAT1_FD_123175 | JGI IMG/M metagenome (GOLD analysis project Ga0163144, IMG submission 123175) | Freshwater microbial mat bacterial communities from Lake Vanda, McMurdo Dry Valleys, Antarctica - Oligotrophic Lake LV.19.BULKMAT1 | ecosystem: Environmental > Aquatic > Freshwater >... | reverse complement strand
GGTTGGGCCAGCCAGGTGGGGTACCAGAAGGACTTGATCTCGCGCCGCGCCTGATACCGGGCTCCAGCTCCGCCGTCGAATCCCTCGAAGGAAGGGGGGTTCAGGAACAAAGTCCGCATGGTCGCCATCTGGAGTCTCCGTACGACGGGGGTGTCAGGCTTTAACAGTATGAATCTGACTATAATTCTAGCAAAAACACGGTTTTCGGGCAACCGGTTTGAGTCGGGGGGAGAGCCTGGCGGCGCTCGGGTTCATCTGTTAGACTTGGGTCATGCGCGGAGCCCTTCTCGCCCTCCTGCTCGCCGCTCCCGCCCTCGCCAAGGATGGGGACAGCTGGGACTGGCGCCAAACCCCGACCCCGCACTTCAACATCAACCATCAGACGCCCTGGCTCCCCGCCGGCTTCACCATGGGAGCCGAAAAGGTCCATTCCCGCCTGCGCATGGACCTGGGGATGTTCTCGCCGTGGATGGCCAAGGAGAAGATCAACCTGTATATCTATGCCGACCAGGAGAGCTACCTGAAAGGCGAGTTCTCGCCGCCCAAATGGTCCAACGGCCTCGCCATTTACGACCGCAAGGCCGTGGCCTTGCCGATGATGAAGGACCCTCGCAAGCTCCTCTCGGTCATGGCCCACGAGACCACCCACCTGCTCTTCGCCAGCTACTGGCGCGAGGTCCGCCGAGAGCCTCCATCCTGGATCAACGAGGGCCTGGCCATGCTTGAGGAGGCGGAATCGCCGGACCATCCCGAAACCTCGGGCTGGTACCAGCAGATGACCATCCTCGACCCCAAGAAATTCCCCGACCTGGAGACCTTCTTCGGCATCACCCCGACCAAGGACCTGCACGACGACCAAAACGCGGTCGGCGAGTGGTATGTCCAGGCCTACTCGGTGACCCATTTCCTGCTGCGCAAGCACTCCAAGCTCCAGTTCAAGAGCCTGTGCACACAGCTTCGCGACGGCAAGCCCGTGGCCGACGCGCTGTGGCTGACCTACCGATACAAGAAGATCTCCGACCTCGACAAGAAGTGGCGGGCCTGGCTCGCCGATCCCATCCATAAGCGCCGAATCGCGGCCCTGACCGGCGAGGCGCGCAAGGGGATTAATGAGGAAGCCCTGGGGAAGGCGGGGGGGCTGAAAGCCTCCGGCTTCAAGAGCTTCTCCACGAGCTTCACGCGGCCCAAGCCGGGTGCTACGGCGGAATAAATCCGATAAATCCGTTATTTTAGCGCAGCGTCACGCCTCTTGACCAACTTACAGATGGTAAGTATACTATGAGCATGATCATGGAACTGCTCGCGCACAAGGACTACCTCCGCATACTCCACGCCGTGCGGCGCGCGCCCATGCGCTTCGGCGAGCTGCAGAAGGAACTGAGCCTCAATCCCGCCCAGGTGGACCGAGCGGTCAAGTTCCTGCGCCGGGGACTGTGGATCGTGCCCCGCGTGGCACCTTCGGAGAAGGGGCGGATGCTGGTCGAGTACAAACTCGGCAAGCGCGGAGCGGCGTTCCTGGACTCCTTCAAGCTCTTCAGCGCCGACGCACTGCGCCACAAGGCCGCACTGGGCTTGTCCGTCGTGGCTGAGCTTCAGAGCCTCTCTCGTTAGGCGATGGCGGTCGTCTTTCTCCTCGGGCCGGGCATGTGGGAAGAGGGCACGCGGCCGCCCATCCCACCCCAATCCTCGTCCGGCGCGCGTTGGCGAGAACCTTCAAAGCGTACGACCACCGGGTCACCCTCATGGAGGACGACCCTGACCGGGAGGGGGAGGACCTAATCGCGAAGTTCGACCGCCTCCTGCGGCACAAGGTGACGGATGTCGTCCAGTATTGACCGCCCCTGGCCAAGATGCAGACGACCTATGACGAGCTGATCCTGCTGTGTGACCGACGAGACTTCTTAACGAGAGAGCGCATCCGCCTATGGGCCCTGCACCACTCGTCGGTGGCGACGATCTCCAAGGACGAGTTCAAAGTCCTCGAGACCGGAAACCGCAGCCGCTACCTCACCGCCGTCGCCCGTCGCGGCCTTCGCTCTCTCGAATGGGCGACCGAGGCCGAGCTAAATGAGCAGGCGCTCCTTCTCGCGGCCGAACTCTGAGCGGGGCGAGAGTCCTACTCTAGGCCGCGACGCCCGTGGGAAGGTCGAGGTATCGGCCCGTGTGCGAGGCCTTCACCTTCACGATGTCGGCCGGGCGCCCCGCCGCGACGAGATTGCCGCCCTTGTCGCCGCCCTCAGGGCCGAGGTCGAGGAGCCAGTCCGAGGAGCGCATCACATCGGTGTTGTGTTCGATGACGAGCACGGTGTTTCCCTGGTCGGTGAGGCGGTGCAGGACCTCGAGCAGCTTGGCCACATCGGCGAAATGAAGGCCGGTGGTGGGCTCGTCGAGAACATACAGCGTGCGACCGGTGCCGCGGCGGGACAGCTCGGTGGCGAGCTTCACGCGCTGGGCCTCGCCGCCGGAGAGCGTGGTAGCGCTTTGGCCGAGGCCGACATAGCCCAGGCCCACATCCTCGAGCGTCTTCAGCACGCGCGTCATCTTGTTGTATGCGCCGAGGAACACGCGAGCCTCAGACACGGTCATCGCCAACACCTCGGCGATGCTCTTGCCCTTGTAGCGGACGGACAAGGTTTCCTCGTTGAACCTTTGCCCTTTGCATTCGTCGCACTGCACATAAACATCCGGCAAAAACTGCATAGAAATCTGGAGCATGCCGTCGCCCTCGCAGTTCTCGCAGCGGCCGCCCTTTACATTGAATGAAAACCGACCCGGCTTGTAGCCGCGGGCTTTGGCGGCGGGAAGCATGGCAAAGAGGTCGCGCACCGGGCCCCACAGGCCGGTATAGGTCGCGGGGTTGGAGCGCGGGGTGCGGCCGATGGGCGTCTGGTCGACGAGAATGATCTTGTCGAGATTCTCCATGCCCGTGACGCTCTTGACCCGGCCCGGTTCGTCCTTGGCGCCGTTTAATTGCTTGGCCAAGGTCTTGTAGACGACCTCGTGCACGAGCGTCGACTTGCCCGAGCCGGACACGCCGGTGACACAGACCATCAGGCCGAGGGGTATGTCGACATCCACCTTCTTTAAATTGAACTGCTCCGCGCCGCGCACCTTGAGCCAGCCTTTCGGGGGGCGCGATTTCGAGGCCGGCGGTCGAAGGCCCTCGCCGCGCAGATAGGCGCCGGTCACGGACGCTTTCGCCTTTAAAATGTCGCCGATCTTGCCCTCGGCGACGATGTTCCCGCCGTGCACGCCGGCGCCGGGGCCGAGGTCCACGATCCAGTCCGCGGAGCGGATGGTTTCTTCATCATGCTCGACGACGATGAGCGTGTTGCCCAGGTCGCGCAGGCGGCGCAAGGTCGTCAGCAGGCGCGCGTTGTCGCGCGGGTGCAGGCCGATCGACGGCTCATCTAAGACATACATGACGCCGGTCAGCCCTGATCCAATCTGTGTGGCAAGGTGTATTCTTTGCGCCTCGCCGCCGGCAAGCGTCTCCGAGGCGCGGTCGAGCGTGAGGTAGTCGAGGCCGACGGCGGACAGGAAGTCGATGCGGGAGACGATCTCTTTGAGCACCTGGCGCGCGATCGTGCGTTCGGTGTCGCTGAGCTTGAGGTCCTTGAAGAACGCCCGCGCATTTTCCACCGACATCTCCACGATCTTGTTGATGCCGACACCGCCGATCCGCACGGCGAGCGCCTCCGCCTTCAGGCGCGCTCCCTTGCAGGTCGGGCACAGCGCGCGTCCCATGAAACGCTCGGCGATGGCGCCTTTAACGAAGTCAGACTCGGTTTCTTTTATACGACGCTCGAGATTTTTGATGACGCCTTCGTAGTCCTGCGGGTTCTTGGCCCATGAAGGGGTATAGGTGCCGCCGCCGTTTAGAATGATGTCTTTCTGCTTGTCCGTGAGCTTGTTCCACGGTTTATCAATGGGAATGTTGAATTGCTCGCAAATCTGCTCGAGGATCTCAGTGTAGTAGCCCGACCAGGACTTCTTCCAGCGGTTGGTGCGCGTGGTGACGGGATCAGACCACGCGACGATAGCACCTTCCTCAATGGAACGGCTTGGGTCAGGAACCAGGCGATTGATGTCGACATTCACCTTCACGCCCAGCCCGTCGCAGGTGGCGCATGCCCCGTAGGGGGAATTAAAGGAGAACAGGCGCGGCTCGATCTCGGGCAGGCTCAAGCCGCACTTGGGGCAGGCATGATGCTCGGAATGCAAGGACCCGGCGGCGGGGTCGTTCGACGGCTCGACCCGAACGAGACCCCGGGATTCCTTGAGGGCTATTTCGATGGAGTCGTTCAAGCGCTGTTTTTCGTCGCCGGTCACTTTCAATTTATCGATAAAGAGCTCGATCGTTTGCTTCTTGTACCGGTCGAGCTTGGGCGGCGAGGCGAGCTCGTGCATGACGCCGTTGGTGCGCGCGGTGACGAAGCCCGAGCGCTGCAGACGCTTATACAGGTCCTCGTAGGTGCCGGGGCGCGCCTGGATGAGGGGCGCGAAGATGGACACGGACTGGCCCGAACGCGTGCGGATCACCTCGTTGACGATGGCCTGGGCCGACTGATTTTTAATCGGCGAACTGCAATTCGGGCAATGGGGGTGTCCCACGCGCGCGTACAGCAGGCGCAGGTAATCGTAGATCTCGGTCACGGTCGCGACCGTCGAGCGCGGGTTGTGGGACGGATTGCGCTGCTCGATGGCGATCGCGGGGGACAGGCCCTCGATGAGGTCGACATCGGGCTTGTCCATGAGCTCGAGAAATTGGCGCGCGTAGGCGCTCAGGCTCTCGACATAGCGGCGCTGGCCCTCGGCATATAAAGTGTCAAAAGCGAGCGACGACTTGCCCGAGCCCGACAGACCGGTCACCACCACGATTTTGCCGCGGGGGATGTCCAGGCTGATGTTTTTTAAATTGTGCTGGCGCGCGCCGACGACGCGGATGGCGTCCATGTGTGAGAGTATAGCATTTTGGCCGTATCGTACAGGTGTTCGGTATGCAACTTTTTAGTGGGGTCAATCGTATGGTAAGTGAGGGGCTCGCTGATCCCAGGATCAGTTCCCGAATCAGCTGATCCCGGGATCAGTTGCCGCAGCAAGGGGGACGCCGATGAATGATGAAAATGGATTGATGTCGTCTGAGCGCTTAACCGACGCGGACCTCGTTCGGGAAACCAAGTTTCTCGCGGACAGAGCGCGCCACAACGAGGTGCGCCTGCTCGAGCACTTGGCAGAATTCGACGCCCGCCGGTTATGCATCGAGGAAGGGCACCGCTCGCTTTACGAGTACTGCACCGCCGTCCTCGGCTTCGAAGAAGGAGAAGCGTACCGCCGCATACGCGCCGCACGGGTCGTGCGCGCGTTTCCGGAGGCGATGACGGCCCTCGCCGGGAGAAAAGTCACCATGTCGTCGTTGGTGGTGCTCGCTCCTTGGCTCGAGCGCAAGAATGTCGGCGAATGGCTGTCCTTGGCTGCGGGAAAGACGAAAAAAGAGCTCGAGGCGCTGGTCGCGGCACGCTATCCGCAGGCCCCTCAGCCCGATGCGGTCCGCAATTTCCCGTTCCACCCTCTTGTCCTTGTAACTGGCGCGGGTCCGGTCGCGGGAGAGTCTCGCCCCGAAGGAGTTCCGCAGATCGTGGGGGCCGGCGCGCCGCCCCAGGCGGTGGAAGCGATAGGGGCTCACTCCGCCCCCCCGCCACCGATCGAACGCCTGGATGACGGCTGGCAGCTTCTCGCACCCGTCGCCGCCGGACGCCTGCGCGTCGGCTTTGACGCCGCCGCCGTGATCGGGCCGCTGCTCGAGCGCATGCGCCAGCTGCTGCGCCACAAATACCCGGAGGGCCGGCTCGAGGATCTCATCCGCGAGGCGCTGGAGCTGTATCTTGACCGGAAGGACCCTCAACGCCGCTTGGAACGGACATTAGCCAAAGGTGAAGACCCGGCGGCCCTCCCGGAGCGACCCGTGGAGCGCTTCCCGAGGGAGTGGGCCGCGGGCCGCTACATCCCGGCCAAGGTCAAGAGCGCCGTCTGGGTGCGCGACGACGGGAGCTGCGTCTGGAAAAACACGGACGGCAAGGCCTGCGGCTCCAAGGACTGGCTCGAGTACGACCACATCCATCCGTACGCGAAGGGAGGGCGCTCGGACGACCCGCGCAACATCCGCCTGCTGTGCCGCCAGCACAACCAGGGGGCCGCACTCGCGGTTTTCGGGGAGAAAGCGGCGGGGCCCGGGCTCAGCGCCGGCCCGGCGCCCGCTTGATGATCGTATAGCGCCGCCAAGCGGCCTTCGGCTTGGGGTAGTCGAGCGTGTAATGCAGGCCGCGGGATTCTTTGCGTTGCATGGCCGATTGGATGACCATGGCGGCGACATCCGCGATGTTGCGCAGCTCGACGACATCGGGCGTGGGGACGAAGTCCCAGTAGTAGCCCGCGATCTCGCGGCGCAGCAGCTCGAGGCGGGCCCAGGCGCGGTCGAGGCGCTTGTTCGTGCGCACGATGCCGACATAGTTCCACATCAGCTGGCGGATCTCGTCCCAGTTCTGGGAGATCACGACGGCCTCATCGGAGGTGACGGCGCGGCCGGGGTTCCAGGGCTTGGCGGTGAATGTGGCGGAAGGCGTACGGGCGGAGGGGGAGGCCAGGTGCTCGGCCAGGCGGTGGGCGAAGACGCAGCCCTCGAGCAAAGAGTTCGAGGCCAGGCGATTTGCGCCGTGCAGGCCGGTGTGCGCGGTCTCGCCCACAGCGTACAGGCCAGGCACGGAGGTTCGGCCTGAGGTGTCGGTGTGCACGCCGCCACAGAAGAAATGGGCGGCGGGCACGGCGGGGATCGGGGTCTCGGCCATGTCGATGCCAAAGGATTTGACCTTGGCATAAATATTCGGGAATCGTGATTTCAGGAAAGCACGGGGGTGGTGCGTCATGTCGAGATACACGCACTCATCGCCCGTGCGCTTGAGCTCCGCATCGATGGCGCGCGCCACGATGTCGCGCGGCGCGAGCTCTTTGCGGCGATCGTACCGAGACATGAAGCGCGTGCCGTCCTTCAGCAGCAGGCGCCCGCCCTCGCCGCGGAGGGCCTCCGAGAGCAAAAAGTTCTTGGCCTGTGGGTGATAGAGGCAGGTCGGGTGGAACTGCACGAACTCCATGTTCGCCATCACGGCGCCCGCGCGCCAGGCCATGGCCATGCCGTCTCCGGTGGCGATGTCGGGGTTGGTCGTGTAGAGATAGACCTTGCCCGCGCCGCCCGTCGCGAGGACGGTCGCGTCGGCGGAGATCGGCGCGATGCGGCCGCTCGCGCGGTCCATGACATAGGCGCCGCGGCAGTCGCCCTTGCGGTCGAGGATGAGATCGACGGCCAAGGCGTTTTCGATCAAGGTCACCTTCTTGTCGCGGCGCGCGGAGGCGACCAGCGCGCGCTCGATCTCGCGGCCCGTGATGTCGCCGGCGTGCAGGATGCGGCGGTGGCTGTGGCCGGCCTCGAGGCCGAGGTCGATGACGGACTCGCGCTCGGAGAAACGCACGCCCAGCTCCTGGAGCTCGCGCACTCGCGCGGGGGCCTCGGCGACGGTCAGGCGCACGACCTTTTCGTCGCAGACCCCGGCGCCGGCGATCAAGGTGTCGCGCACATGCGAGCCGAAGCTGTCGAGCTCGCTCATGACGGCCGCGATCCCGCCCTGGGCGTAGTTGGTGTTCGACTCCGCCGCTTCTTTTTTTGTCACCAAAGTGACCTTGCCCAATCGCGCGAGCTTGCGCGCGGCGAGCAGGCCGGCGATGCCCGAGCCGAGGACGAGGAAGTCGGAGCGGCGGGGGGCAGTCTTAGTCATTGAACGCGTGTTCGCGTAGTGCTAGATTCTAACACATGATTCGTTCCTTCTCGGGACGCACACCCAAGATCCACCCCAAGGCCTTCGTGCACGATTCCGCCGAGGTCATCGGCAAGGTAAGCCTGGGCGAGGACGCCTCGGTGTTCCCGGGCTGCGTGCTGCGCGGGGACATCGACGAGATCAAGGTCGGCGCGCGGTCCAACATCCAGGATTTGACGGTCATTCACACGCGCAACGGCAAACCCACGATCATCGGACGGGGCGTGACGGTCGGCCATCGCGCGGTGCTTCACGGCTGCCGCCTCGGCGATCAGGTCCTGGTCGGCATGGGCGCGATCATCATGGAGGCGACGGTCGGCGCGCGCACGCTCATCGGTGCGGGCGCCCTCATCCCGGCCGGCGCGAAAATTCCGTCCGGCGTCCTCGTGCTGGGCTCGCCCGGCAAGGTCGTGCGCAAGCTTCGGCCTGAGGAACTGCGCATGCTCGGCGAGAGCGAGCGCATGTATGTCGCGCTGTCGCGCCGCCACAAAGCCGCTTCGCGCGTCGTGTTCGGCGCCTAAGGCATGACTCCTGCGGCGGCCTTCTTAGCGGGGGCGGCCGCCGGCGCCCTCGTCGCCGGCCTCGCGGCTCGGGCCGCGTACCGGCGCAAGGCGGAGCTGTTCGGACGGCTTTTCTCCTTCGCGATGCATGAGCTCAACACCCCGCTGACGGCCGTCAACATGACCGTCCTGAACCTGCTCTCCGAGGTGTTCGGCGAGTTGCCGGCCCCGCTTAAGCCCTGGGTCGAGATGACGCGCGAGCAGGTCGGGCGCCTCAACAGCCTTGTCGGCGAGGTGCGCGACTTCGTGCACATGGAGCTGCACCAGGACCTGCGAGTGGGCGCCGTGGAGCTCCCCGTTTCGGACATTCTGGACGAGGCGCTGGTGTCCATCGCCCGCGGCATGGAGCAAGCCGGGGTGGACTTCCAGGTCGTCAAGGCCGAGGGCTTGCCCGCCGTGCGCACGGACCCCGACCGCGCCGCGCGTTGCCTGTCGAGCGTACTCTTCCACGCGCGTAAGTTCCGCGTCGAGGGGCCGATCACGCTCAAGACCTCCCGCGTGCCCGGCGCGGTCGCCTTCTCCGTCTCCTATCAAGGACCGCGCCAGTCCCTCGAGGAAATCGAAGCGAGCCTCGACCTCTACTACCCGGCGCGTCCGCGCAAGGACCAGGTCCTGGGCACGACGGGCATGGGCCTGGGCCTCATCCGCAAGGTCGCCCGCCTGATCGGCGGCGACTTTAAGTTCCGCGCGGAGGAAGACGGCCGCGCGACCGTGACTTTGACCTACGCCGCCGTGGAGGCTGCCTTATGAGCAAGATTCTGATTGTCGAGGATGAGCCGGAGATCGCCGACAACCTGGCCGCCTTGCTCACCGCCAAGGGCCACAAGGTGGCGACCTGCCTCGAGGGCGCCGAGGGCGTGGCGCGCGCGCGCAAGGAGACCTTCGACCTGCTCCTGCTCGATGTTATGCTTCCGCGCATGTCCGGCTTGGATGTGTGCAAGCTCCTGAAGGCGGACCCGAAGACCGCGAAGCTTAAGATCGTGATGGTGACCGGGCTCGGGCGCATGGGCGATGTCGAGGAGGCGTTCCGCGCCGGCGCCGACGACTACCTGATCAAGCCGTTTGACTCCGCGCGCCTGTTTAAGGAGATCGACAAGGTGCTGGCGGCGCCGTGAGCCGCCTCGCTGCCGGCGCGCTGCTCCTCCTGCTCTCCACGCGTCCCGCCGCGGCGCTTGAGGCGGCCGCCGTCAAGATCGACATCACCCCGGACCTGAAGTCCGAGAAGACCTGGCTGGCCGGCTTCGGCCCCAAGGGCCGAAAGCCCGCCGGCGTCCACGACCCGCTGTACGCGCGCATCGTTCTTCTGCGCGAGGGGGATAAGGTAGCCGATAAGACGGTCGCCTTGGTCGGCCTCGATCTGCTCGGCTTCTACATCAACGAGACCGACAAGCTCCGGGCCGCCTGGGCGAAAGGCGACGCGGCCAAGACTCTGTTCATCCACGCGACGCACACGCACTCCGGCCCCGACACGCTCGGCCTGTGGGGCCCGATGATTGGCGTCTCCGGCATCAACCAGGCCTACCAGGACCGCGTCTCCCGTCAGATCGTCGCGGCGCTCGAGTCACTCGAGGGCCGCCTGCGCCCCGTGACGGCTTCCGGAGCGCACGGCACGCTCGACCCGCGCGGCCTGTGCCGGGACCTGCGCGACCCGCAGGTGATCGACCCGAACCTGGCGACGCTTCGCCTCACCGACGCCAAGGGCAAGAGCGTCGCGACCATCGTGAACTGGTCCTGCCACCCCGAGGTGATCGGGCGCGAGAACCTCCTGCTCAGCGCCGACTACCCGGGCCCGCTGTGCGCTCGCGTCGAGGAGAAGACCGGCGGAGAATGCCTGTTCTTTAGCGGCGCCATCGGCGGATTGATGTCGCCGGACACGGAGAAAGAAACTTTTGAAGAAATGGGCCGCATCGGGACAGCCGTGGCCGATGCCGCGCTCGCGCTCAAGCCCTCGAAGAGCGGCGCCGGCCTGTCCTACCGCTTCGAGCGCGTGCGCGTGCCCGTGGAGAACTCACGCTATCTGTTGTTCCTGAGCGCTTTGACCTCGGGCCACAAGCTGTACCGGGAAGACGGCTCGGAGATCGCAGCATGGCACGCGTGGCCGATGAGCTTGCGACACTTGCTGTTCCGCTTGAAACCGGCGGACCGCCCATGGGTCGAGACCGAGGTGTCCGTGCTTGATGTGGGGCCGGCGCGTATTCTGGGCATGCCAGCCGAGATCTTCCCGGAGCTCGCGATCGGAGGCTATGACGGAAAGTATTCGTACGGCCGTCCGCTCGTTTCGCCGAAAGGGCCGGAGCGCGATTTGAAAAATGCCCCACAGGGCCCGTACCTGCGCGACCTGATCAAGGCGCCGGTGCCGATGCTCGTCGGTCTCGCGAACGACGAGCTCGGCTATCTCGTGCCCGCGTACGACTTCCAGGTCCGCCCATCGAAGTCCATGCTGCCGCGCCTTCCCGGCCATTACGAGGAAACCAACTCGATCGGCGTATCGGCGACGAAAATCCTGACCGAGTCCGCCGCGCGCCTTCTCGGCGCTCCGCGCTGAACCAAAAACATATCCACACATTTTCAGCGCTGAAAATCGGTGAATAAGTTGTCCCCAGCACTTCCACATGGTCCGCATATCCCGTTGGCTCAACCTAATCTCTTTGAGGGCTATTTCCATGAATGACAGCTTGCTGAATTGTTCGGTAAAACAGCATCCCTCTGTGGGGAGAGAATCGGCGGTTGAAGTCGTACCCG
>Ga0163144_10026879_pt1 | contig 11167 bp, 6 predicted proteins | sample OliLak19BULKMAT1_FD_123175 | JGI IMG/M metagenome (GOLD analysis project Ga0163144, IMG submission 123175) | Freshwater microbial mat bacterial communities from Lake Vanda, McMurdo Dry Valleys, Antarctica - Oligotrophic Lake LV.19.BULKMAT1 | ecosystem: Environmental > Aquatic > Freshwater > Lake... | reverse complement strand
TCGCGTAGCTTGTAATTAATCCGCTTGGCCCCGAGGCGCTTTTCTTCAAGCCAAGCTATGATGCGGATTTTCGCATCCGCCGTTTTGAGCCCGTTCAGGAATTCTGAATTCGCTGCCGTTCCTTCGCCGGTGAAAGCCTTGCCTTCCTCGGCCTCGCCTTCGACGACAGTTTTGATCTCGATCCCGTATTTGACCGCGAACTCGTGGTCACGCTCGTCGTGCGCCGGCACCGCCATGATCGCACCCGTGCCGTAGGAACCAAGGACATAGTCGGCGATCCAGATCGGGATCTTGCCGCCGTTCACTGGATTGATTGCGAAACCGCCGGTGAACACTCCGGTCTTGTCCTTCTGCAGTTCGGTCCTTTCCAGGTCCGACTTGTTCTTCGCCGCGTCGGCGTAAGCCGTCACTTCGTGCCTTTGTGTCTTGGTGGTCAGTCTGTCCGTGAGGGGATGCTCAGGCGCCAGCACCATGTAGGTCGCCCCGAACAAGGTGTCCGGCCGGGTCGTGAATACTTTTATCTCGTCGCCCGCTTCAGACTTGAAGGCGACCTCCGCTCCCTCGGAGCGCCCGATCCAGTGCCGCTGCATCGAGAGCGTGGACTCCGGCCAGTCGAGCCCCGCGAGGTCCGACTCGAGCCGGTCCGCATAGGCCGTGATCTTCAGGACCCACTGGCGGATGTTCTTGCGCTCGACCTTGGTGCCGCAGCGCTCGCAGGCGCCGTTGAAGACCTCCTCGTTGGCGAGGCCGGTCTTGCAGGACGGGCAGAAATTGATCGGGGCCGTGCTCTCGTAGGCCAGGCCCTTCTTGAAGAGCTGCAGGAATATCCACTGCGTCCAGCGGAAGTACTCCGGGTCCGTCGTGTCGATCTCGCGCTCCCAGTCGTAGGAGAACCCGAGCGACTTGATCTGCCGGCGGAAGTTGTCGACATTCTCGCGCGTGATCTTCGCCGGGTGCGTGCCCGTTGCGATGGCGAAGTTCTCCGCCGGAAGCCCGAACGCGTCCCAGCCCATCGGGTGCAGGACATCGAAGTCCCGCATGCGCTTGTAGCGGCAGAGGATGTCGGTGGCCGTGTAGCCCTCTGGGTGGCCGACATGAAGACCGGCGGCGGAGGGATAGGGGAACATGTCGAGGCAGTAGAATTTCTTGCCCGGCCTCGGCGACTTCGGTGCGCGGAAAACCCCTTCGGCTTCCCACCGGTTCTGCCATTTTAGCTCGATATCCCCGAAGGGGATATGTTCGGTCTTCACGGGTGGATTATAGCTTTTCGCTCGGACGGATCAGGGGCGGGAGCTCAGGTTAAATATTTCCTAACAACGCACGGGGACCCTTGCGGCGCGGCCGTTTGGATGGTATCTTGTAGGTGTTAGGTGAAGTCGGCGCGACGGGTTCGTGAGCGCCGGATGCATGACGGGATCCCCTCCCAAGTCGTGACCTCGCCTTAAGTTCCCGGCGAGAACAAACGCCCTCCCAGGGCGGACTTCGAAAAAACATCTCACCTGATTGCACCCGCACATCGCTTCGGCGAGGGAGAACACTAATTGATGAGCACCATGAAAACCTTGAAAGCCATGATCTTCACCGCGTCCAGCGCCGCGTTGCTCTCGGTCGCCGCCCCCGACGCGCGCGCCGCGAGCCCGTACGACCAGGCCGCCCTGAACTTGCGCCCGGTGATGTACCTGAACATGGACCCCGCGGCCGCGCCGGTCGACTTGAGCGGCAACGGGCATGCGGGTTCCTATATAGGCGGCGTCCCCGCGTCGGCGACCATGCCCAACGGCGAGAAGGCGCCGTCCTTCAACGGGATCAACCAGTACCTGACCGTGCCGTCGTCGCCGAAGCTGTCGGTGCCGACGAAACGGGTGCTCACGATCGTCGCCTGGATCAAGCCGAGCACCTTGCAGTTTCCGCACACTGAGAACGAGGAATTCGTGTACTGGCTAGGCAAGGGCAACCCGACCCAGGGCTACGAGTACGCCAATCGCATGTACTCCAAGGTCAACTCGGTCAACCGGCCCAATCGCATCTCGGTCTACCAGTGGAACCCCAATGGCGGACTGGGCTCAGGTAGCTACTTCGAGGACGCGGTCAACACGACGGACTGGATCATGGTGACCGATGTGATCGATATGAACAAGGGCACGGTCGATATCTACAAGAACGGCGTCCTGCGCGACTCGACGCCCCTGAGCCAGTACAGCGTCACGCCTCAGACGACGAACTCGCCGTTCAACATCGGCACGCGCAACCTCAACAGCTGGTTCCAGGGCGCCGTCGGCAAGGTGTCCGTCCACGACCGCCTGCTCACGACGGCCGAGCTGGCGACCCTGTACAAAGCCATGATGACCGGCGGCAGCGTCCCGGCGGACACGACGGCGCCGTCGATCGCGGGCGTCACAGCCTCGGGCCTCACCGCTTCCGGGGCGTCCGTCGTCTGGAGCACGAACGAGGCCGCCGACTCGCAGGTGGAGTACGGCCCCACGACGGCGTACGGTCAGTCCACTCCGCTTGACGCCAGCCGCGTCACGGCCCACTCCGTCGCGCTCACCGGGCTGACGGCCTCGACCCTGTACCATTACCGTGTGAAGTCCAAGGACGCGGCGGGCAACTCGGCGAGCTCGCCCGACCAGATCTTCACCACCACCTCAGCCCCCTTACCCCCCGTGCCCGCCGGCTGCGTCGCCAGCGCGGGAGCTTGGCAGAACAAGACCTTCGCGAGCCAGACCGGGACCTTCACGGCCGAATACGACGCGAAACCTTCGGCCGCGAACATCGACGGCGTTACGGGTCTGTCCCGCGGCGCGGCCTCGGGCTATCCGTCGCTGGCGGCGGTGGTGCGCTTCAACAATGCCGGACGCTTCGACGCCCGCAACGGCGCGGCTTACGCCGCGGCGACTTCCATCCCTTACGCCGCGGGTCTCACCTACCGCGTGCGTCTCGTTGTGAACACGGCGGCCAAGACCTACTCGGCCTTCGTGCGGCAGGGAGCGGGCCCCGAACAGTTGATCGGCTCGAATTACTCGTTCCGCGCCGAGCAGGCGGGCACGGCGTCTCTGGACAACCTGGGTCTGCTGGCGACCGGAGGCTCGGTTCAGGCGTGCGGTCTGGCGGTCAAGACGGTGGACATTTCCGCGCCCGTGGTCTCGCTGACGGCTCCGGCCGCCGGCGCGACGGCGTCGGGAACGACCAATGTGACGGCGTCGGCGGCCGACAATGTGGCGGTGGCCAAGGTGCAGCTCAAGCTCGACGGCGTGGACCTGGGACCGGCCCTCACGGCGGCTCCTTATAGCTACGCCTGGAACACCACGGCCGCGACAAACGGCTCGCATAGCCTGACGGCCGTCGCGACCGACGCGGCCGGGAACAGCGCGACTTCAGCGCCTCGTTCCGTGACCGTGTCCAACGGAGTGCCCGCGCCCGTGCCGTCGGCGTGCGTGACCAGCGCGGGAACCTGGCAGAGCCAGGCGCTCGTGGGCCAGTCCGGAATCTTTACGGCTCTGTATGACGCCAAACCGTCCGCGGCGAACATCGACGGCGTGACGGGCCTGTCCCGCGGCGCGGCCTCGGGCTATCCGTCCTTGGCGGCGGCGGTGCGCTTCAACAATACCGGACGCGTCGACGCCCGCAACGGCGCGGCTTACGCCGCGGCGACCGGCATTCCGTACGCGGCCGGGCAGACCTATCGCGTACGCCTCGTCGTGAACATGACGGCCAAGACCTACTCGGCGTACATCCGGCAGGGAACGGGGACGGAGCAGTTGATCGGATCGAACTACGCGTTCCGGACGGAGCAGGCCATGGCGACTTCGCTCGACAACCTCGGCCTGCTGTCGACCGGAGGCTCGTTGTCGGCGTGCTCCGCGACGACGAGCGTGACGACCGCGTCGTTGTAGACGAACCAGTCAGGGAACGAGAGGAACGCTTGAGACGAACACCGTGACGGAAGGGATCGACAGCCGTCCGCGCCAAAGACCGGCGCGGACGGCTCCGGTCGAAGGGTAAAGCCAGTCGGTGCCGTAGGTCAGGGCGTACGCGGTGGTTTCCGCGGCGAGCAGGGGGCCCGCGGCGCCGCGGTTCTGCTCGAAGCAGAGCGTCCCGCCCTTGGGAATCTTCAGTTGCTCGGTGAGCGCGCCCGAGGCGGTGTTCGAGGAGGCCAGCGCGTCGAAGGCGACGGGCGCCTCGCCCACGCCGAGCACGAGAGGGCGCATCGCGGCCTCGCGCACGAAATCCACGAACGCCGCCTTCTTGCCGGTATTCTGTATCTCCACGAGCAAGGACACGCTATCCCCGGGCGTGTAGACGGGCCGCGCCGCGCGGGCGCGGGCGCGCAGACCCGCGGAAGCCCGGCTCCAGCGCGGACCCTTGCCCTTGAGCTCGGCGCACAGCGGCGAGCGGGACAGCGGGTCCTCGGCGCGGGCCTTGAACTTCGCGTCCAGATCGAGGAAGACGAGCGAATAAGGATCTATGCGTGAGCCGTAGAATTTCAAAGCCCAGTGCAGGTGCGGGCCCGTGACGCGCCCGGTCGCCCCGACCTTGCCGATAATTTGCCCCTTCTTGACCATGTCGCCGGGCTTAACCAGGAACTTGGAGAGGTGGGCGTACTGCGTAGTCAGGCCGAGGCCGTGGTCGAGGATGATGGTCTTGCCGGCGAAGAACAGCCCGTCGGCCAGCAGCACCTTGCCGGCGGCCGGGGCTTTGACGGGCAGGCCCATCGCGGCCTTGAGATCCATGCCCGAGTGGGGGGCGCGCGGTTGGCCGTTGAACACGCGGCGCTCACCGAAGCGTCCGGTCGCGGCGCCCGGAATCGGCGAGTCGAAGCGGCCCTCGAACAGGCGCTTCTCCTCGGTCTTGGCGAACAGCTTGTGGAGCTTCGCGGACTCCGCCTCGGCCCGTTCAGTGTCGCTCTTGTCGGGTGTCACGAACTTCTGCTCCACCTTGAGCTCCACGACGGGGAAGCCCGCGTCCACGATAGCCAAGGTCTCCGTTTTTTCAACCGGCTTGCCGCCCGGGCCGCGCAGAGAGGCGGTGAGGGCCGCCGGTCCCGTCGAGAAATCGAGGTCGAGGCCGGCGAAGGCGAGCCAGGTCCCGGTCGAGGACCCGGCGAAGAAACGCAGCGGGCGGCCGCGCAGGGCTGCCTCGGGCGGACGCTTGGCGTCGTGCCCCGTGACGGTCACGATGAGAATCTCGCCTGGCGCCATGGCACGGGACTCGACGGTGAGGACGGGCTCCGGTCGCGGGGCCGCTGCGGCGCGGGCCGTGGACGGTAACAGCAGGACGGCGAGCGCGAGGGCTTTCATTCGACCATCTTCTTATACAACACCCGGGCCTTGGCGTTCGACGGCTCTCGGCGCAGGACCTCCTCGAGCTGGGCGGAGCACTCCTTCAGACGCCCGCGCTCGCACAGTAGCTTGGCGAGATTCAGGCGCGCGTCGATTTGCTCCGGCGCCGCGGCCAGGGATTTCTCCCACCAGCCGATGGCACCCGCGTAGTCGCGCGCCAGGTAGTCGAGGTTCCCGAGATTGTTCAGCGGGCCGGGCCGCAACGGGTCGAGCTCGGCGGCACGCCGAAACGCGGACCGCGCGCCGTCGAAATCCGAGGCCTTGGCGCGTAGAAAACCGAGCTCCTCGGCGGCGTCGGCGTCCCCGGGTGCGCTCAGCGCTCGTGATTCAGCGCCCTTCAGGCCCGCCTTGTCGGTAACGAAAAAGTTCGCCTCGTGCGCGTTGCGGCGGACCGCGATCGCGGGCTGGAGGGCGAGGCCGGCAAAGACGGCCAAAGCCGTCGCCGGGAGGACGGGCGTCCAGGCGGGGCCGCGGACCGCAGTCGAGGCCGCGGCGCCCAGGAGCGTGAAGGCGGCGAAGGCCGAGGCGCCGAAGCGCAGGTCCGGGGAGACGAAGGCGGCGGCGAACAGCGCGAAGGCCCCAGCGGCCGCCGCACCGCGCTCGAGGCTCGCGCCCTCGCGGCGCAGGGCGAGCCAGGCGGCGGCGGGAACCGCGGCGAGGGCGGCCAGGCCGAGCGGGCCGGTTTCGACCAAGGTCTGCAGATACTCATTGTGGGCGAAGTTGACGATAACGCGCCCCTCGGGCCAGCGCGCCTTCAAGGCCTCCGAGGCGAAGGCGGGAAACTCGATGTGGAAGCGTCCTAAGCCGCAACCGCGCAGCGGGTGTGCGCGCCACAAGGCGAGGGCGTCGCGCCAGATCAAGGCGTGCGTCCATTCCCGGCCGCGAAACGCCCAGAACGCCGCCGCCGCGACGAACGCGGCCGCGCCGAGCGCCGCGGCGAGACGCCGGCCGCTCAGGCGCGCGAGCGCCCACAGCGCCAGCCCCGCCAGGAGGCCGAAAGCCGCGGCGCGTGAGTGCGTCAGCAGCAGTGCTGCCGTCTGGAGCGCGGCCGCCGCCGACCACAAGCCGCGCGTGCGCCCGGTTCCCTCGTAGGCCCGGGTCAGGGCGAGGGGTAAGGCCGAGGCGAGCGCCGTGCCGAGGAAGATGGGGTTGCCGAAGCTCGCGAAAGGCCGCGCCTGGCCCTGTGCCGCCTGCGCGAGCGCCCACAGCGCGGCCGCCGAGGCGCCGGCGCCCCAGGCGGTCAGAAATGGTCCCGGCTCGGCGGCCAACGCGCGGCTCGCCGTCCAGAACGCCAGGGCGCAGAAGAATAAGCGGGCGGCCTCGCCCGAGGACACGGCGAGGTCGGGGGACAGCGCCCAGAACAGGAGCCCAGCGCCGGCAAGCGCTGCGACGGGAAGGTCGAGCGGGGAGCGCAGGCTCTGGGCTCCGGGTTTCGCCGCGCGCACGGCGAGCACCGCGCCGATGACGATCACGAAGGCCTGCACGGCCAGCAGTTTGCCGCGGACGATCTTCTGGTCGGGGACGAGCCAGAACGCCGCTGCGCCGAGCGTCCACAACCACGGCGTCAATTTAGCCACGCAGAGCCGCGACGAGGCGGTCTTGAACCTTGAACATGCGCGCCTTGGTGGCGGGCTTGTGGTCGTCATGGCCCAGCAGATGCAAAGCGCCGTGCACGGCCAAGGTCGCGGCCTCGATTGCGAGCGGGTGGCCGAGCTCTCTCGCCTGGCGCGCCGCCATCCAGGATGAGATGAAGATGTCACCTAACGGAAAATCGTTGCCGACGATCGCATGGGTGGCATCGTGACTGAAGGAAATCACATCGGTGTCGTAGTCGTGGCCGAGGTAATGTCGGTTCATGCGCAGCATCGCGCCTCGGCCGAGGAACACGATGTTGACCTCGCCGCGTGACGCGGCGCCCTTCTTGGTTGTGGCGAACGCCAGGCGCACCGCCTTCCGATACAGCATGCCTCGCCTCGCCGTTTCCGGCAAGGAGGCCATGCCCGCGACGATCACCTTTAGTCCGCTTTTTCGTCCCATTTGTCGTATGCCCTGATGATGCGCTTGACGATCGGATGGCGGGACACATCGGACTCGGCCATGCGCACGACGGCCGAGCCCTCGAGCCCCTTAAGAATCTCGAGCACGCGCACGAGCCCCGAGGTCGCGTGCGCGCCGAGGTCGTTCTGCGTTGTGTCGCCCGTGACCACGGCCTTGGAGCCGGTGCCCATGCGCGTCAGGAACATCTTCATCTGCTCGGGCGTGGTGTTCTGCGCCTCGTCGAGAATCATGAACGAGTCCTCAAAGGTGCGGCCGCGCATGTAGGCCAGCGGCACGATCTCGATGACGGAGTTGTCGCGCCAGATGCGGAAGCGCTCGCCGCCGAGCAGGGCGATGAACGCGTCGTAGAGCGGGCGCAGGTAGGGGTTGACCTTCTCCATGAGGTCGCCGGGCAGGAAGCCGAGCTTCTCACCCGCCTCGACGATCGGCCGGGAGAGGATGATCTTCGAGACGGTCCGCTGCTCGAGAGCGCGAAGGGCGCAGGCCACCGCGAGAAAGGTCTTGCCCGTGCCGGCGGGGCCGATGCCGAAGGTCAGATCGTGGTCGGTGATCGTGTCGCAGTACTTCTGCTGGTTGGGCGTGCGCGCGCGCAGGACCTTGCCGTTGTGGGCGCGGTACAGGCCGTCCTCCGGCAGGGAAGGCGCGTCCAAATTGATCGGCTCGAAGCCGCGCGGATCGACGGGCGCCGCGCGGCGGCGCAGCGCCTCGATCTCCGCGCGCAGGCGCTTGGCCGCCTTCTCCACGCGCTGGGCGCTGCCCTTCACCGTCAGCGACAGGTCTCCGCTCTCGGCGTCCTGGCGCAGGAAGATCTCGACGCCGAAGTCGCGCTCTAGCTCGCGCAGGCGGGCGTCCTGCTCGCCCAGCAGCCGTACCGTCTCCGCCTGGTCATTGAGCCGGATCAGTTTCGTGGTCATGGGTCAGCTCCGTGAGGCCTCGGCGAGGCCGAGGCGCGTGCCCACCGCGCGGCAGGCGTCGAGTGCCACCGAGGGCCCACTTCCTTCGAGGGCGTCGGCCCACCGCCGCTGCGCGTCGCGCAGGCGCCAGGTGCCCGACAGCAGCCCGGCGTCCCATAGCGCGTCGAGCCAGCGCAGGGCGCGCGACACGCGCGCGCCGTCGACGGGGGCGGCAATCACGGACTCCATGAGCCGGTGCAGGCGCTCCTCGATATCCGCGGCCCAGGGCAGCTCGGCCGCGTTGAAGGCGTGCACGCCGGCCTCACTCAGCAGCTGAATCACCGCGTCGTCGTCCTCGCCGCCGCGACGCAGGGCGGCGACGCACTCCACCCAGCGCTTGAGGTACGCCGCGCGCGAGGCGCCGAGCGCGCCCGCCGAGGCGAGGGCCTTCACGACTTCGGAGCGCTCGTCGTTCAAGACCGAGTCGAGCCCGCGCGCCGGGCCGAAACGCTCGTCCATCGCGCGGCGGAAATCATCGTCGCTCAGGCGCAGAAACTGCCCGCCGATGAGGTCGTACTCGAGCGGCTCGCGCAGCGGTGCCAGCCAGACGGCGAAGTCGAGTCGGTCGGCGCGGTGGACGAGGGCGTGGTACGCGGCGTTCTCCCGCGTCTCGGGGCGGGCCGTCGTGATCGGGCGGACGGACAAGGTCCGGTCGCGGCCCGCGAGCCCGGCCTTGTCGGCGCGAAACGCCGGTCCCGTCGACCAGCGCAGCAGCCGTCCCTCCGGCGCGGGCAGATTTAGGTGATCGAGCAGCGCGGCATGCGCCGCGGCGCGAGGCAGGTCCACGCGCGAGGAAGCGACGAGGGTCCGCCAGACCTTGGCGCCATTCTCAAAGCGCGGCATGTTCGACACGCAGGACTCGAGCCGCCAGACGAAGCTCTCCTCGGGGTCCTCGCCCAGGCGCTTGGCCAGATCGATGGCGCGCGCCGCGCGCGTGAGGCACAGCACGGCCTCCACGCCGGAGATGTCGTCGAAGAACCAGCCGCAGCTCGTGAACATGGCCAGGCGCTCGCGCTGCATCAGCAGCAGCTCGAGCGCGCGCGCTTTCTCCTCAGGCTGCAGTGGCCGCTTGGCCCGCGCCTTCAGGAAGGCCGTCGCGCTCTCGTCGCCGGGCTTGAGCCACAGCTCGATCGCCTCGTCGCGGACCTTCCACGGGTCGTCGAAGAAGCGCGCGGCGTCATCCTCGTAAAATGCGTCGAGGCGGGCCGCCAATTTATTAAGCGCGTCGCGCAGGCCCGTGCGCCATTTCTGGTTCCAGCCCGCCAGGTGCGCCGACCGGCAGCCGCAGTCCGCGTCCCAGCGGCCGAGGCCGTGCTCGCAGCTCCAGGCGGTGTTTTCCTTGATGCGGGCCTCGTGCGGCGGGGGAAACAAGGCGAGAAAGCTGGCAGGGTCGATCGGCGGTATGCCGTCGGCCTCGAGCAGGTCGAGCGTCTGGGCCAGCACGCGCCCCGCCGCGGGATGGTGGTGGCCGTAGAACTCCCCATCGGAGGCGACGCTCACGAGCTGGGCCGCGTCGCCCTCCCACAATCGGCCCTTCACGGCCGCAGCGAACTGCCCGGGGCTCGCCGTCGTCTCGCCGCTGACGACGCCCACCGAGAGTCGGTGGTGGTAGAAGAAGATCACGAGTTTTTTTGAGGGGTCGCGCGGCGAGCTCCAACGGTACGGCGTCTTGGGGTCGAGGTGCTCGGCGTCGGGCTTTTTCCATTCATCCTCGCCCAGGTCGCGCGTCGCCGCGCATTGCTTAGGGTCGAGGATGGTGAATTCCACTCCATTCTCCGCCAAGGTCTCAAGCGTCGCGTTGTCGACCGCTGTCTCCGGCAACCACATCCCCTTAGCCTCGCGGCCGAAGCGGTGGCGGAACTCGGCCAGTCCCCAGCGCACCAAGGTCGTCTTGTCGCGCGGGGATTCGAAGGGCAAAATATTATGGAAGTAAGGCTGGGCGATCGCGGTTTGCGTCGCGGCGTCGGCGGCCTGTATCCGCTTCAGGATGTTCGGGCGCTCGTGCTCCAGCCAGGACAGCAAGGTCGGACCGAAATTGAACGAGAGGCGCTGCAAGGTGCGCTCGCTGATGGGGCCGTAGCACTCGTCGGTGATGCGGGCGTTCCAATCGTGGAACGGCGCGGCCGAGGGCTCGCGGTCGACCGCGCCCGTCCACGGGTTCTCCCGCGGTGGCTGGTAAAAATGGCCGTGAACGCAGATATGCCGATGGCTCACGGGTACACCACGATGAGGCGTTCGAGGTAGAGCCCGAGCTCCTCGAGGTGGCGCGCGGCTCCCGGGGCGTCGTGCGTCTTCGCGGCGGCCTCGATGAGCCGGGCCTCGTCGCTGAGCGGCTGAAAGCCGTAGCTGGCGCCCGCGCCGGTCAGCTTATGGCTCGCGGCGGCCAAGGCGTGGTAGTCGCCCCGCGCCAGCGCCTCCTTCATCCCGACGGCGTCCTTGCGGCAGTTCGTCAAAAACTGGGGGATCAGCGCGGCGAACGCGGGATCCGCGGTCACGCATGGGCGGTTCGCCGCGGTCCGGGCGCCGATCGCCTCCGCGACCGCGGCCAGCAGGTCCTCGCGCGAGAACGGCTTCTTCGCCGTCGCTGAGAACCCCGCCGCGAGGCAGCGCTTTAAATCGGACGGTTCGGTATTTGCCGTCAGCGCCAAAATGGGAGCGGGCGCGCGGCCCTCCTTCTTCTCATGTTCGCGCATCAGGCCCGCGGCGGTGAGGCCGTCCATCACGGGCATTTGAATATCCATGACCACGGCGTCGTACGCCCCGGCCCCGAACATGTCCACGGCGGATTTCCCGTCCTCCGCGATGTCCACCGCGTAT
>Ga0163144_10026877_pt1 | contig 11168 bp, 10 predicted proteins | sample OliLak19BULKMAT1_FD_123175 | JGI IMG/M metagenome (GOLD analysis project Ga0163144, IMG submission 123175) | Freshwater microbial mat bacterial communities from Lake Vanda, McMurdo Dry Valleys, Antarctica - Oligotrophic Lake LV.19.BULKMAT1 | ecosystem: Environmental > Aquatic > Freshwater >... | reverse complement strand
GAAATGGTGACGGTTTGCTCGAAGATGGGCGAGCGGACGCATGGCCCTACCGCCGGAAAGCAGCGCGCATAAGCAGAACTGCCCCGAAGGTCAACGATTCTCCCTTACTTCTGGCAGATGGGACAATACCAGGTGCTGCGTCCGCCCTGCGCGATGCGGGTGATTACCCCGCCATCATCGCGGCCGCACGCCTCATTTGTCCGGCCATAGACATCGAAACTGCTGGCGAAATAGCCCAGCTCGCCATCGGGCCGGGCGTAATCGCGCAAGGTCGAGCCGCCGTCGCGGATCGAGGCTTCGAGCACGGCGACAATCGCTGGGACAAGGCGCGCCAACTGCGGCCCGGTCACCTTGCCCGCTTGTTTCGTGGGCCGGATGCCAGCGCGCCACAGCGCCTCGCAGACATAGATATTGCCGAGGCCGGCCACGATCCGCTGATCGAGCAGGCACAGCTTGATCGATTGGGTCTTGCCAGCCAATGCGGTTTTCAGGTGCAGCGCTGTCAACCCCGGCCCCAGTGGTTCTGGCCCCAGCGCGGCGAAAGCCGGCCATGCGTCCAGCATCGGCGTCCCCACCAGATCGACTGAACCAAACCGGCGCGGATCGCACAGCGCGAAGCGGTGGTCGGCGGTTTCCAGCAGCAGGTGATCATGCTTGTCAGGCGTTTCAGGATCGATCCGCCAGCGCCCGCTCATGCCAAGATGAAAGATCATGGCCGCGTCGCGATCGAGATGGATCAGGCCATACTTGGCCCTCCGAGAAAGCCCGGTCACCGTGGCCCCGGTCATCACCTGCACCAGATCGGCGGGGAAAGGGCGGCGCAGGTTGGCGCGGTTCAAGGTGACACGCGTGATCCGCGCGCCATCGAGGAACCGGGCAAGGCCGCGAACCGTTGTCTCTACTTCGGGTAACTCTGGCATGGTGGCTTGTGTTCGCTATCGCTCACTGGAAGGGCGAGGGAGTGGGCGGCGCGGCGCACACGGCAGACAGGGCCTGTAACACTCTTTGCCTCTGCGGCAATTGCCTCTAGGGAGCCGGGCATGACACAAAGCACCGATGATACCGTCTCTTTCGGCTACACCGACGTCACTCCGCAGGAAAAGACCCGCAAGGTGGGCGAGGTTTTCTCCAGCGTCGCGCGCAAATACGACATCATGAATGATGCTATGTCGGGCGGCATGCATCGGCTTTGGAAAGACCGCTTCGTCAAGCGGGTGAAGCCGCAGCCGGGTGAGCAGATCCTCGACATGGCGGGCGGCACCGGCGACATCGCCTTCCGCATGGCAGCGCGCGGCGCCCATATCACTGTCGCCGACATCAATCAGGACATGCTGGATGTCGGCGCCGAGCGCGCGTTGGAGCGCGGTTCCAGCGAAGAATACGGCAGCCTCGTCTTTACCTGCCAGAACGCGGAAAGCGTCAGCTTCGCCTCGAACACCTTCGATGCCTACACCATCGCTTTTGGCATCCGCAACGTGACCTATATCGACCGCGCGCTCGCCGAAGCCTTGCGGGTGCTGCGTCCGGGCGGGCGGTTCTTCTGCCTTGAGTTCTCGACCGTCGAATGGTCGGGGCTGAAAGAGGCGTATGATATCTATTCCGACAAGCTGTTGCCGCGCATGGGGCAGATGATCGCGGGCGACGCCGATTCGTATCGCTACCTTGCCGAATCGATCCGCAAGTTTCCGCCGATGCCTGCGTTTGAGCAGATGATCCGCAGCGCAGGCTTTGCCAACACCCGGGTGGAGCCGATCATGGGCGGGCTGGTTGCGATCCATTCGGGGTGGAAGATTTAATCGCGTGACGAGTTCTGCCACGCATATCATCCGCCTCACGCGGTGGGGCATCACGCTGGCGCGCCGCCGCGCGCTGGTGGGGATCGAGAATGATCCCAATGCGCCTGCCGCCTTGCGCCGTCTGGTGCGGCTGGCGCGGCTCGCCACGCTGACTGGCAAACGCGGCACGCCTGATTATGCCGGAGCGTTCCGCGCGATTGGCCCGGCGGCGATCAAACTCGGCCAATCGCTGGCAACCCGCCCCGATCTGGTGGGTGAGGAGGCAGCGAACAATCTTCTGAGCCTTCAGGACAGCCTGCCGCCGGTGCCTTTTGCCGAGATCAAGGCCGCGATTGAAGCCAGCTTTGGCCAGCCGGTCGAAAAGCTGTTCAGCGAAATCGACCCCGTTCCGGTCGGCGCGGCTTCGATCGCGCAGGTGCACAAGGCCGTCACCACCGATGGCCGCACCGTGGCGATCAAGGTGCTGCGTCCCGGCATCCGGGAGAAATTCGCCAAGGATATTCAGACCTACGAATGGGCCGCCGCGCATGTCGAGGCGATGGGGGGAGAGGCCACCCGATTGCGCCCACGCCTCACCATCGCCAATTTCAAACGCTGGACCAATTCCGAACTCGATCTGCGGCGTGAAGCTGCCTCGGCCAGCGAACTGGCTGAACAGATGGCGGGCGTTCCCGGTTACCGCATCCCAGCGGTTGACTGGGATCGCACCAATGGCCGGGTGCTGACGATCGAGTGGATCGACGGGATCAAGATCAGCCGGATCGATGAATTGCGCGCGCGCGGGCATGATTTTGCCGCGCTGTCCGACAAGCTGGTGATCAGCTTTCTTACCCAGGCGATCAGCGCCGGGTTTTTTCATGCCGACATGCATCAGGGCAACCTGTTCGTGGAGGATGATGGCACGATTGTCGCGATTGATTTCGGCATTATGGGCCGGATCGACCGGCGCGCGCGGCAGTGGCTGGCGGAGATTCTCTACGGCCTGACCACGGGCAATTACCAGCGCGTCGCCGAAATCCATTTCGAGGCGCAATATGTGCCGAGCTATCACTCGGTCGGCGAATTCGCGACCGCCCTGCGCGCTGTGGGTGAGCCGATGCGCGGCAAGCCGGTGAAGGAGCTCAGCGTCGGCCAGATGCTCGACGGGCTGTTCGCGATCACCCGCGATTTCGACATGCAGACTCAGCCGCACCTGCTGTTGCTGCAAAAGACGATGGTGATGGTCGAAGGCATCGCCACGCAATTGAACCCGGAAATCAACATGTGGGACACCGCTGCGCCTTATGTTCGCAGCTGGATTCGTGACGAACTCGGCCCGGAAGCGGCGCTGGCTGACCGGCTGAAAGAGGACACCGAAACCCTGTTCCGCCTGCCCGGTCTTATCCGGCGGCTGGAGGAGAAATTCCCGCCCAAAGGCGGCGCGCCCGAAGCCCCGCCTTTGCCCGATATCGCGCTGCTCACCGACAAGCGCCAAAGTTCGGGCAGCGGCTGGATCGGCTATGTCGCCGCCGCGTTGGCAGGGGCTGGCGCGGTGTGGGGCGCGCTGTCGGCAGGCTGGATCGGGTAAAGCGCGCGGGTGTCGGCCAGCATAAGCGCAATCTTAACTACAATGCGTCAAGGGTTATGCGGCTTGCGGCGCTTGGCGCTGCGCTGCAACGCGTCTAGGATTGGCGCCGGTTCGCGGATGCGTATACCGGCAGGGGAGTTGAGCACACCAATGGCTGTGATCGGCATGCGGAACGGAGCGGGACGATGACGGGCGCTCTGAAAAAGGCTGGCCCGCGCATCCTGCTGGTCGTTGGCGGCGGGATTGCCGCTTACAAGGCGTGCGAACTGGTGCGCCTGATCCGCAAGGCTGGCGGCGAGGTCACCTGTGTCGTGACCAAGGGTGGGCAGCAATTCGTCACCCCGATGGCGCTCGCCGCGCTGACCGAGAACCAGGTTTACACCAACCTGTTCGACCTCAAGAACGAGGCCGAGATGGGGCATATCCAGCTTTCGCGTGAGGCTGATCTGGTGGTGGTGTGCCCCGCGACCGCCGATCTGCTTGCCAAAATGGCCGCCGGGATCGCCGATGATCTGGCGACCACGCTGATCCTGGCAACGGACAAGCCGGTGATGGCGGTTCCTGCAATGAACGTGCGGATGTGGGAACATGAGGCGACACAGCGCAACGTCGCGCTGCTGCAATCAGCCGGCGTCACCGTGCTCCACCCCGATGAAGGCCCGATGGCCTGCGGTGAATTCGGCTATGGCCGCCTGCCCGAGCCTGAGGCGATCTGGCGCGCGATTGCCGACCAACTCGGCATCGCGGTGCCTGCGCTAGCTGCCCCCGTCGCCCCAGCTTTGGCGCCGCCGCGCCCAGTGATCGATGTCGAGGCGATTGAAGCCGAGGATGACGCCGCCGAGGTTGAGCCTGCGGGCGGGCTTTCGGGCTTCTTCTCGCGCATCATCCCGCGTTCCACCGCCAAACGCACGCATGATGAGATTGAGGCGGAATACGAAGACCTGCCCCCGCTGGAAGAAGCCGACCTTCCCCCGGAGGATGAGGCCGAACCCGAACCCGATTTCGCCCCAGACCTTGGTGGTCCGCTGCTCGCCACGAAAGGCAGCGCCAACGCCGCGCCGCCGATGGATATGGGGGCTATCAACCATGCGGTTGATCCGCGCAAAGCGCGGCCCGAACCCTTCGCTCCCGCGATCCCCGACGCCATTGAAACCGTGCTGGGCGAAGTGCCCGGGGCTGCGGATTTCGGGCTTGATGCCGGGCACCGTCCGCTGGCGGGCCGCCACGTGCTGGTCACCGCCGGGCCGACCTGGGAAGCGATCGATCCGGTCCGCTACATCGCCAACCGTTCAAGCGGGAAGCAGGGCTTTGCCATCGCCGCCGCCGCCGCTGCGTTGGGGGCCGAGGTAACGCTGGTCGCCGGGCCGGTGTCGTTGAAGACGCCAGCAGGCGTGCGTCGCATCGACGTCGAAAGTGCCCAGGACATGGCCCACGCGGTCAGGGCGTCACTGCCCGCCGATGTCGCGGTGATGGTCGCCGCAGTGGCCGATTGGCGGCCGAGGGAATATCACAGCCGAAAGGTCAAGAAACGCGAATCAGCTCCGCCCGTACTGATGCTGACCGAAAACCCCGATATCCTGATCAATCTGTCCGCCGGTGCCAATCGCCCCGAACTGGTGATTGGCTTTGCTGCCGAAACCGACAAGGTGATTGAAAACGCTAAGGCCAAACGCGGACGAAAGTTGGCTGACTGGATCATCGCCAATGACGTCAGCGGTGACGTGATGGGCGGTGAAAACAACCGCGTGCATATCATTACTGCTGAAGGGGTAGAGACGCTCGACGAAATGCCCAAGGCAGCGGTGGCGATGGCGCTGGCTGAACGCATCGCGGTGGTGTTCCGGGCGGAAGCTGCCGAATGAGCCTTCCGGTCGGCGTTCAGGTCAAGCGCCTGCCGCATGGCGCAGGCCTGCCGCTTCCCGCCTATGCCACTAGCGGTGCGGCCGGAATGGATGTGGTCAGCGCTGAGGATGCGGTGATCGCGCCGGGTGCGCGCCACGCGGTGGCGACCGGGATGGCGGTGGCGATCCCCGCAGGTTACGAAATTCAGGTGCGCCCGCGTTCGGGGCTGGCGCTGAAACACGGCATCACTGTCCCCAACACCCCCGGCACGATCGACAGCGACTATCGCGGCGAATTGAAGGTGATCCTCATCAACCTCGGCACGGAACCCTTCGCCATCGCACGCGGTGACCGCGTGGCCCAGTTGGTGCTCGCGCCAGTGGTGCAGGCGGCGTGGGAAGAAGTCTCGGAGCTATATGCTACGACGCGCGGCGCAGGTGGCTTCGGTTCGACCAAGGGGCACGCGGGGCTGTGATTTCCCACCCCCAACCCCTCCCGCAGGCGGGAGGGGAGCGAGACTTGGGCCTGCGCAGCAGGCTCTAGTCGCAGCGGGGTGGGCGCCGGAGCTGATGGCAATCGTGCCACACAACAAAAAAGGCGGCGCCGATCCCCTGGCGCCGCCTCTTTTTCCCCGTCCAGGGGTCTGTAGCGCGGAGCCTTACACCATCACTTGGTGGGGCGCACGGTCTTTCCGTCATCCTTGATCGTGATGCGCACAGCTTCGCCCGAATTACCGGGGAAATCGGTGAAGATCGCATCGACCAAATTGGGGACAAGGTTGGGCAGGCGGTTGGACCGCGATACAGCTTCGGCCTTGCCTTCGAACAGGCGCTGGCCATCGGCGGTGGAATCGATCTTCAACTCGATATCGCTGGTGTAGATCGTGTAGCTGCGGACTTCCGGGCCGCCAAAGCCGCCGAGGAACGGATCGTGAAAGCCAAAGGCATAGCCGCGGTTGAACCCGCCAAAGCCGCCAAACCGGCCGAACCGGCCAAAGAAGGGGTCGCCAAATCCAACCCCACCGTTGAAATCGGTGCGGACGCGTTCGCGGCCATTATCGACCCCGTAGTCGAAACGCACCAGCATGTTGGCTGCCTCGGGCGAAGACGCGCGGGTGTAACCCAGTTCTTCCAGCTCCTTGGCAACGACATCGGCATAGAGCGCGAATTCGAGCCCGCCCGCGAGCCGGGGATCTTCGGCGACGACGGCGAAGGTCTGCCCCTGCGGCGCAGGTAGCGGCACGGCAAAGCGCGACACGTCAGCCTTGAACGGGGTGGCACAGGCGGACACGCCGAGCACAAAGGCAAGCGGCAGGCCGAGACGGGCGATTGATTTGATCGAGTTCATAGCGGTCATCATGACACAACCCTTGGTTTGTCACCAGTGCGACATTGGCAATGGTGATTGCGCGCGTGATACTATCCCATACGTATGAACGGGAATTGAATATTCGCCGCGCGCCCGCCTCGGTTTGCCGCAGATAGTGCCAGTATCAGTGCCGCACCAGCCCCAGTGCGCGGTAGGCGGCGGTGAGGGTTGGCGCGCCGCGTTCGCGGGCCTTGGCCGCGCCGCGCGCCAGGATTGCGTCGAGTGCCTCGCGATCATCCTTCAGCGCCACGAATCGTTCGCGAATCGGGCTGAGGCTGGTCACCAGCAATTCGGCCAGTGCGGGTTTGAAACTGCCGAAGCCTTGGCCGCCATGTGTCGCCAGCACTTCGCCCACCGATTGCCCTGACAGTGCGGCGTAGATGCCGACCAGATTGCGTGCCTCGGCCCGATCAGCCAGCCCGGCCTCTTCGCTGGGCAGCGGTTCGGGATCGGTTTTCGCCTTCTTGATCTTTTGCGCCATTGTGTCCGCATCGTCCGATAGGTTGATGCGGCTCATATCGGAGGGATCGGACTTCGACATCTTGGTGTTGCCATCGCGCAGGGACATGATCCGCGCGGCCTCGGCCGGGATGATCGGATCGGGCAGCGTGAAGATCGGGGCCTCTTCGCTTCCAAAATCATTGTTGAATTTCTGCGCGATGTCGCGGGCGAGTTCGAGGTGCTGTTTCTGATCCTCACCCACCGGCACGTGGGTCGCCTGATACAGCAGCACGTCGGCGGCTTGCAGCACAGGGTAGGTGAACAGGGCTACGGATTGCCCCTCGCGGTTCTTGCCGGCCTTGTCCTTCCACTGGGTCATGCGGTTCAGCCAGCCCATCCGCGCGGTGCCGTTGAGCAGCCATTGAAGCTCGCAATGCTGCGGTACCTGCGCCTGATTGAACAGGATCGCCTTATCGGGATCGAGCCCGCAGGCGACCAGCGTCGCCACCAGTTCCAATGTCGATGACGCCAGCTCAGCCGGATCGTGCGGCATCGATATTGCGTGCAGATCGGCGATGAAGATCAGACACTCGCCGCCCGCTGCGTGCGCATCATCCTGCAGCCGCACGTAATTGCGGATCGCGCCGAGGTAGTTGCCAAGGTGGGGCTTGCCCGTGGGCTGGATGCCGGAGACGACGCGCATGATTTTTCCTGCTGTTTAGCTTTGGCGGCGCATTAAGCGCTGGATCGCCGCCTTGTCGAGCACTCCGAGCAGCACGGTGGCCGCGCCGTAGGTGACAAGGCTGACCGCCATGATCGCGCCGATCGCCATCAGGCGGGTGGTGAAGGGCCCGTCGAGCCACGGTGTAATCACTTGCATCAAGGCCACCAACGCCGCGCCCATTGCGCCCGAGGCGAGCGCAATCCGCCCGATCCGGCCCACCACCCGCGCGGGCAGGCGGAAGAACCCGCGCTTCGCCAGAATCCCGCCGAGCAAGGCGATATTGACCCACGCGCCGACCGCGCCCGCCAGCGCGAGGCCGACCACGCCATACATCGGCACCAGCACGATATTCAGCCCCACAGTCACCACCAGCGACGCGCCAGCGGTGTAAACCGGGGTCTTGGTATCGGCGCGGGCGAAGAAATTGGGGGTCAGCACTTTCACCAGCACATAGGCGGGCAGGCCCAAAACCAACGCCGAAGTGACCATGCCGGTGGTGCGCGCATCCTCAGCCGTGAAGGCCTGCCCCTCCATGAACGCCTTCACGAAGGCGAACCCGGTGATGAACAGCGCCACCGCACACGGCAAAGTCAGCAGCATGGCGAGTTCGATCGCATTGGCTTGCAACCGCACCGCCTCCTCATCTTCAGCCTTGGAGATGTAGCGCGACAGCGCGGGCAGAATCGCGGTGCCGAGCGCAATGCCGATGATGCCGAGCGGCAACTGGTTCCAGCGGTCAGCCATCGCCATGTAGGTGAGGCTGCCATCCGGCAGACCGCGGATGAAGGCGAGGTCGATGAAGCGGCTGATCTGGTACACGCCTGCACCAAACACCGCGGGCACGATCAGCACGCCCATTTCCTTCACCCGCTGCGTGATCCGGGGCGTACCCCGCGGTATCCGAAATCCGGCGCGGCGCATGAACCAATACAGCCATAGCAGTTGCAGCAGCCCGCTGACTGACACGGCAATCGCCAACCCCACCCCGGTCGCTGCGCGGGTCGCATCTCCCGGTTCTTGCAACGCCCCCCACACCAAAGCGGTCAGCAGGCAGATGTTGAGCAGGATCGGCGCCGCCGCCGCAGCGGCAAAGCGCGACAGCGAATTGAGGATCGCTGCCACTAGCGTCGCCAGGCTCATGAACATCAGATACGGAAAGGCAATCCGGCCCATCAGCACTGCGAGATCGTAGGTCGCCGCGTCGCCGCGCAAGTCTTCATTGGCAAACGCCCACAGCACCCACGGCATTGCCAGCATCATGACCGCGCCGAACAGAACGAGGATCGGCAGCAGCACCGCCAGCACTTCGCCAGCAAAACGCCGCGCTTCGCTTTCATCTTCGGCCATGTGGCGGTTGAACAACGGCACGAAGGCGCTGGCAAAGGCTCCCTCGGCAAACAGGCGGCGGAACAGGTTGGGCAGCTGAAACGCCAGCTGCCACGCATCCGCCACACCGCCCGCGCCGAGCAAGCGGGCGAGCATAATGTCGCGGGCAAAGCCGAACACCCGGCTGACCAGCGTCAGCCCGCCAATCGTGCCGACGTTTTTGAGCAGGCTCATGACGCGTGCCCGCCCCGGTCAGAAATCAGGCGTTGCCCGTGACCGGCGCGATGGGCTCGCCACCGGCTGCTTCATCTTGGCGGCGGTTGGCGAGTTGCTGCGCATAAAGCCCGCCAAAATCGACCGGATCGACCATCAGCGGCGCAAATCCGGCATCGCGCACCGCTTCGGCCACTACCCGGCGGGCGAAGGGGAACAAAAGGCGCGGGGCTTCGGCATAAAGGAAGGCGTGGGCCTGATCTTCAGGCAGATTGCGCATCCCGATCAGCCCGCAATAGGACAGGTCGACGATGTAGATAATGCCGCGTTCGGATGCTGCGGTGACGGTCAGCTTCAGCGTCACCTCATGGACATCATTGCCGATCGGTTCAGCGCCGATGTTGAACTGCACATCAACCGAGGGCGGCTCCGGCCATTGAAACGAGTCCGGTGCGCCGGGATTTTCAACCGAGAAGTCTTTGACATACTGCATGATGATCCCGACCGCAGGGCCGGTGTCGGCGCCATTGGGCACAGGGCCGCCCTCAGCATCAGCATTATTCAGATCGGTGAGCACGCCTTCTTCGTCGGCCATGGGTGTGTGTCTTTCTGATCGGTATCTGGCAATTTGCGTAACAGTTCTTGCGCCCGGCGCACGGTAAGTATGCGCTGAACGTCACTTTTCGCGCGCCTAGCAGGGGCGCGGCGCTCTCGCAACCGCCCGCCGCGCGATCCCGTGGCGGCAACGGGAAAGACAGTTTAATCCCGCATGGCAACCTATTCGCCGTTGGCGAATTGTAATCGATACCCATTTAAGGCAGGATAGTTGTTCTTAGGGTGCGAAGGTGACGCGGTCCACGCGCGTACCCTGCAGATAGATCGGATTGACACAGTGCTTGAAATCGTACTCCTCGCCATGGTGGCCGCGTTTCTCGGCCTGCGCCTCTACTCGGTGCTCGGTCGCCGGGCCGAGCAGGAAGAGGAAGCCGTGCCAAAGCGTTTCGACGCGGACGACAAGTCAGCCGGCATCCCCCGCCCCGCGCCCGCCACACCGGCGGTCGCTCCGCGCCCGGCTGAGCTTGAAGGCGTGATGCCCGCGGTTGAACGCGCGCTGCGCGACATCTCGGCCGCTGATAGCAAGTTCAACCTTGCGCAGTTCCTCGAAGGCGCGCGCGGTGCCTATCGCATGGTGCTCGAAGCCTATTGGAATGCCGACCGGGAAACCTTGCGCGAATTGTGCGACGATGATGTCTATGCCGGTTTCATCGGCGCGATCGATGGGCGCGAAGCGGCAGGCGAAACGCTTGTCAGTTCGCTGATCCGGGTTGAAGAAGTTCGCATTCATTCGGCCTCTCTCGATAGCAAGATGGCGCGGATTGCACTCCTGTTCGTCGCCGACGTATCTTCCGTTACCCGCGACAAGGATGGCACGGTGATCGCCGGATCGCTCGACGATGCGATCGAAAGCCGCGACGTGTGGACTTTCTCGCGCAACATCGCCTCGCGCGATCCCAACTGGCTGCTCGACGAAACCGACGAGGGTTAAGTCGGGGGTTGAGACCGCAAGGGTGACGGCGGGATCCTGCCGTGCCCTTCACTGAGGAACCTGTGATGCGGCCGCTGCTTGCTCTTGCGATGTTCATTGCGCTGGCGGGCTGCGTGCGGATCATCCCGCAAGGCGGCGCCGCGCCACCGGTCGTGGCCGCTCCATTGGTGACCGCTCCCGTCGTGACCGCGCCGGCTCTGCCCGTTGCAGCCAGTGCGGTGTTGGCGGGAATCGCGGCTGGCCCCGCCTTCGCCGCACTTTCGGTCAATGATGGCGATGCCCGCGGCGCGCTGGCGAGCTTTATCGAATCCTGCCCCAAGCTGCTCGCCCGCGACGATGCGAGCG
>Ga0163144_10026875_pt1 | contig 11168 bp, 10 predicted proteins | sample OliLak19BULKMAT1_FD_123175 | JGI IMG/M metagenome (GOLD analysis project Ga0163144, IMG submission 123175) | Freshwater microbial mat bacterial communities from Lake Vanda, McMurdo Dry Valleys, Antarctica - Oligotrophic Lake LV.19.BULKMAT1 | ecosystem: Environmental > Aquatic > Freshwater >... | reverse complement strand
CGCCGCCAGCGCCGCCTCCGCCGTGTATTGGATGAGCGGCTTGCCCGCGAGCAGCCTGACGTTCTTGCGCGGGACACCCTTGGAACCGCCCCGAGCCGTAACGATGCCTAAAACTCTCATTTGCATCACACCGGCAACTCCACGATGGGGAACTTCGCCTGGCGCGCCTTCGCGTCGGCGACATGGTCACGCATCAAGCCGGCATCCAGGTTTCGCCATGCAAGACGCGCGGCATCAGCGTTAAAATCGCGCGTGCGATAGAGACGTCCACCGGACAAATCCTGTTTCTCAGGCTGAATTTTTCCGCCGGCGTAAAGAGAGAGGAGCCGTGGCATCGCGTCCCCCGCCGCCATGATGGTCTTCGTGCCCATCTCATGAACACGGTCAGATGCTTCAGGCGGCGGACGCACCTGGCCGAGGATCGCACCGGCATCGACCTTGAGCACCGCAAGATGGATCGTGCCGCCGACACACTCCGGCTCACCGTTCACAAAGGGCCAGAAGTTCGTGCCCGAGCCACGGTAATACGGCGACAGGCCCAGATGCAGATTGATCACGCGGCCATCGTAGTATTCCAGCAGCGGCGCTTTGAGGATTCCGGAGCCATATAGCACCAAGTAATCCGGCTCCCGCTGGCGCACCCAGTCGAAAACTTCCGCTGTGTTCAGGGTGCCAAAGGGAATCTCCTGAACGTCCTTCGTCGGAAATCCCGGCACGTTGCCGAGCAACTTCCTCTCGACCGCGTCACGCTCCGCAAAATGTTTTTCGACGACCTTTGCGTCATCGGATGGCAATTCCGCCGTGCTCGTGATGGCGGTGGACTTGGCCTCCCCAAGCACGGCCACCACGTTCAACTCCCGGGCGAGGCGTTGCGCGAACCAGCGATGGCGCAGGCCGTTCCCGGTCAGCAGAATGATCCGATGGGCGGGCATTCGTCAGTTTGGAAACCAGCTTGGCTCAGGAAGCGCATCGAACAGCTCCTCAGGCCCAAACTTGCAACTCTTGCCACCGGGCGCGTCGTTGCAGTCGATCCGCGTCAGGTGGTGAGGACTGGCAAAAATTCGGTTGGCCGCCCGTTCCATGGTGAACGCGAAATCGGCGCCCGAAGCGGCGGCGAGTTCCCCCACACGCTTCGTGCAAATCTCCCTCGATCCGTAGGGATAACTCACGGCGAAGGGTCGCCGGCCCAGCCATCCTTCGAGATACGTCATTGACGACTCAATCTCGCTGCGCGCCGCGGCTTCTCCGATGAGGCCCAGCGCCAGGTGCGCATGTGTGTGGCTGCCGATGCTGCCCTCGAGAGCGCGGATTTGGCCGGGGTCCATGTACAGTTCACACGCCATCTTCGCCTCGCGACCGGGAAACACCTCGGCGAAGCACTGGTCCGCGAGCACTGAGCGCTGCACCTCGGTCAGGCAGGCGTTGAGCAAATACTTGAGGCGCGCGGCTTCCTCGGTGTCGTAGGGATACTGGGCGCGGGCCAGGTCGGCTGGCACATCGCCGCCCATTTCAATTCCCTTCGTGGCCGCCGCGCGCTGGAGCATGGCCAGAAAACCGGCCGGCGAAACCACGCTGCGCAGCAAGTGGATCTGGTGAACGGTGAGCACCCGCTCCTCGACATTTGGAGCGGTGTTAATGAAGAACAGCGCGGGGATGCCCAGCTTGTTCAGAACCGGCAGCGCATGGTCAAACTGCTCGCGCAATCCATCGTCGAACGTAATAAGGATGCTGCGTTCGGGCAGCTTGCCGCCGCGCACCCGTTCCCGCACCTCGCTGGCGCTGACGAAGATCCCCGCCTGGCTCAATACGCCCAACTGCGCTTCAAACTGCGGCGGAGTCAGTCCATGAATGCTCGGATGGGGCGCGTCGAACGACGGCCGCACGTAATGGAAATTCACCGCAACGAGCATGGCTGGGGAGTGCGTAGGAGGTACTCCGGATACGGTAAGGCGGGCGGGACTCGGGACAACTCTCTGGGACGTTGAACTAGATTTGCGTCCCACGCCTCATGTCTTATTTGGAGAACACATGGCGGTTCTCGCCAACGCCGAAGTGTTCTTTCGCGTAAGGCTTCTTTTGGTAGATCGCCTCGATGCGGTCGAAGTCAGTGCCACGAGTCAGGCGGCGGATGCCTTTCGCGCCAGCCTTCGTCAGTTCGTCCTCAATCTCCTTCGGAGTGAGGCGATCGTTGATGGGAGCCATGACGTGATCGAGCATGTAGAACACGCGATTGGCCGGGATGCCAATGACGCGCAGCGCGGTGCGGGCGATATCGCGATTATCGTGCTGCGTGATGACGCGAAGAATCTCGGTGACATCCCAGAACAGGCCGCCGGGATTCTCAATCAAGTAGAGGAAGCCGAGTCCGCCCGGCTTGAGGACGCGGACCATTTCGTGAACGCCCTTCTTCCAGTCCCTCGAGTGGTGAAGCACTCCGTTGGAGTAGACGACGTCGAAACGATCACTCTGGTGGGGCAACTCCAGGACCGTGCCCTGCTCGAAGGTCACGTTGGTGATGCCGGCCGCCTTGAATCGTTCGCGGGCATTTTGAAGGCCGATCTCGGAATAGTCGAACCCAATGCACGCCTTCGCGCCGAGCAGACGCCAGGCAGCCGTGTAGCGTCCGCCGCCGCAACCGGCGTCGAGCACCTCCTTGTCGCCCAGGGTGGCAGTGGAAATGCCGTTTCGCTCGAGACGATCGCGCAACAGTTTGACCGGCTCATCCCAGTACGAGGCAGCCGAGAAGGTCTCAAACAACTTGCCGTAATGTTCTCCGGTCACGTATTCCACCACGCCAGTTTCGGGAGCCAGCCCCGCGCTGGATTTGGCGCTGATCAATTCCTCGAAACCACTTGCGGCCGCGGCACGCAGCATCGCGGCCATGTTATCCATCGCGCCGTTTAGGGCGCCGTATGGCTCCTCTCCGAGGGCGAGGGCGACTTCCTGGCGATGAAACAATTGCGGCACGCACCACGCCCGCAGGGTGGCGGCCCACGGCGAATTGCCCAGGCCGCGCGAGGCGGAGACAAGATTGCGGGCGGACTTTGCGATGGGGCCTTCGCGCAAACAGGGAGCGCGTTGAAAATCAGCTTCAGTGAATTCGGTTTGCATAGGTGACATTCAGTTGGGGTGGGAATCAGGCGTGAGAACCATTTGATTGGGCTGGAACTTTTTCAGAACTGAGACGGCGAATGACCGACGTGCCGGTTTCGGGCCTGTCCGCGCGATCATCGAAGATGTAGTGGAGGCGCTTCTGCACGTAGGGCTTCAACGTCGCCAGGCCGTCGGCGATGCGTTGGGCGACATAGCCATCGCCGTACAGCGTGCTCGGCGCATAGCGTCCGTGCGCCAGTTGTTTGCGAATCGTCTCGCCAATGATCCTGGCATCGGCCGGCACATGGGTCACATGCTTGTCGGTTTCGCGGCCTTCCTGGCGCGCGCCGGGAAGCACAACGGGCGTGCCGAAGTAACCGGCATCGCGGACGAAACTGCTGGAGTTACCGATGGCGCAGGAAGTGTTCGCCAGGACGCGGAGGTAATCTTCCGGCGGCAGGTTGATCAGGGTGCGCAGCCAGTCGGGCTTGTGCTTGTCGCGGAAGGAACGAATGGCTTTCGACACATGATCAGAACCGGCGTCGATGTTCGGCCACAGCAGCACGGTCTGCTGCTGGATTTGATCAAGCCCTTCCAGCAACGCCTCCATCTGCGCGCGTTCACCGCCGAACTCGGTCGTCGTCGGATGGAATAGCACCAGCATGTAGGGCTTGTTCACGTCGATGAACGCGCCGCCGCCCTTGGTGTTGATGATCTCCGGCTTGATGGCCCGGTCCAGCAGGCGCGCGATGTCGCTGCTGGGGCAGCCAATGCCGAGAATCGAGTCAGGCCGTTCGCCCATGCGAATGACATATTCCGCCGAGCGCCTGGTGCTCGGAAAATGGAAGTGCGCGAACTTTGTGATGGCGTGACGCGCGCTTTCATCGATGGAGCCGGAGACTTCACCGCCCTGGATGTGCGCGATGCACACGTTCATGTAGGCGGCGGCCAGCGCGGCCGCCAGCGCCTCGTATCGATCACCGATGATGAGCACGACGTCGGGCTTGAGCCGTTGAAATTCGCTGGCGAACTCAACCACGCCGAAGCCGACCGTCTTGGCCATGGTCGTGGGCGTGGAGCCTTCGAGTTCGATGTAGACCTCGCCATCCACGGGAAAGCCATCCTTGCGCACGACGTTGACCGGCTGGTCGAAGCGCTCGAGCACCATCGTGCCGGCGGCGACCACCTGCAGTTCGATGGCCGGATGTTCCAGGAGCGCGCGCATGACCGGCTTGAGCCGGCCGTAATTGGCACGATCCACCAGCACCACACAGACTTTGCGTTTCTTCATAACTGATTTTCCAATTCAACCGCCACTCAGGCCAAATCTTGATCGGATAACAACGCGTCGGCCTTGAGCGCGTGTTTAAGTTTCTTTCCCAGCACGGCGGGCAGCCGCTCCTCGGGCAATCCGGTGCCCGGCTTTTTCAAAGCGAGGTGTTCCGGCTTCAAGATTGTTCCCGCGTCGAGATCATGGCGGGCGACGAGACTCTTGTTGAACAGATGGCGCAGCGGCTTCATCTCCGCAGCCATCGCGTTCTTGTCCACGGGATGAGCCATCGCCTTCTCGATGAAGCGAACGCCGCCAATCATTTGCCGGAACTCCTCGCAGGTGACGGATGCCTTCACGTCCGGCCCGAACATCTCCCGACTCATCGTGACGTGAACCTCCAGCACGCCCATGCCAAGCGACACGCCAGCAAGACCGGGATAAATCGTTCCAGAATGGTCCGACAGGCCGGTCACGCAGCCGTAGCGCTCGCGCAGCAGCGCCAATTGATTGAGGCCGATCTTCTCGGGCGGGCACGGATACGCCGTGGTGCATTGCAAAACAGCCAGGGGCAGCATCGCTTTCCTCGCGCGGGCCACGGCCGCATCGAGTTCCTCCAGCGCGCTCATGCCGCTGGAGAGGATGAACGGCAGGCCCGTAGCCATCATGCGCTCGAGCAAGCTGACGCTGCCGAGTTCGCCGGAGGCGACCTTCCACGCCGAAACGCCAACGCGTGTCAGCAAGTCAGCCGCTTCGAGGGAGAACGGCGAACTGAGAAACAAGAGCCCGCGCTCATCCGCATGCATCTTCAATCCATGCCATTGCTCCTCGGTGAACTCCATGCGCTTCCAGTAATCGTAGCGCGTCTTGTCCTGAAGGCTGAACTTCACGCGCCACTGCTCGCTCGGCGTGCTCTCGGCGGCGGCGATGTGGGTCTGAAATTTCACCGCATCGGCGCCGGCATTCGCGATGGCGTCGATGTAGGCGTGAGCCATGCCCAGCGATCCATCGTGCGCCTGAGCGACCTCACCGATGACCAGGCAGCCGCCGTTGGCGATGACGCCATGGGGGTCGGAAAAAAGTTTACGCAGATCCTTCATGACTTGGTTTTCGATCCAGGAGCAGCGGCGGTCTGCGCCCTGATGCCTTTTTGCAACTGGGCCAGATCCACGGTGGCGGAGAAAGGCCCGAGCGCATGTGCCGATTGCGGTGCAGTCTTGAAAAGCTTTGCCAGCGTGGAGGAATAGCCACTGTGCAAAATCACCGGACCGAGGTTCGCCCCCGAAACCAGTTTGTCCAATTGGTCGGGCTTGAAGAGCAATGAATTGCCCTTGAGTTGAAGCATCGTCACGAGGCGGCCATCCGCGCTCGAAAATGTGCGGCGGCACAAACCGTTCTCATCCCAAGGCGCTGTTTCACCTGGCTTGAGCACCGATTTCGGCGCCCGGTCCCTGGTGGTTAAACCTTGTTTCAGCAGATGGATTAACACCATGGCGTTGCCATCGTCCTGCAGGACGGGCTGCCTGGTGGCGAGGGCTTGCTCGATGACCTTGCGTCGTTCGGCTTCACGTTCGCCCAAGTGAATGCGCCAGCCGCCTCCCAGCAACACCGCGCCAAAGCCGCCGAACGGGCGCGGACCCTCCGGCGTGCTGAAAGCGAAGCCAGCACCCAGCGCCGGCGCGACTTTCGCGATGCCAATGGTGCGCGGCTTTCCCGCAACCGCATCAGGCGACAGAGATTCAACCGAGGCGGTTCTCACCTCGAAGCCCGGACCCCATTGCGTGTCGGGAGAAAATATGCGGATACCAATCAGCCATGGAGCAAGGACAACCAGAGCCAGCGCCGCGCGCGCCACGTGCAAGCGAGGACCGCTGCGCAGGGCGAACCAGATTTTCTCAATTCCCAAAGCGACCAGCAAGGCGAGTCCGGGAAAAGCGGCCAGCAGAAGTTTTGGCGCGCCGTTGTAAAGCATAGGCAGCAGCGGCAGCAAGCCGATCAATCCCTTCAGCAGCAGGGCGCGGGATTTCATCAAGGCACTGAAACTTCCGACCAGCAGTAACAAGAGGAAGGCCGGCGTAAAAAACGGCTGATAGATTCCGATGACATTGCGCAATCCGTAGGCGGTGCCGGCGCGCAGTTCCCCGGAGGACGCCTTTTGCGACAGCTTCACGAAATCGATCATTGCCTTCGGCCCGTAGCCGCTGACTCCAATGAACGCAAAGGCCGCGATCAGCGCCAGCGCGCCCCAGACAATGCCAAAGGCGATCTGTCGCAGCGACGGTCGGTGCATCCGGTGCGCGGAGAATCCCACCCACAGATCCATGACCGGAACGATGCCGTAAGTGAGCGTCTCCCATCGGCAGGACGCGCCAAAGCCGAACAGCGCGACCGAGGCGAGGAACCAGCCCCATGCGGGCCGGTGTCCGCCCGCCGTCGCACCCGGTCGCAAGGCGTGTCGCAACGCCAAATGCGCGCCGAGCATGAAGCACATCGCCACCAGACCCGGCGTGTAGGCCATGCCGAGGAAGAAAAGCTCCGGACACGCCGCCAGCGTGAGCAGGGCGATCGAGACCCGTTGAACCGGGCTAACCTGCCCAAGCCAGTCAAACACCAGCTTCAGCGCGAGCAGCAAAAACACCACGGCGGCCAGACTGGAAATGCCGAAGGCCGCACTGCGCAACACGGGTTCGCTCGGCGGAAGAAACCCGAGCAACTTGTCCATCATTCCGTTGTAGGCGCTGTAGGGAGGCTGAAGCGAGGCGTCGCGGCCGAGCACGTGGTAGGCAAGGCTCGTCGCGTCATCGCCCTCGACGTAGGCGAAGCGATGAGAACAGGCAAAGACCAGCGCGAACGCCGCGATGATCCAAAACACGTAGTTGTGCAGGAGCTTGTTCACCAGCCTTTGAATTCCTTGATCGCCTCGATGACGCGGCGTTGGTCGCCTTCGCTCAAATCATGATAGAGCGGCAGGCGCAGCAGACGATCGCTCACGTCCTCGGTCACGGGACAGTCGCCGGGTTTGCCACCAAATTTCCGCCCCATTTCTGAGCTGTGGAGAGGCAGGTAATGGAACACGGCGAGGATGCCGCTTTGCTTGAGATGCGCGATGAGACGCTGCCGCACTTCGAGCGAGGGCAGCAACAGGTAAAACATGTGCCAGCTTTGGTCACAGTGCGCGGGAACGATCGGCAGGCGGACCCGATGCGCTCCAGCCCAGTCCTGAAGCTCCTGTTCGTACCGCTCGCAAATCTGGCGGCGGCGCGCCTGAATGCGCTCGGCGCGCTCAAACTGGGCGAGGAGCACGGCGGCAAGAATATCGCTGGGCAGAAAGCTGGAGCCGACATCCACCCAGGTGTACTTGTTCACCTGGCCGCGGAAGAACCGGCTGCGGTTCGTGCCCTTCTCGCGCAGGATTTCCGCACGCGCTGAGAACTGCCCGTCGTTGATCAACAGCGCACCGCCCTCGCCGCAATTGAAATTCTTCGTCTCGTGAAAACTTTGCGTGGCCAGGCAGCCCATCGTCCCGAGCCAGCGTCCGCGATATTTGCCGAACAATCCGTGGGCGTTGTCTTCCACCACCGGGACCTTGTGCCGTTGAGCGATGTCGAGAATGGCATCCATCTCGCAGCCGACGCCGGCGTAATGCACCGGCACGATGGCGCGGGTGCGCGGGGTGATCAGCGCCTCCAGCTTGGTCTCATCGAGATTCAGGGTGTCTGGCCGGACGTCACAGAAGACCGGTTTCGCGCCGTGCAGCACGAAGGCGTTCGCAGTCGAGACGAACGTGAAGCTGGGGAAGATGACTTCGTCGCCGGGCTTAAGGCCCAGCAGAAGCGCGGACATCTCCAGCGCCTGCGTGCAGTTCGTGGTGAGCAAGGCCTTGCTGACGCCGAACTGTTGTTCCAGGAAGCCATGGCACTTCTTGGTGAACGGGCCGTCGCCGGAGACGTGCCCGTTGGTCACGGCCTGCGCAATGTAAACGTACTCGTTGCCGTTGAAACATGAACGGTTGAACGGGATCGAGTAGCCCGGAAACAGCGTGTGGCTGGTGTCGTTGGCAGTCATCGGATCAATTGGAGCGCCAGCCCCAGATGTAGTCGGGAATCTTCGCCAGCGGCACGTTGGCCAGCAGGTCGAGGATGCTCACGCCGGCCTCGAAGGGTTCGCGCAACTGCGGGTAGGCGGGATAGCCGGAGTAGTCCTTCCAAGTCAGCTTGATGCCGGCGTCGCTGAAGGATTGTTCGCTGCCCGCGGTGTATTCCTTCGCGCTGGGGCCGCTGATGTATTCGGTCGCGCCGATTTGCCCGAGCAAATTGACCAGGCGGGAGACGCGGTCCCCTTCGAGCACGAACTCCTTCGAGTCCTTGAATTGCGTCTTGATGCCGAACATGCGGGAAACGTTCTCGATGAGATGCCGGTTGAGGCGCGCGAGGTTGTCCCACTGGTTCTGGACGTAGGTTTGGTTCAGCAACGGCTCCAGTTGTTCGAAGTGCCTCGCGGGCTTGTACGAGAAATAGAGCGACTTGAAATGATCCTGCTGCCAGCGCGGATCGGGCAGCGCGACCTCGCTGATCTTCTGCTTCACCGCATCCTTGGCGATGGGGATGGTCAGCCATTGCAGGCCGTTCTTGGAGTAAATCTTGTTGCGATTGCGCCAGTCGTTCTTGGTGTACTGAACCTCGTCGTACCAGACGAACACGTCCGCATCGTGAATGAGATCGAAGTAACCCTTCCACGGGATGTAGTTGGACTGGAGGACGACGACGCGCATGACCGGGATCATTCGAGGTTCAGCCGGTAGTCCAGCAGGCGCATGGGGTTGCCAATGGCCGAGCAATCATCGGGCACTTCCTTGATGACCACGGTGCCGATGCCAATGATGGAGTTCTGCCCGATGCTCAGGTCATTGGAGATGATCGCACCCGAGCCAAGGAAGGTGTTGGAGCCCATGTCCACGAAGCCCGACACAATTACGCCGGGTGAAAGGTAACAGCCGTCACCGATGGTGGTGTTGTGAGAAACGATGACGGAGTTGTTCAACAACGCGCCGTGCCCGATGGTCACGTCCTTGTCCACGTTGCACATCGGATAAAGCACCGTTCCCCTGGCGATGCGCGCGGAGGGACTGACATGACAGGTCGAGTGGATGAAGCTCGGAAGTTCACGCCCCAACTCCAGCAGGCGCAGGACTATTTCCGTCTTCCGCACCAGATGCTTGTAGCCCAGGCAGACGTAGAACCTGGCGTCCGCAAACTCCTCGTCCGCGTGACGGTCAAAAGGCACCGCGCCGGGCAATCCCTCAGCGACACAGTTGTCGTCGAAGAACAGCTTCTCACACCGCGCCCCGGCAGGCGAAACCAGGGCGTCGATCTGACGCCCCAACTCGCCATAGCCGATGAAACAAATGCGGGTCATGGGAAACAGTGGGGAAGGAAGCGGATGCTTGGAGTAATGGTGAGTCGAGGTGTTGAACCGTGGAGCGACTCAGCCATCCCAGCACTCCAACACTCCATTCCACGCGGTCGCTCACTCCGCCTTCTGGCGGTACTTCCTCTTCTCCGGCGCGGCGTAGTACTCGTCGTAGTTCGCCGGCATCTGGGCGAGGAAGCCGAGCTTTTGGAGGACGCATTCGGGCTGCTGGCTCAAATCCATTTGGGCCATCGCGCGAGGAATGTCGAGGCGCTGCTTCATCCACGGGCGGCCCATGTTGATGGTGAGCGCGTGACGCCATTGCTGGGTCTTGTTCTGACCACCGGCGTGCCAGACCCGGGCGTTGAAGAACCACACCGAGCCGGCGGGAGCGATGAAGCGCTGGCCTTTCGAGTAAAACTCCTCCTCGCTCGGCGCGTCGACCCGCTCCTGCGAGCCGGGGAGAAACCATGTCGCGCCGTTCTCCTCGGTGAAATCATCGAGCGCGATGGTCGCCCCCATGTTGGTGATGAAGCCGGGGATGACGCGCGGGCAATCGACGTGGATCCGCGCCGAGTAGTTCGTCGCGTTGGGCGGCATGGAGGAACTGGTGTAGGCATACACGGTGCAGCCTTCGCCCATCGCGGCGTTGAAGTGGTCGTTGAGCTTCTTGATGTTGAAAAGTTCCAGCATCGTGCCGCCATAGAGCGAGCAGAGCATGACCATCGCGAAATCCTTCTGGTTGTTGTACGGCAGCTTGCTCTCCGCCTCGATGGCCGCCATGAGCTCCCTCCGGGCGCGCGGGATGTATTCCTTCGGCAGGACGTCGCGCACGATGGCGCAACCCTTGGTTTTGAGATCGTTTACGAATTGGGTGAGGTCGCTCATAAATTTCAGGGGTTGGACACGGTGGTTTCGGGAAAGCCGATTTTTTCGCGAACGACGAACAACGGGCGGTTCTGCACTTCCTTGAGAATGCGTCCAATGTAGAGGCTGGCCACGCCGATGACCACCATCTGCACGCCGCCGATGGTGATGATGATGGAGACGAGCGCGGGGAAGCCCGCCTGAAATTCCTTCTGGAACAGCTTTTGCAGAATCACCACCAGCATGTAGAGAAAGCCCAATCCGGCGAAAATCATTCCCGCCGTTACGGTCATGCGCAGGGGCAGGTCGGAGAAGGAGATGATCGAGTCGAGCGCCATGTTAAAGCGGCGCTTGAAGTTGTAGCTCGACTTGCCTTCCCTGCGCCGCTGGTGGGCTATCTCCACGTACCCACGCTTGAATCCGAGCCAGAACTGAAGACCGTCGAGGAATGGCGTCTTTTCGCCGAAACGATTGTAGGCATCCGTGAAGCGCCGGTTCATCAGGCGCAGGGTGTCGATGTTCGTCGGAT
>Ga0163144_10026869_pt1 | contig 11169 bp, 9 predicted proteins | sample OliLak19BULKMAT1_FD_123175 | JGI IMG/M metagenome (GOLD analysis project Ga0163144, IMG submission 123175) | Freshwater microbial mat bacterial communities from Lake Vanda, McMurdo Dry Valleys, Antarctica - Oligotrophic Lake LV.19.BULKMAT1 | ecosystem: Environmental > Aquatic > Freshwater > Lake... | reverse complement strand
CTGACGGCGCATTTGCACCCACGGGATGGCCAGCAAAGGTAGGCGCCGGACGATTTCGATCTGGAAACCGTCCGCGACTGAACCGAAGCGGACGACCCCGTCGGCGAAACGGGACGAATGTTATTTCTTGGTGGCGGCCTGCTGAATTTCTTCGCCGGCGCGCTCAGTATCCCGGCCGAGACCACGCATCGTATTACATCCGGAAAGTGCGGCCAGAAGGCCGAGCACGAGAATAACAAGGGTTGGCTTGTGGAGATTGTTCATGAGTTTAGAGGTGCGCAACTTAGTAGCCCTACGCTGCTCCCGGTTTCATGGGGTTAAACCCGCAAGTTACATAGGGCGCCGGCAGTTGAGCGGACCCTTGCTGCTGCCCAAACGTGGGCGCGCCAGATGTTCGACTGCGCCCGTCTCTTAGGAAGCGTCGATCAACTGGCCGCTGCCAACACGGGTTCGAATCGAACCAAGCGGCCCGTGTGGGCGTTCAGCCGCACGATCGCCCCCGAGGCCGAGTGGGCCATGAGAATGCCGGATTCCTCCCGCAAGATTCCGGTGCAAGGACCGACCTGTTCGGGCCATTCCGCGAGCCACTGCAAGCGAAAGGCGGCATCAAGACAGTACAGATTCGGAATCCCAGGCAGCAGGCCGTAAGGGTGCTCACGGACATACACGCAGAGGGGGCCATGGCGAAACTCAACGACTGCGGTCGCCAATGGGGAATGGCCACTGGCCCGTTTCCCGGTCCGGGTCAGTTGGCAGAGCGTTCCGTCTATTACGGCGAGGGCGGGGGTCGAAGAAGTCACAAGCAGGAGTTGAGACATCAACGTTTTGCCGTCAGTTCGGCGACACTATTTTTGAGCGGTGCTGCCCTTGAGATCCGTTAATGGATACCACTTCGGGCCGATATGATGCCACGCGCAGGCTTGCACGTCGCCAGCCGCGCCCCGTAGATTCACGTTAATTGCATGAAGAAAGCACTCATCACCGGTATCACAGGGCAGGACGGTTCATATCTCGCAGAACTTCTACTCCAAAAGGGTTATGAAGTGCATGGGGTTATTCGACGCGCCTCGACCTTCAACACCAGCCGGATTGATCACCTTTACCGCGACCCGCACGTGAATGGAGTGAAGATGTTTCTTCATTATGGGGATCTCGCTGACTCGGTGCAAATGGTGAAGCTGCTTTACGCCCTTCAACCCGACGAGATCTACAATCTGGGGGCGCAGTCGCACGTCCGCGTTTCCTTCGACATCCCGGAATACACCGGCGACGTGGATGGACTTGGCGCGCAACGCATCCTTGAGGCCATTCGTGAGGCGGATCTGATAAAAAAATGTCGTTACTATCAGGCGTCATCGTCCGAGATGTTCGGCAAGGTGCAGGAGGTCCCGCAGATCGAGACCACGCCGTTCTGGCCCCGTTCTCCGTACGGCTGTGCCAAAGTCTACGCTTACTGGCTGACGGTGAACTATCGGGAGAGCTACGCGATCCACGCGTCCAACGGGATTCTCTTCAATCACGAGAGCCCGCGCCGGGGTGAAACGTTCGTGACGCGAAAAATCACGCGCGCCGCGACCCGGATCAAGCTGGGTCTCCAGGACTCGATTTACCTGGGAAATCTCGATGCGCAGCGCGATTGGGGTTACGCGAAGGAGTACGTCGAAATGATGTGGCTCATGCTGCAGCAAGATAATCCGGATGACTACGTCGTTGCGACCAACGAGACCCACAGCGTCAGGAATTTCTGCGAAGAAGCGTTCGGTTTGCTCGATCTGGACTGGGAGAAATACGTCAAGTACGACGAACGCTACGAGCGGCCGGCCGAGGTTGAACTCTTGATCGGCAACCCCGCGAAGGCGCGCAAGCAACTCGGTTGGGAGCCAAAAGTTCGGTTTAAGGAGCTCGTCAAAATCATGGTTGACCACGACCTTGAGCTGGCGAAACGCGAGGCGCAGATCGCCTTGCTGCCCGTACTTTAACCGTCGGCAACCACGGCGGAGCCGGCCGTTAACCCTCAGCCGGTCTTCCCCGGATTCTGCGGCGCGGACGGGTCGCGTGACCCCGCGAAAGGAGACACGGGAGGGTTGCGACTCGCTCGCTGGTCGTGTTACAATTTTCCTTTACCGACTTCCGGATTTTCAATTTTCAGATTTATCGATGAAGTTCTACATCGCAGGTCATCAGGGAATGGTCGGCGGCGCTTTGGTCCGCCGCTTTCAAGCGGAGCCGGATACGTCTCTGCTGTTGCGGACGCGTCGCGAACTGGATCTCTCGAGCCAAGCCGCGGTTGATGGGTTCTTCGCCGCGGAAAAGCCCGATGTCGCAGTCATTGCCGCCGCGAAAGTCGGAGGCATTCACGCCAACCACACGTATCCCGCGGAGTTTCTTTTTGAGAACCTGGCCATCGCGGCGAATACGATTCACAGCGCGTTTCGTCACGGCACCAAACGCCTCCTGTTTCTGGGCAGTTCCTGTATTTACCCGAAGCTGGCGCCGCAGCCGATGCCGGAAGACTGCCTGCTGACGAGCGCGCTGGAGCCGACGAACGAGGCCTATGCGATTGCGAAGATCACCGGCCTGAAGCTGTGCCAGTATTACCGAAAGCAATACGGTGTCCTGTTTCATTCCGCGATGCCCACGAATCTTTACGGGCCCGGCGATAACTATCACCCGCAGAATTCGCACGTGCTCCCGGCGCTCATTCGTCGTTTCGACGAAGCGCGCGAACAGGGCAAGCCTGAGGTGACTGCCTGGGGGACGGGGGCACCGAAGCGGGAGTTCCTCCACGTCGATGATCTCGCCGACGCGTGTTACTTCCTGCTGCAGCAAAAAAATCCGCCGGACTGGATCAATGTTGGCACCGGGACGGATGTGACGATTCGCGAACTCACGGAAACGGTCGCGAGTGTCACGGGCTATCGGGGCAAGATCACCTGGGATTCAAGCAAGCCTGACGGCACGCCGCGCAAACTCATGGATGTGTCACGGCTAACCGCGTTGGGGTGGAGGGCACACATTGCGTTACGCGAGGGCGTCGAAAAAACGTATGCAACCTTCTGCGCCGAAAAAGCGTCTGGCTCACTACGCGGCTGAGATTTCCTCGGCATGATTTCCTGTGCCGGTTTTTCTCGCTAAAATTCCTTCACCGACCCGTTGGGCATTCGTTTTGGTTGGCCTCGCGGCCTTCGCTTTTCTGCTGCGAGTTTACGCCGGTATCTGGACGCCCGAAACGGGGATCACCCCATTTTTACGGGTCGGACAAGAGTTCGACCAGCGCGGCCTGGAGGTTTTTCGCGCCACGCCCAAATACATCGATCCGTTTCCGGCGCATCGCTGGGGTTTCGATGGCCAGCTCTACGCGCAGATGAGTCTGGATCCGCTCTTGCGCGATCCCCAGTTACACGTCGCGCTGGATAACCCGCCGTATCGGGCGCAGCGCATTCTCCTTTCCTGGCTTTCGTGGCTCGTCGGCGCTGGGAAACCCTTCTGGGTTCTCAACGCGTACGCCGCGATGAATCTGATTTTCTGGATACCTTTTGCCTGGTTGAGCGGGCGTTTGTTCGCGCCGCACGGCTGGTCGGGACTCGCGGGGTATGCCGCTGTGCTTCTTACCTGCGGGGTCATTGAATCCATGCAGGCATCTCTCACCGACCTGCCCAGCTTTACGTTGATTCTGGCCGCGTTGATGGTGGGCGGAACGTCCGGGGCGGGCATTCTCGCATTGGCCGCCCTGACCCGGTCAACCTCGCTGATCGGGTTTGTCGGTCTGGCCGAAATCCGTTGGCCCTGGCGCGACGCGCTGCGCAAAAATATCATCTGGGGCCTGATGGCCGCGGGACCCCTGGCGCTGTGGGTGCTTTACGTGTTGTGGGTATTTCGTGGACGCGAAGTAGGTTTCGACGGCGGAAATCTCACGATGCCGTTTCGCGGTATGATGGAAAAGTTGGGCGAGTTCAGCGTGACTGCGACCCACGGAACCATCCGCTGGCATCGGTGGTGGATGGAACTCTACAAGAGCTATGACCTGCACGCGCTGCTGACGATTATCGCCGTCCTCGTCCAAAGCATTTTCGTGGTGCTGCACCGGGATTGGCGGAGCCCGTTGTGGCGGTGGGGCGCCATCGTGGTGGTTTATTTCTGGTGCATCAGTTTTCTTTCCTGGGAGAGCCACTTCACGATCACGCGGCATGCGCTACCCATTACGCTGGTTTTTAATCTGATTCTGGCAGCGCGGCCGAGTCGGGCGTGGCTGATCTGGTTTTTGGCGGGCAACTGTTTCGTGCCTTTCGGCATTCGGTATTTCGATCAGATGCGCACGGACCACGCGCCCCCTGCGCCGGTCGAATTCGAGGTCGCTGCGCCCGCGTTTGATTTGACCGCAGCCACCTCGCCCATCCACGTGCAGTACGGCCAGAATTGGTCCAGTCAGCAGTGGGATGAGGAAACCACCTGGCGATGGGCCATGGGCGCGAGTAACACGCTTTCATTGCGGAACGACTCCCGGCGATCGGTGCAGGTTAATCTCCGCCTGCTCGTGCGCACGCTGCTGCCGCGAACGTTGCGGATCGCCCTGGGGGAGACGCCCCTGTTTCGCTCTGAACTGTCAACCGCCCGCACCGTGGTGACCTTGCCCCCACTCACGCTGCCCCCGGGGGAAGTGGTTTTGAACTTCACCGCCGACGGCGAAACCACCGAGGCCGACGATGGAACTCCCGGTCGCGTCACCTTCAGAGTGGAATCTCCGCAGCTCTCCGTTTCCTTTCCGGGAAGATGAGCGTTTCCCCGGCGTGGGTGCGGACGGTGGAAGGGCGCATCTGCCGGTTGGCGGTTCCGGCTCCGGCGCGGAGCGGAGTCCACGCCCTGCCTTTTTCAAAAATTACGATGAGTAGGGCGGCGAGTCCCTTCGCCGCCGCGGTGGCTTCCACCGCCAGCCGGCAGAATGCGCCACGGTCGAAAGGTTGCCGTTTGCACCCTTGTCCTTTCGGCAATCCTCTGTTCGTTGGTTCGGTTCTATCCAATGATCGCTCCCGAGACCTTCAATCACATCGAGAATATCAAGAAGCGCGCCGGCCACTTGTGGAGGTTTCTTTGACTGCGATCAAAAACGTCGGGAAATAGAGTCGATGGAGGCCCAGATGGGCGATCCAACCTTCTGGAACAACACGGATCGGGCGCAGAAGCATATCGCGAAGTTGAACGGCCTTAAGAAGGCCGTCCTGCCGGTGGTCGCTTTTCAAAAGAAAGTCGACGACGTCGGGGTCATGGCGGAACTCGTCGAGGCCGCGGATGGCGCCGAACGGGAAATGTACGCCCAGGAACTTGAGACGCAGGTCTCGGGCATGATTTCGGAACTCGACGAAATCGAAATCGCTTCGTTCCTCACCGGCCAATTCGATCGCAATAACGCCATCTTCTCCATTCAAGCGGGAGCGGGCGGCACCGAGTCGAACGACTGGGCGGACATCCTCTTCCGCATGTACTCGCGGTGGGCCGAGCGTCGCGGGTTTCAGGTGGAATTGCAGGATGTTCAGCCGGGCGACCAAGTGGGCATCAGCAAAGCGACGATCCTGATCAAAGGCGAAAACGCCTACGGCTACGCCAAAGCCGAGCGTGGCGTGCACCGACTGGTTCGGATCAGTCCCTTTGATTCCAACAAGCGCCGGCACACCTCATTCTGTGCGGTGGACGTGGTCGCGGAAATCACGGAGGAGATTGATCTCGAGATCCCCGAAGGCGAAATCCGCACGGACGTTTACCGGTCATCGGGCAAAGGCGGCCAAGGCGTCAATACGACCGACTCGGCGGTACGGCTGACGCACATTCCCACCGGAATGGTCGTGGTCTGCCAAAACGAGCGTTCGCAGATCAAGAATCGCGCCACCGCGCTGAACGTGCTCAAGTCGCGTCTTTACGAAAAGAGACAGGACGAGCAGCGCGCGGAGATGGATAAGTTCTACGGCGAAAAGGGCGAAATCGGCTGGGGTAGTCAGATCCGCAGTTATGTTTTGCAGCCTTACCAAATGGTTAAGGATTTGCGGACCGGTATCAGCACCAGCGATACTCAAGGCGTGCTCGATGGTGACCTTGACCGCTTCGTTAATGCCTGGCTCCGGGCCGGCTGCCCGCGGCACCGCAACAAGGATATCCAGATGGAGGAATAATCCTCTGACGCTGCGGGTCACCTGCGCGAGGGACCGGATTGCGGTCTGGCGGGGCTGACCTTCGCAAGTTCCGTCTCCCCGCGTATGTCCAGCCTCTCCTACGTTGCCATCAAGAGCGCCCTCGCGGCGCAGCCGTTGTTCGAGGACAAGACGTGGCAGCTTTCTCCCGAGGCGTGGCCGCTGTCCCCTGAACAAGTCCTCGAGCTGGAGGCAATCGGCGGCGCCTGCTTCGAATTTCAGCAGGCGCTGGAGACGCTTTACCTTCGCTCCGCCAGCGGGAAGAACCTCCTGCGAAACAAGCCGCTGCTCGCTCCCTGGGTCGCGGATTACCTCGACCGCGGTAAGCCGGAATCGCTCATTGCCCACGCGCGCGACGCGCGGAATCGCGGTGTATTTCCAACGGTATTACGGCCGGACCTGCTGCTGACCGACGAAGGGTTCGTGCTGACGGAGCTCGATTCGGTCCCTGGCGGGATTGGCCTCACGGCGTTCTTGAACCGCTTGTACGGGAGCCAGAGTGACAGCGCCATTCTGGGCTCCGGCGACGCGATGATTCGGAATTTCCATGCGTCGTTGGCGGCATTGCGCCCGGGCGAGCGCAACCCGTCGATCGCCTTGGTCGTGAGTGACGAGGCCTCCACCTATCGGCCCGAGATGCAATGGCTGGCGTTGCAGCTGCAACTACTCGGTAAGCGCGTTTTCTGTCTGCGGCCCGAGGAGATTTTTCCCTTGGAGAACGCGTTGTTTTTCGACGTCGAAGGCAACCCGGAAAAGATCGATATCATCTATCGCTTCTTCGAGCTCTTCGACCTCGAGAACATTCGCACGCATCGCTTCTTTCTTGAAGCGTGGGCCGCGGGCGAAGTCGCCATCGCGCCGCCGCTGCGCCATTTTCAGGAGGAGAAGCTTTCGCTCGCGCTCTTCCACCATCACCTGTTGCAGGAATATTGGAGCGAAGCTTTGAGTGCCCGCGCGCTAAAGTTGCTGCGCACGCTGATACCCCCGTCGTGGGTGATGGATCCGGCGCCACTTCCTCCCGGCGCGGTGCTGGATGGACCGCGCGCGGGCAACCGGGCCTTGAACGACTGGCGCGACCTGCGCAACGCCTCGCAGAAGGAGCGCGATCTCATCATCAAAGTGAGCGGCTATCACGAAACCGCTTGGGGGGCGCGCAGCGTTATACTTGGCAGTGATTGTTCACGCGACGAGTGGCAGGAGGGCGTCGATCGCGCGATTGCGCTCGCGCCGGCCAATCTCCACGTGCTGCAAGCGTACAAAAAGCCGCGGCGGATTGAGCATCCTTTGTTCGATGGCGTGGGTCCGAACGGAGACGCCGACGTGCCGGGACCGGCTGCCAGCGCACGGGCGGGACGGCTGCGGTTGTGTCCGTATTATTTCATGATCGAGGGACAGCCGCGCCTTTCCGGTGCGCTCGCGACGTTTTGTCCGCCCGACAAGAAAATCATTCACGGCATGCAAGACGCCGCCTTGCTTCCGTGCCGGATTTCATCGTAAACGACCCTGTGCCTAAACCAGCCGGGGCCGCTTCGCACGCTATCCGTTTGAAACGTGGCCGTGCTCTGCTTGTCGCAGCGGTGGCGGCGGCGATGCTGCCGTCCCCCTTTCTGGGTGCGCAGGTGGACGTGGCGGCGTTGCGGGCGCGTGCTGCCCAAGGTGATGCTGACGCGCAAAACGCGCTCGCCAACAGCTACGTTGGCGGTCCCGCCTCCAGTCAAAACCCGCGCGAAGCACTGCGCCTTTATCAGCAGGCCGCGGATCAGGGACTCGCGGCGGCGCAGTTTAACCTCGGGATGATGTATGAGGTGGGACGGGGCGTGGCCGCTGATCCGGCCGTGGCCTTCAAGCACTATCGCCGGGCCGCCGATCAGGGATTCGCTCCCGCCCAGTTTAACGTTGGTAACATGTATGCCACGGGCAACGGCGTGAAACAGGATTACTTTGAAGCTTCACTCTGGTTTCGCCAGGCGGCCGATCGGGGCGTGGCGGAAGCGCAGTATAACCTCGCTCTGGCCCACGAACTCGGCCGCGGCGTGCCCAAGGACGAGGTTACGGCGCAAAAGTGGTATCGCGCGGCCGCCGGCCAGGGGTATCCGCGAGCGCAGTACAACCGGGCGTTGATGCTGGAGGAGGGGCGCGGTTCTCCCGTCGATTTACCCGGAGCTTTCGCGTTGTACCGCGCTGCCGCCGCGCAGAATTTCGCACCAGCCCAAAATAATTTGGGCATTCTTCTCGCTGAAGGCCGAGGTGCGGCCGCGAATCCCGTCGAGGCTTACACCTGGCTCGCTCTGGCGGTAGAAAATGGCGTCAACCCCACCGGCCGCGATTTGGTGCGGCAGCAACTCTCGACGGAGCAACTCGCGCAGGCGAACGCTGCGCTCGGACAACGCCGCGCCGAACTGGGCCTCCGTGAGCCGGTCCCTATTTCCACTGCGGCCACGGCGCCAGGGTCAGCGCAGATCGTCGCTTTGTCGCCAGCGCCTGCGAACGCCCCTCTGCCGGCATCTGTCCCGGCATCCGTTTCGTCGACCGGTTCGCCGTCTCCTGAAATCGTCGCGCTCAATCGTCGAGTCGTGGCCGCCGAGTCGGAATTCGAGCGTTTGCGGGCGGATCACGTCCGACTGCTTGAGACGACCACTTCCCTTCAACGCGAGAAAGCGACCCTGGAGCAGCGTCTCGCCTCGAGTGGGGCAGGGGCTGGGTCGCGTGGCGACGACGCCGAGCGCGCGCAGCTGCAGGCCGAACTCGCGGAAGTGCGCCGGACTGCCAGTCGCGTGGCCAATGAAAACGAGCGTTTGAAAAACGCCGGGAGTTCACCGGGCAGCGGAGAGGCTGAAAAGGTCGCGACTGAGAATGTGGGGTTGGCCGCGGCGAATGCTGAGCTTCAGCAGCAGATCGCTAGCCTGCGCGTGCAGGTGACGGACGACGAAAAAGCGCGGTTACAGCTCGAGGCCGCCAACCGCTCTCTGAGCGTGAAACTGGAAACGGCGCCGCGGGCGTCCACGGCCGAACGCGAAGCGTTTGACCGGCTTGGCGCTCAGTTTGAAGCTGCGACTCGAAGTGTAGCCGAGCTCAACGCCCGCAGCGAAAGTCTGCAGCAGGATTTGATTGTGGCGAAGCAAACCACAGCCGCCGCACTGGCGGCGCAGGCCGCGGCGGCCCGAGGTACCCCGACGGAGGCGTTGCGCCTCGAAATGCAGACGTTGCAAGAGCAGGTGCGTACGCTCGAGCTGCAGCTTGATGAAGACCGCAAGGTGTCCGCGCGCGAACTCGCAGCGGTTGCCGCACAGCTGCAGACGGCCCGCGAAACGAATCGCTCGTTGGTGGAGGCGAATCGATCCCTGGTTCAAGCGCGTGGCATCGAAGACAGTTCTGCCCGCGCGGAGATGGCTCAATTTGCGGCCGAGCTCAAATCGGCGCAGACCGAACTGCGGCAGGCGCGGACCGAGCAAACGCGGATGAACAACGAACTTGAGACCCGCACCCGCGACCTGGAGGGCGCGCGGGTGGCGACGCGCACCGCTGAGCAGGCGCGCGATTCACTTCGCCCGCAAGTCGATGATTTGATGCAGCGCGTCGAAGGAGCGGAGCGGCGTTACACCCAGTCACAACAGGCGGCGGCCGTGGGTCGCAGTGAAACGGAAAAGATAGCGGTTGAGTTGGCGGACTTGCAGGCGAGACGGGTTGAATCGGAGCGCCTGACGGTCCAGCAGGCGAATCTGATCACTGAGTTGACTGCCGCGAAAGCGGAGATGCAGGCAGAACGGGGAAGTTTTGATCAGCAACTCGCGCAGCTGCGCCAGACCGCGGAATCGGCGCATCGGGAACTCGCGGAATTGAAGCAACGGCAGACGGTGGAAAGTGCCCGGCTGGCTCACGGAGAGATGGCGCGGCGAGAAGCAGAATCGCGTGCGGCCGCGCTGGCAGCATCGGCCACTCAGCTTGCTTCGGCGCAACGCGACCTCGCAGCGTCAAGGGATGAAATCGGGCGACTCACCGCGACGGTTCAGACTATTGATCGGGATCGGAGCGCGCGGATCTCGCAGTTGCAGCAGGAAAACGGGGCGATTGCGGCCCGGTTGCGGCAGGCGCAGGGGACGTTGGATCAAATTGCATCGGCCGCCCGCTTGATGAACCCGGGGGCGGGGCAGGGCGTTTTATCGCCACCGACCAGTCCTTCATCGTCACCCGTCGTGGTAGCGACGGGGGCAGCTGCTCAAACGGGGTCGCCGGCCACCGCAGTCCCGGCGATCGCCGAGCGCAAGGTGCACGTGGTGATGGAGGGAGATTCGCTGACGCGAATCAGTGTCCGCTATTACGGCACCACGACGCGCTGGCAGGAAATCTATGAGGCGAACCGTGAAGTCTTGAAGGCCGAAAACACGCTGCGGCCGGGGCAGCGGTTGCGAATCCCGTGAACCCGGCGATTTTGCCGCGGTGGGCACGCGCCAGCCGCTCCCCGATGTGGATTGAAACGTGTTAAGCGGCTACCTCTTTACGCGCCGGTGGGTTGGTGGCCTTCGAGGACTCGGCGAGATTTGAGAAGAACGTGTCGCGACGCTCGCGGGCGACTGCGACGTCCTTGGTTCCCAAGGAGCGGCGAATCCGTTCTTTGGTGAACGGCGTCGGATGAACGGTATAGTGGAGGAACCACGTGCCGTGGTTATTCCACAGGTGGTGGTTTGGGTTTTCCGCGCGAACGCGGATGCCTGGGAGGGAGGTGAATGCGGTCATGATGCGTGATGGGTCTTTGTGGGATTTATCGCGCGCCAGGGTTTGAAAACAAAAAACCGATCTGAGCATCAGATCGGTTTCGTCTTCGGGAGCGTTCTTGGTTCGAGGCTCGGGTGAGTCTCGCACATCCGGGGTTTCCCCCGATCCACCGTGGCCGCTCCCGGCCCGGTTGGCGGAGTCGACTGTGTTACGGTCGACTCGTTCCTGATGCAGTCACGACCGTGCCAAAATGGGCGCGCGCGTCCAGACTTTTTTT
>Ga0163144_10026868_pt1 | contig 11170 bp, 9 predicted proteins | sample OliLak19BULKMAT1_FD_123175 | JGI IMG/M metagenome (GOLD analysis project Ga0163144, IMG submission 123175) | Freshwater microbial mat bacterial communities from Lake Vanda, McMurdo Dry Valleys, Antarctica - Oligotrophic Lake LV.19.BULKMAT1 | ecosystem: Environmental > Aquatic > Freshwater > Lake... | reverse complement strand
GCCATGACGAAAGAGGGAGCTTCAAACGGGGAGTGCGTTGTTGCTGGCGTGCGAGAGTGCGAGCGAAGGGGCTGTCCGCCCCTTCACCCAGACCAGGGACTTGCGTCCCTGGACCCGCTTTTTGGGAAAGCGGCGGTGGTTGCCTTGGTCGCATGCGTTTTCAACCTCACAACCGTCATGGCCCGCGTTCGGCGGGCCACCCAGACAGGGTTGTGTGGGTTGAGACCGCGACATCACCTCCACCCATGACTGGGTGGAACGGCCCAATCTTTCACTCAAAGAAGCCGGGCCATGACGGAACGTCTGAGAGACTGAGCGAAGCGCCGCTTTAAGGAAACACAGCGCCATGACGGGGGATGGAGTGAAGAACAAGGACGTAAAGAGGTAAAGGGGCAGGAGGTTAAAGCGGCCTGGGAGAAACAACCGGACGGGCAACCCGGAAGCCGAAGTTGATGAGCCGGCCGTCTGAGGAGCCCCTGAGGCGGCCGGCGGAGCGGAGGTTCCCCGGAATGTAGACCCAGGAACCGCCGCGCAACACACGGGAGCAATCCTTCGTGTCCTGAGCCTTGGAGCCGTCGCTCGGCGCGCCCTTGTAGCTAACGATCCAGCAGTCCTCGACCCACTCCCAAACGTTGCCGTGCATATCGTGGAGGCCAAAGGCGTTTGCTGGAAATGAGCCAACCTCAACTGGCTTTTGCCGGGATGCGCCTTTGCTGCTGCCGTTGTATGTCAAGGTACCGTCGTAATTGGCTTGATCAGTCGAGATCGTCGCGCCGGTGTGGAACGGCGTCGTCGTCCCGGCTCTGGCCGCGTACTCCCACTCGGCTTCGGTCATCAGGCGATACGGCTGCCCTGTGGTCTTCGACAGCCACGCCACGTACGCCTTCGCGTCATTCCACGACACGTTGATCACCGGGCGGCGACCCTTGCCCCAGCCCTCATCGGCGGGTTTGTGTGTGCAGCCACCGCCCGCCACGCAGGCGTCCCACTCCGCAAACGTCACTTCGAATTTCCCAACCGCGAACGGGCGGGCGATCGTCACCTTGCGCTGCGGGCTCTCGTTGGCGGAACGCCCCTCCTCGTTTGACGGTGAGCCCATCGTGAAGCTGCCCGAAGGCACCACGACCATCTCGGGGCACGTTGGGCAATCGCGGAACGTCTCGCCGGGGTTGGGGCCGCTGGTGGTCGGGGCGGGGCGAGACGGTACCGGAGCAGGCGCAGCGGCAGGAGCTGGGACTGGCGGCGGTGGCACCACGGGTTTCGCGCGTGCCGCCGACTGCGCTGCCTTCAGTTCACCGATCCGCGCCGAGATGCAATCGGCGGCGGGTTTGCCTGCGTGCTGCTTTTCCAGCACCGCCAGCATCGACAAACTGCCGACGCTTTCAACCTCGCGGCAAATGCGGACAGTTTCGGCCGCGCTGGATGGTGTGGGCGGTGGTGGTGCGACCGGTTTGGCCTCTTCGCGACCGGCGAAATAGACCTCGGGCAATGAAGGGAACGACAGCCACGGGTCCTGGCCGATCGCCTGCTTGACACGGATCTGCACGGTGCGGAACATCGTCACCGCCTCGACGCCGGGCTTGACGATCTGCTCGGCCAACACCTTCGCGTACGGCCCGCCGCCAGTGCCGGCATCCGACGCGGTCTGCTTTGGCGCGGTGGCGTAGGCGATCAGCAACCCCGACGTGTCGGCGAGCGGCACGAAACCTTTGCTGCCACCGAGCGACTTCGCAGCTGGCCCGGTGATGTTGAGTTCGTTGCGGCAGGCGTCGAACACCAGATAGTGCGTCGCGGCCGGGGACTGTTTCGACAGCAAGTCCATGATGGCTGGCTGCTGGAAGCTTTCGAACCATAACTTGTCGTCGTCGGCGTCGGCCACGTCGACAGGCACGAGGTAGTTGATCTGCGTCTCCGGGTTGGCGATGCCGTGGCCGGAATAATAGAAGAAGCTCAGCGCCCCAGGGCCAGCGCGGCGGACCTCGGCGACGTAGCGCTTCAAGGCCGTATCCATTTGCTTGTAGGTCGCGTCCTTGAGCACCGTGACGGTGAAGCCAACCTTGCGCAGCGAGGCGGCGACGAGTTCGACGTCGTTGTGCGGGTTGACCAGCGGGCCGACCTTTTGGGTGTAGGCCTTGTTGCCGATCAGCAGGGCGAGACGGGGTGGTTCTCGTGCCGGTTCGCGCGAGAATGATGGCGCGGAGCCGTGGGCGGTAAAAGCCACAGCCAAGACGGTCCATAGAACTGCAAATATGGTTCGCAACATCCGCCCCACCCGATACCGAATTGGCGTGAGGGTAGCCCAACATCGTGTCAGCGGCTATGTGCGGGCGTTCGAAATTCGTGGGCTTTTCGATAACCCTGGTCTTAGGAAAATTGGTGGAGCCGAGCGGGATCGAACCGCTGACCTCGTCGTTGCGAACGACGCGCTCTCCCAACTGAGCTACGACCCCACGGGTGGCGCAACCTATGGACCGGCTTGGCTCCTTGTCAACGACTTGTCCCGTGTTCGCTATACCGTGTTCGGGCCGACCATTGCCCCTCGACTGCCCTCGACTGCGCCCGTATCGACAGCCGATGGCGACATCTGTACTGGTGGGCTCAAGGCACATTTCTGCTCGAGGCGGACGGCTCACTTTGTGAGGTGCAAGAGCAAACGGGGTGCCGCGTGACGAGATCATCAATACCGAACGTCAATATCGTCCGTTAATATCGAAGATTACTATCGACTTGGGGTCGCTCGATGTCAAAAATCGCACTCGTCACTGGCGCCGGATCGGGCATCGGCAAGGTGTCGGCGCTGGCACTCGCCGCCGACGGGTGGACCGTGGTGCTGTCGGGCCGCCGCCGCGAGACGTTGGCGCAAACCGCCGCACTTGCCAGCACGGCGAACGTTTCGGTGGTCCCCGCCGACGTCACCGATGAAGCTGCCGTCTCTGCCTTATTTGCTGCCATCGAGCGCGACCATGGCCGCCTCGACTTGCTGTTCAACAACGCCGGTGCCTTTGGCCCCGGTAAGCCCCTCGATGAGGTTACGGGTGAGGAGTGGCGCGCGACGGTCGATGCTAATCTCAACGGCGCGTTTTATTGCGCGCGCGAGGCGATCCGGTTGATGAAGCGCCAGCGGCCGATCGGCGGCCGGATCATCAACAACGGCTCGATTTCTGCCCAGGTGCCGCGTCCCAACGGCGGCACCTATGCGACGACCAAACACGCGATCACCGGGCTGACCAAGTCGATCTCGCTCGAAGGCCGCGCCTTCGATATCGCCTGCGGGCAGATCGACATCGGCAACGCGGCGACCGATATGACGGCTGGCTTCGGCGCGGGCGCTTTGCAGGCCGACGGCACCCGCAAGCAGGAACCGCGGATGGACGTCGCCCATGTTGCGACGGCGATCGTGCAAATGGCCAACCTGCCGCTATCGGCCAACGTCCAGTTCATGACGATCATGGCGACTGCGATGCCCTACGTCGGCCGCGGCTGAAATCGGACAGCTGAAATCTGACAGCAGCGGTCAATTATTCCAGGCCACCTTGCCGATTTTGGCGCCGGTGACTTCGATCCGTTCGGCGACCATGGTGGCCGTGCCCCAACCGGTCGGGATCGTCACGGTGTGGGGGATCATCAGGTCGGTACCGGGCACGCGGCGTAGCAACACCTCGATGTCCTTGTTGGACGCGAAGCTATCGGTTTCGGCCTTGAGCTTGTGGCCGGCGACGGGCGTGTACGTCACGCGGCAGACGACACCCATCTCCGGCGCGGCTGAATTTCCGCCCTTGGCGTCGGGCGGGATCGGCTGCTGGCGCTTGGGTGAGAACGCGATGTCGAAGCGGTGCTTGCCGTCGAACACCGGCACTTTCTTGTCGCACGGCTTCCCGTCGCTGCGGGTCAGCATCATGATGGCCGAGATCGGGTCATAGACGTTGCGGCGGTGCTCGTCCTTCAGCGGCACCCGGTCGGGGTGCGGCTCGATAGGCGGTTCGACCGCGGTCGGGTTGGCTGTCGGGCCGTCGAACGCCATGTGGATTTTGCCGGACTTCTTGCCGCCCTTCCAGTCGAAGGCATATGTTTTCGGGGCGGGCGACGGCACGTTTGTCCGCAGGCCAGTCCCACTCGCGGTTTTTCCCAGCGTGCCGGTCGCGTTGCCTGAGGTCTGTACCTTGAACGCGCCGAGCAGGACCGAGAGCTTCGACGTGCCCGACATTTTGTAGCCGGTCGCCGTCGCTTCCGACTGGATGTCGGACTTGCCGACCTCGATGCCTTGGAATTTGAGGCGGTAGCGCGCGTTGACGGTCGATGGCCACGCATCATTGGCGCACGCCGGAGCGGTGGATGCCAGAGTTGCTGCAGCTGCGCTCAAAATGCTCGCGGTGACAGCGGTCCTGCGGCGGCGTCGGGCCAGCTTATGGCACATGCGGGTCCGTCTCCAAATTTGCGCCGAAGTCGGTTTGCGCCGTGGTTCATAGTTTGCGCCGTGGTTCAAAGGTTGGGCGTTCGCGGCGGAGTTGGCCAGGAGGCGTGCCGGGAACGCGCGGGAAGTCCCCGTGTGCGGATGGTCCCCGTGTGTTGAACCATAGTGCCTCGGGGCTAGGATTGGTTTCCGGCGAGAGTGTGTCGGGCGCTTCGCTTTCGGGTGCTTTGGACCAAGCGGCCGCTGCTTTCGGGGCAAGTGGGAACGGGGCAAGGGGGAACGGGGCGAGTAAGGATTTGGGCGAGTGAGGACTTGGGCAAGCGAGGATTTGGGAAGGTGACAGAGGTGGCACGTCTCAGCGGCGCATGGTATTTGACGACTGCGGCGGTAACTCGCGTCTGCATGGTCCCGTAGCTCAGTTGGATAGAGCGGCAGTTTCCTAAACTGTAGGTCGCAGGTTCAATTCCTGCCGGGATCACCACGTGTCACGTGTCCAAGCCCGAGACACACATCGGCACACATTGGCCTCTCAACGACGGCCTCTCAACGACGGTCTCTCAACGACGGCCTCTCAACGACCCGGCCGCTGAACGATCGCCATGTTTTTGCGCGGACCGCTGGTGGTCAGCCCCCGTCGTTCTCGGTGTCTTCGCCGGGACGGTCCTCGCCGGGGCGCAGGCCACCATTGCCGCCGGCTGGCTTGGCAATTTTTGGACCGCCGGTCGAGACAACGACCATGGCCGGGCGCAGCACGCGATCCTCGATCAGATAGCCGACCTGGAACACCTGCAGCACCGTGCCTGTCGCGACGCTCGGGTCGGCTTGCTCCATCACCGCTTGGTGCTGATGCGGGTTGAACGGCTCACCCGCCGGGGCGACGCGCGTAACGCCGTGGCGTTCGAGCGTCTTGAAAAACTCGCGCTCGGTCAGCGTGACGCCTTCAAGGAGGCTCGTCAGCGCAGGGTTGTCGGACTTGGCATCGGCTGGCACCGAGGCGATGGCGCGCTCGAAGTTGTCGGCCACTTCGACGATGTCGCGGGCGAGCTTGGTGATCGCGTATTTGGCTGTCTCTTCCTTCTCGCGCTCGACGCGCTTCCTCATATTTTCGATTTCGGCGTAGCCGCGCAGCACTTTTTCATTGGCCACTTCGAGTTGCGCCTCGCGGGCCTCCAGGCTCGCGCGGGCGTCGTCGAGGTCGTTCTGCAACGTCTCGATGATATCGCGAATCTGGGCCTGCGGGATGTCGTCGCTATAGAAGTCGTCTGCCATGGTTCCGCCTGCGGTCTGGTTGTCGGCCGCAGCCGTCGGATGAAGGGCTGTGTGCTCCGGTGAGGGCACGGCGGAATTGTCGGCGGCTTCGGGCGATAACGGGTTTTTGTCGTCGCTCATAGGGTGTGTCTTGGTCTCTTCTAACGGCGCGGTTTTGCGCTGCAACGGGTCTGCGCGGTATCTCCCGATCGGGCGTCGAAATCAAGCTCGCGCGGCGATTGGTCAACGCGATCGATCAACATCGCGCCACGGTCATGCCAAGATGCGGCCGACGAGCTTGGCAGTGTAATCGACCATCGGGATGATACGGGCGTAGTTGAGCCGCGTCGGCCCTATAACGCCGAGAATACCAACAACGTTCCGCTGGTCGTCCTTGAACGGGGCGACGATCAGCGACGAACCCGACAGCGAAAACAGCTTGTTTTCCGAACCGATGAAAATGCGCACGCCATCGGCTTGGTCGGACGCGCCGAGCAGTTGGACCAGTTCGCGCTTGCTTTCGAGGTCGTCGAACAGGCGGCGGATGCGGTCGAGATCGGCTTCGGCGGGTAGGTCTTTGAGCAGATTGGCCTGTCCGCGCACGATCAGCGAGCGGCGGTCGTCGACCGTGCCGGACCATTGGGCGAGGCCGGCTTTGATGACTTTCTGCGCCAGCAGGTCGAGTTCGTCTTTGGCCGATTGCAGTTCGGTTTCAAAGCGGGCCTGGGCTTCGGCAATGGACAGGCCGCGGACGTGTGCGTTGAGATAGTTCGCGGCCTCGACCAGGGCTGATGGAGGCAGGCCCGCTGGCAGGGCGACGACGCGGTTCTCGACCGATCCATCCTCGCCAACCAGGATGACGAGGGCGCGCGTCGGCTCGAGCGGCACGAACTCGATGTGCTTCAGGCGCAACTGCTGCTTTTCGGCGACGACGAGGCCAGCGCAATGGGACAGCCCGGAGATCATCTCGCTGGCTTCGGTCAGCACCTGGTCGACGGTTTTTTCCCGGCTGACACCGATCTGGGCCTCGAGCTGGCGGCGCTCGTCGGCTGAGAGCGCGCCGACTTCGAGCAGGCCGTCGACGAATAACCGCAGCCCCATTTGCGTCGGCAGGCGGCCAGCAGACGTGTGGGGGGCATAAATCAGCCCGGCGGTCTCGAGGTCCGACATGACGTTGCGGATCGAAGCTGGCGACAGCGACATCGGCAGCGCGCGCGACAGATTACGAGAACCGACGGGCTCGCCGGTTTCGAGGTAGCTTTCGACGATGCGCCGCAGGATCGCGCGCGAGCGATCCGAAAGGTTCGTCAAGTCGGGGCGTGGGTCTGTCATGGGACGGGCATATGGCGCGCGGCACCCCGCGTTTGCAAGCTGCCATCATTGCGGCGGGTTTGGCCACTGGCCACTTGCCCGTCCGACGGGTCTCGCCTAAGCCTCGCGCTTTCCTTGAACCCTGCCAACGACCTGCGAGCCCGCCCCGATGCCCGAAGTCATGCGCCCCTCCAAACGCAAGCCCGACGAGATGCGCCGCGTCTCCTTCGAACGCGCCGTCTCGATGCATGCCGAGGGTTCGTGCCTCGTCAAGTTCGGCAACACCCACGTTCTGTGTACGGCCTCCGTCGAGGAGCGCGTTCCGCCATGGATGAAGGGGCAGGGCCAGGGCTGGGTGACCGCCGAGTACGGCATGCTGCCGCGGGCGACGACCGACCGTAACCGGCGCGAAGTGACGGCGGGCCATCCGTCGGGCCGGACGCACGAGATCCAGCGGCTGATCGGCCGGGCGTTGCGCGCCGTGGTCGATGCGAAAAAGCTCGGCGAGCGTCAGATCACTATCGATTGCGACGTGATCCAGGCCGACGGTGGCACCCGCACGGCGGCTATCACGGGAGCGTGGCTCGCGCTGCACGATGCGATCGCCTGGATGAAAGTCCGCGACATGGTCGGCGACGGCGTGATCCGCGATCACATCGCGGCCGTCAGCTGCGGGCTTTATAAAGGCCAAGCCGTGCTCGATCTCGACTACGCCGAAGACAGCAACGCCGAGGCCGACACCAACTTTGTCATGACCGGTAGCGGCGGCATCGTCGAAGTCCAGGGCACAGCCGAGACAGTCGCGTTCAGCGAGGAGAATTTCCAAAAGTTGATGGGGCTTGCCAAAACCGGCATCGGCCAGCTGGTTCAGTTGCAGAAATTGTCGGTGCTGTAGGGTCGGTGTCGGTGCCGTAGGGTGGCGGGAACCGTTGGCTCAGTGCCTGACAGTTCGAGTCGAAGGCTCGAATTGCGACACACTGAGCCAACGTGAAAACAATGCCCCTCAGTTCATCATTGCGCTGAAGCCATAGTAGGCTGGAACTAAAACCAGTACCGACCAAATGACGGACGACACCGCGCTTGCGAATAAGAACAGCGGCCAGGACATCGACGTCGCTCCCGCAAGCATCGGCACGATCGGCCGCAGCGGACCGGCAAGCTTCGAGACCACGACCGCCGCGATGCCCCAACGCGCGACGAATGCGTGTGCGCGCTCCAAAAGTCCTGGATGATCGCGCAGACCCCACAGCTTGCCGATGTCGCCGCGCAGCCGATAACCAATGACGAACGAAACCATATCGCCAGCCAGCGCGCCGAGTGCTCCGGCCACCACCAGCGAGAACAGCGGCCCTTCGGCTGCACCCTCTAGGGCACCGATCGCAATGAAGATCAGTGTCGAGGGTACGAACACGGATGCGAATATGATCGACTCGGCGAAGGCAAAGACGAAAAGCGCGATTTCGATGTACTTGTCGTTCTCACGTATGAAATTCAAGACGGCAGCCCAATACTGATCAAGCGCCAAATCTGCCTCCCGTGGCTATCTAAAGTTTTGGCTATGTGAAGTTTTGGCTATGTGAAGTTTGAAAATCCGACAGTCGCCTGACGGGCAGGGCGGACAACAATCCGTTGTCCGCCCGCGTTGAGCGCAATGTCCAGCTCAAGCCTGGTCGGCAACCTTGGGCGACCCGCTGTGACGCGTCTTTATCAGCGAGTAGACGATGCCGCCGATGAGCAGCGTCATGATCACGCTGAGGCTCACCACCGGAGGGATCTTTCCGATGATCTGCTGGACGAAGATCTTGGCACCCACAAACACGAGCACCAGGGCCAGCGCGTACTTCAGATAGTGGAAGCGGTCGACCATGGCGGAGAGCACGAAATAGAGCGCGCGCAACCCCAGGATTGCGAAGATGTTGGAGGTGTAGACGATGAACGGATCCTGGGTGATGGCGAAGATGGCTGGCACCGAGTCGACGGCGAAGATCAGGTCGGCGAACTCGATGAGAACGAGCGCCAGGAATAGCGGGGTCGCATGGCGCACCACGCGGCCGGTCTTGGTGTCTGGCAGGTTGACGAAGAAATTCTGTCCATGCAGCTCCTTCGTCACGCGCATGCGCTTGCGCATCCAGAGCAGCAGCGGATTGTTTTCGAGGTCCATCTTCTGATCGGCCATCATGATCATTTTGATGCCGGTGAAGATCAAGAAAGCGGAGAAGAAGTACAAGATCCAACCGAACTCATGGACGAGGGCAGCACCCAGACCGATCATGATGGCGCGCAATACGATCACGCCGAGGATTCCATAAAACAGCACGCGATGCTGATACTTCGGCGGGATCGCGAAGTACGTGAAGATCATCGAGATCACGAACACGTTGTCAAAGGCGAGCGTCTGCTCGACGACCCAGCCTGTCAGGTATAGCTCCCACGCAACCCACGCGCGCTCAGATGGCGTCGCAGCCGCCGCGATCACCGGATCGAGCGAATTGGCGGCTCCCGAATAATAAAGCCACCATACGACAATAGAGAATGACAACCCCAGCGTCATTGCGGTGCTGGCGATAACGATACTTTCGGTCATACTCGGCGTGTGGGCCTCGCGATGGAAGATGCCGAGATCGACAGCGAGCATGGTTAGCACGATGAGCAGGAAAGACAGCCAGGCCCAAATCGGCATGCCGAGCCAAGTGCCACTGAGATAACTGAGAATCAATTCCACGAAACGTGTCTCCGATTGCGCGTTGAAGGATGAACGAGGGGGTCACGTCTCGACGGTGAGACCGTCGAGTTGATCGGTAACGGCCGATTTGAAGAACTCGGCCAGCTTGAGGTAGGAGGCCTGTTGCGCGCTGGTCTTGCGCCAGACCATGCCGACCGTGCGGTAAATCGATCGGCCACGGATGGTCAGCAGCTTGAGGTTGGGGTCGCCGACGATCTCGCGGCGCGCATAAAGCCCCGGCAGGAAGGTGATGCCGAGCCCCATCACCACCATCTCGCGCAACGTATCGAGGCTGGTGCCCTCGAACTCGTAACGGAGCGTCGCCTGCAGTTCGAGGCACAGCGACTGCACCGCATCATGCAGCTGATGCCCCTTGCCGAGCGCCAAGACATCTTGACCGGCCAAGCTCGTTCGCTCGACGACGGCAAGCGTTGCGAAAGGATGATCGGCACCGACGGCCAGCAACAGCGGTTCGCGGAAAAGGAACGTGCTCTCGAACTCTGCCCCTTGAACCGGCAGCATCGTGATGATGACATCCAGCGCGCCATCCTCCAGCGCGCCCGGCAGGGCGCTCGGTGGGCTTTCGCGAATGTAGAGCTTGAGATCGGGGTGCGCCCTGTGCAGCGCTGGAAGCACATGGGGTAGCAGATAGGGGCCGATGGTCGGCGGCAGGCCAAGGCGGAGCAGGCCCGACAGCTCACGCCCTCCGCTCTGCGCCAGCGCTCGGATCTCGGCGACATCCACGAGCACCCGTCGGCCGACCTCGACGATCTGTAGCCCGACCGGAGACATCACAACTCGGTTACGGTTGCGCTCAACCAACAGCACGCCGAGCTTCTCCTCGAGCGACTTCAACTGCTCGCTCAAGGTCGGTTGCGTCGTGTTGCAGCGCTCAGCCGCCCGGCGGAAATGCAAGGTGTCGGCGATGGCAACGAGATATTCGAGCTGCCGAATATTTGGCATCGAAGCCACCCTCCTCTCTCTGTGGTGCGCTGATCGTCCCCCGACCGTCGCGTGATAGGTGATATGGGTGCCACCTGATTTTCTTCCAGATTGATCGGAAATTCCGATCAGTGGCGGGTCCGGATCCGATTGGTCATTCCCATCCGCCCCTTCCATCTCTCGTGGATGCAACCGAGCCGAGTAAAGGCAACCGGTGTTTGCGCTAAATTCCTCCGCTCCTCCGGAGCGGGGGAAATAGAAACCGACATCCACGGGTTCGCTGCGCTTCACCCGTGGCTACAATCCAAGGCCCCATCCGGGGCCAATCGCGTGTAGCTACGGGTAGAGTACAGGCTACGGGATTTAAAATTGACCGAGGGCGAGCTTAGGCCCCGGAGGGGCCATCAGCGTCTAGCTACGGGTGGAGCGCAGCGGAACCCGTAGATGAAGGTCTCGCTTCGGTATCGCCCCGGCGGGGCGATGGAATATTGATTTCTCTGCAGTGTCGGATTTGACGTAAAGTACGAGTTCGATTG
>Ga0163144_10026867_pt1 | contig 11170 bp, 10 predicted proteins | sample OliLak19BULKMAT1_FD_123175 | JGI IMG/M metagenome (GOLD analysis project Ga0163144, IMG submission 123175) | Freshwater microbial mat bacterial communities from Lake Vanda, McMurdo Dry Valleys, Antarctica - Oligotrophic Lake LV.19.BULKMAT1 | ecosystem: Environmental > Aquatic > Freshwater >... | reverse complement strand
TGCTTGAGGCGGTAGAGGCTGCGCTCACGCAGTTGGAATCAGGCGAATTGCACGTGGCTTCGCGCCATCCCAATGGCAGTTGGGAAGTTCACGAATGGCTTAAAAAGGCGGTTTTGCTGAGCTTTAGGCTGCGCGCGAATCAGCTGATGGACGCCAGGCCGCAGCCGTTTTTTGACAAAGTGCCGCTGCGATTCACCAGCAACCCGGAGGCTGAATTTAACGCCGCCGGCATTCGCATGGTGCCCGGTGCCGTCGTGCGCGCGGGTGCGCACATTGGGCAGGATGTTGTGCTGATGCCAAGCTTTGTCAATATCGGCGCTTTTGTGGGCGCGGGCAGCATGGTGGATACTTGGGCGACGGTTGGTTCGTGCGCGCAAATCGGCGCACGCGTGCATTTGTCCGGTGGCGTGGGCATCGGCGGCGTGCTGGAGCCACTGCAAGCTGCACCCACGATTATTGAGGACGACTGCTTTGTCGGGGCGCGTTCGGAAGTTGTTGAAGGCGTAATCGTCGAGGCCGGTAGCGTGATTGGTATGGGCGTTTATTTGGGGCAATCCACCAAAATTTATGACCGCGCGACAGGCGCAGTCAGCTACGGCCGCGTGCCCGCAGGTTCGGTGGTGGTAGCCGGCAATTTGCCCGCGGCTGATGGCAGCCACAGCCTGTATTGCGCGGTCATCGTTAAGCGCGTCGATGCAAAAACGCGCTCGAAAACCAGTATCAATGAGCTTTTGCGCAGTTAGCGTTTTTTCATCCAATACTGAAAAATTTCAGGCGCGAGCGCTTTTAGCGCCAGCCGCATTGGCGCTGAATCGCGCGCGCTGTTGAGCCCCTGACAAGCGTGCAAAAGCAAAGCGCCAGGGCGTGTGTCTAGCGCATCTGGCGCCGGCCACGGTATGCCGTACAAACTGGAAAATCCGGGAAAATTGGCAATGTCATCTGCACAGTCTAAATCGCAAAATTGCGCCCACCGCGCGGCGAACCGAGAGTTCAGTGGCAGCGAAGCTTCAGCTTGCTCGGGCCAGTCAAAGCAGAGCGTTAGCCAGTAGCCCAATGACTCCAGCTTTGCCGCGTCGTGATACGTTAATTCCGGCGCTGCGCTTATTAGCGCCCAAAGTTGTAAACGATGCGGGCAGTTTCTAGAGTGCGGGTCGCGAGCAAGTGCCGCTTTGGCGAGCGCGGGCTCGTTTAGCTCAAGCCAAATCTGCGCGGCATAGGCATCGGGCTCGCTGGCGATAAACTCATCCATCACCGAATCCATTGCCAGCATTTTAAGCCGCATTTCTATAAGCGGGTTAACCGCTGCGCCAATAAATCGCTGCAGCACCGGCGTATTTTGGCTAAGCCAATGCCATTCACTGCGCGCACAAATTGGGCTGCCGGCGTTTAGCAGGAACTGCGTGCAAATGCCGGCGTCGGCCAATGCTTGGCTTGGATGGGGCGGCTCGGCACCCGCGCTGTTTTTAGCGTCAATTGCTTTGGCTGAGCCATAAAATTGCTCAGCGAATTCGACGGAGCCGCGAAGAATGGCTAAACGAAGTCCATTCAGCGCTTGATCTAGCGGTGAATGTACAAAAAGATCGAACTGGACTGTTTGTGCAATGGACGGTTCAGCCAGCACCGCGCTAGCGTGCTCGACCGATTTGACCGCTGCGGTTTCCTTAATCCAATCGCTCGAGTTGCTAAATAGCTCAAGCTGCTGGCTTTCTGCCGGGATTAAGGGTTGGCGTCGTTGTTCAAAGTGCTTCATACGATAGTTATGTTGGAGGTAAGCTTGATGGTGCAGCTAATCCCATGCTAAATCAAACCGCCGATTTAGTAGCGGCGCTTCTAATATCAGCCCAGTGCCGTCTTGATTGAGAAATCCTGATTTAGAAATCAAATTGAAAAATCAAATCAGCCAGCCGTTTGGTCAGCAATCCACGCGTCAATTTTGCTTTCCAAAACGTCCAGTGGAAGCGCGCCATCTCGCAATATCGCGCTGTGGAATGCGCGCACGTCAAAGCGCGTGCCGAGCTTTGTTTCAGCTCGGGTGCGAAGTTCACGAATTTTGAGCTGGCCGATTTTGTAGGCCAGCGCCTGCCCAGGTATCGCCATGAAGCGCTCGGTTTCGCTGATCGCTCGGGTAGGCTCGGTGGCAGAGTTTTGGTACATGTACGCCATCACTTGTTCGCGGCTCCAGCCTTTTGCATGCAAGCCGGTGTCAGCAACCAGCCGAATAGCGCGCCACAGATCGGCTTCCAACGCGCCGAAATACATCATCGGATCGCGATAAACCCCCAGCTCTTTGCCGAGTGATTCCGAATACAGCCCCCAGCCTTCGCTAAAGGCAATCTCGCCGCCAAAGCGCCGGAATTTAGGCAGCGATTCCGACTCTTGCTGCAGCGCAATTTGGAAATGATGCCCCGGCGTTGCTTCGTGCAAATACAGGCTTTCCAGCGCGCGCATGGGTCTGGCGCGCAAATCGAAGGTGTTGACATAAAAAATCCCTGGGCGCGAGCGATCCTCCGGCGCGCGCTGATAGCTGCCGGAGCTGCTCGACTGCGCGCGAAACGCTTCAACCGGCCGAATTTCGAAGTCACCTTTGGGTCTTAAATCAAATAGCCGGGCAAGTTTTGGCTCCACCTCGACGCGAAACGCACGGTAGGCGTCCAAAAGCGCCCGCTCGCTGGCGAAAGCCTGCTTGGGATCACTTTGCACGTGCTTAAAAAACGCCTGCAAATCGCCGTCGAAGTTTAACTCCCGCATGACGCCGCGCATTTGCGCGTGGATGCGCGCTACTTCGTCAATACCAGTTTGATGAATTTGCTCGGGTGTTAACGTGGTTGTGGTGCTTTTCCTGACTTGATACGCGTACCACTGCTCGCCATCTGGCAGGCCAACTAAGCCTGCACTATCGCGCGCTTTTGGCATGTATTCAAGCTTGATGAAGTCGTGTAGTTTGCGATAGCTAGGCAGCAGCTGGCTACTGATTAGCGTGGCAAATGCTACCCGCAAGCGCGCCTGCTCAGCCATAGAAAATTGTTTTGGAAACGATTTGATGGGGCCATAAAACAGGCTTTCCTCGGGCGAGGCTACCAGCTGTTGCTGAAGCTGCGGCAGCGTGCGCTGCATCAGAATTTTCGGCTGCGTTACGCCTGCCGCAATGCCTTTACGCATGTTCGCAATCACCTGATCAACTAGCGTTGGAATCTGCTGCGCTCGTTTTAGCCAATTGTCGTAATCCTGGACCGTTTTAAAGGGCTGCGCGTTGGTTCCGCTGCCGAGCAAAACCAGCTGATTGGCGAAGGAATAGAACTGATTGAGGCCTAGCAAATGCCGAGGAAATCGCCTGCCTTCCAGATCACTTTCGCGCGCGCGCTGAAAGATCTCGGCGCTTAAGTTGGCCGACTCGGTCAGTCTAGCGCCTGAGCGTAGTGTTTTGATGGCGTCCAAATAGCGGGCGTCCAAAGCGCTTGCTGCATCCCGATGCGCTTTTGAAAACGTGTTCGGCAGTAGATCGTTGTAGCGCGCATCGCCCTGCTGAGTTGCCTGCAGCGGGTTGAGCTTTAGCGTCTCCTCCCAGTAATCTGCGTAAAGTGCATCTAGCTGCGCTTGCGTATTTGTCGAATCGGCTGGCGCTAAAATAGGTGTCGCTTTGCCGGCTTCATTCAACGCAGCTTGCGTTGCCGGCGTCGTCCGCGCGCAGCCTGAAAGGAAAGCGGCGGCTATGGGAAAAGTAGTAAACAGCAAAGCAAAGTGAAGCGCTTGCAGATTCGATTTCATGAGGAGCTCAAATATAAATGTTCAACCAAAAAATTACCATGCGCCAATGATGAAACGCGAGTGTAAAAAGGCATGCCTGACGGCGAGTTGGTTGCTGAGCTTGATTTAATTTTCTGTGATTTTTCCGTTTTTGCACTCGGCTAATCTGGCAAATGGTCAAGATAAAAAGAAAGAAATTGCTAGACATTGAAGCAGTGTTAGATACCGCACCAAGGTTAGGTGCCTAGCTGAAGTATCTTGAGGCTCACCGTCAACGTTTAGGAGAACGCTATGTTAGGAACCATTCTATTAGTGGTTTTGGTTTTAATGCTTTTGGGTTCGATACCAAGCTGGTCGCACAGTAAAAGTTGGGGTTACGGGCCGAGCGGTGGCATTGGAATTTTAGTTATCATTCTTATAGTGCTGCTGCTAACCGGCCGAATTTAATTTAGAAAATGCACCGCGAATAATTTGCTGAGGGCTCATAGAGCCATGCGCTTAAGCCCATTAAAAATTTGCTTTTTTATAAGCTTGACTTTAATGGGCGGCTGCGCGCAGCTGCCGCGGTTTGTTCCGGATTTGTCGCGGCAATCATACCCGCCCGTCCAGATTGTAAGTGTCGGTGGGCAGCTACCAAAAGCAACAAGCAAGCGTATTTTGGAACGATTAGAAGGCCCAGCGGTTAAATCTTCAAGTCATCTACACGCTCCCGAAAGTAAGATTTTTGACCGCCATTTGGCTTTGGAAGAATTGATCGTGGGAAGCCCGTTAACTGCGGGAAACGAAGTGATAGTTTTGAAAGATGGCCCTGCAACCTATGCTGCAATGTTTAAAGCAATCGAAGCGGCGCAAGACCATATCAATATGGAAACCTATATTTTTGACGATGACCATATCGGCCAATCGTTTTCGAGAGCGCTGATTGCCAAGCAGCAGCAGGGTGTGCAGGTCAATCTAATACGCGACAGCGCCGGGACCTTTAGCACGCCGACCGCGTTTTTCCAAACGCTTTTGGATGCAGGGGTAAACGTCCTAGAATTCAATCCTATTAATCCACTGGCGTCGCGCAAAACTTGGGCATTAAACCAGCGGGATCATCGCAAGCTGCTGATTGTTGATGGAAAAGTAGTATTTCTAGGTGGTATAAATATCAGCTCAGTCTATTCGGGGGGCTCGTTTGGATCGGGTGGCAAAATCCGGAAATCCAATGCCACCACTGCTAAAATCGAGGCTAGCGCCTCAATAGACCCATGTTTAAGCGAAATTGATTCTAAAGATAAGGTAGCGACTCAGTGGCGAGATACCGACTTGCAATTGCGCGGCCCTGTAGTCGCGGAGTTTCAAAAACTGTTCTTAGACACCTGGGAAAAGCAGCGCGGCAACCGGCTCGCTGAAAAGGTTTATTTTCCTCAGCTAGAAATAGTCGGCAACCAAGTAGTCCGCGCAATCGGCAGCGCCCCGGAGGATCCTTTCAGCCTAATTTATGTAACGCTTCTTTCGGCGATTAGCAACGCTGAGGCCAGCGTGTATATTACCAACGCTTACTTTGTGCCTGACCCACAGCTGTTAAGCGCGCTGAAAGCAGCGGCTAGGCGTGGCGTTGATGTAAAGCTTATCTTGCCGAGCGAAACCGATTCCTGGCTGGTTTTTCATGCGGGACGACGCTATTACGGTAGGCTTTTACGCGCGGGCGTTAAAATTTATCAGCGTCAAGGCGTGATTTTGCACTCAAAAACGGCGCTTATCGACGGTGTCTGGGCGACGGTTGGCTCAACCAATCTGGATTGGCGCAGCTTTTTGCACAATCAAGAGGTCAACGCGGTAATTTTAGGGCCAGAATTCGGGGCGCAGTTAAAATTGATGTTTGACAAAGATTTAGCAGAATCAGAAGAGATCACTCGCGCACAATGGCGGCTGCGCGGCCCAGGGCCGCGCGTTAAAGAGCTGTTTGCTCGAATTTGGGAGTATTGGCTTTAGTCTTGGCTATCGGCACTCGCGAGTGCAGATAGCACTGGCTGAAACAGCGCTTCGAAATGCCAGAAATTAATTATTTGTTCTTGACCTAAGCGGCCAAGTTGTGAGGGCGTTCTTTTTTGGTCAAGCAGCTGGCGCAGCGAAGCAGCAATGGCGTCTGGGTTTTCCGGGTCAGTGGAAACCCCAAAATTCGGGATAAAATCATCTTTCCACTGCACGCCGTTGCTGCACAGCAAAGCCAAACCGGCACCAAGGTAGTCAAATATTTTATTGGTAGCGCCTGCCATGTTGAAATGATTGACGTTTTTTGGCGATTCGCTATAAAAGGCAAGACCGACATCGGCTTTTTGCGTAGCTGCAAGTAGCGCAGGGCGGGAACTAAGCGTGCCTAGATCAACGACTCTTTCGCTAATTCCTAAGTGGCGCGCGCGCGCTAATACTTGCTCAGTATGCTGCCGGCCGCCAATTTCATAGCTGGCAAACTGAAAAGTGACTTTCGGCAGCTCGGCTAAGGCATCAATTAGCGCGAGCGGCACCGCAAATTTGCTCATCGAGCCGTGAAAATGTAGGCGCAGCAGGGTGCCGTCGTTTGGCGGCTTGGTGGGCGCACTAAGCGCTTCCGCAAGCGGCGCAACATTCCAGATGACAAGATCTGCACCTGAGCCCCTGCCTGCCTGCGCGCGGGCCACGGCGAGCCTTCCCGCGTTCGGAAATACAACAATATGCGCGCGCTTGAGTATGCGCAGCCTAAGCCAGCGCTGCCAGCGTCGAGCCGACGATTCATTTTTTACCTGCGGCTCAATTGAGTCATGTTCTTGATAAAGTATTCGCGCACGGGTAAACAACCGTGCGGGCAGCGCGATCACAAGGCTGGCTGGATTTGACAGATAAATCCATTGCGGCCTTAGCGTAATAGCCAGCCAAGTCGCGTTAAAAATTAGCCAAAGCCAGTGCCAAATTCGCCCCAAACGGTCCAGCCAAGATGCGCCAATGGGCGCAGCAGCGGTCAAATGACGCGCTACTTGCAGGTTGGGCGGAAATGCCAGTGGCCGCCCTGGATCGGGCTGGCAGCCGAGCAGGGTAATCTGATAGCCCGAATGGCTCAACTGCTGGAGCGCGTGCATCAGCGGCGGATAGGCGATCGGGTCGCCGTGATGAATCATCAGCATGCTTTTCTGGCTCATGGAATCTTCGCAGCCGGCGTGTTGGCGCTCGGCACCACGCGTGTTCGGCTTGCAGGAAGGCCGCCGCGAACTGCTCGGTGGCATTGATCACAGCTTGCCTCAAGCGTCTGCCACTGCTTGCGCAGCGTGCTACAGCTGGGTGCTTGGCGCAGTGTGGCTTGCAGATTCGACAGCGCGTCTTTGGCGGCCGAATCCTTTAAAACGAAGGCGAATTGCCCGTGGATGGACGCGCTGTTTTGCTGTAGCTGCTGCCATGTTTGCGATATCGACTGTAACTCACAGGGGCCTTCAAGCTCGGCTGGGTTAATTGATCCTAGCTGGGTGCTCAGCGTTTGCATCAGCTTAATCCGAGCGCTTTGCGCCTGCATGGACTCATACAGCGAAACCATACCGAGCGAAATAAGCGCGGCAATCATTACAAAAAATAGCGTTTTGCGCATTGTTCAATTCAGTTACTTAAGATTGTCAAATAGTCTAAAGCAAGGCTGCGAACGCTGGCGTGATCGCCGCGATTGCATCCGGATCGCCTTTTTGTTTCCACAGCGCGATAAAACAGGCACACTTTGCGCTATGAAAGGAAATTTATTGGTCATCGCAGCGCCTTCGGGCGCTGGAAAAACGTCGCTCGTGCATGAGCTGCTACGCGCTGATGCCACGCTGCGGGTATCCATAAGCCACACTACCCGTGCGCCAAGGCCGGGCGAGCACAATGGGCAACACTACCATTTTACTAACCTCGAACATTTTCAAGCGATGTTGAAGGAGGCGGCCTTTTTCGAATCTGCGCTGGTACACGGCAATTATTACGGCACGTCACGCGCCCGCGTGATGGCAGAGTTAGCGGCTGAAAAAGATGTGATTTTAGAGATTGATTGGCAGGGCGCTCGGCAAATCCGCGCGGTTTTTCCGCAGGTGCGCTCCATTTTTATTCTTCCGCCATCGAAAGAAACGCTGCTGACTAGGCTGCGCAACCGTGGCCAGGATAGCGAAGCGGTAATTGCGAAACGAGTTGCCAACGCCTGCGAAGAAATGTCGCACTGCGGCGAGTTTGACTACATCGTCGTTAACGACCGCTTCGACCAAGCGCTGCTGGAACTTACCACTATTATTCACGCCTGTCGGCTTTCAGCTGCCATCCAACAGCAGCGCCATGCAGGGTTAATTGCGAAGCTGCTGGCGCAAAGTTGAATAGCCAAATCAACTAGCCGCAACGACTAACGTTTGGCAAAAGCCGTTATTTTTCCAGCCAAACCTCAACTCGACGATTTTGCGAGCGCCCGAACGCGGTATCGTTGCCCGCCACAGGGCTGGCCGCACCAAAGCCGATGCTATCTAGTCGAGCGGCGTCTGCGCCAAGCGCAATGAGCGCTTGTTTAACGCTATCAGCGCGCAGCTTGGAAAGCTTTTGATTGCCCGTTGCAGAGCCTTTGCTGTCGGTGTGACCTTCAATGCTAATCCGCGCTGCGCTGGATTTATTTATAATCGTCAGCAGCGGCTGCAAATCTTTGGCAATCTTCGCTGAGAGTTCGGCTTGTCCGGGTGCAAAAAACTTCTCACTCAACACAATTACTTGGCCGCGTTTCGTTTGCCTGGGTTTTAGGCCGCTCAATTCTAGCAGCAGCGCATCCACCTGAGCGCCGCGCAGCAGCGCTTCTTGCTCAGCTAGCTCGGCTTTGCGGGCCTGCGCTGCGGCTAGTTCGTTGGCGAGTTCGGCTTCGCGTTCGGCTAAATCACGCGCTAACATTTGCGCATCGCGTTCTGCCAACAGCGCTTGTGCCTGAGCCTGCGCGCGTTCGCTCGATTCGCGCTCAGCAAGATTGCGTAAGCGAAGTTTTTCCGACTCCAAATGTGCGCTTTCCAGCACTTGCGCAGAACGCCGCTGCTTGAGCTGTTCCGCCTCGATTCTAAGCTCAGCCAGCAGCAAACGCTGCTGCGCCAGTTCGGTGTTAGCGCGGTAAACCGCAATGCGTTGAGTGACTAAAAACTCAAGCTCGGCGCGCTCTTTGCGATTTTCGGAGGTGCGCCAGCGCTCAAGCAGCGCATCAACCTGTAGAGCTGCAAGCGGCGCTAACGAGCGATCCGATGCGGAAAGCTCACGCGCCCATTGCGCACTGAGCCGATCCAGCCCCAAATCGCGCGAAGTGGTGCTGCAGCCAATGCTTGCGAGCATCGTAAAGGCGATAAAAAGCGTTGCAAACCCACGAATGCTCACTTGAATTGCTCCTCAGTGCGCGTGGGTGGCAGTTCTAGGCCTTCAACGGGTCTGTTGCCCGCGTCTATTTGACGCTTGAGTTGCATGATTTCGTCATTTTGCTGTGCCACTTCGGCGCGTGCAGTGCCCGCATCGGCCTTTAAGATCGCCAGTTCACTGTAGACCACACAGCGCTCAGCCTGCACTTTGGCAAGCTCATTTTTGCCCGCTAGCACCAACGCATTCGCATTTGTTAACGCATCGCGGGCGAGCCTCAGCTCGACGGGCGCAAAGTTTTCGGTGAGCTCACTTTGCGCGCTTGTAAGCGCAATTGTGGCACGATCCAGCTCCGCGCTCGGCGGTTGAACTGACGCACAGCCGCTAAGACTTGCTATAAAAATGCTGGAATAGAGCACTCCAGCAGCAAAGTGCAGATTTCTGAAGAATTTATTCGCCATTGCGACTTGCGCCCTTAGTTTTCAACAATTCACAAAAGATTATCCCAAATTTGAGTTCTCGGCTGACGCCAGCGCTCAACTCGATTACATTTAGCACATCAGAGCGCGTTGGAGCAAAACATGGATATTGGATACTTTTTAAAGTTGATGACCGAAAAGAACGCGTCAGATATGTTTTTGACCACCGGAGCGCCTGTTAACATTAAAGTGGAGGGCAAACTTTACCCGCTCGGCAATACCGGTCTGCCGCCTGGGATGGTCAAAAAAATCGCCTACTCGCTGATGGATGAGGGCGATGTGCCAAAGTTCGAGCGTGAGCTCGAGCTCAATATGGCGATTGCCGTGAAAGATGCCGGCCGCTACCGTATCAACGTGTTCAAGCAGCGCGGCGAAGTGGGTATGGTCATTCGCTCAATAAAAAGCGATATCCCGACGTTTGAAGTGCTGAAACTGCCACCCGTGTTGCGCGAACTCGTGATGGAGCAGCGCGGGCTGATTTTGGTAGTCGGTGCAACCGGCTCTGGTAAAAGCTCTTCGCTCGCCTCGATGCTGGATTACCGCAATACCCACTCCGCAGGTCATATTTTAACGATCGAGGATCCAATCGAGTTCTTACATCGCCACAAAAAATCGATCGTCAATCAGCGCGAAGTCGGCCTTGACACCCACAACTATCACGAAGCATTAAAGAACGCGATGCGTGAAGCGCCCGACGTCATCATGATCGGGGAAATTCGCGACACTGAAACCATGGAAAGCGCGATTGCGTTTTCTGAAACCGGGCATTTATGTCTTTCTACGCTGCATTCCAACAACGCCGATCAAACGATGGAGCGCATCCTCAACTTCTTCCCAGAAGCGGCGCACAAAAACGTTTTAATGAATCTTTCGCTGAATTTGCGCGCCATTGTTTCGCAGCGGCTGGTGACGGGCAAAGACGGCCGACGCCTTCCGGCGGTGGAAGTGCTGCTTAACACGCCGTTTATTCGCGATTTGATTCGACGCGGCAATGTACACGAGCTCAAAGAGGCGATGGAGCGCTCACTCTCCGAGGGCATGCAGACCTTTGATCAGTCGCTATTTAAGCTTTATAAAGAGGGCCGTATTGATCTTGAAGAGGCGCTCAAAAAAGCGGACTCCAGAGACGGCCTCAACCTCAAAATCCGGATGAGTGAGGGCTCAGATGCCAGCAACACTGAACCGCATGATCCCTATTTCAGCTAGTGCTAATTTTAAGCTGCTAGTGGCAACGTTTCCGGCTCGATCTTAACGGGTCGGATGCACGCCCATTTTATTTAATTCTTGTATGGCGCTCAGCAATCAGCCGGTTGTTTTGGGCCGGCTCGAAGCCGATAAAACTGCTCGACAAACGCTGAAAAGCGCTGCTCTGCAATCGCAGTGCGTATTTGCTGCATCAATTCTTGATAGTAATGAAGATTGTGGATTGTGCCCAGGCGTGCGCCTAGAATTTCGTGGCATTTATCAAGGTGGCGCAAATACGATCTTGAAAAGTTCTGGCAGGTATAGCAGGTGCATTCGGGGTCGATCGGGCCGGTAGCGAGCTCATGCTGGGCGTTTCTGATTCGCACTACGCCAAAGCGCGTGAAATAGTGGCCGTT
>Ga0163144_10026865_pt1 | contig 11170 bp, 10 predicted proteins | sample OliLak19BULKMAT1_FD_123175 | JGI IMG/M metagenome (GOLD analysis project Ga0163144, IMG submission 123175) | Freshwater microbial mat bacterial communities from Lake Vanda, McMurdo Dry Valleys, Antarctica - Oligotrophic Lake LV.19.BULKMAT1 | ecosystem: Environmental > Aquatic > Freshwater >... | reverse complement strand
TGGGTTTTATCGTCGTGGCCCTCTTTATGCCGCTCATCAAGCTGATCAATGACCTGGCGTAGGAACCTGTCGAAAGGGAGAACGATCGTGAGGTGTGTCATGCGTCGCAAAGCCTTCTCGCTCATCGAGTTGCTCGTCGTAATTACAATCATCGTCATGCTCGTGGCCATGATGGGCGCGGCGATGAATTCCGCGCGGGCCAGTGGCAAGAGGCAGACGACGAACTCAGCGATCGTTGCGATCAACGCCATCCTTCAACGGCATTTTGCGTCGTGCGAATCCACGCCGCTCACGCCGCTTTCGGCCGCTACGGCCGACATCGGCGTGTCGATTCGCCGGAAGATCACGGCCGATATGCCCGACCATTGGGAAGAGGTGCGATACATGAAGGCGAATCCGACGGAGTTCAAGTCGGCACGCCAGCGAGGGTATGTGGCCACGCTCAATGGGATCAATCCCACGGACGAGCTCGCTGACGCCGAGTGCCTCTTCATGATCGTGATGCAGGGGGGGCTTGCAGACTGTCTCGCTTGCACGTCACTCGACAGTGTGCGTAAGGGCGACACGGACGTTGATGGTGCACTGGAGTTTTGGGACGCCTGGGGCAAGCCTATCCGCTACGTGCTCTGGCCCGGGGGCTTCGAGCTTCCGCTTGGGGAAAAGTTCTTCGATCAGGTTCCGCCTTTTTCTGGGGTTCCCGGCGCGGGCGCTACGGGTGGGCTCATGCGGCCGCTTGTGTTCTCCGGTGGGCCAGACAAGAAGTCGACGACCGGGTTGCACCCCGACCCCGACCCCCCTCCCCCGCCATTCACGTACCTGTCGCTCGGCAACGCCTGCGGCGATCCGGCAGACGCGACGATTGCCATCCTCGGAGCGTTTGTTCCGGATCCTCTCGATCCGACCCTTGCGGACTACCGCCCCGACAACATCACCAACTACGACGGCGAGGTGAAAAAATGAGATGGCAACGACGCGGTTTTACACTTATCGAGCTTTTGGTCGTCGCTGGGATCATGGCGGTGCTCTTCAGCCTGATCGTGGCGGGTGGACGATCAAAGCCAACCGCTCTTCGGGCGGCACAAGATTTCGCGTCGATGCTTCTGGCTGCGCAGAGCCGAGCCTTGGGCAAGCCGCAAGGGGCGGCGATCATCATTGAGACTGATGCTGGCACCACTCAGTTGGGGTCCGTGATCCACGAAGCCGACACGCTTCCGCCGATCGTGATTCCTCTTGCGGGGTCGGATTACGGACTCCACAACGACTTCCCGGACCTCGTGACGGTCCCGAATTTTTCCACCAGCACGTCGACTCTCCTTCAAGACTGCTACAAGATGCGCTTTCAGCGGAAGTCCGGACCTGCCGCCACAGACGCGCGCGAGGTGGTCTCTCCATGGCTCGGTTTGCGGGCGATGACGCTCCAAGGGCCAAATGGGTTCAAGTCCGGGGCGTCACCGCCGACGAATTCCGTTGGCGTCCCGGTTCGCCGCGAGTCTGCCGGGCAGGGGGTCTTGAATACCTCTTTTGTACCTCGCGATACTTTTTCGGCTACGCCGCCAGGATCGAACCTTGCGAACTACGAGGCGGTCGTCATTCGGCACCCGACGATCGGGCTGAATTCCACGAGGATCACGCCAGGCATGGCCATCGATCTTCGCTTCAGTGGGGTCGGCGACAGCCTCACGGCAAGCCACGGCTACGGCTCCTTCAACGGAACGCCCCCCGTGGGCATGTCGCCGCTGGCCATCGTGTTCGACCAAACTGGCCGAGTCTCGGACGTCCTTCAGCAAGTGAAGACGAGAGATCTTGCGTCGCTCGGGGGCGGGCACAACATCAACGCTAGTGATGTCAGGTCTCCGCCCAACCCTCCGCCGGACAATCGCGATCACCTGGACAAGAACTTTCCTTCGATCGAACATCCCGACTGGCGAGATCCGGCCGCGACCGCACCGCTGGTTCCGAACGAGATCATTTACTTCTTGTTTGTGGATCGCAAAGCCATCGAAAACGACCAATCGCTGGGAAGTGAGAGCGCGGCCTGGGTGGCCCTCGATCCGCTCACCGGCCGCATCAGCGTGTCCTCCAATGTCGCAGGTGTCGCAGGCTCGACCGATGTCGGGCTGGCTCGAACGAACGCCCGATCAGCCGTGGTATTCGGAAAGTAAACCATGACGAGCCATGTTCCACTCTATGTCGATGCCGGTCATCGCAAAGGCGTCACGCTTCTCGAGGTGCTGATCGCGGGCGGCATCCTCGCCGTCGGCCTCGCGGGTGTCGCGGCGATTCTCCCTGCTGCCGGATTGATTCTCGGTGAGGCATCGTCGGCGGACCGTGCCGCGGCACTGGCCAACAATGCCTTCGCGGAACTTTCCCGGCTCGGAACGTTCAAAGCGGCAGATTTCCTGGACGGTACGTTCTCCCTCAAGACCGCCGTCGTCGGCGACATGTTCATTACTCCTTCGTTGACCCCAACTCGCACCCCCTATCCATTCCCCCTGACAGCCGCCGTCACCGCCCCCTCGACCTTCGTGCGCAACCCATCGGTCACTCGCACAACTGCCGATCAAGCAGCCTATGGTATCGTATGGTTCGGCGCGACAGCGACGCCCCTCCAGTCGATCAGGCCCCTGAAGCCCGGCGCTGCCGCCCGGGTCACGGTCATCGTGACTCAGAGCGCCACACCGGAACGGGACCGCGTGGGATTGCGGGCTGTAGCGGGTGTCTCAGGCGTCTACGAGATCGACGCCTCCGCGGGGGCCGCAGCGTCTGGTAGTCCAGCCACGACTTTGTTTCCTCCACAAGCCAGCGTCATCCTGCGAGACGACATTCGAAAACGTCTCTTGACCGGGTGTGCCTGGGTGGCCGTCGTTGACAACGCGGCTGGAACGGTGCGTTGGCTCAGGGTCGCGAACTCATGGGTGACGTATGAGGCCGATGGGGTAACGATCAAGAACTGCTACGTGTCGTTCACGGATCAGATGGTGACGACCACACCGCTCACGGTGTACGCGTTCCAAGGAATCATCAGAGTCGAAGAACGCATCATACAATTGGCAGAGTAGGCAAGCAGGCTTGAAATCATGAACCATCAACGACACGAACGCCGCGGGTTGATCATCCTCCTCGTGTTGAGCATGTTGGTGCTCTTTCTCATAATGGGGACGACGTTGCTCGTGATCGCGACCCGAGCGAGAACTGCGTCTCGCGCCTTTTTGGCGGCGTCGGACAAGTCTGAAGCCGCCGCGCCGATCCTGCCGCGCATGATCCTTGACGAAGCGTTGTTACTGCTGATTCGTGGCTCGCTTGATCTCGGTCCTCCCGCTCCCGCCGGTGCGGAGACGGTCATCCGAGAGAGCTTGCTCGGAGACATGTATGGGTACACGAGTACTGCAAATGCCACCGAAAAGAATCGCGTTCCCTTTCGGGATGGTCGTGCCGATGCGCCTCCGCTTCCGTCGCCATACGGCGAACCGTATGACGCGTACGACGATAGCAACCCCTTCTTAAGTCAGATCAGCAGCACCGGCACCGTCCAGCGGGCCGCATTTCAGCCAGTTGGCTTTATGGGAGAGCGTCAGGTTGACAACGACGGCGACGGCGTCCTCGATGGCTTGTGGTTTGCCACGACGTCGAACGGAACCAGACTATTTGGCGACGCAACGTCGTCGGGCGGTAGTCAGCTTTCGTTCCGCGTGTCGTACCTCGTGCTCGATCTCGATGGGCGGATCAATGTCAACGCTCATGGAGGATCAGGCACACCCACACCACTTGGCCCGGCGTCTTTGGATCCTTCAGCCATCACTGGAATTGACACGTTGTCATACCTTCGTTCAGGCTCCACGCCCGGCGGAGGCACTGGCACGCGGAACCTTCCAATCGTCCCACAAAACCTGCGGCAGTCACCTCTCTTGTCTGGCACGCTTGGGATTCCCGGGCGCGGCGGCGAGCCGTATACCCTCCGACTTGACCTCAACGCCAATGCTCAGGCTGATCTGACGGGCAGCGTTCCGGCGAACAACCCGTTCACACTGAGCGAGCTCGAGCGCGTGCTTCGGCCGTTTGATTCCGACTGGGCGACGCTTCCGCCTCGGCTGGCTTCGATGGTGACCGACCTCGATGGAGCAGCAAGGCGGAAGCTGACGACCGACAGTTGGGACGTGCCTTTCATGACGGGCCTGGCAGCGCCAGCCGCCGGTCAGCCACCCCGGGTCAGGTTTGACCTCACAAGCAAACAGTGGGGAGCACGCCCGGCAGGGCTCAATATGAACGACGATGCCGACAAGGCGAAGTACGCAAACGAGCTTTTCGACAGCATTAACAGCATTAAATTCGTCTTACCAGTCTTGACTCCGCCCGCCGGCACGGAGCAGTGGTGCGCCAACGTGGCGGAGTACTGGGCCTTGTCTGCGAACCAACCGGCTCAGCCCATGACCGTGGGCGGCGTGCCAGGCTTGACGGGCGTCGTCCCGAGCGACTTTCCCGCACGGGTGGGCGCACCCCCAGAGGAGGTGGGCCTGGATGTCAACTGGTCGGGGGGGGCCGGGACAGAGAAAGAGATCCTGAGTGCCGCGGATCTCCTGGCCGTACCCGAAGGGTCAAAGTTGGAGATTGACGCAAAATTTCCTCCCCTCCCGGCTGGCCGAGATCCGGCAGTCTCTCCCATTGTTTCTCTGGCTTCCAAGCCTGGAAATCAAGCGATCTTGGAAGCTGTCGGCATTCCGTCTCCTTTTACGGCCACCACCCAGAATGAACGATCCGTCACCCTTCCTGTTGGCGTAAACGTCACCCGCCCCATACCGGTTCGGGAGCCAGGAAGAGTGAACGTCAATACGTGCAGTGACGACGCATGGGAGGCTGTTTGCGGAGATAACCGGGCCCGAGACAGCGTCGCAATGGAGTCGGCGTGGGATGTTCTCAAGCATGGATGGGCTAACCTGGATTCCACCAGCGACATCACCACGTTCACTCGGTCTCGGGGGAATCGCTTGGCGATGGCAGCCACCGTGCGATCCAATGTGTTTGCCGTCTGGATCACGCTCGAAGTCAGCGATGATGCCCTCGATGCAGGGCCGCCCACGCTTTTCCGTCTCTTCGCGATCGTCGATCGGTCGATCCCAGTGAACTATGCCCGTGGCGTCAACACAGTGCGAGGCGCCGACGGAGCGGGGGTGCAAACGACCACGGATGTCCGAAACATCATTCGACTCAAGCGATACCTCAACTAACGGTTTCTCAGTCATGCACAATCATCATTCAGCTTCGATGCGGTCGATGGTGCGTTCGCAGCGCCGTAGCCGCGCGGGCTTCAGCTTGATCGAGTTGCTCGTCGCTTCGATGCTCATACTCATCATCATGGGGGCGGTGGCGACTCTTTTCGGAGAGTTTGGCAGAAGCGTGGCAGACGGCCGAGCGATTTCGGACTTGGGCGCCCGGACTCGTAACGTCGCATGGCGGCTTCGCCAGGATCTTGCCGGCCTCACGTGCATCCCCGTGCCCTTTGTGCCGGTTGAAGCTGGTGCGGGGTATCTGACGGCCGATGGCGCGAGCGTTACTGCGGCCCTGCCTTTTCCGACTTCGGCTCCTTTCCCGCCGATCACGACGGACTTTCTCGCCCTGACGACCACGAGCCCCCGCGCTCCCTTCCGTGGCCGAATCAAGGAGCTATCGACCGTCCCAACGTATACGGGATTCGAGGCTGCCAGGGGGCTCGAGTCGCCAACAGCCGAGGTGGTGTGGTTCGTCGAGCCGAGCGTCATTTTCAAAAACCGACAACTCTACAACCTGCATCGCCGCCAATTGCTCGTGGCTGCCACGCCGGAAGCGGGGGTCTTCAGGAACGACGTGTTTGCCAGCCCCGGCTTTCCCGGCGAGAGCGACCTGTCTTACGGGACTTGGCCGGTGGCGGGTGTCCAGCACGCGAATAGCTTGGGGGATCTTACGAAGCCTGATCGGCGATTGATCGCGCAGCCCCGGCCTCAATGGAGATTCACGAACCCCACGGTTCCCGCAGGTGGCCCGGATCGCGTCGGCGAGGACATCCTCCTGCGCAATGTCCTGTATTTCGACGTGCGGATTGCCACTCAGTCGGGGACCACCACCAACACCTATCCTTTGGCCTACGACAATTCCACATTCAACACCTTGCCGAATAGCACCCTGGCTGCGTTGCCGCCGCTACGAGCACTCGAAGTCACGATCGTCTGTTTGGAACCGACCACGAACGAGGAGCGGGTGATCGAGGTGGTACACTCGTTTGGGCAGGAACGAAACCAGTTTTCAGAACCGTAGACTTTTTAGAACCGTAGGCATTCGGTTGGCCAATCGCGGCGTCGGAGCCCGCAAGAACATTGAAAAAGGAATTGACATGAACGACCGCACAAAAACACGAAACGCTTTCACGCTCGTGGAGCTTTTGGTCGTGATCACGATCATAGCGCTCCTGATGGCCTTGCTTCTGCCCGCCGTCCAAAATGCCCGTGAGATGGGGCGGCGGACACAGTGCACCAACAACCTCTACCAGTTGACGTTGGCAGCCACTCGGTCGCACGAAACGGTTGGATTTCTGCCCGGCTGGCGGAATCGGAATCCAAATGTTGCTTTTCCCGCCTTGAGTGTTTCGTGGCCGGTGGTTTTGCTTCCATTCATGGAACGAAACGATGTCTACAATTTATGGCAAAGCGATACTCAAAATGCAGGCAACACGAACACCATTTCATTCTTCATATGCCCATCGAGTCCGCCGGAGAACACGAACGAACCCACTCTTTCCTATGCCGGAAATGCCGGGAGCGGCTCGAGCCTTGCCACCGTCGGGGGGCCCCGTAATAAATGGGACGGTGTTATGACGGACACGACTCTCCCCTCAGCGGCCAATAGCCGCATGAGTCTTGAAGAGATTACCGTCGGCGACGGCACCACGAACACCATCCTGCTGACCGAGCGATGTGGCAGGGGGAATCCCACGTCTCCACTCTCTCAAACCTACTGGGATCGCCGTCCTGCTCTCGCGGATCCCTTGGTCTTTACGAACGTGGCCACGGCGTGGACGGGGACTCCAGCGAACCAGTTTGCGTTAACCCCAGTACCTGCGATAGGAATCTCTTTAGGCGGGGCGATTCCAACCAAGATCATCAACCTCACCTCGGGCACGAATGCGACAGTCCCCGGCTTCATTAGCCAACCATCTTCAGCCCACCCTGGCGGCGTCGTGGCAAGTTTCTGTGGTGGACATACCGTCTTTGTAAGGGACTCGATTGCAGGGAACGTATATGCCCAATTGTTGTCGAGCGACAGTAAAGGGGCTTCGCCTGCGTCGACCACCACGTGGGGTGCGGGCGGCTACATCCTCAAAGAAACCGATTACAAATAGCCGTTTTTTTGTTTCTCGCGGCGGAAAGCAGGTCCAATTCTAGGAATCTCGACAGATTTTAGTGGACAGTGGACCGCGATTGCGTCATTGGATATACTTGGGTTGTGAAGGACTGATTTGGCCGAGTCGTTCACGTTCGACGGAGGGGAGTCAGCTATGAAACGATGCAAGGGTAGCCGCATGCAGATTGGGCGTCGTGCGTTTTCGCTGGTCGAGCTCCTGGTCGTGATGGGGATCCTCCTCTTGGTTATGGTTTTAGCTTTGCCCGCACTTCTGAAGTCCATCGAGGCTGCGGACCGAAACCGGTGCGCGGTCAATCAGACGAAGCTCGCTCTGGGAATGGCATCATACGACACCCGTAATGGTTTTTTCCCTGGCATTCGGAACACGCTCAACATTAAAAGCCCGAACGGGACTGGCACCGGTTTCCTCTTGCGGCTCACGCCAGGCGGCTCCCAGCTTCAGTCGGGGCAATTTCCGATGCCGGCGAGCACTACGAATTGGTTCGTCATGATTCTTCCGTATGTCGGATTTTCGCCGGTTTTCGACCTCGTTGTTGATGGCCGAGTGTGGATAGGCAACACTGCTGACTTTGTCATTAACCACCCGGGTACTTCGCAAGACATCACGACTTGCCCAGCTCGAGCAGGTTTTTACGACACTGCTGATAGTCACGCGGGAAAGAACATGCACTACGCTGCCAATGGGGCTGGTGCTTCGACGGCTGCGGGTTCCTTCAATCGCAATGACGGTGCGATTGGCGACAACTCGAATGGCATTTTCGTCAGTATGGCAAATGTTGTGGCGGCCGATGGGGCATCGACCACGCTCTTGATCTCGGAAAGATACGTGGGAAGTGGAGGAGTTGGGCTGGACAAATCATGGATGCCCTGGACCTGGAGTATAGCCTCTCGAGCCACATCTGCAGGATTGACTCCCTATGGTAGCTTCACGACCTTCGGAGGCAACAACGGTTCCTACGTCGTACACCCCGATCCCGGTGGAGTTCTGATCATCGGTTTCGTTCCGGGAGCCTCGGCGGTTTCCGGGAGCACCCGTATCATCAATACCGGCAGCAGTTGGCTTCCGAATTCCGGCGTTGATGTCTCGAATGCTGCCCATCCTGGTGGTGTCTATGCCGCCTTTGTCGATGGTAGCGTAAGGTTTCTCAAGGATGACCTGGCACCCCATATCTATGCTCATCTCATGACCCACCGAAGCGTGTGGGGTGGCAGCAGCTATTCCACCAATTCCGTCCGAGTCAATACTTACCTCAACGCGTTGCCAACAACGACTCCGCCTACGACGAATCCCTATGCTCTCAAGCCTGGGGATTACTGATCACCACTTGGATTTCTCATGATACCTCGCCCAAGAGTGCCGTTGTGCCGCGGTTTTACGCTCATCGAGCTCTTGGTCGTGATGGTGATCATCGCGATCTTGATGGCGTTGTTGATCCCGGCTGTAGGAGCGGTTCGTGAGTCTGCCCGCGCGATGCAGTGCAGAGGGAACTTGCGTCAGCTCGCCCTAGGATGCACGGGCTACGCGAACGCAAATGGATTCCTCCCCACGCCCGGGGATGAGAACGCTAGCCTATTGGGCAACCCAAATGCCTTAACTAATACTACGGTAGGTGCTCTCGCCGGTCCCTGGTTGTATCTTATCCTTCCCTTCGTCGGGCAGCTTGAGGTCTATGAACTCGGAACTGGCTTGACTGGCGCGAGCCTCGACACGGCGATGCGTGCCAGAATTTCGACATCCGTCGCCGTTTTCACATGTGGAGCTCGTGGGTCGCCCTTGTTTCAAGCGCCGCCAGTCGTGGCATGGACCGTCCGGTATCCAGGGATTAGCTACCGGTACAACAATTCTGCGGGTGCTCGGGTCAACTTCAATCCCGTCCCGCCGGGTGCTCCTGCTGGAACGACCGCGAAGTTGGCCAGGACGGATTATGCGGGATGTTGGGCGGGCCTCTCGCGTCATAATGGCGGCGCCTTGGGCATGGTAGGGGGACCTGGGGGAACATGGCTGATTCGAGGCCGTCTCATTCGGGCGATCAAAGACGGGCAGTCAAACGTGTTTCTGTGCGGAGAGCGATACCTGAGCCCCGACGAATACCGACCCGCATCGCAGCCGTCGCCAACCGCATGGGTTGACAATAGGCGGGAGTGCAACAACCAAGGTTGGTCGGCATGTGCCGCGGGGGATACGTACGCGACGGGCCGTAACGGAGCAACGAACTTGCCTCCTCTGCCGGACAAGAGAGGAATTGAGGTCTGCGGTACCGGCCAGCCGAACGCTGGCAGGTTTGGAAGTGCGCACACCACCACGCCGATGGCCCTGGTTGATGGTTCCGTTCGCATGGTCTCGTTCAACGTAAGCCCTGGGCTTTTTGCGGCGCTCTGTACCATTGACGATGGCGGCGCGGTCGACCAACTGAGGTAGTGCGTCGTGCCCTGAGCGGCACGGGGACGTACGCCGTATCCTTCCTGCAAGCGAGTGTCATCGCTGAGCCATCCGTGGGATTGCCGTCTCGGCAACCGCTCACTACGAAGCAATCGTGTCTTGGTTCAGCGTGAACTGGAATTTGGCGGTGAGGGCATAAGGGAACGCATTGAGGCATCGTGCCGCATTGGTCGCGGCCTCCGGCCGCGAAGGTTTTTCGCATAGGAACCGATCCCGAAGGGAAGGTCGGGCGGCGCCTTGGTTGGCAACCGCCCGCCCTTCGGTCTCGGCCCCTGGAACGGCGCTCGGGTCGGTCCTCACCGGAGCCCTATCCTCCGTCCAGGTCGTTTCGTGTTGTAGCGCGCACGGTGTCGTCATGCAAGCATCGTGTGAGTGAGACGCTCCGTTGCAGCTCGTGACTTGGCCCCGAGTCTTTTGAGTCGTGCCGCCTCGAGCTTGCGGTCACGGTTGTCGTAGATGTCCTGGGCCTTGCCAGCAAGCTTGTCGTACGGCGTGATGTAGCCGAGCGAGCTGTGAAGACGGACCTCGTTGTAGTGGGTGACGAAGTCACCAACGACACGACGAGCGTCTTCGATGTTCTGCGGTGTCTTGTTTCGGAACTCCTCCTTGTTGAGCGTTCCATGCCATCGTTCGAGCTTGCCGTTGCTCTGCGGGTAGTAGGGGCTGGTGCGGACGTGGGTGATGCCGGCAAGCCGGATGAACTGCTTGAAGTCTTTGGCGATGAACTGCGGTCCGTTGTCGGAGATGATCCTGGGCTTGTTTCCTGGGTATTTCTCGAGGGCCCGCTGGACGATGGTCTCCACCTCCGGCTCCTTCATGGTCTCCCGAATCTCCCAGTGAACGATTGAATGGCTGTAGCCATCGAGCACGGAGCAGAGGAACTAGAAGGTGCCGGCAACGTTGAGGTAGGAGATGTCGATATGCCAGTGTTCGGGGGCTTTGAGCGGCTGCACGAAGCCCGTTCCCTTCTTGGATGGTGCCCACTTGTTGCGGTCGAGGAGGCCTGCGCCCTTGAGCACCCGGTAGACGCTCGATGGGCTGACGGCGACGCCATCTTGATCGAGCATCATGAACGCAAGTCTCCGATAACCTTCGAGTGGGAATCTGCGGTGGAAGTCGACGATCGCCTGCTTTTCCCAGGCTTCGAGCCAGCCATCCCTTGGGATGTGGCTGTTGTGGGCATGGGGTCTGCCGTAGTGTTTTCGCCAGCGATAGCCCTGGCTGGGCTGGAGCCCGTGCTCGTCGCACAGGTCCGAGATGGGGGTGCGGTCGACGAGGTACCGCCTGACGATGGCGAGCTTCTCAGGGCCGGAGAGCCGCTTGCGCTTCTGGATTGGCTGG
>Ga0163144_10026863_pt1 | contig 11171 bp, 6 predicted proteins | sample OliLak19BULKMAT1_FD_123175 | JGI IMG/M metagenome (GOLD analysis project Ga0163144, IMG submission 123175) | Freshwater microbial mat bacterial communities from Lake Vanda, McMurdo Dry Valleys, Antarctica - Oligotrophic Lake LV.19.BULKMAT1 | ecosystem: Environmental > Aquatic > Freshwater > Lake... | reverse complement strand
GGGTAAGCCCACCAATACTAATCCTATCCACACCCGTCGCAGCAACTTCACCGACTGTCTCAAGCGTCACCCCGCCCGAGGCTTCGAGTTCGAGCTTCGCCAATGATTTATGTTGTCCGAGCCATTCATCCCGCACTGCTACCGCCTCGCGGAGCAACGCAGGCCCCATGTTATCCAGCAGCACGATATCCAAGACGCCCGGCGACAGTGTAAGCAGAGCCCGCAGCTGTTCAAGCGTATCCACCTCGACCTGTACGAACTGAACGCTGCCCCTGGCCCGCGCCCTCTTGGAAGCGGCAAGAACGAACTCAGCCAACCCAGAGTTGCTTACGTTGGCCAGATGATTATCTTTCATCAGAACGGCGTCATACAGCCCCAAGCGGTGGCACATGCCCCCCCCGCACCGCACGGCGTACTTCTCCAGCACCCTTAGCCCCGGCGTTGTCTTACGGGTATCATAAATCTTGGCGAGAGTGTCCGCCGGCAACGCCGCAACAAACCGCGCCGTCCGCGTAGCAATCCCTGACAATCGCCCCAGCACGTTAAGTAATGTACGCTCAAGCCCAAGTACCTCGTCCATCGGCCCCCGCACCCTGGCCACCACCGTATCGTCTTTCACTCGCTCGCCATCGAAGTGTAAATTTATAATCTCACAGGCGGGCGAGAATAATCGTAATAACTCCGGAGCTGCCTCCAGGCCGCCAACGATTCCGCCGCGGCGGAGCACCACCGCCGCGTCCGCCGCGAGCGAGGGATCAATACACACGTCAGTCGTCACGTCTCCGCTACCCCGCAACGACCGAACGCCCCACCGTTCACTCGCCTGAGCAGAGCTCCCCAAATCCTCATCTCTCGCCAGTTCGAAGAGGCGGGTGGGCAACCCGGTCTGCATGAACCTAGCCCACAGATCGGGCAGCGAAAGCGAGTTGATGTCGACTGGTGCTATCGGGCCGCTCATGCTTTGTTCTGCCATTTACGTCTTAACCGACCTCAGTTGCGCTCCAGCCAAGAGTAGTACGCGGTGCCCGATGACGGGCATAAACCCCCAGCCCTCGTGGAGAACGGCGATTCACGGTGAGGATGATCCATGATTACGTACGGTGGCACGCTAGAGCTTAACTTTTGCCACTACCACCACGGCACAAAAAAAGAGCACGCCCCCCGGCGTGCTCTTTGTAACCAACGCGTTAGCTTCGCCGCAGCTCAGTCGATGGTCTGCACCTTGTCGGAACGAAGACGATCCACGCAGTTAATACTCTTGGGAAATCGCTGAGTATCGCGGGAAAAGAAGATATTCTGGATAATCTCTGAGCGTTCAAAGGGCTCACTGGGAGAGCTGCGCAGGAACTCCGCGTGGCCGTCTGTGAAGACGAACGAGCCGCCATTTTTTCCCTGATTATCTACCGGAGCGTACGCCCCTGGCCCGGTCGCTCCGGCAGGGCGACCGTACGCCTCGAACGCGGCGGGCGAGCCCCCGCCGTACCACGCGAGCGTGCTCACATCCGGCCCGTTGGTCTCATCACCCCAGACGGGCGCGGGGGTCACGATATTGGGCTCGTCCGTCTTCATTCCGGCGATGTAGAGGTAGGAGATATTGTAAGATATTACATCTCGTTCACTGCCCGGGGGCTTGGGAATCTTGAACGGTGCAGCGGTATAGGAGCTGTTGACCGGGGTGGTGTTGTACGGAAACCCGTAGTAACGATCTTCTTTATCGCGCGGACTCACCAACACCGAAAGGCCTTCGAGATAGCCGCGCATCACCGGGACATTGCGCTTAGGCTGGCCGGGATCGGTGTAGTAAAAAGTGTCGTCGGGATTGGTCGCCAAGCCGCGGTAACCGTAATGTCCGGTTGAGTCACCATCGCCCACCTGGTAAAGGCTAAACAACCCGGCCACGCCGCCATACACAAACTGGCCGTCGAGAAACGTGCGGCTGCGATAGTTGGGCGGAATCGGCATTACGGGAAACCAACTCTTAAAGTCGTTGGCGTATGACGTCATGGCCAATCCCATTGACCGTAAGTTTGCTAGATTCTTCACGTCTTGGGCGGCGCGCCTTGCCTGGCCCAGCGCGGGTAAGAGCACGCTGATAAGCAGCGCGATAATCGCGATGACTACCAGCAACTCGATAAGTGTAAACGCTTTCCTCGCAGGACGATTCGCCCTTGAGTCCACTTTCCCAAAACATAAGCATCCGCTCTGGTTCCAAACTAATTCTACAACACGTTTCATGCGACGAACTCCTTTGTAGTGCGCCCCGCACACTGATACCCGGGCAAAAGTGCTGCCCGGCAAACAAGCATCCTCGCCACCAGCACCGGCTCCTCCACGTTATAGATCGTGGCACTCGCCGATGCTCTTATCTCCATCACGCCCGCTTCCCAACTAAATTAAGTACCGCTTTCCGCCGATCTCGCGACCGCCACAAAACGCCCGAAGCCTTTGGCAGCCAAGAAACTACCGCATTCAAACATAATCAGCCCGCTACAAGAACCCTGCTACGAAAACCCCTTAATGCTTACATTCGGCGATAAAATGTAGGCAGATTGGAGAGCTCCATCGATCGCTGGCACTCCCACAAGACCATACGCTAACACCACTGGGGTGGTTGTGTCAAGCAAAACGTTCTCGGAACGTTCGCAAGTTTAGATTTTCGTCTATCGACCTCCCGTCTCCAAGTGGCCGCAATTCTGGTTGGCATTTCGCCCTGACTGGGCGGTTGAACCAAGAGAATAGGCCGCATGGCACCACACCCGCTGAGCCCGAATAACCATCTGACCCTGGCACCGCGATCGATGTAACCGTTACAAAACGTTTCATCCTCTCTTTCTATTGATTTTCTTTGTTTCTGTGCCCGAATCTATGCAAAATTTCCACCGCTTTCCGAGTGCTGTACGTTAAAGTATGGCGCATAGGAAATGCCGAGCGCATTTCCTGATCTCGCATTCGCGTAGCCATCACTGTGAACGCCTTGGCCGCGTAAGCGTTTGTTTCTTCGGCGAACCGTTCTGTACTCTCAGACCTTACTCTATTTTCAGACCTTGAGTGATTGGTCCGCACAAACCGCTTTAAGCAAACGCCGCGACGCTGGCGGTGGCGGTCTCGTTTCGATTGCTGAAGGTACTATCAACCGACGCACCGGGCCGATCCGAGCAGGTTGGGAACCGGTATCCGCCCGGACGGCAATCGTGGTGATTGCCGGACCGGAAAGTCAGTCCGGATTCGATTCTGTGCCTGAACTCGCTTGTTTCACACTGGTGCCACGACGCCTATTGGCTAACCGAATCCTTCGATCGTTGCGAACCGCTGCTGCCTTGAAAACGTTTCTGAATCATTGCAGTGACATGGTGGAGCGGCTTGGCGAGTTCAGCCCGTCGCTCCACATTTCGCGCAGGTGGCCTCTATTGTATAAAAAGGGAGAGGTAATCCCAACGTTATCGGGTCAGGGAAAAATGGTTTAAAGTGAGTTTCACGTTTTAAGCAGCCAAAGAATGAAAGTTGATCGAAATGCGTTTCGATCGTTGCGAATCAGACGGTTTGGAAACGACGGCGTCGAGCGGCTAACGCGGCACGATGAGCATTCAGTGTAACCAACGCCGAAGTACAGGGGCCTCCCTATTCCAGGGATTTCCCTGGTCGCAGAGCTCCGGGTCTGGTTGTCTGTCTGTGTGATTTCGAGAAGTAGTGTCACCTTTAGCTGGAGTAGTAAAATGAGTATGAAGAGAGCTATCGTCACCGCCGCCGTTCTGTCCTGCTGTGCGGGTGCCGCGTTCGGTCAAGTCGATGGAAGGTTTTCTAGCAGCGCTGAGTTATCGCTCTATGGCGCTGCGAAGTGGGTCAATGCGACCACCACCGGGTTCGGCGATGCCGGCCCCAGCAACCCCTGCGATGACAACGGCGTGGGTGGTGATCCCGCTGCGGTCACAACCGGCGCTGAGTACAAGATTCCCCTCTCCGTGCTCGGCGGCGTGGCCGGTAATGTCCGCGTTCTGGCCTTCATCAACAACGGTGGGCACAACTACGCCAGCAACCAGTTCTTGCCCAGCCTTCCCGCTGGCACCACGAACCTTGGCGGCGACGGCGCTGGCAACTTCATCGGAAACCTGAGCGGAGTGAATCTTGCCAACTTTAGCGGCAACCAGTTCTTTTCAACGGCGATTGCCTCACTCGCGACATTGACCCCCACCGTCGATGGCACCCGCGATGCTGGCTACGGAACCGCCAAAGCGCTTCAGTTGAATCGCACCCGATTCGGCAACTCGACCTCGGGCACACAAGCGGCCAATGGCAGCGAACTCAACGGCCTTTACATGGCCAAAGATGCAGAAAATCTGTACATCTTCATCTCGGGTAACGCCGAAGCTAGCTTCAACAAGCTCGAGCTCTTCATCGACACCGATGAAGCTACCAACGGCCAGAATCCCATCGCAACCAGCAGCCCCGATGTTGACTTCGGCGCGCTGGGAAACCTCACCGGCCTTGCATTCGATGCGGGCTTCGCTCCCGATTTCTACCTGACGTTTGGGGCGGGTAACAACCCGGTCGAATACTTGCCTAACTTCGCTGAAATCAACACCAGTAACGGTGGCTACATGGGTAACAACCAAGCCGGTAACGGCGAAGGAACTCTCGAAGGTGGCAACAATCGCGGCATTGAAATCGCGTTGAACAACGTTAACGTCGCTGGCGTTGACGCTCCCTGCCCGCCCCCTTCGGGCAACAGCGACGTCTCGAACGGCAGCGAAATCAACGCCGTTTACTCTTACATCGCCGATGGGTTCCTCAACGTGCTTGTTACCGGTAACCTTGAGAACGGCGGCGGAACAGCTTGCGATGCAGGCGGCAATAAGTTGAATCTCTTCTTTGATGCCGACGGCGAGACCGCTGGCCAGAATCAGCTCGTGGCAAGCCCAAACAACGTTGACATCTCCTACGGCAACCTGAACAACATGGGCGGCCTCACCTTCGACACCGGCTTCGCGGCCGACTATTGGATGAGCATCAAGACCGGTGGCAGCCCCGTCTATCAAGTCATGGACGCGGCGGTCCTTCGCACTGACGGCAAGCGCGTCAACGGTCTCGGCAGCGCGCTCGATTACGGTGCTTACGACGGCGGTCTGAAGTCTGCTTACAACCCTGTTACGTTCAAGTCACAAGACTTTGTCTGCAACAGCAACCTCTTTGACCCGATGCCCCAGGATGGCTTCACCGGCAATCTCTACACCAACTTCGCGCCTCGCGCGGCTGCCGAAAGCCTCGCGCTGGATAACAACAATCCCTCCGGCACCCCGGGCCTTCTAAACTTCAGCATCGATAACAGCAACTTCGGCGGTGTTCAGGGAACCAACGGCACCGTGACCGATGCCGCGAACGTGAGAACTGGCTTTGAGATTAAGGTCGATTTGGTCGAACTCGGCTGGGATGGAGTCTCCTGCATTAAGATCGCTGGGTTCGTGACCGGCGGCGATGCCAACTTTGCCAGCAATCAGGTCATCGGTGGCCTTCCTGATCAAAACTCTCCGAACCTTGGTAACCAAGGCAACACGAGCACGATCGACTTCAACACAATTGACGGTCAGCAGTGGGTCACCGTCGCTGGCGATTGCGGGGGCGGATGCCCGGTTTGCGCGGCCGATTACGATCTCAGCGGTGGGGTTGACGGCAGCGACGTCGAAGCGTTCTTCAGCGACTGGTCCGTCAGCGCTCCTTGCGCTGACGTTGACCAGAGCGGTGGCGTAGACGGCTCCGACGTTGAAGCATTCTTTGTCGTCTGGGGCGCGGGTGGCTGCTAAGCCCGGCTTAGTCGCACATCGCGAACGTAATAAATAAACGGTCGTGACCGGCAGCAACAAGCTTTGGAAATCGAGATCGCGGCCCATGTGAGACTACTTCTCGTGGGCCGCGTTTTTCATTTGCGATTTAGTAGGCCGCCGATCACTGAAATGACCCCAACCCAGGCTTGGTTGACGCGAGGAGGGAGGCAAGCTGGAACTACTAGAAAGCTCGTTCCCGCAAACAGGCTACTCCGTGCCCCCCGGCGTTGTTACTAGAGTGTAGTTGTAGTAACGTGGTCGAGATTAACACATACCAACGCCCCCGACATCATAATGGCAGTTCATACAGATTTTAAGTGGCAGTCCGGCCCGCACCCTTTGATCCAGGTGTTGCCCACCACATCGTACGTAAGTGGATCGCTCGCCGACGCGGGCGCCGTGCCGCTGCGATGCGATCGAGGGGTGCCAAGCCCGACCCCATCGCTTACTTATATTATGCGGAGGGCCCGATTGCCTTTGAACTGGCCGATGTGAGCACTAAACTTACGTTCTCCCTCGATGCACACAGCGACAGGAGTGCTGGCCGAGGTCTCGGTGACGATCACATCACCCACGGACATGAAGACCAGGTCTCGCATTGTAATTGTTGTTTCAGCGAGAATGCCCGTAAGCTCCAGCGGAGCCCGTTCGAGAGCGCGCGTGAGTTGTTTCTCGGTCTCTTTGCTCTTCACGTGCTTGCTAGGAGTAAACCAGTTCTGGCTGGAGAGCTGCTCCATCAGCGGTTCGATTACGTTATAGGGAATGCACAGGTTCATCGTCCCCGCGCGGTTTCCCAGTTTTAACTCAAAGGCGATCACTACCACTACTTCGTTAGGCGGCACAATCTGGACCAACTGTGGGTTGCTTTCAGAAGCCGAGATTTTGAACTCGAGCGACTTGATACTCGCCCATGCTTCCGACAGCGCGGTCAGTCCTCGTCTTGTGACATTGCCAATCAGCCGGATCTCAATAGCCGTCATCGGCCGCTGGGGAATAAACAGATCTTGACCATTGCCGCCCAGCAGACGGTCAATGATTGGGTAGATAATGAGGGGGCTGATTTCGAGGCAGATTTGCCCCTCTAGTCCATCGGCGACCACCAGATTGAACGAGGTGGGGTTAGAAAGTCCCGACGTGAACTCTGAGTACGTCATCTGCTCGCACGCCGCGACCTTCACTTCAACAATCGTGCGCAAGAAGCCCGAGAGGGCGGCCCCAAAGTTGCGGGCGAAAGCCTCATGCAAAGTCTGCAGCGATCGCATCTGATCTTTGCTTACCCGCTCGGGCCGCTTGAAATCGTAACTCTTGATCTCCGTAACTTCAGGGTCGCGGCGAACCCGCCCAAAGATCGTTCCTTGGGCGGCCTGATCGTCGACCTCGCCGGAATCTACCGCCGCGAGGAGGGCATCAATAGAACTTTGATCTAGCACATCAGACATAATCAGAACACCAGGAACGCCCGCACCCAGCCGCAAGCTGCCACCCATTGAGGGGTGGAGGAGAGCAGTGCCACTCTTATCACCGACCCAGGCGGCAAGCCCCTTGTGCCATCGGCGTTCCGGCGAGTGCGGGCTGAGTCTGAAAGAGTCCGTGCCACTGAACATTGGGGACCCCCTACCGTACACTCACCTATGACGGTGACCTCTTCTACGTGGCCGGTAAATGTTCGTGCTGCGTGGCCTAGCGTGATGCGTCTCATCGCGGTCTTTTGCATTTATGCAATCGCGCCGCTTGCCCTTGCGCAGCGGCCGGTCGTCGATGTTACCGTTGCTGCGGACCGCGCGACAGTTGCACCCGGCGGCACGGTGCTCATCGCGGTGACCTTCGAGCACTCGGAGGGCTTTCATATCCACACCAATTCTCCGGTGGTGCCCCCCGAACTGGCCGACTTTGTGCCCATCCCGACCAAAATCAAGGTAACGTTGCCCGCGACGGTCGGCGTCGTCGGAAGCATCGCCTGGCCCAAGCCAGTATCTATAACAGTGAGCCTGGGCGAAAAACCGGCTCCTTATTTGGTGTTCGATTCAATCGCGGTAGCATTTGTTCCTGTAACTTTGGCCGCGAACGCGAGCGGCACCATTGATATCCCGCTGAAAATAAGCTATCAGGCCTGCAACGAGGTTACCTGCCTAGCTCCTGAGAGCACGTCAAAAACCGTCACCATCACCGTAAGCAGCGAGGGGGGAGTCGCTCCTCTCCTCACAAATCCGCCGTTTGATTCGTATAAGCCCGCGGCCAGCGACAACTCAGGCGACCGAGCAACGTCTCTTCCACCAAGTGGAGCGAGCACTTCGACATCCGGCAGTTCGGCTGCTCAAAGACTCCCTGGGCAGACTGCGACGCCAGCGGTTGAATCTGGCAAGCTGGAGTTTCCGTTCTTTGGAACGCAGTTTTCCATCGATCCTCGGGGCGTCTCCGGCCTTTCGCTTCTCGTGCTTCTAGCCATCGCTGGCGGATTCCTACTCAACGTCATGCCCTGCGTGCTGCCGGTGCTGCCGCTGAAGATCGTTGCGCTCGCAAACGCGGCGGGAACAAAGCGGCGAACACTTATATTGGGCCTGGCGATGTGCGCAGGCGTGATTCTCTTCTGGCTTGCCTTAGGTGCGGTGATTGCGCTCTCCACGGGGTTTAAGTCCACGAGTCAGATCATAAGTATGTGGTGGTTTGCGGTCGGCATCGGCGTGCTCATGATTGTCATGGGCATCTCTCTGCTAGGAACGTTTAATGTTCAAGTGCCCAAGTGGGCATATGCGATTAACCCGCGGCACGATACCATCTACGGGAGCGCCATGTTTGGCGTGCTTACAGCCGTCCTCGCCACGCCGTGCGTCGCACCTCTGGCCGCAACCGCGATGGGCTGGGCGGCGTTTCAACCGCCTTTTATTACGATGCTCATCTTCAGCGCCATCGGCGTGGGCATGGCGATCCCTTACTTTGTGCTGGCCGCCAACCCGCACTGGGTGGCAAAGGTGCCGCGTGCCGGGGCCGGCAGCGAACTGATGAAGCAGACGATGGCGCTGTTTATGTTCGCGGTCGCGGCGTTCTTCATTGGGGTGGGCTTGCAGACCTTACTGGTGCGCTCGCCGTATCTTGGAGGAGTGCTGCACTGGTGGTTTGTGACAGTGCTGGTGCTCATCGCCTGCGCCTGGATGGTGGTGCGTCTCTGGCAGATCCGGGCAGGGACCGCCTCCAGAGTTGTATTTACACTTGTCGGGATCGGGCTGGGCTACGCGGGTGTTGCTTTTTCGCTGTACCAGACGCGGCTCGCGCGTGCTGTCCCCACAGCGACCACCGGCCAGTCTCACGGCATTTGGCAGACCTACACACCCGAGTTGTTGGAGCGATCGTTGGCCGAAGGTAAGGTTGTTGTCGTCGATTTTACCGCCGAGTGGTGCTTGAACTGTGTCGCGTTCGAGATAATTCTAAATCAGAGCGAAGTGCAGGAGGCCCTCAAGAAGCCCGATGTCGTTCCGATCATCGCGGACTTAACGAGCGAAGTCTACGAAGATGGAACGCCAAACCCCGCCTGGGCTTATATGCGGAGCCTGCGCGAAGTGGGCCCACCGATTTTGGTTATTTACGGGCCGGGGCGCACTGAGCCCTTCAAAGCGAACTCTTACACCAAGCAGGTCGTGCTCGACCAGATTGCGGCCAGCCGGACCCGCTGATTTATGCCGCCGCAAATCGCTCAATGCCCCCCCGGGTAAGACAAGTGGTCGCACCATGGCCTCAGTTTAAGGACAAAGGGTGTATTGTCAGGGAAGAAGCCCGATCTGCTAGCAAAGCACGGGCGGGTCCTCTCCGGTTTCCTCTACGCCGACACTCCCTGTGCTTGTTCCGCGGCACGCGCGAGCTGGCGGCTCCAACCACAACGCGCGATGGGGGCTACACATCCATCTCATCGCGCAGCGATGTAAGTTCAACCAACGCTTTACCATCACCCGTGCGCTGAGCGACCCGGATACCCTCATCGGCGGCGGCAGCCGCTTGGGCCACTTTCGAGCTGGCAAGCAACGCGCGCGCTTTGTGATAGTAAGCATAACAATACGTAGGATCGGTCGCGAGACACCGATCATAATACTCGACCGCGGCGGGCGTGTCGCCAGACTTGGAGTGCTCCTGCGCGACGGCGTACAGCAGAAATGCATCGCCCGGTTCCAAGGCTAAGAGGCGTTCAAGTTGTGCAAGCGAGGGCATTTGTGATTACCAGTGGCGGGGTTTTGAATCTGCGAACAGTTACTTTCGTGCGGCCAGGCGGAGCATGTCTCGCTCGCCACGGTATTGAAGTCTCCGGGTGGCGCCACCTAAGGTAAGCCAAACGAGTTGGTCAACCTCACTGTTCGGCGAAAACTCCTCAGCGCTATCAACGCGCATCCGCCAATAGAAGACCCACTTGGGCTTTCCCTTGATGGTGTAGCATAATGTTCCCAGAAATCGCTCGGGTGCGGCGATGCAGCCGGTCTCCTCCCACACTTCTCGTACCGCCGCGACAAGAGCATCCTCGCCCTTCTCCAGCTTGCCTTTGGGCAGGCACCAGTCATCGTACTGCGGGCGGTGAATGACGGCGACCCGCCCCTCATCGTTGAACACTACTCCGCCAGCGGCGAAAACCGCGCCGGTGACAGGGATTGGCTTCTTCTTCATGCAGAGTCTTACACTTACAGTGAGAGCGGGCATCTCCGCAGGACGACGCTTGTTACATCGGCCGGAAAAAGCAACCCGCGCGAAACGGAACCCGCGCCAGAGCTGCGCGGAGCGCGGCCCGAGCAACAAGTAAACACCAGCAACGTCCTTGGAGGGAGTCGAACCTTCAACCTTTGGCTTCGGAGGCCAACGCTCTATCCAATTGAGCTACAAGGACAAACGAGCACAGCCCCGACCTTGATGGCGGCGAAGCAGATGCATGGGCCATCCCAACATTCCAATACTACGATGGGTGGCGAAAAAGAGCAAGGAAGAATCTGTCTGCTTCCACCCGAATCGTTCGGGGGCTGAACCGGATCCGTGTTTGCCTCCCCCGATTGCGTTCTTTGCTCGCAGCACATGGCACCTTTAGATCACATCGCTCCCGCTGACTCCATCCGCCCGATGCCGAGGCGAACAGTCATGATTTTCACGTTTTTGAACAGCCTGGGCACTGGCTTGGTGATGAACGGCATCTTTTTCGTGGCGAAGTCAATGTACTCGTTCGCAGATACGAGCAACTACCTGCTGGGCATGGTGATGGGCGTGGCCTACATCGTTGGCGCGGCGGGGGCCGGGGGCATGATCGCAAGGCTACGCACGCGCTTCGCCGGGCTGAACGGGCGGGGGATTCTGATTGCAGTTATGTTACTTTTGGGGGCGACATGCCTC
>Ga0163144_10026862_pt1 | contig 11172 bp, 10 predicted proteins | sample OliLak19BULKMAT1_FD_123175 | JGI IMG/M metagenome (GOLD analysis project Ga0163144, IMG submission 123175) | Freshwater microbial mat bacterial communities from Lake Vanda, McMurdo Dry Valleys, Antarctica - Oligotrophic Lake LV.19.BULKMAT1 | ecosystem: Environmental > Aquatic > Freshwater >... | reverse complement strand
CCTGCGCGAGCTGGTCTCCAACGCCTCGGACGCCGCTGACAAGCTGCGCTTCGAGGCGTTGTCCGACCCCGCGCTATACGAGAACGAATCGGACCTGACGATCCGGGTGGACTATGACAAGGACGCGCGCACCATCACCGTATCGGACAACGGCATCGGGATGTCGCGCGAGGAAGTCATCCGAAACATCGGCACGATCGCCAAGTCGGGCACGCGCGAGTTCTTCCAGTCCCTGACCGGCGACCAGGCCAGGGACGCGAATCTCATCGGGCAGTTCGGCGTCGGGTTCTATTCGGCCTTCATCCTCGCGGACAAGGTCACGCTGGTGACCCGGCGCGCGGGCCTCGGCCATGAACACGGCGTGCGCTGGGAGTCGGGCGGTGCCGGTGACTACACGATCGAAACGGTGACCACGCCGGGTCGCGGCACCGAGGTGACCCTGCATCTGCGCGAAGGCGAGGACGAGTTCCTGTCCGGCTGGAAGATGCGCGAGGTCCTGCGCCGTTATTCCGATCACATCGCGCTGCCCATCCTCATGAAGAAAGAGGAATGGAACCAGGAGAAGGGCGCGAACGAGGTCAAGGACGAGGACGAGCAGGTCAACCAGGCCTCGGCACTGTGGGCCCGCCCCAAGAGCGAGATCACCAAGGAACAGTACGAAGAGTTCTACAAGCACGTGGCCCACGATTTCGAGCCACCGCTCGCGTGGGCGCACGCCAAGGTGGAAGGCCGGCAGGAGTACACGCAACTCCTGTATATCCCGGCGCGCGCGCCCTTCGACCTCTGGGACCGAGAGCATCGCCACGGCATCAAGCTCTATGTGCGGCGCGTGTTCATCATGGACGACGCCGAGCAACTCATGCCGGCCTACCTGCGGTTCGTGCGTGGCGTCATCGACTCGAACGACCTGCCGTTGAACGTTTCCCGCGAGATTCTCCAGCAGTCGAAGGACGTGGAGGCCATCCGCAATGGTTCGGTGAAGAAGGTGCTCGGGCTGATCGAGGACCTGGCGGAGAACGAGAAGGACAAGTTCACGGGCTTCTGGAAGAACTTCGGCCGCGTGCTTAAGGAAGGGGTGGGCGAGGACTTCGCTAATCGCGAGCGCATCGCGACGCTGTTGCGCTTCTCCACCACGCAGACGGATAGCGAGGACCAGAGCGTTGCCCTGGCCGACTATGTAGCGCGCATGAAGGACGGGCAGGACAGGATCTGGTACGTCAGTGCCGATTCCTTCGCCGCCGCGAAGAACTCGCCGCATCTCGAGATCTTCCGCAAGAAAGGCATCGAAGTGCTGCTGCTCGCCGATCGCGTCGACGAGTGGGTCGTCTCCAATCTGACGCAATTCGGAGGCAAGCCGCTCGCTTCCGTGGCCAAGGGCGACCTCGACCTGGGCCAGCTCGAGGACGAGCAGGCGAAGCAAGAACAGAAGAAGGACTCGGAGGCTTTCAAGGATCTCACCGATCGCATCGGCAAGGCGCTGAGCGAGCAGGCGAAGGACGTCCGCGTGACCCACCGCCTCACGGATTCACCGGCTTGCCTGGTCGCCGATCAGCATGCCATGGGTATGAACCTCGAGCGCATGCTGAAGGCCGCGGGCCAGCAGGTCCCCGGCAGCAAACCCGTCCTGGAGATCAATCCGCAGCATCCGCTGGTGCAGCGGCTCAAGGACGAAACCGACGGGACGCGTTTCGACGACTGGAGCCGCGTCCTGTTCGACCAGGCCCTCCTCGCGGAGGGCGGGCAGCTCGAGGACCCGGCGACGTTCGTGAAGCGGCTCAACACCTTGATGCTCGACTTGGCCGGCAGTCGCAACTGACCCCGCGGCGCGCGGCGCGGCGCACGAATTCTTTGCGTTCCCGGGGACTCTGTGACAGGTTCGCGTTTCCGATCTGCACGGGGTTCCCATGACGACTTCCCAGGCTGCCGGCTTGAACGGCGTGTCCGGCGCGCTCTGGCGCTGGATCGACCGCAATGTCCTCGATCTCGGCCGCCAGATGCGGCTCTCCTATCTTCCGCCGCTCATGGTGTACATGGCGGCCGGCATCTCGGGGCTGACCGGCATCGTCGGCGTCTTCTTCGTGAAGGAGTACCTGGGCCTGTCGGCCGCATTTCTCGCGGCGCTCGGTTTCTGGGCCGGGATTCCGTGGGCGCTCAAGATGCCGCTCGGGCATCTCGTGGACCTGATGTGGAAATGGAAAGGCCTGCTCGTCTACCTGGGCGCGAGTCTGATCGCCTGCGCGTTGCTGATCATGGCGGGTCTCATCGCCGATCGTGCGGCGATGACGGCGGTCCTGCCCGTGGAAACCTGGTTCGTGATCGCAGCTCTGCTCTCGCCGATCGGCTACGTGCTCCAGGACGTGGTGGCGGATGCGATGACCGTCGAAGCCGTGCCGCGCACGGACGAGCATGGAATGCCGTTGCCGGAGGCCGAGCGGCACGCCGGCCACGTCACCATGCAGACGCTTGGCCGGGTGGCGATCATCGGCGGCGGTGTCATCGTCTCCGTGATCAACGTCGTGCTGTTCAATGATGTGGCCAGCCTGGGCCCCGAGGCCAAGGTTGCCGTCTACGCGAAGGTCTATCTGTATGCCCTGGCGATCCCGCTGATCTCGGTCCTCGGCGTCCTGTTCGCGGGTCATCTGCAACGGCGCGAAGCGGCGCGATTGGCGGCCACGGGTTTGTCGCGCGCCGACGTGGACGCGTTCATGTTCTCGCACCTCGACAGGCCCGCCATCAACTGGTGGATCCTCGGCGGCAGCCTCGTGTTCGTGATCTTCACGGTTTCGATCGGGCTGTCCGACATTCCCTACGACCAGGAGATCGTGTTCGCCGGCTCGCTCGCAATCGTGATCTTCCTCATGGTGAAGCTGGTGCGCGAACTCGAGCCGGCTCAGCGCCACGTCCTGATCGGCACCGCGTTGCTCGTGTTCGTCTTCCGCGCCATGCCGGGGCCCGGAGCGGGTTCCACGTGGTGGATGATCGATGACCTGAAGTTCGATCAGCAATTCATCGCGATTCTGTCGCTGATCGGTTCCGTGCTGACGCTCGCGGGCATGTTCATCTTCCGCCGCTTCATGGCGGACCATTCCATGGCGTACGTACTCGGCTTTCTCACGATCGTCGGCACGATTCTCTCGATGCCGAGCCTGGCGATGTACTACGGTTTCCATCACTGGACCTCGGCGCACACGGGCGGCGTGGTCGATGCGCGTTTCATCGCGCTGGTGGATACCGCCATCGAATCGCCGCTCGGCCAGATCGCGATGATCCCCATGCTGGCGTGGATCGCCAACTCCGCCCCCGAGAAACTCAAGGCGACCTACTTCGCGGTCATGGCCTCGTTCACCAATCTGGCCCTGTCGCTGTCGCAGCTCGGCACCCGGTACATCAACCAGATCTGGACCGTGACGCGGGAGGTTCGCGATCCCGCCTCCGCGGTGGTCAAGACGCCCGCGGACTACAGCCAGCTTGGCGAGGTGTTCATCATGGTCATGGTGATCGGCTTCGTGCTGCCGATGGCTGCGATCCTGTTCGTACGAACGACCCGGTACCGAAGTGCATAGGGCGGTTCATCCATTCCGTTTTTGCGCCTTCCGCGAGCATCCATCCCATGTACATGCCATCGCATTTCCGCCAGCAGGACCCGGTCGAACTACGTGCTCTGATGGAGGCCTCGCCGCTCGCCGTGCTGGTCACGTACGGCGAGGCGCGGATGCACGTGAGCCATATCCCGCTGCTCTTCGACCCGGCGGTCGGACCGAATGGCACGCTGATCGGGCATTTCGCCGCGGCGAACCCCCAGGCGCAACACTACGACGCGTCGATCGAGGCTGTCGCCATCTTCAACGGCCCGGATGCCTACGTTTCGCCGAACTGGTACCAGACCAAGCGGGAAAACGCCAAGGTGGTTCCGACCTGGAACTACGTGGCTGTATATGCCTTCGGTGCGATTGCCTTCATCGATGAACCGGAGGCCAGGCGCGCGGTCGTGGCGCGCCTGACCCAGCGTCACGAGTCGAAGCAACCGGTGCCCTGGTCCGTGGACGATGCGCCGGAGGATTTCGTACAGTCCCAGCTGCGAGCGATACGGCCGTTCGAATTCCGTATCGCCCGGCTCGAGGGCAAGTGGAAGCTGAGCCAGAATCGCAACGAGCGGGATCGCAGCGGCGTGATCGATGCCCTGGGCGGCGACGAAGCCGCGAAGGCGCAGGACGCGGCTGCCCGCATGCGTCGCCTGTACGGTTGCGAGTGACGCCTCCCGGGATGAAAGTGCTCAGCTAGGGCGCCGCGAGCAACCCCTGTACGTCGAGCTGCTCGCCCGAGGGTTTGAGCACCAGTACGTCGCCCGCCGACACGGTATGGTCGGTAAGATTCGAGATGATGATCTTGTCGGTCACGACCACGATGTTGGCGTTCACCGGGATCTGGGTCGTCAGTGCATTCGCGCTGCGGGCACGCCACACTCGCGGGTCTCCGGCGGGATCGGGATCGGTCCAGGGCTCGACCCTGCCGAAAGCGATCTGCGCGGTCTCGATGCTCGGGCAGCCGGGACTCGACAGGACGCGCGCCACCGGCACGCCATGCTCGCGAAAGACGACGCCCAGCCTTTGCGCGAGGATCTGGCCGGCGTCGGTCAGATCCCGGTCGAGCACGCAGCCGCCGCGGCTCGAAGGCATCGCGGTTTTGGTAAGCGGTGTCCCGGCGTGCCGGATCAGCAGTACATAGCCGCCGTGTTGCACGAGATCCCACAGCCCGGCTTGCTGGGCGAGCGCACCGTTTGCGCCCGGCCACTGCAGGCCGAGTATCAGGATGGTGCAGGCGAGCAGGCGTGGCGGCGTCGGCAGCATGGCGTATCCCCTCGGAGAACGTGATTCAGTAATCCGTTCGGGCGGATCGACATGCCCTGTAACGCAGAAAGCGGGCCAGTCGCCTCAGTTCATGAATTCCAGGCCGCTCGCATGTCGAAAGAATTGACAGGCACGCGCACTCGCAGGCGCTGACTACCATGCTTAGCCGCCTTCGTCCCGACGGCCGCGCCGCTTTCGGGAGCGTTGCCCGGCAGGCTACGAACCAGGGGGTCGTGGGTTCGAATTCTGCCGGGCGCGCTACTTACGAAACAACGGGCTGGGTTTCGATAACCTGGCCCGTTTTTCGTTGGGGCTTGGGGACTTTCGGGGGACTCTTCTCCCGAATGAGCGACGCCAGCGACTTGTTGAAGCGGTTTCGCTCATCCCTGATCAGCTCCAGCGCATCGCGGCTTTCGACGACCTGGGCCCCCGAGTAGTGCGCCGTCGTGCTGCGACGGGTGTGCCACAAGATGTCCGCAATCGTCTCTTCTTTGACGCCGACTTCGTCAGCCGCATCCCTACCGTATGCCGCCCGGATGATGCGGCCGACAATCGATGGCTTCGCGATGCGTTTGAGAATCAGATTCCGATCATCTACTTTCTCGGCATCGCGCCGGGGCGCTACCAGGCAATGTTTCCAGCCTTCATCTCCGGGTGGGACAGTAAGGCATTGAAGGCGCGCGTCGCATTCGGGATGCCCGATCAGAACGAGCTTGCGCCGCCCGAGAACGCGCTGGAACGGCGCTACGCCTTGCGTTCCGTGCAGCAGCGGCTTCACCAGGCCTCGTTCCGCGAAGCAGTCGTCTCCGCCTACAACGGACGCCGCGCGTTGTCAGGTCTGCCTGAATCGCTGTTGCTGGACGCCGCGCACCATCATCTCGGACAAGGACGAGAGGCTCGACCCGCCAGTCGTGCCGAATGGCATCCCCCCTCGAAAATTCATCACGCCGCGTTCGACGCCCATCTGATCGGCATTGACCCGGATTATCGGCTGCACGTTTCGGGTCGGCTCCTGGTTCAGCACGACGGCCCGATGCTCGAAGCGCTGAAGCGTCTGAACGGCGGAACGATCCACCGGCCGGAGCGCATCAAGGTCCGCCCGGATCGGGACCGGCTTGCGCATAGGGTCGAGCGGTTAAAATCAAGGCAGGCACCGTCATAGCAGCGTACATGTTCCGATCGACGAATCGTTCGGCTTCGCATGCGCGACTCGCGCAAGAAACTCCGACGGTCGAGACAGTCCCGGCGGCCGCTTCGGAATGCGAGCCACCCTTCAGGGTTTGGTGTGCCGAAAAGCTATGCCTTCCAAAGGGTACGATGAGATCGTCAAGCGCCATGTCGCGACGCGAGTACAGCTTGCACAAGGCCTTTTTGAATAGCGTCGCGAGCGAGACATTCGCATCGCCCTTGCCGCGGCGCATACGGCCCGGCCGCCACCGTGTCGGGCGACGCCCGCTATATCGATTCAGTGGCTCCGCTGGGGCTGACGGGTTCCGCCGGTTGACTGTCGATGCCGAAGGGTAGTTCGGATCGCCTCAAAACAGGTCAATGGTTGCCAGCGCTTGCGGCGAATGCGCCCTTGGCCCCGGGGCCCGAAGTTGCGTGGCGCCGCCGCAGGGCGCCCAGGCCCATGACGCCCACGCCCAGAAGCATGAACAGCGCGCTGCCCGGTTCGGGCACGGGGGACGGCAGCAGGTAGTCGTAGCCACCCACGCCGTCGATGTAGACATCCGTGGCGGGATCGGCTGCCGAGAAATACAGAAATGCGGAATTGCCATAAGAGGACTGCGCTGCCCTGCCGTTCAGCACGTCGATCGCTGCCCAGCCCGCGGTGGTCACGCCGGCGCTGGCGCGCAAGGAGTACTCGATTTTTAGGGTTTCGCCGACGAAAGCCGTGAACGAGCCGCTGATGTCCTCGATGCGCCTCGGAGCGCCGCTCGCATTGTTGGTACCGCCAAAAACGCCCGCGTTGGAAACGCCGTTTCGTTTGCCGAGAACGACCATGAACAGCGTGCCTGGTCCGTCACCGGTGATATCGAGCAGGGCATTCAGGGTGACGGCCGTACCATTGGCGAGCGTTGAAGACAGGACCTTGATCTGATCTTCGATCTCCACGTATCCATAGCCGCTGAGCCCGGGAGGAGTAAATATGTCTCTACCGCCCTTGCCGTTGATCTGCATTTCGACCGACGCATGTAGCGAACCCGACAGCGCCCGCGCACTGGCACTGCCGGTGTAGGTGAAATTTGGCACGTTGGTGACGTTGCTCCGGATGAACAGGTCGCGATCGAGTTCGCTGGCAACAGACACCCCATCCGGGTCGGTGACCGGCAGCGGCTGGTCGAGTAGCCGGTTGCACTGGCGTCCGATGTTGTTGGTGGAGCAGGAGGTGTTTCCGGGCCCCATGGTGAGCGGGTTGTGAAGATTCTCGACGTGGGCGTACACGGTGGCGGTGGCGGCCTGCGCTGACAGGCCGGCGAACGCGAGGAGGAGCGCGACGGATGTTGTTCAGATAACGATTCGCATGGGGGGCCACTCCGCTATGTATTCGGCATGAGTGTAGGCCGGTGCGTCAGGGTCTGCAAACGCATGGCAAGGATCACATACGTCCGATTTTCGGATCGTCGTTGCGCCGAGTTTCGATAACTTGACGCATCACGCCGGGTCCACGGGCCGGGCGCAAGGTCTTGACGCTAGAAACACCGGCGGTGTCGGCACTCGCGTCCAACAGCGTGGGTCCGGCAAGACCTACGTCCCGTGGACGAACGAACGCGGCGCGGTGCAGATGCGGGCGAAGGAACTGTTCGTCCCCGTCCAGTCGGCAGGGATGCCGCCAGCCATGGGCAAGCCTATGGGAATGAAGAATGAAGAGTGTCCAGGTCTTGGGGAATGAAGAGAGTGCAGAAGGGTGTTCATTCAGAAGAGTGTTCAGGTCTTGCAATCACGCATGTCTCCGTAGCGTTCACGTTCTCTTCGTCGTTCTCCCCGCGGGTTCGATCTTGCTCTCCCAGGGCGTGACGGAGCCGATGGGGCGGGAGGAGAGAGGGAGGAGCGGACGCTATTATCGATAGGATGCGTGTGCCATGCGAGCTACGTACTCTCTGGCTACATCGGCGCGTCGACGAGCCGTTCACGTGTCTCACACGCCGGACCAGGTTCTACCTCAGTGCGTCACGAAATAGACGAGCGTGGCGAGTGAGGCGATGAGCAGCATTGCGCCGATGATGCCGCCGATCAATACCTGCGGCAGGGTGATGCGCGCGATGTCCGCACTGTGATCCTTGCCCCTGCGAATGCCGAAGAAGCTCCAGAACACGGCCCTGCCGACAGCGAAAGGCGACAGTTTCTTCGGAGCCGGTTCGGGTTGCATGAATCGTCCGTCTCAGTGCGGGGCGGAACGGCTCAGCGACCCTTCCAGACCGGCGGGCGTTTCTGCATGAACGCGTCGATGCCTTCGCCTGCATCGTCCGCCATCATGTTGCACGCCATCGTCTCGGCTGCGAGCCGATAGGCGTCCTCGACCCCCATCTCGATCTGGCGGTAGAACATCCGCTTGCCCATCGAGATCGCGATCGCGCTCTTGGCGATGATCGAATCGGCGAGATTGCTTACTTCCGCGTCGAGCTTGTCCAGCGCCACGACGCGGTTGACCAGGCCGAAATCCCTTGCGATGGCCGCATCGATGAAGTCGCCTGTCACCAGCATTTCCATGGCGCGCTTGCGCGAGACGTTGCGCGACAGGGCCACCGACGGCGTCGAGCAGAACAGCCCGACATTGATGCCCGAAACCGCGAACTTCGCGTTGTCCGAGACGACCGCGAGGTCGCACGCGCCCACGAGCTGGCAGCCGGCGGCGGTCGCGAGACCATGCACCCGTGCGATGACAGGCTGCGGAATCCGCGCAAGTGTCAGCATGAACTTGCTGCACTGGGCGAACAGCTGTTCCTGAAAGGACTTGTGGGGGTGCGCACGCATCTCCTTGAGATCGTGCCCGGCACAGAACGCGGGCCCGTTTCCGGCTATCACGACAACCCGGATCGCCGCGTCGTTCTCGAGTCCGTCGAGCGCTTCCTGGAGTGCCGTCAGCATCGCCCCGGAAAGGGCGTTGTACCGCTTCGGTCGATTCAGCGTGAGTGTGGCGACGCCGTTCCCGATGGTCTTCAACAGGATCGGCTGAACCTCCGCGGTGACAGGCTTTGCTTCGGCAGAAACAGTAGTCATGGTCGACTCCGTTGGAAGGGGGCAGCAAGAAGCGCGATTATAGGCCCGAGGGCTCGGTGCCCGCCCAGCGCTCGGGTAGCATCCCTGTGCCTCCTCAGGGAGGTGGCCGCGTTGAGAATCGTCTTCACTGCCCGCTTGGCTGGCGCATGCATCGTCGTGTCGCTGGCAGGCATCGCGCCGGCCGACGAGGTGCAGCCGCGCCGGCCATGGATCGGGTCTATTGTTGCCCGGCTGGCTCCATCTCTTTCCGGGGCGATCCCGTGACGCACGGGTCGCGGCCGCGGGGCTCCGGCGGCCCGACTCAGAACATCGGCTTCTTGATCGCAGCCTTGTAGGCCTCGACGCCCCCGAGAATCTCGGCCTTGGCCTCTTCCGGACCGACCCAACCCGAGACCTTTACCCATTTGCCCGGCTCCAGATCCTTGTAGTGCTGGAAGAAATGCGAGATTTGCGACGTGACCAGTTCAGGCAGGTCGCGCGGCGACGTGATGCTGCGGTAGAGACTGGTCAACTTGTCGAGCGGTACCGCCAGCACCTTGGAGTCGTCGCCGGCCTCGTCGGACATCTTGAGCATGCCTACGGGCCGGCAGCGCACCACCACGCCTGTGATCAAAGGCACGGGCGAGATAACCAGCACGTCGACCGGATCGCCGTCCCCGGATAGTGTGTTCGGCACGTAGCCGTAGTTGCACGGGTAGTGCATGGCGGTCGACATGAAGCGGTCGACGAACATGGCACCCGTCTCCTTGTCGACCTCGTACTTGATGGGGTCCGCGTTCATCGGAATCTCGACGATGACGTTGATGTCGTTCGGTATGTCGCGGCCAGGGCCGACTCGATCCAGGTTCATCGCGATGTTCCTCCCTGAAAAGTCGCTATTATTGCCTTCCGCCGCACAGCTTGTGCGCGTCCGCCCGGCAGGTCCAGGGAAGTCATGACCATTCAGCAGCAATCCGTTGCCGACCGCTTCGCATTCGCGCACGCCGCGTCTCCCCATTGGCGCATGGCGGCCTCCGAATGTCTGGAGCGCCTCGGCCCGGTCGCGCCGGATGCGAACCTGGGTTTCGTGTACGTCACCGATCACTATGCCGGCCGGCTCAGCGAACTGCACAAACTGTTGAAGACCAGCACCGGGATCGAGCACTGGATCGGAACGGTCGGCATCGGCATCTGCGCGACCGGACGCGAGTATCTCGATGAGGGCGCAATGGCGCTCATGCTGGGCGCATTCGGTCCGGGCCGGTTCCGGATCCTATCCTCCATCCGGACGCCGTCCGATCTGGCGCGCGATCCGCTCACCGTGGGTGGCGCGGCCGGCAACTTCGCGCTGATTCATGCCGATCCGCGCAACGCATCGCTCGGACCCATGGTGAACGAACTCTCCAAGCGTCTCGAAAGCGGATTCGTGGTCGGTGGGCTCACAAGCTCGCGGGGCACGCATGGACAAGTGGCGGACGGCATCGATGAAGGCGGCTTGTCGGGCGCGGTGTTCACGGACCAGGTTGTCGTCAGCACTCGCCACACCCAGGGCTGCGCGCCGCTCGGAGATGCGCACGTGATCACGGACGCGCAGCGCAACGTCGTGATCGAACTCGATGGCCGTCCCGCGCTCGATGTCCTGCGCGAAGACGCCGGGTTGAATGGCGAGCAGGACCTCGATCGCATCCGTGGCACGGTATTCGCCGCGCTGCCCGTTTCGGGCAGCAGCACCCCGGACTACCTCGTGCGCAGCGTGGTCGGGCTGGACGCCCAGCGCGGCCTCGTGGCCATCGCCGAAACCGTGCGCCGCGGCGAGAAGCTGATGTTCTGCCGCCGCGATCGCCGCTCGGCCATCGAGGACATGTCCCGGATGCTCGACAGCATGAAAAGCGGTCTGTACACGCGGCCCCGGGGCGGCGTCTACTTCTCCTGCCTGGGCCGGGGCGCGAGCCTGTTCGGCGAGACCTCGAAAGAGCTCGCCATGATCAGCGAAGGCCTCGGCGACATCCCGCTCGTGGGCTTCTACTGCAACGGCGAGATCACGCACAACCGTCTGTACGGCTACACCGGTGTGCTGACGCTGTTTCTTTGATCCGGTGACTGGTGACTGGTGACTGGTGACTGG
>Ga0163144_10026861_pt1 | contig 11172 bp, 14 predicted proteins | sample OliLak19BULKMAT1_FD_123175 | JGI IMG/M metagenome (GOLD analysis project Ga0163144, IMG submission 123175) | Freshwater microbial mat bacterial communities from Lake Vanda, McMurdo Dry Valleys, Antarctica - Oligotrophic Lake LV.19.BULKMAT1 | ecosystem: Environmental > Aquatic > Freshwater >... | reverse complement strand
TGATGGCTCCCGCGGGCAGTCGGCCAGCGGCTTGGTACGCGCGGGCGACACGGAGAAACCCGGGTTCGAAGATGGAGACGCTGGGCGCCAATCGCAATGCTGAACACGTCTCGAACATGTGGCGTGCGTCGCGGTAGGTGTTCAAGTAGGTCGAATCGACGGCGGCGGGGACGCCGTCCGAGTCGAGGGGACCGAGGTTGACGGACCCGGGATCCACGAGGCCCATGCGCAACACCCCCGCGGCGGCGAGTGCGGGAATGTGGGCATACCGTTCAGCGATCGTCGTGTGGGGACCGCCGCTGGCCATGGTGGGGTAGAGCAAAACGTCGGGGCGTTCGGCGAGGATCGCGCGCCAGGCTTCGATGTACGGCTCGGACGCGTGGATGCCGTTTGCACCGCCAACCACCGGTTCGTCGTTGTGGTTGTGGACGATGGCTGCACCGGCGGCGATACAGCGCAAACCATCGACAGCGATTTCAGACGGTGTGCGAGGAACGTTTGGGTTGGCGCGTTTGGGCGTGCCGCCGTTGAGCGCGGCCTCGATGATTACGGGGTCGGGGTTGGCCATGGAGCGCCTCCTTGAGTGCAAGGGCATCGTGGAGGTTCGAGAGTACGCGCGCAATCGCCACGCCCGTTCAGCTGGCCTTTCTTTGCTGCTTCACACAGGCGAGGCACGGGCGCCCCGCCCAGAACTCCTCCTCCGCCTGCACGCGCCGCCAACCGCGCGCATCCCATCCACATTCCGTGAAGGTGCTTCCCGTCGCCCAGGCGTGCATCGTCCCGCCGCTCATGAGGTCGCTTATGGAGGAGTTGTGGACGTACTTTCGCCCGTCGTTCCAACGCCAGTCATCGAGCGGCTGGGAGCGCATCTCGATACCATCGACGCGTCCAATCGTGCGGTCGTAATAGGAGCGCGAGTGCTCATCTCCGAGGACGGCGAAGGCGGCGTTAATGAGCGTTTGGCGGGCGGGGGCGTCGGGGGCGTCGCTGACGTCGGGGTGGTATTTGCGGGAAAGGGCGCGGTAGGCCGCGGTCACCACCTCGGGCTCTGCGTTTTCCTGGATCTGGAGAACCCGGTACCAATCGTCGGTCACTGTATGTTCATCGCGCTTCGGGCCATGTTCTGAAGCGCGGACATGGGGTTCGACACGCCATTGTGAAGAAGGTTTCGGCTACGCGCGTCCAGGGTAAGAAGTCTGAACAACCCGGCGCTTGCTCCCGCGCGCGCTACGGACGGGCAGGACCGCCGGAACGTCCAAATCGCGAACCCGGCGGAGGGCGACGGAGTCGTTACGGCAGTAAGATGGAAGCGTGGTGGAGACAGCACCCAAGAGAGTGGTGGTTCATGGATATCCTTCCGGAACGGTTGCCCTGGTTCGTGGCGGGGCCCGGGATTGGGCTTTGTGTTGTAGCGTTGTACGCGCTCATCAACCGACCGTTGGGAGCGACGACGGCCTACCTGGAGACATTCAAATTCGCGCGGGGTCGGCGTTTTGAGCCTTGGCGTGTGTGGTTTTTCGGCGGATTGATCGCCGGGGGCTTTGTGGCGGCGCTGCTTCGCGGCGGGCTCTCCTTCAACCTCGACTACGGGCAGCTTGGGGAGAAGGTGCCGCTAATTCTGCTCGTGCCATTGCTCGTCGCGGCGGGGCTCGTGATGGGATACGGCGCACGATGGTCGGGCGGGTGTACTTCCGGCCACGGCATCCGGGGGACATCGTCGCTCTCGCCCGCAAGTTGGGCAGCCACGGCGACGTTCATGGCGACGGCAGTGGGCGTGACATTCGTCCTGCACCTTGCCACGGGCGGTGCTCTGTGAACCGGGTTTCGTTCCTCGTGGGCGGCGCGTTCGGTTTCCTCATCTCGGCGGCTCGCTTGAGTGAGTACGCAGTGATTCACGACATGCTGCGGCTCAAGGAGCTGGATGTCTTCCTGCTCATGGCCTGCGCGATCGGAACGGCAGCGCCATTATTGTGGTTGATGCGCCGTTCGCGATGGCATACGCCCTTCGGGGGCGACCTGGCGCTGGTGCGGGCGCCGATCACGCGCAGCAACGTCTACGGCGCGGCGGTGTTCGGGACGGGTTGGGCGATCGCGGGAACGTGCCCGGTGCCTGCCCTCGCAATGTCCGCGAGCGGCGCGGGCTTGGGACTCGTCGTGGTGGCAGGGCTGTTTGGGGGGATTGCGTTGCGCGACCGGGTCTCTGCGACGAGGGCAAACGAGCCGAGCTGCTAAGAAGCTATTAGCTGCTAGCCATTAGCCATTGGCGCCTGCTCTGAATTCAGCGCCAGCGCGGAACGTCGTCCGGCGCCCACAGCAACCCTTGCTGACGCGCGGGCTACGGATCAACCGGGTTGCCGAGGAGCGTCGATAGCCCGCGGAGGAGGGCGAGGCGTTCGGCGTGCCACTTGCTGGCGAGACCGCTTGAGCTGGGGATGACGTAGGGGATCGTGGCGCCGATGCGTTCGGGTTGGGGGCCGTTCGGGCGGGCGGCCAGATCCTTGGTGGTGAGGCCGAGCACGAGACGGCCGAAGTGTTGGTATATGCCGCGGCCGCTGAAGACGGCGTAGGCCGGTTGGTTTTCGAGAAGTTCGTTGCGTAGGCGGTTGGCGCCTTCGGTGATTTCGGCGGGTGTCAGTTCGCTGGCGCGCGCGGTCGGGCGGCAACAGAGGTCGGTAAAGCCGATATCGGCTTCGTCCAAAAGCGTGGCGTCGTCGAGGTGGGTGACCTGGCGCGAAACGAGTCCGCTTGCGCTGAGCTGGCGCCAGAAGACGTTGCCGTGGAAGGCGTAGTAGTGGCCCTGGCGGGCGGATTCGAGGCCGGGATTGTAGCCGATGAAGACGATGCGAATGCCGGGACGAAGGTGGTGGGGCAGCGAAGGGAGCGGGTCGCTCATGGCGGGGTCGAAGGAGGGAGTTCGAAGCGGACCCTCGGTTTCGAGAGATGAAGGGCGATTGGGGTGCCGTCTTCGCTCCTGATTACGAAACGGAGCTCCGTGGCATCGGGAGCCGCCCGAACCCATTCGTTCCGTTTCGACATTTCCAACCGCCAGCGTTCGTTCGGCGGCACCCCGCTGCTGGATTGGGCGAGCGTCACGACGACGATTCGTTCGGCCCCGGAATAGGTGTCGATTTGCTCGACCGTCGCGACCTGGATCGAGAGCGTTCGCGTGCTGAGCCATTCACCTTGCATCACCTGCCGCTCGCCATAGAAGTGGCGGAGGATGGGCGGGAGGCCGTAGAAGGCGAAGGTGAGGCCGACGACGACACCGAGGACGCCGCCCCAGACGAGGCAGCCTCGGCCTACCTTCTCCTTTTCGCCCGCGCCTTCGAGCTGGCGACGGACGGCGGGCCGGTCGGTCTCTACGTCGGGCGTCGGCGGTTGCTCCATACCACGCATGGTACCGCAGAGAACTCAGGTGGAATCCCCTGGATTCAGGACCCGGGACCAACTGCCCCCGCCGGGAGGATGGGGCCGGTGGCTACTGCCGAATCCGTCGCGATGGCGCGCGCGGAGCGGTCGTGACCGACGAAAAGTATCTTGCCGTTGACTATCTTCGAGATACGATATGCTTGTCAAGGCCGCCATTGCCCAGCCCGCGAGCGAATGGCAGAGTTGTCGAGAGAACGATGGCGAAGACGAACACGTATCAACATTTTTGCCCGGTGGCACGGTCGCTCGAGGTGATCGGCGAGAAGTGGTCGTTGTTGATCGTCCGGGATCTCCTGCGCGGGCCACGTCGGTTCACGGATCTTGCGAACACGCTTGGGACGATCACGCCGAAGTGGTTGACGTCACGACTGCGCGAGTTGGAGGCGGCGGGGATCGTCTCGCGCGAGAGCGAAGCGGGGCGACGAGAGGTCTGGTACAGCCTCACCCCGGCAGGCGAGGACCTTCGCTTCGTCGTTGGCGCCTTGAACGAGTGGGGTATCCGGCACGAAATCCGTCCGCCCGCGGAAGGCGAGCGGCTGAATGCGCGTTCGATGTTGACCGCGACCGCAGGATTTCTGAACACCACAAACGTGCGATTCGAGGGGCCGCGCTCGTGGAGCTTCACCTTCTCGACGGGGGAGCAGATGGCTCTTGCGTTCAACGGGCGACGTTGGAAATTGCTGCTGGCGCCCGAAACCCCGACCACGGTCGATCTGGCGATCGAGTGCACGCCGAGGGACTGGGGCGAATTCATGGCTGCCGCGGACGAGTCTCGATCTGAGTCCATGGCGCGGCTCTCGGTGCTTGGAACGGCTGAAGCGAAGCGAGCGCTAGTCGAGGCCTTCTCCGCCCGAGTCGCAGTCGGCTAGGGTGCCACGCGACTGGCGAGGACAACCGTCCGCAGCGGGTATTCCCCCTCATTCGCGGGACCCGAACAGGTCATGAGCGTGACACTCTCCGTGCCTTCTCGCCCATAAAGGATAGCGCCCATATCGATCGCCCCGAGCGCGTAGTCGATCGTCGAATCGACGCGGTATCGGTGGGTCGAGCCATCGGTCAGAGTCACGTCGAGCTCGTCGCCCGCGTGCAAGGTCGTGATCTGGTTGAAGACGCCGGGTCGGCCAGCGTATTCGAAGTGAGCGGCAAGAAAGGTCGCGCTCCCTTCCCCGGGGACGAGGCTATAGGCGGGATGCCAGCCGACGGTACGCGCGTCCTGGGGAACATCGAGGCGTCCGAAGCGGTCGATGCCGAAGCGAGCGATGCTGGCGTTGACGTTGAGGCGGGGGATTGCGAGGTTCGTGACCTCCACCGCGCGAACGGGCGGTGGGGGAACGGCCTGTTGTTCGTCCTTGCCATAGCGTTCAACCGCCCGTCCGACCTCGGCGATGAAGCGGTCATCGACGGGCGCGGGCATTCCCGTGACGCCATCCCGGCCGATATAGCGAAGCTGTTCACCGAGAGCAGGCGACGTAGATGTCGCCTCACCCGCAGCGGCAGGATTGGCGGCCGGCGCAAAGGCGACGACCGCCAAAGCGACCAACGGCACTGCGAGGAGGGGTACGAAGATGCGAAGACGCCACACCATACTGGCATTGTATCGGATGAGGCGGCCAGATGGAGGAGGGCATTAGCCGACGTGGGAGGTGTGGCGGCTCCAGAGTTTGAGGGTCTCGCGAAGCTGGGTCATGGTCGCGGGCGCGACGTTCGAACCATCGAGGACGCAGTCTTCAAGATGACGGTCAAGGACGAGGAGGCCGGCGGATTCGAGGCCGGAGCGGGCGGCGAGGAGCTGCGTGAGAACGTCTTCGCAACAGCGGTGTTCTTCCAGCATCTTGCGCAGACCACGGACCTGGCCCTCCACGCGGGCAAGGCGGTCCAACAACTTCTTCTCTTCTTCCGCCTGCACTTGCTAGCCTCCGGGTATTGACAACGGATACCCCCACCGGGTATCGTTAGACCCATACTAACACAGGCGGCAAGGCTGTCAACGCACAGTGCCGCCCATCCGGCAGGGCCGGGAGGAAGGAACACAACACAATGTCAGACGTCAAGGAAGTAACTGACCTGACCTGGGAGGCCGAAGTCCTCCAGGCTGAATTGCCGACCCTCGTCGATTTCTGGGCGCCGTGGTGCGGCCCCTGCCGCATGGTTGCGCCGATAGTCGCGGAGCTGAGCGAAGAGTACGCGGGCAAGGTCAACTTCATGAAGATGAACACGGGCGAAAACCCACAGGTGCCCAGCAAGTTCGGCATCCGCAGCATCCCGTCGTTGCTTATCTTCAAGGGCGGTGAACTCAAAGGCACGGTCGTCGGGTACCGCCCGAAGCCCGAGCTGAAGAAGCGCATCGACGAGGCCCTCGTCTAACCGACGGCATCGGAGCCAACGCACGGGGCAGTCGTAAGGCTGCCCCGTTTGTATTTTACGAGCGCGCCAGGAAGGGAATGTGATGAGAGAAGTGGACATCGCGATCATCGGGGGCGGGGGCACGGGGCTAACAGCTGCGATCTACGCGGCGCGGGCCGGACGCACCGTCGTCGTCTTCGAAGGTTTGATAACGGGCGGACAAATTGCGACGACCGACCTGGTGGAAAACTATCCCGGTTTCCCAGATGGCGTCAACGGATTCGACCTCGCCCAGGGGTTCTTGAAGCAGGCCGAAAAGTTCGGGGCGGAGATGGTCTACGAGAACGTCGAAAGCCTGGAGCGCGAACGTAGCGGCACGTTCGTTTTGACAACGACCGGAAGCGAGTTCGGCGCGCGGGCGGTCATCATGGCCGCCGGCGCAACCTACAACAAGCTCGGGGTGACGGGTGAGGAGCGTCTCGTTGGCAAAGGCGTGAGTTACTGCGCCACCTGCGATGCGGCCTTCTTCAAGGGCGTGGACACCGTGGTCGTGGGTGGGGGAGACGCGGCGCTCGATGAGGGACTCTTTGTCACGCGTTTCGCGAAAAGCGTCCGCATCGTCCATCGGCGGGACTCGCTGCGGGCGAGCGCGCTGTTACAGGAGCGCGCGCGGGCGAACCCGAAGATCTCGTTCGTTTGGGACACCGCCGTGGAGGAGATCGAAGGCACGGAATCCGTGTCCTCCGTCCGGCTGCGCAATCTCAAGACGGACGTGGTCAGTAATCTTGCGACCGCTGCGGTCTTCGTGTTCATCGGCCAGAAGCCGAATAATGGGCTCGTGGGCGAACTTGCGGAAATGGACGAGGGCGGGCACGCGGTGGTCGATCTCTCGATGCGGACGAAGACGCCGGGGTTTTTCGTCGCCGGGGACCTGCGCACGGCGGCGGCGCGGCAGCTGATCAGCGCGTGCGGCGATGGGGCGACCGCGGCGATATCGGCGGAGCACTACCTTACGGCGACGTATGGGGCCCCGGGCCAAAGCCATTAGCTGTTAGCTATTAGCTATTAGTCGGGCGGAACTCGGCTCCGACGATGGAGACCGACGCGCAACTCGCGGCCCAAGGAGGTGCGGTGCTCGTTCCGGCGCGCTCGGCTACCCTCTGGATATGCAATTGGGGATCATCGGGTTCGCGCGCGCGGGCAAGTCAACGATATTCAACGCGGTCACGCGCGGGAGCGCCCAGGTGGGTGCGTACAGCAGCTCCACTCAGCCGAACGTGGGCGTCGTGCACGTGCCGGACGAGCGCGTGGATCGCCTGGCCGTGATGTACAAGCCGAAAAAGACCACCTACGCGACGATTCAGTATGTCGATTTTCCCGCGGGGGGCGAAGCCTTCGGCAAGGGCGAGGGGCCGGCAGGCAAGTTCGTCACCGAGCTCGCCCGCATGGACGCACTCATCCACGTCGTTCGCGGTTTCGAAGACGAAAGCGTGCCCCACCCGGAAGTGACGGTAGACGCGGCGCGCGACATCGCGACGATGGACCTGGAGCTAGCGTTCCTCGACCTTGGCATCATCGAAAAGCGCCTGCAGCGGCTCGAAACGGAGCTGCGTTCGATGAAACCCGGAGAGCGCGGTGACCTTCAGCGACTGAAAGATCTCCTGCTACGCATGAAGGATGGGCTGGAAGCGGAGACGCCAATCCGGGCGCAGGGGTTGAACATGGAGGACCACAAGCTGCTCGAAGGGTCGCAGTTCCTCACGGCCGTCCCGATGCTTGTGGTCGTCAACATCGGCGAGGGCGACCTTGCCCGGCGGAGCGAGCTGGAGGCCGAGTACCACGAGAAGTTCGCTGCGACGGGACGCGACGTTTCCGTCTTTTGTGGCAAGTTCGAAATGGACCTCAACGACCTGAGCGAGGACGAAGCGGTGGAGTTCCGGGCGGAGGCGGGCGTTACCGAGAGCGGGATGGCGGGCGCGATTCGCATGAGCTACGCATTGCTCGGGCTTATCAGCTTCCTCACCGCGGGCCCCGACGAATGCCGGGCGTGGACGGTCACGGCAGGCTCAACCGCGCCGGAAGCAGCGGGGAAGATTCACAGCGATCTGAAACGCGGCTTCATCCGTGCCGAAGTCATCCGCTTCGACGACCTCATCGCCGCGGGGAGCGAGGCGGAGGCGAAGAAGCGCGGAGTGCTCCGCACCGAGGGCAAACAGTACATCGTCCAGGCGGGGGACATCGTCAATATCCTGTTCAATGTATAGCGAGAGCTGAGAGCCGAGGTACCGCCCCAAGGGGGAACCGGCTACATTTGGTTCATCAGGGTGCAACAGGAGTATTCACGTGCGACAACCGAGTGATTGGGACAAGTCCATCATCGAGGAGTTTCGGGCGAACGCGGGGAAGGTTGGAGGCCGATTCGAAGGCGCGTCCATGGTGCTGTTGACGACGACCGGCGCAAAGACGGGTGAAGCTGGGATTACGCCGCTCGTTTGCCTTCCGGATGGCGACCGCGTCCTCGTGTTCGCATCCAAGGGCGGCGCGCCCAAAAACCCGGGCTGGTATCACAACCTCGTCGCGAACCCCACGGCCACGGTAGAAGTGGGTTCGGAGAAGTACGCGGCGACGGCCACGGTCATCACCGGCGACGAACGCGACCGGCTCTACGCGAAGCAGGTGGAGCGTTTCCCTGGGTTTGGGGACTACGAGAAAAACACCACTCGAGTGATTCCCGTGGTGGCGTTGATCCGCAAGGCCTGACGCGGGCGACCAAGCGAAAACACAACAGTACCGGGGCGTTCGCCGACCCGACGCCTCCTTCGGCGCGCCCCGGGTATGGGCAGCTTTACGCGTAACTTAAACCGTTCACGCTTGCCCAATTGCTTTGACGTAGGTCTGCACCAATAATTTGGCATCGTCCCGCACGACGGGAAGGAGCGCCGCACATGCTGCAGTACATCGTGAAGCGCGTCCTCTTTTCGATGATGGTGCTGTTCGCTATCAGCATCATCGTGTTCTCCGCGGTGCGGATGCTTCCCGGGGATGTGTGCAAGATCGTTCTCGCCACGCCGGATGTCGATAAGCAGCAGTGCGACGTCATCCGGAAGGAACTTGGGCTCGATCAACCGGCGGTTAAGCAGTACGTCACCTACATGGGCGGGGCGCTGCGGGGCGACTTTGGCAAGACGCTGTTGAGTAAGCGCGACGTGGGCGAGGAGATTCGCTCACGCATCCCACTCACCCTGGAGTTGACGCTGCTGGCGACATGCCTGGCGCTGGTGCTCGCGATCCCGATGGGGGTGTATTCGGCCGTGAAGCAGGATAAGACTCCGGACTACCTCATCCGCTTCATCTCTATCGGCTGGCTCAGCATCCCGGGGTTCTGGCTGGGGACGATGCTGATCGTGTTCCCGGCGAAATGGTGGGGGTATAGCCCGCCGATCGGGTACGTGGATTTCTGGCACGACCCGTTCAAGAACCTCGAACAGCTCTATCTCCCGGCGATCGCCCTGGGTTTGGCGTTGAGCGCCAGCCTTGCGCGCGTGACGCGGTCGTCGATGCTTGAAGTGCTGCGCCAGGACTACATTCGCACTGCGCGCGCGAAAGGGCTGGGGGGGACGATGATCGTGACGCGCCACGCACTGAAGAACGCGATGATCCCGGTGATCACGCTCTTCGGCCTCCAGGTGGGCGTGCTCTTTGGCGGGACGGTCGTGCTGGAGGGGATCTTTTCGCTCCCGGGCCTGGGGAACCTCACCTTCAGTGCTGTCCTCTTGCGGGACTATTCACAGATTCAGGCGTTGGTCCTCTTCTTCGCGGCGGTGCTCGTGACGATCAACCTTATCGTCGATATTAGCTACGCGTGGTTCGACCCGCGCATCAGGTTCGCATAATGGCATCAGCGATAACGGCGAAAGAGCTTCCCGTCCAGATCCTGCGCTCTCGGCCTGGCATCGGTCGGCGGCTCTGGCGGATTGCCAGGGCGAAGCCGGTGGGCGCGGTCGCAGCCGTCATTTGCATTCTCCTGGTTGTCGTCGCCGTCCTTGCGCCGTGGCTCGCCCCCCAAGCGCCCGACGCTGTGGACCCAATAAAGAATCCGCGCTTGCTGGCGCCTTCGCTGTCCCACCCACTGGGGACGGACAACCTCTTTCGCGACATGTACAGCCGCATCCTCGTGGGGAGCCGTATCTCGCTGGGCATCGGCTTTGCGGCGGTGTTCTTCGGCACGGTTTTCGGGACGGCGCTCGGGATCCTCAGCGGTTACTTCGGAGGCAAGGTCGATCTTGTGTCCAGCCGGCTGATGGACATCGTCCTGGGTTTCCCACCGCTCGTCCTGCTGGTCTTCATCCTGAGCGTATTCGAGCGGAACTTCCTCAACGTGAGCCTGGCGATCGCTATCATTATCACGCCCACGACGGCACGGATTGTGCGTGGGGCCTCGCTCTCGATCCGAAACCTGCAGTACATCGAGGCCGCCCACAGCATCGGCAGCACGTCGCTCCGAACCATGGCGAGGCACGTGCTGCCCAACGTGCTCGCGCCGATCATCATCATCGCGAGCATCCAAGTGGGGAATGCGATCCTTGCGGAGGCGGCGCTGAGCTTCTTGAGCCTTGGTGTTGCCACGGAGGCGCAACCAAGCTGGGGCAAGATGCTCCAGGACACCCGCGCCGTGTGGGAACAGGCGTGGTGGACTGCTGTGATACCGGGACTGGCGATCAGCATCGCGGTACTCAGCTTTAACCTGTTCGGTGACGCATTGCGGGACATATTGGATCCGCGATTGCGGCAATCATCGTAAGCTTATTGGCGGCCCGGAAAGCGGGCGCAAAACGAAAGGGGAATCACTTGGTAGATAGTTCGAATTACTGGTTGCGTCGACGGGTAAGTCGGCGCACGACACTCCGCGGGGGGGCCACGGTGGGCCTGGGCGCCGCGGCACTCGGCCTTGTTGGCTGCGGCGACGATGACGGCGCCCCGAGCGGCGACGGCGGCGGAAAAGGCCTGCTCCCAACGGCGGGAATCACCCCTACTGCTGCTGCGAAGCAGCCCAAGCCCGGTGGATCGTTCTCGTTTCAGATCTCTTCACCACCACCGGGACTGGACCCGTTCACGAACACGAGCTTTGTCGCTTCGTATATGCACGGCCTGAGTTACAGCAAGCTGTTGCGTTACAAGGCGGGCGTGCCGGATGTTGCCCCGGGCGACTTCTCGAAGGAAGTCGATCTCGCTGCGACGATGCCGGAACAGCCGGACCCACTGACCTACAACTTCAAAATCAAGCCGGGCGCGAAGTTCCACAATGGCCGAGCGGTGACCTCCGAGGATGTCCGCTACTCACTTGATCGCTATCAGAACTTCGACAAATCGGTACACAAGTCCACGATCGCCTGGATTGAC
>Ga0163144_10026859_pt1 | contig 11172 bp, 10 predicted proteins | sample OliLak19BULKMAT1_FD_123175 | JGI IMG/M metagenome (GOLD analysis project Ga0163144, IMG submission 123175) | Freshwater microbial mat bacterial communities from Lake Vanda, McMurdo Dry Valleys, Antarctica - Oligotrophic Lake LV.19.BULKMAT1 | ecosystem: Environmental > Aquatic > Freshwater >... | reverse complement strand
TTGAGTCGGAAAATCGTCAACCTGGGGGGAGGAAGACTGGTGGCGAGACGCCCCCAGCACGGTCTGCGGCGAGACGCCACAGCCACTTTTTGCGGCGTAGCCACTTTTTATTTTTGAGAGGCCGAGGGTGTCGATCGTCAGCGATGGGGGCATTTCCTGCGGGCAGGCGCAGGAAATGCCGTTCGGGAGAAGTGGGAGAGTTCGTGGTGACGGCGAGGTTGTAAACGTGATGCCGATGGTGGCGCGCCTGACGGTCGTAGAGATTTTTCGAGTTCCTTTGGCGTGCGCCGTCGGCGGTAGCGCGCTGCCTCTAATCCGGAACCTCAAGTCCCGCGTGCTGGGCGAGCGCCCGTTGACGGACATCGAATGTAAGGAAACGTTTCGCCCCGAGATGCACCGCGGTGGCGACGTGGAAGATATCGAGCGTGCGATGGCCACCCTTGGCCGTGGCTTGACCGGATAGAACGCGGGAGTGGCGCAGCACCGCATTCATATCGAAGGGGACGAGACGAATGATGCCGGTGGTGATGTCGCTTTCCCAGTCGCCTATCATGCGATCCGCTTCCTTGCGTTTGCAGCCCTTGGTCTTGTCGCGTGAATGGAGCCAGACTTGGAGCTCGATGGCTTGCAGGAACTCGAACTCTAGCAGACTGGTGAAATGCAAGGGTTCGTCGAGGCTCTCACGCAACCTGTCCGCTATGGGCGTGTGTTCCTGCCGACGGTAGCTCGAACACAGAAAACTGATGTCCGGGTAGTGGATCATGGTTCGCCGGTTTCGAAGGCCCGCATCTCGTCCACTTCCTCCTGAGTGAAAAAGCGATCACCCCACGTCTTTCTGCGCCTCGCCTCAAAGTCCGGCAGCGGCGGCATCTCCGCAGGGGACGGCGTGGTTGCGGAGGAAATTTTCCCGATGGGCTTGGATTGCTTGGTGATGAGCACTTCCTCCCCGCCAGCCAGCCAAGCCTCGATTTTCGGAAAATCGTAGCGTAAATCTCGCACGGTCGCGGTTTTCATAACATCACAAATTTGTGATGTTATGCGAATTTTTCAAGTCGCTACCGCTCGAGCGGCCCTGCGCGAGGAGCCCGTCCCGGACCATGATTCGAAGCGGCGTCGCACTGCGTTTGCCAGATGATCGATACTCGGAGCGAGACGCTCCGGCGACGGTCTGGCGCAAGATGCGCCAGCCACGGTGAAGAGCATGGCGGAGAAAGCGCGTGAACTGGCGGGAGATGTGCCGTTTTTAGAAGAGGGCTCGGAGCGAGACGCTCCGGCGACGGTCTGGCGCAAGATGCGCCAGCCACGGTGAATCTTCAGGCCTCGCGGCCGCAGCATTGCTTGAACTTCTTGCCGGAACCACACGGGCAGAGGGCATTCCGACCGGTGGTCTCGATCGAGAAACTCGGCTTGCGCTTGGGCAGGTTGAGCTTGAGCGTGGTTCCCTCCTTGGAAGGCAGTGCCGTTGGATCGATGTTGCCGGAACTTCCGGATGTGGACACATTGTCCCGGGTGATCGCAGCTTCGCCACCGTGGAGTTGCTGTGGCGCGTTGTGAAGCTGCTGGAGGAATGCCTCGAGGTTGGAGGCGGAACGGAAGAGGTTCTGAAGCGCTTCCTGTTTGATGGAATCCATCAGGGTGACGAAGAGGTTGTAGGCCTCGTTCTTATACTCGATGAGCGGGTCCTTCTGGCCTTGGGCACGGAGGCCGACGCCTTCGCGAAGGGCGTCCATGTTGTAGAGGTGGGCCTGCCATTGCTTGTCGATGGCGACGAGCACCATGCGGCGTTCTTCCTGGTCGAGCACTTCCATCGGCAGATCGCCGACGCGGACGCCGTAGGCTTGCTTCACCTTGTCCACGAGAAACGCGGAGATGGCTTCCTCATTTCGGGCGTTGAGGAAGTCATCCGCTTCCACGCTGACGGGCAGGGTGGCATTCACCCAGTGCATGAGTTCCTTGTAGTCCGGCTCGTTGTCGTCGCGTTCCTCCATGTATTCATGGACCTTGGCGGGAATGGTCTCGTCGATGATCTCCTCGACGAGGTCGCGCGGGACTTCGGTGGTTAGAACCTCGTTGCGATAGCCGTAAACGACCTCGCGTTGCATGTTCATCACGTCGTCGAAATCTAGGACGCGCTTGCGGCCGGTGTAGTCGCGTTGTTCGACGCGCTTCTGGGCGGTTTCCACGGAGCGGTTGAGCCATGAATGCTCGAGGGCCTCGCCTTCCTTCATGCCGAAGCGCTCCATCATCGCGGTCATGCGGTCGGCGGCGGCGAAGTTGCGCATGAGGTCATCTTCGAAGGAGATGAAAAACTGCGAGCGACCGGGGTCACCCTGGCGGGAGCATCGGCCGCGGAGCTGGCGGTCGATCCGGCGGGATTGGTGACGCTCGGTGCCGATGACGAAAAGTCCGCCCGCCTCGGGAACGCCCGGAGACAACTTGATGTCGGTTCCGCGTCCGGCCATGTTGGTCGAGACGGTGACGGAGCCGAGATGACCGGCGCGGGAAACGATGTCCGCTTCCTGCGCGTGGAACTTCGCGTTGAGGACGGAGTGGGGAATTTTGGCCCGTTTGAGCATGCGGGCGAGGGTTTCCGAGGACTCGACGGACGCGGTGCCGACGAGGACCGGCTGGCCCTTGGCGTGCGCTTCCTGGATTTTCTCGATGACCGCGTTGAACTTCTCACGGCGGGTCTTGAAGACCTGGTCGTTCTCGTCGATACGGATGTTAGCCGTGTTGGTAGGGATCGGCAGGACGTCGAGTCGATAGATGTCATGAAACTCGGCGGCTTCGGTTTCGGCGGTGCCGGTCATGCCCGCGAGTTTCTCGTAGAGGCGGAAATAGTTCTGGATGGTGATGGTCGCGAAGGTCTGGGTTTCCTTCTCGATGGCAACACCTTCCTTGGCCTCGACCGCCTGATGGAGTCCGTCGGACCAGCGGCGTCCGGGCATCTCACGACCGGTGTTCTCATCGACGATGATGACCTTGTCGTCCTTGACGACGTATTGGACGTCCTTTTCGAAAACGCAGTAGGCCTTGAGGAGCTGCGAGATGTTATGGATCTTCTCAGCCTGTGAATCCATGTTGACCTGGAGCTCGTCCTTGGCGGAGAGCTTCTCCTCGTCGGTTAGCTTGCGGTCGGTGTCGATGTCCGCGTAGAGCGTGCCGAGGTCGGGAAGGGTGAAGGATTCCGGCTCGCCGGGTGATAGATATTCACGGCCCATCTCCATCAGGTCGGAGTCGTGGCCCTTTTCGTCGATGACGAAATAGAGTTCTTCCTTGAGCGCGAACAGTTCCTTTTTCTGCGCGTCCTGGTGGAAGGAGAGTTCGGATTTCTCCACCAGCTTGCGCATTTCCGGATCTTCCATGAAACGCATCAGGTTGCGATTGCGCGGCTGGCCGAGCTTGAGCTTGAAGAGCGCGCGTCCGGCGGATATCGGGTCGCCGGCTTCCAGCAGTTGCTTGGCTTCGCTTGAAAGGTCGTTGCAAAGCTGGGTCTGGCGTTTGACGAGCTGCTCGACGAGCGGCTTGTATTTGTCGAACTGATGGGACGACTGGGTGGATGGCCCGGAAATGATGAGCGGGGTCCGCGCCTCGTCGATGAGGATGGAGTCCACTTCGTCGATGATGGCGAGGTAGTGGCGGCGCTGGACCTGCTCATCCTTGGTGGAGGCCATGCCGTTGTCGCGGAGATAGTCGAAGCCGAACTCGGCGTTCGTTCCGTAGGTGATGTCGCAGGCGTATTCCGCGCGGCGTTCCCATGGAGGCATCTGGTTCTGGATGCAGCCGACCGTTAGGCCGAGGAAGCGGAACAGCGCGCCCATCCACTCGGAGTCCCGTTTGGCGAGGTAGTCGTTGACGGTGACGACGTGGACGCCGAGACCGGTTAGCGCATTCAGGTAGACCGGGAGCGTGGCGACGAGCGTTTTTCCCTCACCGGTTTGCATCTCCGCAATCATGCCGCGGTGCAGGGCGATGCCGCCGATGAGCTGGACGTCGAAGTGGACCATTTCCCAAAGCAAGGGCCGGTCGTTGATGATGATTTCCTGCCCGCAAAGGCGGCGGGCGGCGTTCTTCACGACGGCGTAGGCTTCCGGGAGGATTTGTTCGAGATAACGGGCGCGGGATTTTCCGAAATCTCCTTCGATATCATTGAAGGCAGCCTTGGCGGACTCGATCGACTCGAAGGTGGCGAGGACGGTGGATGGGAGTGTGGCAAACTCGTCACGCAGCGGCGCAAGGCGGGCGTCGAGATTCTTCGCGGTTTCACGGAGTTCCTCCTCCGTCATTTTCCGGATGAGGGGTCTCGCCGGAGCGTCCAGGACGTGGTAGCGGGAAAGGTAGGCTTGCCATTTCTTGGTGAATTCGAGGAGCTTTTCAACGGGTTCACGCTGCAAGGCCTCTTCGATTTCATTGATGCGGGCCACTGTCGGGCGGATGCGGCGCACTTCGCGCTGGTTCTTGCTACCGACGATTTTCTGGAGAATCCACTTGATCATAAGAGATGGGGTAGGGCGGGATCACCCGCCGCGAGGGAGGCGATACACTAGCATTTCGGCGGGTGCAAGCGCTAGGGTTGGACCCTGGCGATTCGGAATCCGGCACCTCGGGCGGGGAGATCACGGCGTCACCCCGAGCGCGGGCCGGGAAAGATCCACGCCCTTGCTCCGCGCGTGGTCGATCATTTCCGCCACCGCCGCCTTGCGCTTTTTCAGGGGCAGGAAATTGATCCGCGCCATTTCCTCACCGAACGCGCGGACGTGGAAGTCCCATTCGATTTTCCGCCACTGACGCTTCTGAGCGGGTGTGAGCGGGGGGAGGTCGGATGGTGGTGATACGTCGTTGTTCACGAAAGACCTATAAAGTGCGACAGGCCGTTTGGCAACCACTCCATGAGGTCGGGATGCACGCGCCGACTGGTGACTTCCCGGGCGTCGGCCACCAATTGGGCGAATCCATGCACCGCGACGGGTGAAGGGAGAAGATGACGTTCCGCGCATTGCATTCGGATTTCGTGGGACTCCGCCAACGGCATCGCGCGGCGGGCGATGACCTTGCGGACGGCGCTCACGTAAGGTCTCAGCGCGCGTTCGTAGAGCTGGATGCGGCAGGCGTCCAGCCGGTGCCAGAACACCGTCTCCGCATGGATCGCGTCGGCCAACCTTTCGTCGCCGGCCAGCGCGAGCCGCAGGGACGGGCGGGCTTCCAGCATCCAGCTTGGAGGTGGATTCGTCGCGACCGCGTTGGATAAAGCATCGGCGTCGTAAAGGTGCAGACATCCCCGCAGATCATTCGCTTTCAGGAGTTTGATCCCGAGCGCATTGATATAGGGCCAGTCTTTATCGCGGTTGGTGCGCTTCATTTCGGCCACCGTGTGCCGGCTGGCGTAGAGACCAAAAATCTCATCCTCCCATGCCGAACTCCCACGCGGCGCGATGCCGAAGATATCCAGACACGATTCCTCGGGTGCTGTCTTCCAGGTGAAATGTGACGTCCATCCGCCTCGCATCCAGCGTGCGTCGAGTGGCGGGGAAATGTTTCCGCGGTAGTTCGGCAGCAGGCCGCGCAGTTTGGTTTCAGCGATCAGTTCGCGGAAATCATCGGATTTTTCGACGTTGCAGAGGACATCGCAATCCTTGGTGGTGGCGGCCACGCCGAAATGCACGCAGGCCATCCCACTGGTGATGGCGCACGGAATGCCGCGACCCTGTGCCTTGGCCACCAAGTCACAGAAGAACTTCTCGAGCTCGGCGTAAGGGATCATGGGCGTCCGACGGTCATGGACCGATGCATCAATTAGATCGTCATCGCTTGGAATCCGCCGTCCACGATCATTTCGATGCCGGTGATGAACGAACCCGCCTTAGGCGAGGCGAGCAAGAGCGTCGCGCCGATGAGTTCGTCGGCATTTCCAAAACGGGATGCGGGCGTCTGGCGGAGGATGTCGAGCACGCGGGATTCATCCAGCACCTTGCGGTTTTGTTCGGCAGGGAAAAATCCGGGGACCAGCGTGTTGACGCGGATGTCCTTGTCGGCCCATTCGCGGGCGAGGTTGCGGGTCAGGTTGTGCACGGCTGCCTTCGAGGCCGAGTAGGTGAAGACGCGGGAAAGGGGATTGAGCCCGGAAATCGAGCCCATATTGATGATCGATGCCGGACGGGCTTCATCGACGAAATATTGACCGAACACCTGACACGCCCGGAACACGGCGGAGAGGTTGGTATCGATGATTTTCTGATACTCCTCTTCGGAAATATCAAGAAATGGGGTGGGGGAGTTTGTTCCCGCACCATTGATGAGGATGTCCACCTGACCGGAGCGGTCGAGCACGGTCTCCAGCAGATCATGCAAGGACTGCCGGGAAGTCACATCGACAGGGACAAAGTAGCCCTTGCCTCCGAAGGCCTCGACTTCCAAGAGCCGCTTTTCAGCCTTTTCCGGGATACGTCCGCCGAGAACGACCTCGGCACCGGCGCGGGCGAGGCCGACGGCAATGGTGCCGCAAAGTTCGCCGGTTCCGCCGATGATCACGGCCGTTTTTCCGGAGAGGTCGAAGAGATCCTTGAGATATGATGCGGTCTGCATGGCTTTGAGTTTTGAGGGAATTATGGCGGGTGCCAAGTACGGATTGCCGCCCTGCCACGTCCTTCAAACGAATTGCGGTGCCATCTGCCGCCAGTAGCGACCGCAATGAGCACGTTCCCCCCAGTGGTGCAAGCGGTGCGGGATGCCCTTGTGACCCAGGATCCGGCTCAGATCCTCGTTGTTCTCGCGGAACGGATCCTCCTCGCCGATGACCAGAACGATGTCCATCCTCCTGAGTTTTCCCAAGGTCTCCTCGCATTCAAGATTCCCCAGGAAATGGTTGGGCGTGTTGAAATACACCGTCTCGTCATAGTGGGAATCCAGCAGATCCCGGAAATTCTCCACCGGCTTGGTCAGGTCAAATCGCCCGGAAAATGCCACCAGCTTGTCAAAAAGGTGCGGGTGGCGGAATGCGATGTTCGCCGCATGATAGGCTCCCAGACTGCATCCGTGCGAGATCAGGCAGGGATGCGGATTCGTCTCGTGCATGAACGGGATCACCTCTTCCAGCACGTAGGTCTCGTATTCCAGATGGCGCTTCATCCGCTCGCTGGGGTGCGTCGAGCCGCAGTAGAAGGTCTCGTGATTGATCCCGTCGATGCAGAAGATCTGCAATTGCCCGGCCTCGATCTTCGGTTTCAAAGCCTCGGTGACCCGCATGTCCTCATACTCGTGAAACCGCCCCTCGCGTGTCGGGAAGACCATCACCTTCGCTCCCGCGTGGCCGAATATCAGCAATTCCATCTCACGGTCCAGATTCGAACTCCGCCATTTGTGATACTCGCGGTTCATGAATGACTCATGGCCGCTTCTGTTAACAGGTTCCGTGCTAAACTTCGGAGAAAAACTCGTGAACTTCCTGTAACATTGCCCGCTCGTCCGAACCCTGGCCCGGATACTCGAAATGCCCGGCGCGCAGGGTGAACAATCGCTTCTCCGATCTCACCGCGTTGTGAATCGCGAACTGTCCAGGCGGAGCCACCATCGGGTCAAACAGCGCGCAGCCGAAATGCACCGGCACCGTCACCCACCTGGCTGCGATCGCGGCGTCGAAATAGCCAAGCGTCCGCTCCACGAACGCCGGCTTCCGCTTGTGCATCGACTGCACCGCCGCCCCGCTGCCAGTGGTTTTCAATTTCAACCGGAGTGGTTGATTTCCAAAACTCGGCACGCTGAAATGTGCCCTCGCGATGCGCCGGTCCCATGCCAGTGCCATCGTCCCGATCCCGCCGCCGAAGCTCGCCCCGATCAGGCCGATCCGACCCTCCGCCTGCGGAAATAACCCGAGCGCCGCACTCACACCCAGCCAAACGTCATCCACGCATCCGCCGTGAACATAAAGATCCGGATTTTGAATGTCATGGAGCACATGCCACATCGGATTCGCCGAGATCGGACGATGCGGACTTCTGCCGATCCCCCGGGCGCAGGGAAATAACAACGCCGTTTTCTCAAACTCCCAATGATAATCCGGGGCCACGCGACCTCCGTATCCGTGCAAGATCACAAGCACCTTTTCCACGGGGCCGTCCGCTGGCGTGAGGCACCAGCCGCCGATCTTCACTCCGTCGGTCGATTGATACGATAGATCATGCGTCCTCCAGCCTTTTTTCACCCTTCCGAGAGGCTTGATGACTGGCTTCGGATCCATCTCCATCGCCCTCAGATAGCGCTTCGTCCAGAATGCATAGAAATCTTCCGGGCCATCCGGAGCACCCACCGCCAGCAGATCATCCTGCGAATAGCCATAGCACGGATCGAATGGGTAGTTGTGTTTAAAGGGCTGCAACGGTGATACGGATTTTTTCCGCCGGCAAACTGGAGAATTCCCTATCTCCGGGCAAGCGTCGTGATTGGCCGTGACACTCGAGATACGGAAGTTTTTGGAATTTTAGCGTGCGCCCGTCGCCATACCGGCGACTATCGAAGGGTTCACTCGTTCCTTCGTCTCTCAGCTTCCCACCCTTCCTCCGACCATGGAAACGGAATTCATCAGCGCCTCGGACGGCTTCGCGATCGCCATGCTGGGGATGATCTTTCTCAGCATGGCCGTCATCGGCCTTCTGCTCCTCTGCATGCGCCGGAGCGCCTCGAAGCGGGATCCGCACGTGGACGATCTGTTTGAGGAAATGGAGGAAGAAGCCCGCCAAGCCGAACTCGCCCGCACCCGCGCGCAAGCCGAGAAGAAATCCGACGCTCCCTGGGAGAAGGATGGGGACTGGTGGAAGAAGTGAGTCGTTAGATAGATCCGCTGTGGGTTTCCTGCAGGGCCAAAAGTAGTGGCACAGACCATTCGCATCGACGCAAGAATTACGGCGGGCTTCGACCGCGTTAGCGGTCAAGGATGGTAGCCGTGGACTTCAGTCCACGGTTGGAAGTCCGCCGAAAATCGTGTCGCGTGGCGACACCGGAATCCGGAGAGTCGGACGCCATCACGGGCGAAATGAATTTCTCCGGCTGTTGGGCGATCTCGGATTTTACCCGGGAAACGCTGGCGTGGAGGTGGGTTGAAGTATCAGACTGGCCGCGTGCCCGTGATTGAAAAATGTCCATGGTTTGAGACGGCTTCCCGCCGGAAGCGATGGCTGGTGGGAGTGTCGGGTGGCGCGGATTCTGTCGCGCTGTTGCATCTGATGGTGGAAGCGGGATTCCGCAATCTCGTGGTATGCCACTTGAACCATGGCTTGCGCGGTCGAGCGTCTTCAGAAGACGCGAGGTTTGTGAAGCGGCTTGCGGCGCATCTCGGGCTCGAATGCGAGATCGGTCGGGTGGAGGTGAAACGCCTGATCGCGCAACGTGGGGAATCGATGGAAACGGCTGCTCGGTTCGCGAGGCACACATTCTTCGCGGAATGCGCCACGCAGTTCAAATGCAACCGCATCGTTCTCGCCCACCACGCGGACGATCAGGCGGAGACGGTTTTGTGGAACCTCCTGCGTGGTTCCAACGGCCTGAAAGGCATGCGCGCCGAGCAGCGGATGACGACGGAAACCGGCAGGATTCTGGTGCTCCATCGACCTTTGTTAGGCGTGAGGCGGGCGGAGCTGGTGGGCTGGCTGGAATCTCACAAAAAGCTCTGGCGCGAGGACGCAAGCAATGCGCTGCCAGTTGCGGTTAGAAACCGCCTCCGCAATGAGGCAATCCCGTTGTTGGCGGGAATTTCCAACAGGGACCCTGTCGCCGCCCTTGTCCGGGCTGCGGAGGCATTCACGGAACTTCAGCAGTTGGAAGCATGGGCGCTGGAGCGGGCCAACGTGCTCGATCCGCAGGGGCGCTTGCATTTGCCGACACTCCGTGACCTGCCGTTGGTGATGCGCCGGGCGGCCATCGTCCGCTATTTGAAAGAGGCCGGAGTGGGGGAAATCGATCATGATCTGGTCGCCAGGGCGCTCGATCTTTGCGATTCCGGGAATTCGCCCGCAGTCAATCTTCCGGGGGGCGGGTCACTCAGGCGGCGTGGAGGGCGCTTGTTTCTACAACACGAATCCAATTAAAAGAAAAAAAGTTCTTGAATAGGGCGGCATAATTCTGGTATAGGTTCACCTGCTCGAAAAGCTATAGGAATCATGAAACCAATCACTAGAATCGCGGGATGGATGGGATGCTTTGTGATCGCTGCCGCGGGCAGTCTCAAGGCGGAAGAGACGCAGGAATTCAAGGGAGACATCGCGATGCCTCCCGACGTCAAGGGGGAGGAGGTCGCCGAGCTGACCAGCCCGCCGAATGTTCCGCCCGCGATCAAGCGGAACCACCCGACCAAGGTGCTGGTGAAGCTGGAGGTGGTGGAAAAGGTCATGAAAATGACCGATGGCGTGGATTACACGTTCTGGACCTTCGGCGGCACGGTGCCGGGAAGTTTTATCCGCGTGAGGGTAGGGGATGTGGTCGAGTTCGAGCTGATGAACCGCCCTGGCAACAAGATGCCGCACAACATCGATCTGCACGCGGTGAATGGCCCTGGCGGCGGCGCGGCGGCCTCGTTCACCGCCCCCGGCCACAGCACGACCTTCTCGTTCCGCGTGCTCAATCCCGGACTCTATGTCTATCACTGTGCGGTCGCTCCCGTCGGCATGCACGTGGCCAACGGCATGTATGGCATGATCTATGTGGAACCCAAGGGCGGCCTGCCCAAGGTGGATCACGAGTTTTATGTGATGCAGGGGGATTTCTATACCAAGGGAAGATATGGCGAACAGGGGCTTCAGCCGTTTTCCATGGAAAAGGCGATCGACGAGAAGCCGGACTATGTGGTCTTAAACGGCAGCGTCGGCGCGATGCTGGGTGACAAAGCACTGCGTGCGAAAAAGGGCGAAACCGTCCGGGTGTTTTTCGGAAACGGCGGACCAAACCTGACCTCGTCGTTCCATGCGATTGGTGAGATTTTCGACAAGGTCTATGTCGAGGGAGGGCTGGGATTGATCAATAACAACGTGCAGACGACCCTGGTTCCGGCCGGGGGCGCGGCGCTCCTCGAGTTCAAGGTGGACGTGCCCGGCAACGTGATCCTGGTTGATCACGCGCTCACCCGCGCTTTCAACAAGGGCGCGCTGGCGATTATCAGCGTGGAGGGTGAACCCGATCCGCTGATCT
>Ga0163144_10026856_pt1 | contig 11173 bp, 9 predicted proteins | sample OliLak19BULKMAT1_FD_123175 | JGI IMG/M metagenome (GOLD analysis project Ga0163144, IMG submission 123175) | Freshwater microbial mat bacterial communities from Lake Vanda, McMurdo Dry Valleys, Antarctica - Oligotrophic Lake LV.19.BULKMAT1 | ecosystem: Environmental > Aquatic > Freshwater > Lake... | reverse complement strand
TCCGCTTTTGTCTTCCAACATCGACAAAACAGTATTATTGCTCAGGCCTTCTTTTTCTGTAAAATGCGTAAAGGATTTCCCGTCATATTTACTCACTCCGCCATCAGTGCCGAACCAAAGGTTTCCGCTTTTGTCTTGAAACATACATCCTATTGCATCATGTTTTAATCCTTGCAATTTACTGAATGAAGAAAAGCCTTCCGGGTTTTGATCTTTCACATAAGCGTCTTTTGCAATTACCACTTCGGGTATGCCTGCTACAAAAGAGCTGTCAATTGCGGGTACTGTTTTGGGAAGCAGAAATGTGTCTTGCCCCGGAGTGCATACTCGTGGAGTACCGGCTAAAATTACTTCTGGAATGCCTGCAATATGAACGTTTGTATTTGTTAAAACAACGGTGGGGGTTCCAACTGGAATTTTTTTGAGTTCGCGTTCATCAACCAAAATTACTTTTGGTATCGTCATGCTGTCTTTGGGAACGATGTAACCAGATGATTCAACAACTTTTATTTGGTGGGTATTAAGTTGGTTGTTGTTCTCTTCATTGCATGAGACAAGCAAAAAAAGTGGTAAGAAATACGTTATGTTCTTCATAATTTTATTTTAAAACTCCAGTCAAATTTCTAACCCAATCCTCAACCCTCAACCCCATTCCCAACTCATTACTCCGCTCCCCCATTTTTATTAATTCATTATCCGATAAACCAATAATTTTCTTCATCGCATTTATTATTTCAGAAACATTTCCCGATTCAAAAACGAAACCATTTGCATGCTCAGACTGAGTATCCAAAAACTTTTCTTTTGATCCTATCGCATCACTCAACAAAAGCGGAAAACCACAAATGGCAAATTCTTGTACAGTTACTCCCCAAGGTTCAAATTTGCTGGGTAAAATATAGACAGAGCTTTCTGAAATATATTTTTCCATTTCATGGGGCTGTACAAAACCAAAATGCTTTATTTTTTCGTGTTCTATTTTATTTTTCCATTCATCGCCCGTGCCAAGACACCAAAGCTCCCAGTCATTTGGCTGTTCAGTTTGCAATTCAACAAAGGCTTTCCACATTTCAAAAATACCTTTGTGTTCTGCATATCTGCCAACATATAAAAAACGATGTGGAAAAATTTCCTTTTTCTTGCCAAAAGTAGCTTTGAATTTTTCGTCAAACAAATTTGTATCGGCACAATAAAAGTTAAGTAGAATTGAATTTTCAAAACCTAATTTCTCCGCAAATTTTTTCTGAGGAAGTCCGGGAACCCATGCATGCGTAAACATTTGTTTTAAATAAAAAGGAGAAATGATTGAAGCTATTCTTTGCTTTAATCTTCCGTTCCAATGATTGTCTAATGTTAATAAACAAGGGATTTTTTTCTTGAATGATTTTACTGTTTTCAGATAACCTTTATCCACCCAACCCGAACAAACTAAAATATCAGGCTTAAACTCCTGGATTTTTTGAATTAAAGCATCGTCAGAAAATTCTTTTCGATTTAAAATTTCTACTGGCAAATCGGAATCAAATTTAAAAGGTGCTTCTTTGTTAACGGGCCATCTAACAATCAAAACATCTGCCGATTTTGAGAGTTCTTTTACACATGCCAAAAAATATCCAGCTATCTCAGTATATAAAAAAACTATTTTTGTACGAGCCATTGCTTAATTATCAACCCAGCAAAAGTACATCTTTGAATTATGAATGAAGCCAAACATCGTTTTTTTTGTGAGAACATCGATTCAGGTTTTTTGAATGAAGAAGAATCGATTCATGCATTGCGTGTTCTTCGACTAAAATCTGGCGATGCCATTCAGGTGATGGATGGTAAGGGACTTTTATGTTTCGCCACAATTGTTGATGACAATAAAAAAGGGTTGAGTTTTTCTATTACTCAAAATGATGCTATTCTAAAAACTGATTTTGATATTCACATTGCTATTGCGCCGACAAAAAATAGTGACAGATTTGCTTTTTTTCTGGAAAAAGTGACTGAAATAGGTGTTTCACGCATTACTCCTATTCTTTCAAAAAATTCAGAACGCAGAGATTTGAAAATAGAAAAACTTCGAAAAAATTTGATTGCCGCTATGAAACAATCGGGTAATTTATTTCTTCCGATTATTGACGAACCAATAGAACTCAACAAATTTCTAACAAGTCAATCCACCACTCATTCAAAAAAATTAATTGCGCATTGTTACAACGATGATGTTAAATCACCTTTAAAAAATCATATTCCTATTGATAAAAAAGTTGTAATTTTAATTGGGCCAGAAGGCGATTTTACACTAGAAGAAGTTAACTTAGCAAAACAAATGAATTTTTATCCCGTTAGTTTGGGAGAAACCCGATTACGAACCGAAACCGCAGGAATAATTGCATGTCATACCGTACACCTTATATAGTTTTTATTTTGTTTTTTACTTCGATGTTCAATGCATTTGCGCAATCGAACGAATCTGCTTTGCAAATTGGTCTCCTTAAATACAACGGTGGTGGTGACTGGTACGCAAATCCTACTTCACTTCCAAATCTTGTAGAATTCTGTAATCAAAATTTGGGAACAAAAATTTCAACTAATATAGAAACCGTAGCTGCCGGAGATCCTTCTATTTTTAATTATCCGTTTGTACACATGACAGGACATGGCAACGTTATCTTTACAAATGACGAGGCTGAAAATCTTCGCAATTATATGATTGGCGGCGGCTTTTTGCACATTGATGACAACTTTGGAATGGACCCGTTTATTCGACCTGAATTGAAAAAAATATTTCCAACAATTGATTTGGTTGAACTTCCTTTTACTCACATTATTTTTAATCAGAAATATAAATTTCCGAATGGTTTACCAAAAATTCATGAACACGACAATCAACGAGCACAAGCTTTTGGAATTTTGTACGAGGGCAGACTTGTTTGTTTGTATACATTTGAAACTGATTTAGGAGATGGTTGGGAAGACCAACCTGTTCATGGTGACAGTGAAGAAAAAAGATTAGAGGCCTTAAAAATGGGTGCCAACATTATTCAATATGTCTTCACAGCATTCCATTAAATATCTACTTGTTTTGTTTTTAGGTTTTGCTCTGGAACTAAATGTTTCCGGACAAAATGCAAATGAATATGTTGATTCACCTTATCGGAGTGAACATAACCCATGGTTTACACTGCCTGTTTTTAAACGTGGTTACAAAAACGAGCCGTTAAAGATCATGCTTGATTCGTTGGAATCAAAACAACGTAAATATTGGAGCAGGGAAGATAGTTTGAAATTTGCGCAGACATCATTAAAAACCGGAAACATTGAATTGGCAGCCTATTATTTTCAAAACCTCAAAGTTGATTATGAAAATGAAGAAGAATATTGGTGGAATCACGTCATTGTTCATTTTTTAAATAGAGAATACAATACATGCATACAAGTAATTCAAAACGCTGAACCCGGAGTTGTTGAGCACACGAGATTGTATTTTTTTAAACGAATTTGCGAAGCGAAACTTCGATCACTTAAAGATGCTAAATGGTATAAAACAGAAAGTGTCCTTGTATGGGAAATTGATTCAACCCTAATGCTGATTGATAAAGACGATCCTGAATTTCAAGAAAAAGTGATTTCACCTTTAGAAAATTTGAGTTTCGTTTTAGAAAAAATTGTTCGTAACGTTCACGACGATGACCAGGTAATTGCAAGAACTTTTGTTGAAATGGGATTAATTTTAGAAGCACATGTATCACCCACGCAAGCATTTATTGCTATGAGTATAGGTCGACATTATTCTATTAAAGACAAAGAAATTCTTGAAGACATAAAAAGAGTAAAAGCTGAAATTGTAAGAAAAAAATACAGGATTCCGGTTTTTCGAAAGTACTTCCCTCGCACTGAATATTGGCGCTTTGATTATCAAATGTTAAAAGAGAAAATCATTTATGAAAAGAACGACACTACAACATTAAAGAAACCCGTTTTAATGAAAGAGAAACAAATAAAAGAAATTGGTTTTCCTACAGAGTTAGTTCTCATTATTGGTCTTTCAATAATTATTATCTGCTTAATCTTGTTTTTAAAAACGACAAAAAAATAGATGGAACGTCTTTTGATGTTAGACAATTTAGAATGTAAAAGAAGAATTATGAAACTTACGCCCTTTATTTTAGGATTACTTTTGTTAATAGGTTTTGCCGGCTGCAAAAGCAGAAAAGACGCCCTTGAAACAACAACGACAACTGCAACAGTGCCAGAACACCCTGAGAGTATTATTGCAGAAGATTTTTCAGCCTATAAAAATGGAGCATCGACTACAATAAGTTCTGTTACTATTGAAAAAAATGTGATGATTATTAATGTTTCTTACAGTGGTGGTTGCGAAAAACACGAATTTAAATTAATCGGGTCTAAACTCATTCAAAAATCACTTCCTCCTAAACGCGGAATTATGCTATATCACACTAACAACGGAGATAGTTGCAGAAGTATTGTTGAAGAGGAACTGCGATTTAACATCACCAATCTTTCTTACGAAGGTAAAGAGATGGTATTGATTTTAGAAGGATGGGCAACTCAAATCTCATATATTCCCGTTCAATAATTTAACTGTTGATTTTTTTAAAGAGCGTTGCAAAATCTTTGGCGAAATAGGTTAGAATCACATCTGCACCTGCTCGTTTAATACTCAACAAAGTCTCTGGCATAACTTGCTCATAATTCAGCCAGCCATTTGCACAAGCAGCCTTTATCATAGCATACTCCCCGCTTACGTTATAAGCTGCAATTGGCAAAGTAGAATTTTCTTTCAATAAATGAATCACATCTAAATAACAAAGAGCCGGTTTTACCATTAAAATATCTGCACCTTCCTGTTCATCTAGAGCCGCTTCGCGAAGCGCTTCAATTTTATTGGAAGGATTCATTTGATATGTTTTTTTATCGCCTGATTTTGGAGCTGAATCTAGCGCATCTCTGAATGGTCCGTAAAAAGCACTTGCATACTTTGCTGTGTAGGACATAATAGAAACATCAGTAAAATTATTTTTATCGAGTTCCTTTCTAATATAACCAACTCGTCCATCCATCATGTCTGAGGGACCTACAATATCAATACCTGCTTTAGCTTGGGCAACAGCCATTTTTGCAAGAATAGGCAACGTTTCATCATTCACAATCTCTCCATTTATTACTAAACCATCATGCCCGTCAGAACTGTATGGATCCATAGCGACGTCACTCATTAATACAATTTGAGGAAATCGTTTTTTAAGTAATTTAATTGCCGTGAGATAGAAGTTTTTTGAAGAATAACTATAGGTCGCTTTTTTATTTTTGTGTTCTTCCGCAATCACCGGAAAAATGACAAAAGTTGAAACACCCAGTTTCACACAAATTTCTATTTCTTTTGAAACATCATCCAAATTTAACCTATAAACACCAGGCAATGATTTAATTGGACTTGCTTTTGCTTTGCCATCTACCAAAAAAAGGGGATAAATTAAATGTGAAGGAAGCAACACCGTTTCTTCAAGCATTTTGCGAATTACAGGGCTTTTACGATTTCTTCTAGGACGTTCTAACATGACAATGGTTTAGTGCAAATTTAACCAATATAAGGGTTAATATAAATTTAGCTAAAAAAGTTTGGTAGCTCAAAATCATCAATTCGATATACTAATTTTAACTTTCATGTGATTTTTTGTGGTGTTTAATTGAATAATTTTTTTAGTTTTGATGCAAATTGTTTACTATGAATTTTTTATTCAAATTGATTTTACCATTTTTTCTGATTCTCCTCGTGGTTTCATGCGGTGGTGGTGGAAATGAAATTATTGTTGGAGACGACAGTACAGGTGGTAATGAAATTAATGTGATTTCAGATAACGTTTTGGATTCCAATGGAGCCATGCAAGGCGCTATTAATGGAAAAATGTTCAGTATTCCTTCTCCGATTTTGATGATTACATTGATTAAATCGAAAGTGAAGACTTTTGATGAAAAAGTATTAACAGATCCTGAAGCAGTTGCCAATTTCACAACCACATTCAAACGTGCCATCAACATGGGCGTTTATGGAGCAGATTTAGGTTATGCAACGATGTATGAAAACAACACAAAGGCAGTTTCTTATTTGTCATCTATAGAAAAACTATCAGATGAGTTAGGTATTGCAGGAGCTTTTAATCAAACATTACTTGAACGATTCATTGAAAACGGAAACAATCCCGATTCAATGCTAATCATCATGTCCGAGGGATATCGTGAAGGCGATAAATTTTTAAAAGACAACGAGAAACACGATGTTGCTACACTTATTTTAGCAGGTGGATGGATTGAATCTCTTTATTTCGCAGCAGTTAGTTATGAAACATCAAAAAATCAGGAAATTGCCAACCGTATCGGAGAACAAAAAACCGGTCTTAAAACAATCATTGAATTGTTAACAGACTATAATTCGGATGAATATTACTCAACGTTGATTACAGATTTACAAGGTCTTGAAGTAGAATTTGAAAAAATAAAATACAATTATCAGTACATTGAACCAATGACAGATGCAGCCAATCATAAAACAACGATTAAAAGTAAAACATCTGTTGTCATCGACGCAAAAGTACTTAGCAGCATTATTGCCAAAATCAAAACAATTAGAAATAGCTTAATCGGTTAGAATTATGAAGAAATTTATTAGCCTTACAACCGTCTTTCTTGCCCTTTCGAGCTTTTCTTTTGGTCAAGAGTGCGACTCAATGGTAAATATTTGCTACAAGCAATTATCACTTGATTCTAAATCAGGTAAAACATTTATTTCTGATGGACAAGTTTATCAAGCATTTGTTGATGCTGAAACATCAGCCGAATTCAAAGTAACGCTTTATGGTGGATCAACTTATCGTATTGCAACTACCGCAGGTGTTGGAGATGACTACGTAATTTTTAATGTTTACGATCAAGATCATACCTTGTTGTTCTCAAATTCTGGTCAAGACAATCACCCTTATTGGGATTTTAAAATTGACAATACGCTTGATGTTTATATCGAAGCATACCTTGACTTAGATAAAAAAGTTTCCGGTTGTTTAGTCGTTTTAATTGGGTTTCAAAAGTAATCACCAATCTTTTTTACTGAATAAATGAGTGAGAGAATATTAAAAGCCTTAATGCAACTCTTTGCTATTATTGCAAGGGTTGACGAAGAAATTGATAGTACTGCTCCTGTTACATCTGGTGCCGGTAGAAACATTGTAGAGGCATTTTTAAGACAAGAACTTGGTTCGGCTGCCGTACAAGAATACCTCAACTTATTTGACGAATTTCTTATTTCGCATCAAGGTGCTTCCGGTAAAAAAGACGGACAACGCAAAAAAACTTCTGTTCACTCAGTTAAAGTTTTAAGAATCTGTACACAAATCAATGAAGAATTAGCTCAACGTCAAAAGATAATTGTACTTGTGCGTATTCTTGAATTTATTAATGCCAATGATGTTGTAGCAGATCAAGAGTTAGAATTTGCTCAAACGGTTGCTGATACATTTAACATCTCGCTTGAAGAATATGACAGAATCAGAGATTTTGTTGAAGCTCCTTTAACCCGCAGAAGAGATGATGTAAATTTACTTTATGTTACTAGCGCAAAAACAGAACCTTTTCAAGCTGCGAAACATATTTATTCGGAAGGAATCGAAGGTGAAATTCGCGTATTAAAAATTGCGAGCGTTAACTTTTATTTCTTTAAATATTTAGGAAATTCTGACTTAAGTTTGAATGGTCAGCCTTTAATGCCGGGCAGACACATTATCTTGAATCAAGGAAGTTCAATCCGTTCGTCTCGTGTTCAGCCAATTTATTACAGCGATATCATCGCACGTTATTTATCGGATCAAGCTCAAGCTAAAATTGTTTTCAAGACAGATAATATTGAGTTTAAATTTAAAGGAGGAAAATTAGGCCTTCATCAGTTTAATTTTGCTGAAGAGTCTGGTTCGCTTTTAGGAATAATGGGTGGTTCTGGTGCAGGTAAATCTACTCTATTGAATATTTTAAATGGTAATTATCCTCCAACTTCAGGTACAGTTACTATTAATGGCGTTGACATTCACAAAAACAAAGATCAGATTGAAGGTGTAATTGGTTATGTTTCTCAAGATGACTTGTTGATCGAGGAATTATCTGTTTTTCAAAACTTATTCTACAACGCAAAATTGTGTTTTGGAGGATTGAGTGATAAACAAATTGCAAAAAAAGTATTGCGCACTTTATCTGCTTTGGGTCTTTATGAAACGAAAGATTTAAAGGTTGGAAGTCCGCTTGAGAAAACAATTTCTGGTGGTCAACGAAAAAGATTGAACATTGCATTGGAGTTGATTCGTGAGCCATCTGTTCTTTTTGTTGATGAGCCTACTTCTGGATTATCTTCTAGAGATTCTGAAAACATCATGGATCTTTTAAAAGAATTAGCTTTAAAAGGAAAATTAATATTTGTTGTTATTCACCAACCATCGTCCGACATCTTTAAAATGTTTGACAAATTATTGATTCTAGATCAAGGTGGATATCCTATTTACAATGGTAATCCGGTTGATGCCATCATGTATTTCAAAAAACGAATTAATCACGTAAAAAGTGATGAAAGCGAATGTCATACATGCGGTAACGTTAACCCTGAGCAAATCTTCAACATCATTGAATCAAAGGTAGTCGACGAGTACGGGAATCAAACGCAACATAGAAAAGTAGCGCCAAAAGAATGGAATGCGCACTATTTGCAATTACTTGAGAAACCAATCAGCTCCGTGGCTGATGTGAGTGAAATTCCAGAAAGTACTTTTAAAAAACCAGGATTCTTTGCTCAATTAGGTATCTTTTTTATTCGCGATATTTTATCAAAATTGACCAACCGTCAATACATGATTATTAACTTGGCAGAAGCTCCAGCTTTGGCATTTATTCTTGCCTTTTTTGTGAAATTCTACAATGCTGAATCTTCTGAATATGTTTTCAAAGACAATCAAAACGTTCCGCAATTCTTATTTATCGCTGTTATCGTAGCACTCTTTATTGGGCTTACTGTTGCTGCCGAAGAAATTATTAAAGATCAAAAAATTCTAAAACGTGAATCGTTCTTGAATTTGAGCAAAGGCTCTTATTTGATGTCTAAAATTATTATCATGTTCATGATATCGGCCATTCAAATGTTGATGTTTGTTTTGATTGGAAATTGGATTCTGGAAATACACGGAATGTGGTTTGAATACTGGCTCATCTTGTTTACCCTTTCTTGCTTCGCAAATTTGTTAGGATTAAATATTTCTGCAAGTTTCAATTCAGTAAAAGTTATCTATATCTTAATTCCGATATTAATTATTCCGCAATTATTATTTAGTGGTGTAATTGTGAAGTTTGATAAACTGAATCCTTTGTTTGGAAATGAAAGTGCTGTTCCATTAATCGGTAACGTTATGGCCTCGCGTTGGGCTTATGAGGCATTGGCTGTTACTCAATTTAAAGAAAACGAATACAGCGAGATTTTTTATCAATTCGAAAAAAATAAAAGTTTCGCAACGTGGAAAAAAGATTATTGGTTGCAAGATTTGAATTCACGTCTTGATTATTTAAAAACAAATAGCGACGGGACAGATTCAACGTCTATTGCAAACTGCACTAAAAATTATGTTGTTTTAAAAAATGAAATTGAACGAGAACATAATTTCATTCAAAATCTTAAATGTGAGAATTGCATTGAGACAATGACTCCAGAGACTTTTACCATTGAAACATACGATAACACAAAAGAATATTTAACAATTCTAAAAGAACACTACAAGTCTGTAGTTGATAGCAACCGCACTTGGATTGATGATAAGACAAAAGAAATCATTGACAAAAACGGAAAAGATCGTTATCAAGTTTTGGTGAAAGAAAACACGAACGAAGCTTTGGATCAATTTGCAACCAACAAAACAGATTTAACAAAATTGGTTGAAGCAGATGGTTATTTGATTCAAAAATCTGACCCGATTTATTTAGATCCTTATGACAAAGGGTTTTTTGAAGCACATTTTTATGCTCCAAGAAAAAGACTCTTTGGAATGTATATTGGAACTTTTGCCGCCAACCTTATTGTTATTTGGGGCATGTGCATCATACTAATCATCACTTTGTATTTTGATGTGTTGAAAAAGATGTTGGACGGAACAGAAAAATTATTCGGTAAAATCAAATTCAAAAAGAACGCGAAGCCGCATTAGTTTACAAAAACCTTCTCTTATTTCTAAAAAGTCGCTATATTTGCGCCTCGAAAACAGGGATAAAAACTTGTTGAAGATTTAAACGGTGGTTGTAGCTCAGCTGGTTAGAGCATCGGTTTGTGGTACCGAGGGTCGTGGGTTCGAACCCCATCATCCACCCAAGAAATTTGAAAGACTGTCTTACAAGGCAGTCTTTTTTTGTTCGTAGAACTTTTTTATTGATGGGGTGAGAAGTATTACGCTGAGCGCAACACAGTGGAGCAGAAGTGATCGCCACATTATATCGTCGCCGATTTTAGAATTGTCATATCGACAGAGTCCGCTTTTCGCAGACGACGAGATAACTCGTAAAATGTTGGGAGAGCTTAATAATGAACTTTACTACTTTTAACAAAGTCCATTAGTATGTTGACATCTACTTTAATAATTACAAATGGCATTAAGTCAAAATGAAAAATGTTCAAAACAAAAAAGCCACTCAAAATAATTGAGTGGCTTTTGAGCGGGAAACGAGACTCGAACTCGCGACCCTCAGCTTGGAAGGCTGATGCTCTACCAACTGAGCTATTCCCGCAATCCTTTTTGGTGGCACAAATATAACACTAATTCAAAATGTAACGCAATTCCACATAAGAACATTCTAAAATTCTTGTCCGATATTAATTGTATAGACAAGTATAAAAAAATCGAATTGTGTTTCTTGTAAATTAATGACTTAATCATCGTAATTTTGATTCACAAACAAATTTCATGGAAAATTTCAGAGCCACCCTAATCCAAATCTATCAGCAAACCAACGAATATGGTAAAGCAAATGGTATGGAACTAATTAAGTTTGAAGCCGATGAAATTGTTTACAAAATGGTTTTACAAAAACAACATCTCGCTACGCCAACAACTGCGCATGGCGGAATCATTGCAGGATACATGGATGGCGT
>Ga0163144_10026855_pt1 | contig 11173 bp, 13 predicted proteins | sample OliLak19BULKMAT1_FD_123175 | JGI IMG/M metagenome (GOLD analysis project Ga0163144, IMG submission 123175) | Freshwater microbial mat bacterial communities from Lake Vanda, McMurdo Dry Valleys, Antarctica - Oligotrophic Lake LV.19.BULKMAT1 | ecosystem: Environmental > Aquatic > Freshwater >... | reverse complement strand
CCGTATTCGTAATCAACTATATAACCATCTGGTGAAGAAGGGCCTGGTGTGAGGACGTAATTCTGGGCTTCTTCGAGTGTAATTTGTTCAGATGTGTTGTTTTTTACATCATACACAAACAAACCTGGCGAACCTTTTTGTACCACGTTGATGTTTCTAGATACAACAGGGTCGGTGACAACACGATCTCCTTCTATCTTATAACTATATTCATAGCTTTGGTTATATTTGTATGAGTCCCCGACGGTATAGATAAAATTGTGCTCTGGTTTAATAAATAAGGTTGGTAAAAAAATAGCAGCGGAAATTATGGTAATAAAAATAATTGGTAAACCGATACCGATCATAAGAGGCAAATGTTTAATTTTCATCCCTCTATTATAAACGATATTAGGCAATTTTAGAAAGTACATATAAACATTTGACCCGCACCCCAAATCTTGAACACCCATTCTACAAAATTAAAACCCCTGTGCGATGTGCAACGGGGGTTGGAAGTTCGTAGATGTACTTTCGAACTTTGTGAAGGACCAAGGACAAAGAGTCAAATGAGACCCGATGTTCAAAGTCCAGAGTGCTAACTTGCGAAACGAGCCGCAGGGCAACTGCCATCCCAGTTGTTGTCGAGCCGAGTCCAGCCCACCACAACCTCGTTGCCACCGTCGGAGACGAACGGGACATAGAGGCGGTAGTCAGGGTGACGCGCGACGGACTTCCAAAAGAAGACAGTCTTTCCTCTTCCAAAAACTTTTCGGAAGACCTTGATTTTTTTCTTCTGGATTTTCAGTGCGTCATGGAAACCGAGACAGTTTTTGAGGCTGTCAGTTTCCTCGAGATAGCGGTACAACTTGGTACCATTCATACACCCCCCTTCTTTCTGATCGTCGTGCAGGTAAAGTTCAACCTTTACAAGGTCATACTTCGTCGGTCCGACAGTTCCCAGTTTGTAGTGTATGACCTCCTTCGCAAGATTTAGGCAGACGGAATCAACGGAGCGGTCCACACAGATGATGGTGTCCAGAGGATCTTCTTCCTGTGAAGCGGTGGAGAGCCCTAACAAGAAATTTTTAAGTTTCATGGGGTTGTCAATCCATTTCTTCATAGCCTCGCCTTCCAACGGTGGGAGATTTTCAGCGATGCGGCCAATCAACATATCGAAAATATTCATGGCGGTTTTTCCTTTCTGGTTTTCGCCGTTTGTTTTTGCTAGAGAACTACCACAATAGTAGCCATAGCCATAGAACACTGAAAAATCAGTATCTTGTGGTTATGGCTACGCAAGTTAGACTATCAAAGAACTATATGAGATATACACCTAAAGTTCTGTTATGTCAATAGCAGTAGATAATATAGTATATTCCGCCCTACTTCGCAATTCACTATATTACTGGCACTGTGGACTTTCGGTTTTTGATGGATACACAGCAATCAGTGCCTCCAAAGGAAGTAAAGAAAGAGATTTTTGCCACAGTAGGTTCGGACCTCATACTAAAAGATAGAAAACTGAGTATTTGCTGGGATAATTTGCTATTCCCAATAAAATCAATGGCAAAAGAAGTTCGTGAGATAAAAGAACAGTTAGAACCTACAAAAGATCCAATGGATGTAAGGCAGATGAGTGAAATCTACTCGCAAAATCCAAGAGTGCTGGGGGACTTGGATGACGTTAGAACCCTTTTACTACAAGGAAAGAGTGGGTTTTATTACCGATGTCCTGTTTTTGCTAAATAATAATGGGGAAATTAAAAACACCAATTTTACGAACTCAAAAAATACAAATTTAGAATTCTTGAATATAGTCTAAAAAATAATTTATCGAAGTTTTTCAACGCGTGACTTCATCAAACTTTCAAAAGCTCTTAGTATTAAACTATTCGGTACTTCACCAGGCGCAAAGACTCCGTCACCTTTCAAAATAACACATTGACCACTATTAGGTTTGTAATGCTCAACAAGTTCATGATCTTCAGGTAATCTATCGTAAATATTCTTGGACTCTGAATCCATGAGTGTTTATTTATGCGTAAACATGTTTAATATCTACATCACCCAAGTGAACATAATCATTCCATGTAAGTAAGAAATACTCTCCTTTGTGTTCATCTACTACAGTGATTCCAGTATTTTTAGCAATAAAGAACTTTTGCATTTTCTTATATTCCTTTGAAGTAAATGTATCACCAAAACCCATGACAGCTATAAGCATCATCAAAAAATTACCGTGTGTAACAACAAGAATATTTTCTTCTTCTTTTAATTTAATATATTCAAGAGCTTTTATGGCTCTGTCTTTAATATCAAAAAAATTTTCCTCATCAGAATGATGCCAGTCAGGATTTTCAAAATTTGCCCTTACATCGTTCATCACTTTCATCACTTCTGGCACATCTTTCTTTTTACCTCGAACAAAAGTTGGACGGAGAATTTCCTGAAACAACGAAGTACGAATTACCTCTTTATCTAAAGCGTTGGCTATTGTATCAGCAGTCTTTGCTGCCCTTTCCATATCACTCGCAATGACCAGATCGATTGGAATTGATTTGAAACGTTCTGCAACAAATTGAGCTTGTTTTAATCCCATTTCTGATAATGGGATTGTGCCATGCTGAAATTCGTTATTTTCATTACCCTCTGTGGCACCGTGACGTACAAAGTAAATCTTTTTCATATATTAAGTATATAATACCACAAAAAATCTTAATAAATGAACGATTTTTACGATTCAAAACAGCCTTCTATTTACGCGACTTGAGCGCACAAGTCGCTATAAACAAGTGTGCTAGTTCTTGTTGGTTGCGGGACTAGGACTCGGTCACAGGTTCTTTTTGCTTCGCAAAAATCCCCGCGGCCCCGCCTCACTCGTCTCTGGTTCGCTACGCTCACATCGAGACTTCGCTCCGGCTTTCTCGTCCCTACTCTAGCGCCAAAGGAAAAATAAAAGTATTGGAAGCGCCAGCGACCAATACTTTTATTTTTCCTTGCTGGGGTCTCTGAACGATTTACGAACTTTAGAGTGGCTGGAAAATATTCCCTATCCTACGCTTGTACTTAAAAATGTGGCTCAATTACTGGGTGAAAATGCTTATGTGAACCAATAAGACTATTGTACAACCACATGCACTCATCTAAAAGTAAGAAAGTTGTCCATATTTACCTGAAAAATAGATTTACTTTCGAACCGGGTATGGGGTGGAGTACCACAGAAAAAAGGGTCCCATACAAATTTATATAAGTAGTACCTATGCTAAGTTAGAAACTATACTATTCACACTATCTTCAATAGAGATATTATATATATCAATCTCCCCTTCTATTTTTATTTCATTCATTTGCCTCTTGAACAAATCATAAAGCTCTTTGGTCATCTTTACCTTTCTTGTTCGTTCGTCATAGACTTGGAGGAGAAGCGTTTCATCATGAATGATCTTAAACCATTTATAATGAATACAATTCTGATTACAAAAATCTAAGACAGATTGAACAAATTCTTTATTTCTAAAAACTTCTTCAACTATCACATTCTTATCTTTGTATTCTTGTAATTTTTCTATTGTCTTTTTATAACTTCCGGGTACAATTTCTTGTATGAAATTTGCCTCAGGATTTTGTTTCATCAATTCCTTTTTGAATTCATCAGCATGAATAACCTGCCATTGTAATTTTTCAGCTAATAAATTTGAAATTGTTGTTTTACCTGATCCTGGCAATCCACGGATAAAGATAATCATGTTTTTTCTTTGTACATTACTGGTTGACTATTGCCATATTTAATACCAGTATCGCTTTTCACTACATACCCCAGATCACACACAGAAAACACCTTTGTTCTATTGATCGATTCAATACTTAAATCAATAGGACTGTCTGCTTCAATGCCTAAGAAAGGATTATGCCCTACAACTAATCTTTTCTTATGTAACCTATTTAAAAATATTTTTATGAGCTCAACATTACTTGTTGGAATATCCGGTTCTTCATCACATGTAAAAATGGAGTTAATTCCCGCCTTTTTAGTAGAGTATTTACTTAAAATTTCACTGAGTATGTTAATGTTTAAATCAGTTTTAGCACACTCAAGTAACATTTCCTTTGGTATACCACCATGAACATAAACTGAATCATTGGATATAGCGAAACAATACTTTTCATCAAATAAACTTGATATCTTACTTCCAGAGGCAATCCAATCTTCCTTTTGATTAAGCAAATGGCTATTATATGTAATCACTGGCAAACTTAACTTGATATCCTTGAACTCCAAATATTCAATAATAAGATTATTTCTAAAAATGGAAAATATGATATTTTTTTGGAGCGAGCGATATTGCCATTCGCCACTAATAAAATCCAAATCATGATTTCCGAATAGCATGTAAAGATTATTTGGAAATAATTTCTTATAAATATCGAGGAAAGCAAGCAACTCTAGTACACTAAGTGCACCTACAACCTCTAATTTTATTTTATTTATTGATAATCTCTGTGTTAAAAGCGATAAATATGGTAATTCCTGATTACTACCATAAACCCAATCTACTAGTGATATTAGTTCTACATTGCTTACTTGATATGTGCTAAGTATTCCATAAGCCCAGTCTTCACTCTTCAAAATATCACTTTTAGATAAGTCTATATCTTCTGTTCCTTTCTTAAAGAAATAATCAAATACATCACCATTAATAACTAAAGCTGCTTCGGGTTCAATATTCAAAGTACCATCATCATCTGTTAGACCATTATCATTAAGTGAATACAATAGAGCAGGGAGATTACCATGTATATCGCTTATACTATAGATCTTTTTAAATTTTTCTAGGTCTATAATATTCATGTTTATTTAAGATGTAGTGCCTTGTTCTCAGAAAGGTTTTCTATGTTCATAGCCTTATCCAGAGTAAAACTCTTACAAATATACTTAACTCCACTAATATAATTTGGCAACAACATATATTCACCTCTATCGTCCGGTTGTAGATTAGCCATTACTGAACCTATATCATTTTTGTATACATACTCAACGATGTCTACTTTCATTTCCTTACGAATCTCACCATAGCAAGCTTTTATGAGGTAGTTTTTATATGCATTCTGCAGTATAAGTTTTGTCTGTGCATCACTAATTTCAATTAACTTTGGAATGTTATGCAATGGGTTTTTAATATTGTACCCATAGTTATCTTTATCAAATAAACCTTCAGATTCATTGCTATCCTTTAACTTTTCAAAAACCTCATCACTTATATAATTCTTTGATTCATCAAGGTCTACTTCTGACAATTCTATTGCATGTACTTTCTCACTAAACATAGATACTACGACACAATCTTCTAAGAATTCCTCATTGGGCCCAACAAATGAATAAATTCTATAGGAAAATTCTCCGGCTACGAAGTCGATAAACTCTTCATCATTAAAGTCAGGTATTACTGCAGAGAGTTTTAATAACATTTCTCTGAAACTAGAAATAGTAAAACTACGCATTGACCAAAGAACAAATTGATTTGGACTCACGATACGCATAAGCTGGTTAGCCTTAAATATATGAAAACCTTTTTCAACAAAATACTCATGGACGATTTCAAAAAGTAAAAAGCCAAAAAAACTGAACTTTAGAATATTGGTTAAATGAATTATTTTTTCAACTAATGTTTTATTATCCAAACCAGAATTAATTTCTTTCAGAAATTCGGATACAAATTTCTTAAGATCATCTAATTCTTTTTGATTTAGAAAGATATCTTTATATTGGCTATTTTTTTCAAGGGAGTTCTTTATATACCAACAAATGTTAGACACATTAGCCTTTCGATCCATATAGAAAAACTCGTTTTTAAATTTATTTTCAACACTTACGATCATTCCTTTGTCATATCTCACTTTCTGAGATAGTCGATCTTTAAAGATATCTACAGAACATTCTGAGAAATGATTATTAAATGTGCTTGTATATATAAACGGTGCTGTATAGGAAAACTTTACCTTTGTATTTAAATGAACCTCATTTTCCATAACATGGTTATTGCTCGTGATGTAAGCAAGTTTGATATTTCCATGTTCATCAAAAGGAGATTCTTTTTCAAAACGGCTAATCGAAGTTGTAAATTTAATAATTCTTAAAACATATCTAATCCCGAAATCAGCTAGGTATTTTGATTGATCAAAGATATCATTCCATTTAATAAAATTATGCTTCTTAAGAATTTTCGCTATATGTTCAGATTTAATTATACCTGTGTTATAAGGTTTACCTTCATGCTCTATAAAGCAATAGCCATTAACAAGATTAAAAAAATCATTGTCATATTTACCTTCAGAGAAGATATCTTTCATATATTGTAATATCTGATCATCTTTCATATTTAAGCTACCCTTTTAACGAATTAAGATAATATTTTCCAAACTGATCGTAATGATCTAAATGATTGCTATAGTATTCGATCATCTCATTTAGACTATATAAAGCCTGAATCCTATCTTGTCCTTCTCTAATTATCACTTTATCTAAGGTAGTGCCTTCGCCTTCTGCCTTTTCTGCAATTATTCCATTATTAATTGATGAATATGTGACAGGTTCCATTCCAGGCATACAAAAAGCCAAACATTCTTTCATCACAAAACTTCTATCGCTTTTACCCAACATCAACTTTAATAAATCATCTGTACTGAAATAGTGATTCATTTGCTTAATATATGCACCCGGAAAACCATTTAAAGCTTTAATAAAATAACCTGTATCTGTGAGAATAATTGGTTTATCCTCTTTATCTGCTACATACTTCGCTGAGAAAGCAGCTACTGATTCAACATCAAAAGCTTGGATTTCTGGAACTTCGTATTCTGTCGAGAGAATCTCTAATTCAACATCATATTTAGATAGCACTTTCTGTGCCGTTAACAGCTTCTTTTGATTTGTAGTTGCCAAGTATATCTTCATAATCGTTAAATTAACTTAAGCTCATCAAGTATAGTATTACTAAAATATTTGCTATTTTTAAAGTCATTTACGTCTTCTCTATATAAATGAAATAACGGTGCGTGATGATGATATATATTTGGACTGAGGTTTACCCTTTTTGCTACCTCAATAAAGAAATTAATAAAGATTACTAGGTTCATTGGGAAAATTTTATAAGCATTGTTTGCACGCATTATCACATGCATATTTAACTTTGAATCTTGAAGAACTCTAAAATCTAATCCCACTAAACAAGGACTTTTTACTGATAAATCACTATCATTTTCAGACCAAAAGTTAAAATATAGCTTTCTCGAGTTAGGGTTTTTAATTATTGTTGATGCTATCTCATCAACTTTAGCAAATAAATTATCCTTATAATAAGAAAGCTCTTTTTCATACTGTGCATCCCAGCCCTGATATAAGCCAGTAAGAATATCCTTATTTAAATAGTTAGAATTTCCATTAATATCAAGTGAACAATGTAATTCTTTCTCTAATAATACCGTTTCGTCTAATGGTTTTAAACCATGTAAAAGAAGGTCTCTAAGACTTTCTATATATAAAGATTTTATGTTTTCTTCAAGTTTATGGACCATAATAATGATTTTATCATTTAGAGATAAAATTTTTATGAATTTTTTCTATAGACTGCTCTAAATTAGTATTTCCATCTATAACAATAATTTCACCCAATATTCCCTCGAACTTACCACTATGAGTATCAATATCTTTATAGTAGTCAAAAAATACTTCTAAAAATGGCTTATAGAACCATGAGTCAGCTCTATTATCTGTTAAACTTCTATTCTTTCTTTTTAAGGAAGTTTCTAAATCAATATAATACAAGAAATTTGATATATATTTATTGTCGATATTCCTTGAAAATTCATATTTAAATATTTTAAGTAATTCTTCGTATCTTTTTGTTCCATAGATCTCATCATGAGCAAAGGTAAAAGCAAGTGTACTTATTGGTCCTCGATCCATAACTACATTTTTCCCTCGGAATCTTTCTAGACTCGCAATACTCATCTTAATAAAATCAGAAATAATATAATAATCAAAATTGTCTTCTTTATTGGCTAAAGAGTGGTCAACTAATTCAGGTACTATATAAATACCTTCATTTTTAAAATGTTCTGTAAGGGTAGTCTTACCTCCTCCTGGTACGCCATCTAAAATTACAATCTTGCTGTCTCTCATGAGTTTTTCATTAATATATACTATCGTATGCTCGAATAACATCTACTATCACGTTTTTCCAGTCACGTAGATCTTCAAGTATACCTCTATTTTTCTTAGACATTTCCATTGTCCAAACCTTTTTAATTTCCTCGATTCGATTAGGATATTTATTTAAATCATTTTCCACCCATACGACATCATGAATTTCTTTTTCCAACCCTTCTATTGCCAATGAAGTCGCTAATACAGGTAATCCCTTTGCAAGATAATCCAGCACCTTCAATCTAGTTCCTGATGCTTCTGTTATTGGTGCTAAACCAATAAATGTATTTTTGAGTGCTATATTAATATCTTCAACATATCCTGTAAAATGTATACCTTTGAACTTTTCTTGAGTCTCAATCTTACATAGACCAACAGCTCGAATATTATTTGGAATCTTCCCTAAAATGTATTTATCAATATTTTCAAGACACTTAGTATTAGGTTCATAATTCAAATGCCCCATAAAAACTAAATCATCATTTATATTAAGATCAGAGGTAAATTTTACTATAGTGGTATCTATACCTCCACTATACATTCGAACCTTTTTCCTAAAATCCTTTACTTCATTTTCAGGGATCAATAGAGATTCATACTTTTTTATATCGTCATTTGATCGAAATAAAGCACAATTACAGACTTTTATAGCATTCTTCTCGGTATTAGCTATATAATCTATTTCATTCTGATTCTTACCCAACTGCCTATATAAATCAGCATCAACATTATGAACCTCAAAAACGTATTTAAATCTATCTCCGAATGTATCAGCCATTGATAAAACAGCTTCTGAAGACCCTAGATGAATTATAGAAATATTATTCTTTATAAAAAAATTAGATAGAATATTATTTTTGTCATAATAAAACTTATCCTCATCAACAAAAATAACTGGGAACTTTATGTCTTTATAATCCTCAAAAGAGTCGTGCTCCCGTTTACATTTAATTACAACAGGCACATAACTGCCGTTCATATATATAGCGTTAAGCATACCCAAGATACTTACTGCGGCACCTGTTTTTGCAGGTACAAAATGCCCATCTCTAAATAAAGCAACTTTCTTCTTTTTAGTATTCAGGAGATCTTGGTTCAGTATCGTTAAAACGTCTGAATCCTTCGTTCCAGAAGATCTTGGGTAGCCTTCAGATATGTATTTAGGTATTTTTTCTACCATATTACAATGATTATATCAAATACAGCAGTAATAGAATAATTTGATTTTTAGGCTATACTTTAGATAACTATGGACAAAAAACATTATTTCATTGTGGTTGAGGGTATATCGGGCACTGGTAAAACAAGTGTAGCCACTGAAGTAGCAAAACTTTTAGAAGGTTTATATATAAAAACGCCTATTGATCCAATTAATATTATTAGAGATAAGGTTGATTCTGAGATGAGCACCACAGCCAAGTTTTTATACTATTTATCAGGAATTCACCACCTTTCTGAACAGTTAATTGATTCTCTTAAAAGAACCTCAATTGTCTGTGATAAATATATTTACTCAGTTTTAGCTTTTACAAAAGTAAAAGAACCTTCTCTTGATCTACCTGAGTTCGTAACCGTTATTGAACCTGATATTAAATTTCTGATTACAGTACCAGAAAATATTAGACTCCAAAGAATTAAAAGTAGAGATAGTAAAATTTTAAGTGAAGATAAAATAATAAGAGATAGAGAAACTCAAAATATCCTAAGGAGTTTTAGTTTTATAGAGATTGATAATTCTGGTGATTTAGATACAACGATGAATCAAATAAAAGGTCATCTAAAAACTCGTAAGATTCTGAACTAATTCCCCCTTATGCTTATTAAAATACATTAAGCTCTTACAAACCTGCTTATATAAATTATCCATTTTATTATTTGATTTTAGATAGTGTTCTGATTCTATCCACACTGAATAAAACAGCTTTGTTACATAAAACTCTATTGCTTCCTTGAGCATAAACTTGTCTAGCTTATGCTTTTTTGTGTAAGTTTTCAAAAACAACTTTGCTCTTTTAAAATTTATCTCTTCAAATTGATGGTTAAAACAGCAAATCATTATTGTTCTTATGACTTCATGATGGAATGAGTCAATTTTAGTCTTCTCAAAATCAAATAGATACTCTATTTCTCCCTTACTGGTAAAAAAGATATTATTATTATGAAAATCTCCATGAGTCAGTAGCTTCTCTCCCAAGTTGAATTCATCTACTGATCTTATATTGTTTTTTAAATATTCCTCCTTAATCTTAATAATCTTTAAGGTAAGCTTATCGAAAGTATCAAAATTTGTTCTTTTTTCTATGACTGATCTTATATTCCAAAGTTTTTTTAGCGATCTATCGTTTAATAACACCTCATCTCTATCCTCAATAGTAGGTAGTTTAACCTGATCTTTTTTTGACCAGGCGATATGATGCATGTCAGCAAGCAAATCAGCAATTAGTCTTATATGGTTATCAGTTAGTTGATCTTCTGGTACTACCTTTGCATTAATAAATGGGAAAAGAACATAAATATCATCTCCAAGATTAAAATGGCTTTTATTCCCAACAGCAATTGGCACGAGAACTTTAATGCCATTTTTCAAAAAGAAGTTCTCACTAGCTTCAATCTGTCTTATTTTCATTTCACTTTCTTTTCTATGTTTCTTTATAAAAAACTTATTATTAGTTGTTTCAATAATATAATTTTGGGTTAAAAAACCCTTAGAATATTCATGTATTCCTATAATCTCTCCAATCGTTGATTGTAACTTTTTTTGTATATCTAATTGCGTTTTCTTATTCATCAGGTATTGTTATTTATATATATTTATGGTTTTATTTAAGTTAATTCTTTGCTATTATATGGGGTACTGAATATAGTCAGGGCTAGTATAACATGGGTTTTATTTTTAATAACGATCATCGAAATGGACACTTACAATAAACTTTTCACATACCTGACTGAGCAGTATTCAATAGATACTATTGTTGAATATAAGTCGAT
>Ga0163144_10026853_pt1 | contig 11173 bp, 9 predicted proteins | sample OliLak19BULKMAT1_FD_123175 | JGI IMG/M metagenome (GOLD analysis project Ga0163144, IMG submission 123175) | Freshwater microbial mat bacterial communities from Lake Vanda, McMurdo Dry Valleys, Antarctica - Oligotrophic Lake LV.19.BULKMAT1 | ecosystem: Environmental > Aquatic > Freshwater > Lake... | reverse complement strand
GGACTCGGGCCTGACCCAATCGGGTAGCGTGCAGGTACTACCCGCCAGTGGCAGCAGCGATCTGGCCATCCATGGCCGCCTGACGGTCGCGCCATCGGGACGTTTCCTGACCCATGCCGATGGGACGCCGTTCTTCTGGCTGGGCGATACCGCCTGGGCGATCCCGCTGCGCGCCAGCGATGCTGAATGGAGCCAGTATCTTGATACCCGCGTGGCCCAGGGCTTCACGGTGATCCAGATTGCGCTGGCCCCGACATGGGCGGCCACCAGCGACCATGCGGGCCGCACGCCCTTTTTCAATGCGAATACCCGCCAGCCCAACCCGGCCTTCTGGGATGCCTTCGCCGCCAAGGTGGCCGCCGCCAATCAGCGTGGGCTGGTGGTGCTGGTGATTGGGTTGGCCGACCCCTTGGACGAAATCATCACGCCTGGTACCGCAGAACAGCGCTTTGCCGGCCAACTGGCTGCGCGCCTGGCCGGTGACCATGTCCTGCTCGCGCCCAGTTTTGATCGCCCGTACCTGCCGGAGATGGATGCGGTGGGCATGGCTATCCAGCAGGCCGTGCCGCAGGCGCTGATCACCCAGCACCCGGGCACCCCCAGTGGCCAGCCGACCAATGTGTGGGCCGAACCGTACACATCCCAGCCCTACATGCGCCTGTATGGCAACCAGACCGGCCATAATGGCGGGGATCGGGCGTTGGTGTATGCGCAGGCGGTCGACTGGAACCTGAGCCTCTGGAATGCCCGCCCGATCCGCCCGGTGCTGAACCTGGAGGCCTTCTATGATGCGAACGGCACCGGAGCCGGGCTGGGTGGCTATCGTTCGGGGACGGCGCTGGATGCGCGGGCGGCGGGCTACCTGAGCCTGCTCTCGGGGGCCAGCGGCTACAGCTATGGTGCCTTTGGCGTGTGGGGCTGGGAGCGCGACCCGAACGCGGCGAACTATTGGGCACGCGGGTTGCAGTTCCCCTCGGCGGCACAGATGGGCGTGTTCCGCGCGATCTTCAGCCGCGTGAATTGGTGGGATCTGGTGCCCACGCCCGAGCGGATCGCCAACCCGGCCAGCGGCGCGCAGACGATGGCGCTGGCCAGCACGCCCGATGGACAATTGGCCATGGCCTATCTGCCCGATAATGCCATGATCCAGATCAACCTGGATGGGTTCGCAAGCACGCTGCGTGTCACCTGGATCAACCCCAGCACCGGCGAGCGCACGGATGGCGGGACGGTTGCGGGGAGTGGCACCCACACGTTCACGCGACCGCGGGCGGGTGATTGGGTACTGCTGTTGCAGGCGGTATAGGGGCGAGGAGTTAGGAGTCAGAAGACGAGAACCGAGAATTGCCCTCACCCCCAGCCCCTCTCCCACACCGGGAGAGGGGAGCCATTATTAGCCACAGGCACCGCTTGACCGCAGCCGAGGCATGACCAACGGGCATGGCAGTGCCACCGACATTCTTTAAACAAGGAAACCAGCACACAAACGAACAGCCACAGGCACCGCTTGACCGCCGCCGAGGCATGACCAATGGGCATGGCAGTGCTACAGTGGTTCATTCAGGGTCCAGGGACAAGGTCCCTGGCCGGGAGTGTGGCCCACAGGGCACCCCGACCGCAGGTGCGAGAGGCGCACAGCCGCGATTGAAAGCACCTAACTCAACTCCTTAATGAGCTGCGCTACTTCCTGATCAATCAAACTCAACGCCTGATCTGGCGTGAAGCCCCATAACAGATCGGCAACCTGCCAGTATGTTACTCGTTGTTCCCATACAGCAAAGCCATTCTGAAGGTAGGGCCGGTGCTCGTTCTCATCCAGCATCACCACCAGATCGGCCTGTTCCAGATCGGCTTCCGTCAACTGCAATGGTTCGCGGAATTGTTCCGGGGCGATACCCCGTTCACGCAGGCGTTTGGCAGTGTCGCTGCTGATCGGCCCTGGGTTTTGGGGTGATGGTTCAAATCCTCGTGATTCGGCCCGCCAGTTCAATTCTGGCGGAATCGTCGCATTAAACAGGTATTCGGCATAGCGGCTGCGATAGTAATTGCCAGTGCAGACGAACAGCACTGTACGTTCTTGATGTTCCATTATATGATTCCTCCTCTGTTTCTTTTCTCTATTGCAATCCTACCGGATAGGTAAAGAAGCAGGGGAATTCTTTCGGGGGTTGCACCCCCAAACCCCAGCTTCGTACATATTACAATCCTACCAGACGGGTAAAGAAGCAGGGGGTCTTTCTCGGGGGTTGCACCCCCAAACCCCAGCTTCGCTTCTTGCACTTCCCAAAAGCGTGGTACCCTTATGCTCATAGTATACGCGCTGATTCAAAAGGATATGCCCATGAATGGCATGATTGTTGCTCCCGAGCCGTTGGCGGTTGAGGCTGGTGCTCGTGTGTTGATGAGCGGTGGAAATGCAATTGATGCAGCCGTGACCTGCGCCTTCGTCCAGGCGATTGTTAACCCACAGATGTGTGGCATTGGTGGCTATACGCTGATGACCCTGCATCTGGCTGGGCAGGCCAAACCGATCCTGCTTGATGCGCCGGCCCTGGCCGGTTCCCGAGTGACACCCAATATGTGGCAGGATATTCTGATCGGCATGAATCCCGATGGCTGGGGCTACTTCTTGCAGGGCAAGGTCAATGATCTTGGCTACCAATCGATCTGTACACCCGGCACCGTGCGCGGCCTCTCCGAGATCCTGCGCCGCTGGGGCACGATCTCCTGGGATGCCGCAATTGCACCAGCAATCGAGACGGCAGAGGCTGGCTATATGGCCGATACGCACCTGGCGAACCGCTGGAAAACCCGCCGCCGTTACCCAGAATCGTGTTCATTGCTCGATTATGTCGAGAATAATGCCGAAGCGCGCCGGATCTACCTACACGATGGGCGGCCATATGATGAAGGTGAGACGATCCGCAACCCGGATTATGCCGCCACCCTGCGCCACCTCGCACGCCATGGTGCCGATGATTTTTATCAGGGTGAATTGGCCGCCAGGATCACTTCCGATCTTGATGCCAACCAGGCATTTGTGACTGCCGATGATCTCAAGCACTATACATTACGGGATGAGCAGCCAGTCGAGGGCAGCTATAATGGCCTGCGGATCGCCACATCACAGCCACCGCATGGCGGGCCAACCCTGTTAGCAATGCTGAATATCCTCGAAGGGTATGATCTCAAGAGCCTTGGGCATAATAGCGCCGAATATATCTACCTGGTTTCGATGGCAATGAAAGCCGCCTTTGCCGACCGCAATCTGTTTTTGGGCGACCCTGCATTTGTTGATGTTCCATTGAGCTGGATGACGAGCAAAGCCCGAGCGGTTGAATGGCGTGCCCAGATCGAGACAGGTCACCCGATTCGCGTTGATCAGGTGCCATCCGGCCCACCCGATACCACCCATGTCACCGTGGTTGACTCATTGGGCAATTGTGTGGCGCTGACCCATTCGCTGGGCATATCATCTGGTGTGATTACACCCGGCCTTGGTTTTATGTACAATAATTCCATGATCAATTTTGACCCAACTCCCGGCGGGCGTAACTCGATTGCTCCGGGGAAAGGCCGCAGCACTGGCATGGCTCCAACGATTGTTTATAATGGCGATCAGCCGATTCTGGTGCTTGGTGCGCCTGGCGCATCGCGGATTATCACATCGGTGTTGCAGGTTCTGTTGAATGTGATCGATTTTGGCATGAGCGTTAGCGATGCCGTAGCAGCACCGCGCTTCGATTGCCAGGGCGAGCGGATTGTCTGCCACCTGCGGATTCCCGAGTATACTTGTGCCAAGATTCGGGATCACCACCCGATTATTCGGATGCCACAGAGCCATGGCGCCCACGGGTTGGTTCATGCAATCAGTATTGGCGCAGATCGAACGCTGGCAGGTGCAGCCGATACCGGCGCAAGTGGGATGGCGTTGTTGGTGTAGAAACGAGCCGTCAGCTATCAGCCGTCAGCTTTTCGTGCAGATAAACACTTGTTCTGGCCATCCAAAGCTTGTTGATGATACAAGCATCTATCGTTGGCAAGCTGAAAGCTGTGAGCTGTGAGCTGTAAGCTAATATGAGGTAACCGGTGAGGGTGCCGCATTTAGGTGCCACACCCTCCCGTATGAGGTCTAGGTCGCCCTACGACGACCGGAGGTGCTTGGGGCCGGCATGAGGGAAGAACTGTGCTATCGCACCCGACAGTGGTCGCCGAAGCCGCTGTCTTCATCCTTCTATATCTGTAACGTCGTACAGCAAAAATAAGTTTCAGGTTCTACATAAGAGGATCATTAATAGAATCTGAGATACACCTGAAAGAGGCTTGGATGCGATACCGTGTGCTTGGTTTCATGATGCTTCTGGTACTTGTTATAGCCGCCGTACCAGTTAGCGCTCAGGATGGCCGCGTCGCCGATCTGAACATTCGCCTATGGCCAACTCCTAGTACGGCGGCGCGTGGCGATATTATTCGCTACGATATTACACTCGAAAACGATGGTGATGGCAAAGCCAGCCGAACGAATGTCACACTTCCGCTGCCAAAAGGGCAGTTCAGTTTGGTCAAAATCGAACTGTCCCAGAAGACAAGCTGGGTTATGGAGGTTGCAGACGAGAAGATTGTGATTATGTTCGGAACATTGCGAAGAGGTGAAATTCGGGATGCACGGGTGTTCCTGAAGCTGAATAATGCGCCTGGCCTGGATAATGCGCCAATGCGTATCCGTGCTTCGGTCAACTACGATGAACATTCTGGATCGCGTGTTCGCAGTAACGAGACAACCCTAACAATTGCGGGTGCAACTCCCGATACCACACCAGCGGTGAGTGTCGAGCCTATTGCTGGCCCTGCAGGAACCGTGTTTCGCTTTACGGTGCGAAATTATTTCCCGAAAGAAAAACTGTTTACCTGGTTGAACGCTCCAAATGCAGTGCTTCCGAGTGGCCTAGCCGATCTTGCAAGTGAGCAGGGCGAGACGAGCTTCGATCTCGAAACGGCCAAACTCAAGCTGGCACCAGGCAAGTATAGTTTTGTGGTGCTGGGCGATTCAAGCAAAATAACAACCATCACGCCATTTGAGGTCAAATGAATAACCCAACAATCCACATCCCGCACGAGATACAGGCAGCTCTCCTGCGTAATGATCCGGTTGTGGCGCTCGAAAGCACCGTGATCGCGCACGGCCTGCCATACCCACACAATGTTGAACTGGCCTATGCGATGGAAGCCGAGGTACGCAGCCAGGGGGCCATACCCGTCACTATTGGCGTTGTTGCAGGCATGCCAACCGTTGGCATGGATGCGGCGGCAATCGAGCGATTCGCGCAATCTCACGATGTGCTTAAACTATCGCGGCGTGATATTGCCTATGCAGTTGCAGCCAATCGCGATGGCGCGACAACCGTGGCAGCGACGATGGCACTGGCCTGCCTCGCTGGTGTGCAGGTCTTTGCGACAGGCGGCATTGGTGGGGTTCATCGCGGTGCCCGTGAGAGCTGGGATATTTCGGGAGATCTGACCGAACTGGCCCGTACACCGGTTTTTGTGGTGTGTGCAGGGGCCAAATCGATCCTCGATCTGCCAGCCACCCTGGAATACCTGGAAACCATTGGCGTGCCTGTGCTCGGGTTGGCAACCAGCGAGTTTCCCGCATTCTATTGCCGTGAAAGCGGACTACCGATTTCGGCACGGGTCGAGACGCCAAACGAGGCAGCGCTTGTTTGGAATGCACATCGGGCGCTGAATGGCGCTGGTATGCTGCTGGCCGTGCCGCCACCAACCGAAACCGCCCTTGATCAACGGGAAGTCGAGGCGGCGATTGAGCGGGCGCTACAGCGCATGCAACTTGCTGGCATCCGTGGTCAGGCAGTGACGCCCTTCTTGCTCTCGGCTATGGCCGAGGAGACATCTGGCGAGAGCATGCGTGCCAATATCGCGCTGCTGCGGCAGAATGCGCGGGTGGCAGCCCAGGTTGCTGTTGCATTGACCAGGTGACATTGCCATTGTTTATGCTATTATTTCGCAGCGATAAACTGTAACAACCAAACGAGGAGCAAGGAATGTCACAATCGAATGCACGCCGTAGCGGGCGTCAGGGGCGGGTCACAAAGAAGAAAAATAATACTCCATTGATCATTGGTGGAGTGGCAGTTGGGCTGATCATTGCCGCAGCTGCCATTTTTTCGTTCACCAATAGTAACGGCCCTGCTGTTGGTACCCAGATCGATGATTCTGGGCCGAGCCTGCATCTTCAGACTCCCAATGATCCACTGCCTGTGCCCTATAACTCAAATCCACCAACATCGGGCTACCATTGGGGTGGCGGCGTTGCGCCATGGGGTGTGCAGACGAAACCAATCTCGGATACCATTACTGTTCACAATATCGAGCATGGCGGCGTGATTATTCATTATCGTGAGGGCCTCGATCAGCCAATGATTGATAAATTATCTGATCTCACTCGTGATTTGCAGCGCCAGAACCCATGTATTATTCTGGTTCCACGCCCCAGCGCGACACTAGATGTGCCAATTGCCCTGACTGCATGGAATTATTTGTTGAAGTTGGATGCGTTTGATGAGGCATCGGTGCGGGGTTTCTTCAAAGCCCATGTTGGCCGCGGGCCGGAAGCGGTCTGTCAGCCGATTTCGTAGCCAACAATGACCGTAGAGGCGGTTCGAACCGCCTCTACCCCAATGGCATCCTACGACGGCCTGTAGATATATCCGCGGCTGCGGATCGTATGAATATAGCGGGGGTGTTGCGGATCTGGCTCGATCTTACTACGCAGGTTGATCATATGCCAGCGCACTAACCCCGGTTCGGCACAATCAATTGCATATCCCCATACATCGCGCAACAATCGTTCGCTCGAACAGGTCGTTCCTTCATTCCGAACAAGATAGCTCAGTAACTGATGTTCTATACGGGTAAGTGCGATCAATTGCTCACCAATACGCGCCTGAAGTGTATGATCATCGATTTTAATTACTGCCGGTTCGGTGCTAGCGGCCAATGTATGATATAACGCACGCCGGAGCAACGCCCGCACGCGAGCTGCGAGTTCATCTATATTAAATGGCTTGGTCAGATAATCATCAGCGCCAGCCTCCAAGCCCTTCACCCGATCCGCACTATGCACATTGGCTGTCACCATTAATATCGGGATGGCCTGTAACCCCGGCATATGTCGCAGGGCACGGCAGACCTCCAGCCCATTGAGGCCGGGTATCATAAGATCGAGAATGATCAGATCCGGTTTCCAATCGCAAACATATGTCAGTGCATCTATTCCATCCTGGACTGCGGCTGTCTGGTAGCCTGACTCATGCAATACCTTTTCGTAGATCTGAATGATCAATAGTTCGTCTTCAATGATCAGAATCCGTTCGCCCGCCATTGTATCGCCTCATATAGAGCATATTCTTCATCTGGCTCTCATTTCAGGTTAAAAACCAGTTGAGAACCTTTGCAATCATAGAAGATCGATATTACAGATGGAGCACCAAAGTGAGTATTCAGGAGTCAGGAGTCAGAAGGCAGGAGGCAGGAGGCAGAACCCAATACCTGAACAAGGGAATAAGGGAATAAGTACGGGCACAGCGCGCTGTGCCCAACAAGCCACCAACGCATCTCGATTGCAGCCGTGGCATGACCAACGGGCGCTGAAGGGCCACCAACATTCTTTAACCAAGAACCAAGAATTGGGCAGTTATATTTCTGAGGAATCGGTGGCAGGCGTAGCCTGGCTTACGGTACGTTCGGAGCGAGCGGCCAGTACAATTCCAATAAGTAACACCAGAAAGCCAACCAACTGAAGATCAGCGAAGGTTTCCTTGAAGATCAGCAGCGCCAGCAGCGCCGAGCCAACCGGTTCTCCAAGGATGCTGATTGTGACAAAGGTGGCCGAGAGGTAGCGCAAGGCCCAGTTGAATGATGTATGGCCAAGCAGTTGCGGTCCAACAGCCAGGCCAAGCAGTAACAGATAGACCGGCCAGGGGTAGCCGACGAATGGGGGCATTTGGCCACGCAGGCCTGCATCGGCCATGGCTGCGACAAGCAGAACGATTGCAGCGCTGCTATAGACCAGCCAGATGTAGGCCAGGATCGTCATACGCGGGCGTAGCGTTCGGCCAATCAGGAAGTAGCCCGATCCGCTGATTGCGCCAAGTAGGGCCAGCCCATTGCCAACCATTGCATTGGCGGCATTGGCTCCACTGCTATCGCTGATCCCAATCAGCGCACTGCCACCGACCGTCAGCGCGATCCCGGCGATCATCAATGGGGCAAGCCGTTCGCGCAGAATAAACAGCGAGGCGAGGCCAACCCATAGTGGATTGGTGGAAACCAGCGCAACCGATGAGGCAACCGAGGTATAGGCCAGTGATGTGATCCAACTGGCGAAATGGATTGCTAGCAGGACGCCCGATAATGCCGCAAGTGCGAGATCGCGCCGAGCGAGTTGCCGTATCTCTGGCAGCACCCACCAGAGGCCCAATGGCAATAGGATGATGGCCGCAAACACCAGCCGACCAGCAGCGACCTGGATCGATGGTACACCATAGCCCTGGAGCAGCCGGATCATAATCGATGATGATGCGACAACCAGGACGCCACCCAACAAAACGAGATAGGGGAATACGACCGGCCGCTTGGCCATTGGGGTTCCTTCCGCTGATACGCTTCATTGGCGTATTATACGGTGAGTACAGGTGAGTATTCAGGAGTCAGAATGACCAAGAACCACGAACAAGCGAACAAGAATCGGCATGATCTTTGCTGCCTGGTTCCTTTGCTCGCGATACTGACTTCTGACTCCTGGCCTAGTGGCAATACCTTTCAAATAACAGGCGGTGCCATTCTTTGCCCCGCACCCCAACCCCGCTCCCACTGCGGGAAGAGGGGCTCTGCGCGGCATTGGAATGCGGTATTCCCCTGCGGGAAGAGGGGCTCTGCGCGGCAAGCGCACCGTTGACATGCACGATTCGTTATCTGAAAGGTATTGGGTCTAGTGGTATCATAACTAGCGTAGTAGATATTTCGCCTGTGAGGTTTTGGTATGAAGCAGCGCCCAAATAGCCGCCTTGTCTACACAACCGATCCCGATCCTGAGCCTGAGCCAATTGCCCAATCGGCTGCCGCGTACCCATCGGCCAACCAGCAGACGGCTCGGATTATGCGGGATCGGAAACGACGGGCGGGCAAGACAGTCACCGTGATCAGTGGGTTACGCCATGATCCAGCGACGCTTGAGGCATTGCTGAAGACCCTGAAACAGCAGTGCGGCGCGGGTGGCACACTCAAGGATGGCGAGCTCGAAATTCAGGGTGATCATCGTGAACGGGTTGCGACGGCGCTGACTGGCATGGGCTATAAGACCAAGATGGTTGGGGGATGAGCCGAGTATTCAGGAGTCAGGAGTCAGAATACGGAACAAGCGACCAATCAGGGCATAACATCAGTTCAATGTGGCGTTTATGGTGGCGTATACGATACGCCCCTACTATGGTCCGTTGCCCGTAGCAGCGTTTCCTGTACCAGCAGATCATGGGCGAATGGACGTTCGGGTTGGCGTTCGCCGGTGATGACACCCAAAAATGCTGTTAGTTCCCGATCATACAGTTCCTGGCGGGAACAGTTCTGGATTGGTATGCGCTGCTCACCCTGTTGAAATCCGGCGGTCGCATGATTCAGGCACAACCGAATTGGGTTGGCTGGCTCGAATGGTTCCATGATGGCACTGCCACAATCGCCATACACCTCGAAGCGCCTGGCTGGCGGTGGTACCTCAATCGCCGCAATCTCGATACTCGCCAATGCCCTTTGGTAGGAAAACACCGCCAGCGTGTGATCCTGAAACCCTGGCACACTGCCACTGGCATCCTGGAAAAACGATGTAACCCCCACTGGCCTGCCGAGCAACCAGATGATCTGATCGAGCATGTGACCGGCCAGATCATAGAAGATGCCGCCGGGATGAACCGCAATCACACGGCGTGCCTCAAGCGAAATCCAGGTTGACATCTGTGCCCGGACTGCGTAGATCTGACCAAGCAACCCCGATTTCGCCCATTCTGCAATCTGCTGGAAGCCAGCGTGGTAGCGGAACATATAGCCCATCTGGATTGTCAGGCGGTGCTGTTCGGCAAGCGCCACAACACGCTGCCATTGCTGCCAGTCCGTTCCGGCTGGTTTATCGTACCAGACGTGCTTACCGGCTCGAATAATTGCCTCTGCCTGATTGAGGCTTTCGTCATTGCGCCCTTCGGCAGCAACCGCAATGATCGATGGATCACCAAGGATTTGTTCGGCATCCCCGAACCAATGCACACCCTGCCATGGCCAGCCGGCCTGCTGTAATTCCGCACGGCGCACAGCATCTGGCTCGAATACACCAGCACATTCGACACGAGCGTTTGTTCGTAATGATTCCAGTTTGCCAGCAGCATGGCCGTGTTTGGTGCCATATTGGGCGATGCGCAGCGGACGAGCGTGTATCAATGTGTCACTCCATACCCTCACTCAATAATCGCATGAGTTCCACTGGCGAATATGGATCATACCAATAGCGCAGGTACACTTCCTTCGGAATGATCAACAGTGCGACATGCTGTTCGGCGATGATATCGGCATTGCGGGTATCACCGCGAATCACACCCGTGGTGCCGAGTGGCATCCAGGCGGCAACCGAGAAGGATTGATACCCGCCAAGTGGAATGATCTTCAGCCCATCTCCGAGTGGAATATACACAAAGGTGGCCGGTGCGCCAGCCTCGATCAACTTCTCGCCAGCCCGTAATTCGGCAAACCGCACATGCCTGAAGCCTTGTTGCGGATCAAAACTGGTTACTTTTTGCCCGGCCTGCTGCATGGTATCTAATATGGATTGGCGCTGTAATGTATCCCAATCCAGCTCTTTGGCCTCAAGGTAGCGGGTGCGTTCGGGTTCAGAGATATTGCGTAGCGATGGCACAACGTGGATTTGGTCGCGGATGTGCGGATGCAGCTGACACAATTGTTCCTGAACCAAGTTGATGGCGCGCCTGATTGCAGCCTGATCTCTGGTGCGGTAGCCGGATTGGCTAAGTGCATTGATGAACTGCGAACGAACATCGCCATCGGATGTAAACATTCGGGATAACAATATATTCTGGGAATGTTCGCCACCAATGCG
>Ga0163144_10026852_pt1 | contig 11174 bp, 9 predicted proteins | sample OliLak19BULKMAT1_FD_123175 | JGI IMG/M metagenome (GOLD analysis project Ga0163144, IMG submission 123175) | Freshwater microbial mat bacterial communities from Lake Vanda, McMurdo Dry Valleys, Antarctica - Oligotrophic Lake LV.19.BULKMAT1 | ecosystem: Environmental > Aquatic > Freshwater > Lake... | reverse complement strand
TCTTGGCAACCTGTGATTTCTTCTTGACCATCAAAAACTCCTTTTCGCCAGACCTTCCTCGGCCCAGCATCATGCCCGGAGTTTCCACTTAACGTGCTGTTCAAATTTGTGAGGCCACTTCTGCATTCAGGCTGCCCCTTGTCGCGTTCCGTATCGTTCGTCATACCCGCAGAGAATCACAACTCCAGCTAATAGTCTGGCGCGTCCATTTGAGTTGCGATAGCATCCGAGTGGTGTGTCCGCAAGAATAAAAATTCCAGCGTACTCCGAGCCGCATTGGCTCTGGAGTCCGTCCAGTTGCACGAGCTTGTTGGGGGGGTGGGCGTGAGGACAGAAGTTGAGGCTGTCGGCGGCGTGCCGGCGATCAGTGCCAACCTGCGGCTTCGGCCCGCCTTAACTGTTCTCGAGACCGATGCAGCCGAGCAGCGTGGAGCGTCTGCGAACGGCAATGGAGTTTCCGGTCAGGTTCCCCCGGGCCTTTCTGAGCGCTTCACGTTTGTGCGACAACTAGTGCCACCCGATGCACGTCATCAGGTCCTGCTGGTGAATTCCATCAGCGCCGGAAGCCAGCATGTGCTTAAACTAGTTCCAAACCGCCATGAGCTGTCGCCGGACGCGCTCGTGGCCAACAGCGATGCCGCCAGAGTCGCGTTGATTCGCCCGACTGAAATAGGCACGCTCTCGACTGGCAGCGGTTATGAAGTTCAACCTTACATTCAAGGTATCACTCTCGCAAGTTGGCTCGCACGATGCGCTCCCCTCAACGCCAGTGCCGCGCGCGAACTACTCACTGCCTTGTACGCCTGCGTAGACGAGTTGCGCCGAGTCTCAAAGGAATCTGGGGGCGTTTGGGTTCACTGTGACGTGAAACCAGACAATGTGCTTGTTTTGTCAGAACGCCCACTTCAACTAGGCCTAATTGATTTTGGTTCGACCACCTTCGTTGTAGGTCCCACTGCACGCCACCACCGTGGGCGAACTATTGCCTACAGCGCTCCGGAATTGGCGCATGGTGTGGCGCAGCCCAACTCGGATCTTTGGTCAATCGGCACCATCGTTTACCAAGCGATTCTCGGTCGACATCCAGTTGCGCCCGCTGACGTGCTCCTGTCGGAAAGCGAACTCGAATATTCATGTCGCGCGCAAATGGCAAATGGCTGGGAGCCGGTAGGAGTCAGCGTTGAGGGTAGCCCATCGCTAGGGAAAGCAATTGAAGGGCTAATGACGGCCGCACCGTCAGAACGTTGGTCCTTTGGAGACCTCCAATCATACTTAACTGACGATGCAGCAGCCAATCAGCCGCGCGAACGCAAGGCGCGGATAGCAGAAGGAAAAGCAAAACCTTTTCTGGTTTCGGGCTCATCTTGCGTCAACGTCCAACAAGCAGCCTTGGCGATGGCAAGCAACTGGAACACAGGTATCGAGGTCATGCAAGATCCGATGTTTCATTCTTGGCTGGAAGATGATTGCTCCCGCGCAGATTTAGCTGACGCGGCCAGAAGTTCTAAGGGCGGCGATGCAAACCTTGGCCTCTTGCGATTTGCATACTGGGCGAACCCAACAATGCCACCGACTTGGCGCGGGATTTCCCTCGAGAAGACGGACTTGCTTGTGCTGGCGTCCAACATTTTGTTGGGTATAAAAAGCAACCAATCGTCCCTTCGCGAGATTCGCGAGGCGTTGCAGTTTCTCGCCGGAGTCAGAAACGGCGTCGTGCCGAATGACGAGTGCATGCGAATCGCACGCGCTTGGAAAGATCAAGAAAACGAGTATGACCAAGCCTTCCGGGCAATCGTCTCGGCGGGCGCACCCGCATCTTCCATCCCGGACGCTGAACAATTGGATGCGCTCGCGTTGCTATTAGCTTGTGATGTAAGTCGCGTCGAAGCGATTCGCAAGGAAATTGCGGCCGCGTTTATTGATAACGTGCCCCGACAGGGGTGGCTTTACGCTTGGGGGCGCGATGCCAGTTCGCTTACCGCCGCTCAGGTTTGTGTGTTGAGGGCGCTTTTGCCCGCGTCTGTCGCCAGCATCGCGATTGGCCCGATTCCGTCGAGCGCTGAAATTGGGCGCAATGACGGAGGGCGTGTGTCGGGCCGAGGTTCTCACGAAGGCGTTAACGATCCACGACTCTCCGGCATTGTGAGCCACGACGTTATCGCCATCACCTACCGATTTGCATTTTCCAAGCGTTTGATATGAGTATCAGCGAACCGGTTGCTTTACAGGTTACAGTCCACGGCGAGTCGAGCGGCGTCGAAGGCGCGCGAAGGAGCGCCTACCGCATCTTGTCTGCTGGTTTGCGACTGGTTGCTGACCCTAACCCGGCCATCGCTGATGGGTCGCCCATTCTTTCAGCGCAGGTACAGTTCCACAGTATGACCCCGTTTTTTCCGGGTTCGGCCCCGGTGCAGGCGACAGCGACACTAAACATTAACTTGTCTGATGTCGTGTCACTACGTGTGGAGAGACGACTGATCGGTCAGGCGACGATGTTCCACAAGCAAGGGGCGCTGCACGTTTATCCAAGATCCGAGGAGTCCGACGACCCGCTGGCATTCAACTGGTTGGGCCTGAGCTTTTATTTGTTTTTGAATACCATTTCGCGGTTTGCCAACCAAATTCAGACTTGGCTTTACGTTCGCTACGGCGGTCGCCAACCACCAGCGCAAAACAAACCGCGACACTTTCATAGCCGTCTTGCGCGCCCTCTGCACGGGTCAATCTCGATTGACACACAACGGGATGAAATTTTGCGCGTGGTGGCTGAGTTGGGTTCGGGGGAACTTTATATCGCAACCGTGCCGGTGCGCCTGCCGATTGAGAGCCACGTCCAATGCAAGTACCCAGGCTTGTTCTCGGCCATCTATACATTACAACGCGTAGAGGAGTTGGGAGCGCGTTCCAGCCAGAGTCTCATTCGTGCGCCGTTGGCCATTCGATCACCCGCACTCGATGCATCCGGGGCCACGCTTTCGCGGGGCGCTCCCTTACGACCCTCCGCCTCCGGGATGCCTCCGCGAACCGCGCTAGATGTCCCGCCGCGCATTCTGAGGGTCAGACGTCTGCGCCGCCCATTTACAACTTGGTTAAATAAGCTAGGGAGATAGCAATATGTCATCACCATATGCAGGTGCCGCAAACCCCGCGTCCGGGGCAACTAGTGCCAGCGGTATATCGCCAACCGTGGGTTCCTTCGAACACCGTGACACGACTCGATCACTTCAGGAGGTAAAGCTAGAGTTGGGTCTCGACAAATGGGAGTCGCTACTGCTTTGGGTTTGTAAGGCTGATCTTTACGCGTTGCGGATGTCGACCTACGAAACACGACTGCAATTCCAGGGGTTCGGCTATTTGGTGCTCATTACGGCAATGCTTGCGTGGTGCTCCATGTTGTTTGCCCTGAACAGCACTGTGTTTAAGGGCCAGATCATCTTGGCGATGTTTGCTGCGACCCTTTATGGCACCGCAATCCTCTTTATTGAGCGCGAAATCGTGGATCCGTCTAAGACGAGTTTCTTTTCGCTGATTTTTCGCGGTCTCATGGCGGTCATCATCGCTCTCGTCATTAGTGTGCCTTTTGAATTGGAAATTCTTAAGATAAGAATTAACCAGCAAATTGAAGATCAGATGAACGAACGCTATGCCCCCCTTCGCAAGGAACAAGCCCAGATCAAGCAGTCTGCCGATGATCGACTAAAGGCTGCGACTAAGGGAAGCAGCGACCGGCTCGACTCGCTCAAGAAACAGGAGTCCATCATCGTTGATGAACTGGATAGGGAACGTCTAAGAGTGACTTATGGGCCCAAGAGTGAGCGACTCGAGGCCAAGATCACCAAATTGCGCCAAGAAATCGCAGCAGAGCAGGCAACACTAGCGGCGAAATACAATGAGCGGTATACGTCTGAAGAGAAAGTGCGCGTCGTGGAAATTGATGCGCTTATTGCGTCGAAGGTTGAACTTAAGACCGACCCGCTATCTCGTTTGGAAGCGCTTAGCGAAATTAGTCGCCAGCACCCCGAAGCGGCGGCCATGTCGTATTTGTTGAAGGCGTTCTTTTTGATTCTTGAATTGATGCCGGCACTGATGAAGTTCTTGGCGCCGAAGACTGAATACACTTTCTATGTTGAGGGGCGGCGGGCGCTGAACGAAGCCAAGATAAACATCCCCCTGAACCACGTCATCCAACAACTGCAAGCCAATCCTGAGTCGGCATGGAAGGAACACAGGCAGATACTCGATTTGATTGAATACGGCATCGAAGATCGCGCCACCAAGCCCGCACGTTCGCTTGATGAAATCTTGCGGACTATTGAAGAGAGTAAGCAGATCAAGCCGATTGGTGGCCAGGCGAGCGCAGCAAGCGAACCTGGGGCTCGCGCAGCGCCCCCACCAAGTGCGACGTAAGGCGAAAGCTGGTGGTCCTTGGGATGCCTAGATGCGGCGTCATTTCGCGTTTGCACCAACGCTCACGCATGCTCGCCAAAATGGTGTTGGCGGGTGCCTTGGCGTGGGTGTCGACACCGGTTTTTTCGCAGCACGAAACACCATATTCAGTGATACAGGCGACGCGATCCGCAATCGTTCAGGTAAGGACAAATTGTGGCGTCGGGTCGGGTTTCTTCTTTTCGAATGAAGGCGACATTTACGTGATGACTAACCATCATGTTGTTGTGTCTGCACCCCGAGCAAGATGCCAGCCGGACAAATACCGCGTTGAGACGAAGCAAGGCAACATGGATCTTCCTGCCCTTGTTGCCTTCTTTGATCCCGTAGGTGACCTAGCAATACTGAAGGTGTTTGTTCAGGATTCGGTACAGCGAAAGGAAATCACATCGCTTTATTTCTACACATCTACCCCTCGTGTTAGTCAAAAAATTGTTGTTTGGGGAGCACCGTATGATGAAGGAATAGTGCCGTTGGACGGAACCATCTCAAACTTGAGCCAAGTTCGGGTACCAGTCTTCGAGACGAATGTGTCGGCTCAGCCCGGCAACTCCGGGGGGCCGGTAATCGATATCCAGACGGGTCAAGTGGTTGGCGTGGTAACGTCGCGATTTCAAGATTCAGATGATCAAGCTGGCGTCTCTGCTGGCCGAAGCCTCGCGGTGAGCGTTGAATACATCCGTCGTGTGCTGACAAACCTTGACTGGCGGTCTATTCGCGCGCTCGCCCTACCGCCGCCAGATCGAGTGACGCCGTCGGATTCGGCGGCCGCTTCTTCAGATTCTCCCAAAAAACCTTTTGAGCCTGCGCAGGCGTCGGCACCAACGCAACGACTTCAGAATTCCAAAGTGTGGATCTGGTTTGGCTTCGAGACGGCACTTTTGCGCGCTTCCGCCCTCATGCCTGGAATTTACGGATTTGCCGTGGCGTTCTGCCTGCTCCTCGCGGGACGATTTAGGTACACAGTACTTTACGGCATTGGTGCGTATGGGTTGCTCACCGCTGGCGACGCGATCTTCCGATCGGGCGCCTTCATGTCGGCTGGACAGAGTCTCCCCTATGCGGTCGGACCGTTGTTTGTCGTCTTGGGGGTCTTGGTTGTTACGCATGTGGTGGTCCGCTTAATATTGGCCACTACCATCTTCGTTACCCGAGGGGATGCGTTCGACACTAGGACTGAAAGGGTGGTGACTGGTCTACTCTTCCGACCATGGGTTAGCATTGCGCTAAGTTTGGTATTGTTCGCAGGCGCTTGGGTTGTCATCGCATGGGATATCGTGTGGAAAGCGGGAAACTAAAATGACTTGGCTTGCTGGTCAGATCAATATTCCGCCGCAGTTAGCAGAATACTGGCTACAGTTGTGGCTCCTCGCCAGCGTCTGCGCTTGGCTTTTAGGCCGCCGTCGAGCAACGATCTCATTCGTGATTCTCGCGTTCGTTCCGTTACTGCTGCCGGTGTTCCGGCCCCTATTTAGCGAGCTTGCCAACAACCTGCTTACCTACGTGCCTTGGTATGTTCTCCTGATTGTCGGATTCTTCTTCGTCTTCATTGTCTTACGCAGCATCATTTCGCTGTTCATGGGGCCAGAGATTGCGACGCGCACGACGTCTGATCTCTTGACGCTAACGATTGCAAGTCTTGTTGCGGCGGCCATCGCGGGCGTTCGCTTTCTCGTAAATTTATTGATGACCTTTACTAGGCGATGAACCTCGTCAAACGCTGCCCAGCCTGCAACAAACTCAACCCGCACCCGGGCAGCATTGACTGTACCGCGTGTGGGACGCCGCTTTCGTCTATTGTCGCGATGGTGGAGCCGGTTGCAACGCCGGACGCGGCAAACATTCCTCAAGAAAGTAGCGCCGCACACGGGGGCAGGCAGTTCTGCGTCTGTGACACGTCAGCCCCAAAAGTGTCCGGTTACTGCGGGATTTGTTTCCAGCCGCTTGCGTCTTCTGAGGTCTCAAGTCCTTCGCTCTCTGCCACGCAGGCCACACTGACACTTGAAGAGGGCGGATCATCTTTTGTGTGCAATCTTCCTTGCGTCATCGGTCGCGACTCAACTACACTCCCGCTCGAGCTACGCGACATCTTGAAGACTCAGTTTCCAGGGGTATCCGAAAGGCACTGCGTGCTGCTTGCGATGGGCGACCAACTGGAGGTCATCGATCTCAAGTCAACGAATGGAACGTTCGTCTGTCTCGATGGCAACTGGGCTCGAATCGAACCGGCCACGCGGACTCTCGTTGGGTCACCAAATTCGCTGCGACTCGGCCAGCGATGCCTACTCCAAGTCAAACTCTGACGCCAGCCATCCTTAACTCAACCTATGAGCAAACCAAAGACAGTAAGAGTTGCGATAAAGCGGACCTCGCCAGCCGACGCCGAACGCCGCGAAAGACAAAGGCGAGAACAGCAACGGCAACAGATTGAGGCCGCAGACGAATCGGATCGCGAAAGGCGACGGCAGAGTGAAGTCGCTCGACAAGGCGCCTTCGAGTTAGCCAAACAGCGAGAAGCCCGAAGAAGCGAGCTCGCAGAATTACGAAAGGCGGAGGCGCTGGCAGCAAAGGCGAAACGTGACCTCGCGCGACAAGAGGCTGCAAAGAAGCGAGTACACAGCCTTTTGGAGGAAGCTGAACGGTTGGATGGCATCCGCGCTGCTGTCGAACGCCAATTCAAGGTACCCTTGACGACACTTACGCTGCCGCCTGCTCCAGCCGAGGGCGCTTCGCTGCAGGACCTTGAGCGATGGAGCGCGGAACAAGAAAGGTTCATTACGCAATATGCGAGCCGCTTGGCCACAGAATCCTCGACAATCGCAATCAACATTGGGCAACGGGAGCTAGCTAACGGAGTCTGCAAAGACATTGCGCTAACGACGCGCAGTGCCGCAGTGACGCTTGCTAGCTTCAACGAAATTTGTTTAGTCAAGGCTGGTGGTGTGCTTGATTCAGAATTCAAGCGCGTTCGAGCTGACTTTGAAGGCCATCAGAAAATTCTTGAAGATCCGCTACTCTCCGAGGGAATCTTGAATGCCATTAAGACGGCCACATTGGAACTCGCGGCGTCCGAAACGGAGTTGCAGATCAAGCAGCGCGCGCAAAAGCTGACCGGACTCTTCGCGGCGGCAACTGGAAACGTCGCCAATGTGAGAAAGAACAAGCAAATACTTGAAGGCTTGGTGAGTGCAAACCATTCGTTGCCCGATGCTCTACAAACACAGTTGGCCCACTTTATTGACCATGCGAGTGAAATTTCTGACGCTAAGCTTTCAGAAATTGAACTCGCGGTAACGCGATCCGCAGAAGTCGCCGAACTCGCGAAGCAAAGCAACGAACTTATGCAGCGCGAGGCGGATCGGCAACTAATCGCGATCAGTATCCGCCAAACACTCGAAAATCTGGGCTATGAGGTTGAGTCCATCGGCAGCACTTTATTCGCGGAAGATGGAAGGCTATACGCAACAAAGCCGCACTGGGATGGCCATTTCGCGGAGATTCGTAGAGGCGAGGCGCTTAACGAAGATCAAATCAAGGCCCGCTGCGTCAAGCTACCGAGCGCCATTCGCGCTTCTAGTGAAGCAGAGGACACCCAACGTGATATCGAATGGTGCGATGACCTGCATCTGGCAATGCGAAATTTGAATGAGCAGGGCATAGAGCTTGACGTCATTGGCATTGACCGCGACGCCCCGGTAGCCACACCGATGATGGATGCGGAGGTTCGCTCCTCCACGCTGGCAAGCGCTAAGGCCGAAAGAAGTAGGGGTAGAAAATCAACAAGGCATCGAGAGGGACAGTCATGAGTACATCATCCGCCGCGCAGCCCAAGTGGCTAAGCGATATCCGTCGACTGCTGCCGGTGCGGAGCGGCTTTGTCATCGCAGGGAACCCTCGAGATCTGACAGTTGTGGACCTTGGAGCCGGATTGGCGGCTGTTCAAAACAAAGAAGCACTCAGGCGGCTGTTGATTTCGTCGGGTATTGATTTACTGATCCAGTTTGACGTGGTGTCCGGTGTGCGTATCGAGTTGTTGGCGATGCCCGCCGGTAGCGACATTGCAGACCGACTCGCCGCCGCACTCGGCCTAGATAAATCGGCCCCCGCGAACTACAAGTTGCAAGCTTCGGTATTTGTCGAACGATTGATGCAACTTGAAGCGAATCAGTTGGCGGCTGCGCCCGGTGATCGATTCAAATACGCCGTGAATATTGACTACGGTTCGCGTCTTCTTGAGGCGCAGGATGCAGATTTCTTGCTTGCCACGCTACTTAAGCGCTGTGACGACTCGTTGCCCGTATTGATTCATGGCAACCCCTGTCAAACGCCGGTTTTCCTTTGGCTAGATACGATGAACGAAGTACCCTCTTGGTTCATTACGAGCTCCCAACGAATAGAGCCGCTCACAATTGTTTCGGCCAGCCTCGACGAACGTAAGTTGGCTGTTCAAGAGTTTGTCTCGCGCATAGATGCCGTGAAATCATTTGATGCGCAGGGTAAGGCATCATTTATTGACGAGCTTGCGACTCGATCGGCAAAGATGACCCTCGCGGACATCGACGACATGACCCAATTGAGCCGAAAGGCGCCTCTCTCGTCGACGGAGGAGTTAGTGCGGAGCTACCAGCTGGGGGACGTCAGTCTTCAGAACCCTTGGAAGTCACCGCTTCTGCTTGCAAATATTTCTTCGGCGGAAGAGTCTATCAAGAGGGCGCTGGTAGGGCAGGACCCCGCTGTCACCAAGGCGGTCGACATATTGAAGCGTGCGGTCGTCGGGCTTTCAGGCGCCCAAGCCACGTCTTCTCCCAATCGGCCCCGCGGCGTATTGTTTTTGGCTGGGCCAACCGGTACCGGCAAAACTGAACTTGCGAAACAAATTACCAAGATCATCTTTGGTGACCCCGAAGTCAACTTGCTCCGATTCGACATGAGCGAGTATTCCGCGGAGCACCATGAAGCTAGGCTGGTCGGGTCGCCGCCCGGCTACCGTGGTAGTGAGAGGGGCGGCCAGTTGACGGAGGCCGTCCGCAATCAGCCCTTTTCGGTCATTCTGTTCGACGAGATCGAAAAGGCTCACCCACGAATACTTGACAAGTTTCTGCAAATTCTCGAAGACGGTCGGCTTACCGACGGCCGCGGCCAGACGGCCTATTTTTCAGAGAGCATTCTCGTCTTCACGTCAAACGCAGGAATTACCAAGGTAGATCCCGTCACAAAGCAACGCGTTTATCTTGTTGAACCGGGCTTGGCGTATTCAGAGTTGGAGCCGAAGGTAAGAAAGGGCGTGGAAGAATATTTCAAGCAAGAGTTGGGGCGTCCTGAACTCTTGAACCGATTTGGAGAAAACATCGTCGTGTTTGGGTTCATCAGTCGCGATATTGGCGAGAAAATACTAGATAAGAATTTAGCCAATATTGCTGCGCGGCTGAAGTCTGTACAAAGCCTCGCCATTGTGATTTCCGACCAAGCGCGCCAAACCATTGCTGATTTTTGCTTAGCAGACTTAGCCAACGGCGGGCGGGGAATTGGGATGCGGCTCGAAAGCGTATTGATCAATCCACTCGCGCGATGCATTTTTGAAAAGACTTTTTCGGGAACCCTTACGATCCACTCAATTGACCCCGACATCGCGAGCAACACTTTTTCGATCAAAGCATCATGACACCTACGAGGGTTCAACTTTCCACTGCACACTACCCGGTCACGGTATTGGGTTACGGAAAGCGCCTTGGCATCTGGCTTCAAGGCTGCAGTATTGGATGTAAGGGCTGTATTTCGAAAGACACTTGGAATGCTGATGAATCAAAATCGATAGCAGTGGTGGAACTGCTGACTTGGGCGAAAGCAACTTGTGGCACCGAGATTGACGGGGTCACAATTTCTGGTGGGGAGCCGTTTGATCAGCCGACCGCGCTCGATACGTTGCTGCGAGGTGTTCGAGAATGGTTCTCTGACCTTGATGTCCATTCCCCGAAGGAGCGAGACCTTCTTTGCTACTCAGGCTATCCGCTGAAGGTGCTGCAAAGAGACCATGCGGATATTCTGTCCCAGCTTGATGTGGTCATTGCCGAACCATTCGTGGTCGGCCGACCCATCGGATACTTGCGTGGCTCGGACAACCAAAGATTGACGTTGCTGACAGACGTTGGCCGACGAAGGTATGCGACACAAACTGGCGAGCACCAAACCAACAAATTGCAAGCATTCGTCGATGCTGATTTTCGACTATGGTTGGTCGGAATTCCGGGACGAGATGCATTACCCTCCATGGCGCTTGAGTTGGAGTCGCAGGGGCTGTCGATTGGCAGCCTCACATGACTTGCGGTGGGTTGCGTGGTAGCGCTAAACCGCGCTGATCGAGACTGTGCAATCGCTTCGGTTAATATTGGATCGGTAGCCGCTAGTGGTACATTTCTTACAATAGTTGCTGTAGGTTTGCGAGCCTGAGTCTTGCTGGCCGTGCGGCTATAGTTGCTGGGCGGAGGACGATGATTTCGCCAGCAACCGTGTTTCTCGACGCATCCAATCAAAAGGATAAATCTTGGCAGAAAAGCATCTTGTGAAGGCTTCAGGTGTCGGCGCCGACACTGCTCCGCGAGCGGAACAGAGTCCTGCGGCTCGCCAAAACGTAAGCCAGTCGAAAGCGCCGCCACCATGGCCTGTCGAATTTGACGCGTCGATCCGAACGACCCTGCAGCCGAACGGCAGCCTCCGCGCCCTCGCAGGAT
>Ga0163144_10026850_pt1 | contig 11174 bp, 9 predicted proteins | sample OliLak19BULKMAT1_FD_123175 | JGI IMG/M metagenome (GOLD analysis project Ga0163144, IMG submission 123175) | Freshwater microbial mat bacterial communities from Lake Vanda, McMurdo Dry Valleys, Antarctica - Oligotrophic Lake LV.19.BULKMAT1 | ecosystem: Environmental > Aquatic > Freshwater > Lake... | reverse complement strand
GACATCCGTGATGTCGTCGAACGGCCTCGCGTTCACCTCACGCGCAGACAGGCCCTGGGTGTGGCGCTTCAAATGCCAGCCCCACCAGCCGAAGAAGCGATAGAGTGCTCCGGGGGTGGTCTGGGTCGCGGCAGCGTTGCACGCGGCATCGGGCAGCACGCCACCGGCCAGCAAGGCCGGCACGCCCAGATCGAGAGCTTGGCGAAGTGGCCGCACGAGACCGCCCACGCGGTCCAGCGCACGGCCGGCGATGGCCTCTCCACCACCGACCGCCAAGCCGCCGGCCCAGGTGTAGCCGGCCTCGCGCGCAAACTCGGCGAGCAGGCCGAACACGAAGCGGAACTGCTCGGGCTCGGGAAAGCCGCTGTTCATCACGGCGAGCAGGCGCCCCGGGCGCATGCCGGCCTGGCGCCGTTGCGCATGGATGTGCTCGAGCGCCAGCATGCCGGGATAGGGCAAGCTGTCCCAGTACAGCGGGCCGATGATCAACAGCAGATCGGCTTGCGCGCAACGCAACGCAGCCTCTTGCGCGACGGCTCCGCCGCGAACAAACTCAGTCGCCGCGACGACCTCGATCTGCGCTGCGCCTGCTTCCATCAACGGTTGCAGATGGCGCCAAATCGCCTGCGATGTACTGACTCCGGCTGGACGTGGGCTGACCTGCAGCACGGTGACCTTCGGCGTTGGTGCGAATGTGGTGACAGGCGCAGTGACAGACGCAGTGACAGGCGCCGACGCGTGCGCCGTGCGCATCAGTTCTGCGCGCGCGTCAGCGAGCGTGCCGGATGCATTGCCCGGCACCGCGGGCGTTGCCAGTGCGCTCGCGATGATGGCTGGCCACGCCGCTCGGTCGCCACCGACAACACCAGCGCCCCAGGCTGGGCTGCCGAAGTTCAGTGCGTTGGTCTCGGCGAATGCAAGGAACAGGCGCGTGCGCTCTGGGGAAGGCGTGTCGTCAAGTGCCACGGCGGCCCAGCGCGCACGGTGCTCGTAGCGCAGCGCGTGATGGGTCATGTCACCCGCCTTGCGAAAGAACGGCGAGATCAGCGGCAGCAATCGGTCCACCGCCTTCTTCAGTTGCGCTGCATAGCCGCCATAGCGCAGCGGCGTCACCAGCACCACCAACTCGGCATCGTGCACAGCGCGCTCGATCTCCTGGCCTTCGTCGTGGATGCGGCAACGGCCGGGCGTCTTCACGAAGCAGTCGAACTCCCCCATGCAGTGGCCGATGTCATAGCCGGCAAGGTGGAAGCTGCGCACGGCTTGGAACTGCGCGGCGAGCTGACGCTCAACCTCAGTGCACATCGCGTGGGCCCGGTCGGTGGGCGACGATGCGCCATTCAGAAGGACTGCTGTCATGGCTTCTCTCTGTCTCACAGGTTATTCAGCCACGCGCCCGGGAACATTGACCGCCGTCAAGGCGGGACGGCGACGACAGCGCAAGATTGCCATCGACTTGCACAGGCCCCGCCACCTTGGCCGCGCCTTGCTGGAACAGTGATGGACAGGAGCACGCCATGCCACAGGTCGTCGATGCGTCATTCGCGCGCCAGTTTCTGCAGCGCCTGCACGGCGCGGCGAACGCGCATGACGCACAAGCCGTCGCGGTGCTGTGCTGCGCCGATGTCGTCTGGGAAGACCCTGCCGCGCCGCAGACCTTGCACGGCCGCGACGCCGTGATGCGCTTTCACCGCGACATCATGTTCCCGGCATTGCCCGACGCCCACATTGAGCTCATCGACGGCCCGTACCTCGCGCTGGACGGCACTGGCGTGGCAGCGCGCCTGCGCATCAGCGGCACGATGACCGGCCCGCTGACGCCCCCGGGGTTTGCACCCACTGGCGGACGCCTGAGCTTCGACACAGCGGAGTTTTCGCACTTCGAGGGCGGGCTGTTGGCGCGCCATACCGTGGTGCTGAACATGCTGGATCTGGCGCGGCAGATCGGTGCCGTGCCACGGGCGGGAACGCTTGGCGACCGGGCCGGCGTCTGGCTGCAGCACGTGGCCGCCTTCTGGGCGCGGGCACGCCAAGCTTGATCGTCACCCCGGCGATACGCTTTCAAGGAGATCGAAGTGAAGTGGGGCTTCTTGGCATCGTGTCTGGCGCTGTTTGTTCTGACCGCGGTCGCGCCCATGGCGTCGGCGACGAGCGACGGCGCGCTCGTGCTGCGCAACGTCACCATCGTCGACGTCGAGCACGGCCGCCTCACGCCGCAGCGCGACGTGGCGATCGTTGGCGACCGCATCGTCGGCATCCAGGCCGGGGGTACGGTACAGGCACCGAAGCGGGGTCGCGTGCTCGACGGCAGCGGCAAGTTCCTGATGCCAGGGCTGTGGAATTTCCATGTGCATGTGTTCAGCGCGCCGGGCGAGGAGGACTTTGCGCTGCCGCTGTACATCCTGAACGGCATCACTGGCGTGCGCGATGCGGGCGCATTGCGCACGCTGCCTGAGCAGCAGCGCATTGCCGCAGCCATCGAGCGTGGCGAGCGTGTGGGACCGCGCCTCGTGCTGGCGGGCGCCCTGATCGACGGCCCGCCCGGCTCTTGGCCAGACCAGATGGTGGCCGCGAGCCCCGAAGAATGGCGACAACGCGTGCGGGAGTCCAAGGCGGCAGGTTGGGGCTTCATCAAGTCCTATTCGCTGCTGAGCGAGCCCACCTACCTGGCGATTGCCGATAAGGCGCGGCGCCAGCGCCTGCCGCTCTACGGCCACATCCCGGAGTCGGTTCGGCTGGAAACGGCAGTCAGCGCGGGGCATCGCAGCATTGAACACTTCGGGCGCGTCACACAGGCCTGCGCGACCGAAGAGCGCGCGTTGATCGCCGCCAACGCCCAGGCCTTGCAGACACCCGAACCGTTGCCGGCGCTGATGGCAGTGATGATGGGCCACAACGGCCGCACGCTGCAAAGCTGGGATGGCGAGCGCTGCGCCGCCGTGGTGCATCGGCTCGCCGCGGCCGGCGTGGCGGTGATGCCGTCGCTGATGGTGTCGGACTTCTATCTCGGCAAGGACCCGGCACCCGATGACCCGCGCATGCGCAGCGTGCCCGCTGCCGTGCGCGCGCAGTGGGGTCAAGGCGACTGGCGGCGCCAGCAGATCCCGTCTGAACTGCTGGCGCAGGCGCCGAAGTCCGTCGCCCTCGACTGGAGGACTTTCAAGATGGCCCACGATGCTGGCGTGACGCTGCTCGCCGGCACCGACGCTGCTTTCGCGAACCCCTTCCTGTTTCACGGCTACACCTTGCATGACGAGCTGGCGCGCTATGTCGAAGCGGGCTTGACGCCGCAGCAGGCTCTGCTGACGGCCACGGTGAACCCGGGCCGGTTCCTCGCGCGGCGCGATCTGGCCGGACGAGTCTCCATTCGCCAGAGGGCAGACCTCGTTCTACGGGATGGCAATCCACTCGAAGACATCGGCGCCATCCGCCGCATTCACGCCGTGGTGGCCAACGGCCGCCTGTTCGACCGCGCCGCGCTCGACGCGCTGCTGCGCGACGTTGAGGAAAGGGCGGTCCGGTGAGCCGGCTCGCGTTGGCTGCATTGGCGGCCAACAGGCTGTGGGGGCCGGGTGTCTGTCGAGAAATAGGGCAGATGCGTCGATGCCAGCCCGCATTGGTCTGACGGTACCTTTGAACGACTGCTTGGAGGCGCTCGATCTCGCTGTCGGATGACCGGAGTGGGTCGAGCTGTTGAGCCCGATGCATTGAAGACCTGACGTTCAAGTCGCAGCAGGTCGAGCGGCCGCTGCCGGCATCGACCGCCAACTGGAAGTACCGGCCAATTGCAGAGACAGACGACTGTTCGTTATGCGGCTACCTGCTGGTTAAAACTCCCAGCCTTCGCTTTCCATGAAGCCTTCAAGGTCGAGGAACGGAATTTTGAACTGCGCGCAGATGTTGGGCACCCTATCTGCGTTCGGCTTGAGTCGTTCCATCGTCACGACCGTGCCCCCGACGGCATAGGCGCGGGCCACAATAAACGCGTCGGCGTTGCGGCCGCCCTTGAAGAGCTTTTGCTTCTCGATGTTGGCCTGAAAGTGGGCCACCGAGTAGATCTGCCCGACGAAAGCGCCCTCCTTCGCGTCGGGTGTCGCGAAGAGCTTTTCGTTGGCTTTGGCCCATTCGGTATCAGCGCCCGGCACGCCGTCTTGTAGCTCGTGATAGGCCTCGCGCGTCGACGTGATCTTTCCGTCCGCAACGAGCTGGTCGAACGCCTTCCACAGCGAGATAAAGCGCTTGCGGTAGTAGTTCTTGTGCAGGTTCGAGATGACGTTGGTATCGAGTACGTACATCAGAGGCCTCCCCCCGCGAATTTCTCTGCGAAGGTCGGCAAGTTCTTGGGCTTGAGGTTCAGGTAGTCGGCGAGCTGGCCACGGTCAAAGCGGTGCTGGTAGTACCTCGTGAAAGCCAAGTCGATGTAGCGTTGTCCCAGGTAGGCGCGCTGGCTGTTGTAGTAGTTGCCCGAGGATTCTTCGTCCTTCCCCTTCATTTGCGCAGCCCATTCCTTCGCGGCCGCGCCGTACTCGCCAACGTCAATCAGACCGCGGTCGAGGAACTTCCGATAGATCACCTCACGGCTCACGCTGAAATGGTTCGCGAGCTGCGTTGCAAGGGGTCGGCCGATCTTGGCGTCCTCGAGCATCTTGTCGAGCACGTCGTCGGGCACCAGGACACGGCCGGCCAGGCCATTGCAGATGATCTCGATCTTCTGCTCCGCGCCGCCCAGGTGGTCGATGAATTGGTCATCGAGCATGTCGATGCCGCTCGTGTGAAAGAGCAAGTGCCCCAGCTCGTGGAAAAGCGTAAAAATCTGACGCGACTTCGCCGAGCTGTTGTTGATGTAGATAACCGGAAACTCATCGTCATACAGGCAGAACCCGAAGTAGCTGGGCGCGCGAAACGCGTCTTTGAAGACGTATACGCCGGCCTTCGTCGCAAACACCTCACGCCACTTCTCCAAGGCCTCGTCGACGCTCTTCCAGCTTGCTTGCTCATCGATGCTTACGCCGAGGTATTCGCGCACCAAGGCGGCGATCTTGTCGAGCGACGTGCTTGTCGACGGCCTAAGGTCGCGCGAAATAACGCGGCCTGCTGGATTCTTCGAGTCGTTCAGCTCGGCCAGGTTGAGCTGCATCGCCTGGCCGCGGCGCAGAAACAAGCGCACCGTGCGCGGGATGGCAGCGAAAGCCGCCGCCGTTAGCGTGCGGAAAGACTGCTCGAGCGGCGGTACCGCGGGCGGTTTCGGAAAAAAGAAGACGGCGACAGGGATTTTGAATCTCTCGGCCATCTGTTCCACTTGGACATAGGTCGGTAGCGCCTCCCCTGCTTCCCAGGCGGCAATCTTTTTGAAGTGACGGACGGCATCGTCCATCGAGTAGCCTGCACGCTCACGCGCCCACTGCACTACAGCGGGGGTGATAGGCAGGCCTTCCTTTACCTCGGCCATGTCAGCGACCTTCGCGCAACTCGGCGGAAACGGGCACGTTGTGCTTTCGGAATAGGTCGCGCAGCGCCTCGGCCAAGCAATCCTTCACGTTGTACCCCGTCTTGGCTTGGACCATGCGCAGGGAGGCTTTCACCTCGGCCGGAAAGTAGGCCGAGATGTTGACCTCGCCCGTCTTGTGAATCTGACGAGCCTTTGGCACGACTGTGACCTTGACCGCGTTGGCGTCATGCCCGACCTCAGCGGCCGCCATTGCATGCGTTGCCTTGGCTCTCGCCTGCGTCGGCAGGCTGAGGGGTGACTGCGGCCCTTGTTTTGCCATTTCTAGGCAACCTTGAGATGTTGAGATGTTTAGAGATTGAGAGATTGAGAGATTGAGAGATTGAGAGATTGAGAGAATACACCTCGCGGGGTTTGCACGAAGGAGGGGCTTTCCCGACACCGACAGCACAAGTCAGAACAAAAACGGCGCCGGCGGCAAGGGGCTTGAAGCAGCATCCCTCCAACTCGAACAGTCTGCTTTCGGGCTGGGCCGATTGATAGGCCGACCGACTCCATTGGGTCGGAAGTGACAGTACGCTGCCTGCGGGAGCGAAGCAGATGACCTTCGCCGAAGCTGTCGACAGGTACATCGCCATCCAGGGTAAAGGCCAGCCACCGCGCCGACGGTGTGCATCCCCGGGCTCAGCTGGTTGACCTCGAGCGCAGTGAGCGCCTTCACGACCTTGGGCACTTCAGCTCCGGGGAACCCGACGAGGGCCGGACAGCTTCACCTTGGACGTGCTCCTCCCTGTCGCGAGAAAAGTGGACCAGGCTTCCATCAGCGCCCGGCGCTTGTCCAACAAGTCGCTGCGGCGATAGGCCGCCTCGACGGCATTGCCGATCGCGTGCGCAAGCGCCATCTCGGCGACTTCCGGAGCAACATCCGTGCATTCCGCGCACCAGTCGCGAAATGTCGACCTGAACCCATGCGGCACGCAGTCCTCGCCCATCCGGCGACAGACCGCGGTGAGCGTCATGTTCGAGACCGCCCCACCGCAGCGCTGGGTTGACTGGAATATCACGTCGTTCTGGTCAACCAGAGTTGTGGATTCGAGCAGCGCGATGGCTGCCGAACTGAGAGGTACCCGATGCTCGCGGCCACCTTTCATCCGGGATGCTGGAACGATCCAGGTCCTGGTCGCGAAGTCGATCTCGGACCACCTCGCTGGACGCACCTCGCCCGACCGTGCCGCCGTCAGGATCGCGAACTCCAGGGCGCGAGCTCCACCTCCTTCTACCTTTGCCAGGGCTTTCATGAAGCGCGGCATCTGGGATACGGGCAACGCCGCGTGATGACGGGGAACCGTGATCCTTCCGCGAGCGGGGAGCTGCGTGTCGAGATGCCCCTGCCATCGCGCCGGATTGAGGCGATCGCTCTCCGTCCGCTGGTAGGCCCACGCCAGGATCAGCTCGATCCGCCCACGCACCTTCGAAGCCGTCTCCGTCTTCGCATGCCAGATCGGCTCCAGCACGCTGAGGACCTCGGCAAGGCCGATGGCCAGGACATCGAGCGCGCCGAGCGTCGGATAGGCATGCAGCTCAAGCGAGCGACGCCACTGCATGGCGTGCAAGGGATGCTTCCAGCCGGCCGCGTGCATCGAGATGTAGGCCTCCGCGGCCTGCGCGAAGGTGACCGGCCGGGTCGAAGCCGAACGTGCCGCGTCCTGCGCCTTGCGCCGGTCAATCGCTGGATCCTGGCCGTCCAGCGCCGCCAAACGTCGGTCTTGCGCCGCCGCCACCGCATCCGCCAGGCTGACCGCCGGGTAACCGCCCAGGCCGAGCTCGCGACGCTTGCCGTCCACGACGAACCTGAGGGCCCATACCTTTGCGGTCGACGGCGGCGGCAGTACACGCAGGTAGAGGCCCGGAACCGTCCCCACGGCATGCAGGCCGGGCGCCGTGAGGCGCCAGACCTCGAGCGCGGTCAGAGGGCGAGCAACCTTCGGCACGCCAGCGCCCGCCAAGTTAGTTGAGAGAGGACTCCCACCATAAACCATTACCGTTACATGGGTCAGGCCCCGCTTGGCTGAAGTCTTGTCGACTCCCGCCATCCTGTCCAGCATCCGGAGCGAGCTGAAACGGTACGCCCAAAGCCGTCCACGGACAAGATTCTGGGTAAAACCTACGTGCAATCAGGGACTTAGGAGACGTCCTTGGACTTGCTGGGACGTTCCTTTGGTGGAGAGGGTGGGATTCGAACCCACGTTACGGTGAAACCGTAAACCAGATTTCGAGTCTGGCGCATTCGACCACTCTGCCACCTCTCCGGTCGGGTGCTTCGGCGGGTCTGTGCCGAGGGCGGGATTCTAGACGACGCTCTCCTGCGGCTCAGCCGACGGTGGTCAGCGCCAGGCCCGGCAGGCGCGCTTCGCTGAGCCGCGTTTCGAAACGATGTCCGGGGCGCATCGGCGCAGCGTCGGTGATGGTGCCGGTGGTGACGATGTCGCCGGCGACGATCGGCCACTGCTCGGGCTGCGCCGCCATCGCGTCGACCCAGAGGCGGAGCGCGGTCAGCGGCCCGTCGAGGACGATGGTGGCGTCGCCCTGGTCGATGACCGCGCCGTCCTCGAGCAGGTCGACGTGCAGCGCCGCGAGCTCGCGCGCCGGGTCGGCGAACGCGCCGATCGGCACGCGCCGGCCGACGAAGAGCCGCCCGTGAAGCGCGAAATCGGCGACCGTGTCGGCGGCCTTGAAGCGCCAGTCGGCCGAGTGCGTGTGCACGATCTCGTAGCCATGCGCGACCCAATCGATGCAGCCGGCGAGCTCGCCCTCGCTCATCCCGGCGCGGGGCGCGCGGGCGAAGCCGAACATGATCTCGGGCTCGAGCCGCGGCTGCGAGAACGGGGCGAGCGAGGCCCGGGCGTGGACGCCCTCGACCTGCTCGACCGTCGAGTCCCAGACCGGGCCCCAGATCGGCGCATGCACGCCGTATCGATCCCAGATGCCGCGATTGGTGAAGCCGATCTTGTAGCCCACCGGCCGCTCGCCGCGGGCGATGCGCAGGCGGCGCAGCTCGTCGGCGACGGCGAAGGCCGCGCCCAGGCCGAACGCCGGATCGCGCTCGCTCAGCAGCGGCACGAGCCGGGCTTCGTCGAGCGCCGCGAGCAGCTCGCGCGCCCGGGCAGCGGTCGCGCTGCTCACGGCCGCAGGACGGCAGCGCCGCCGAGGTAGGGGCGCAGCGCTTCGGGAATCGCGATCGAGCCGTCGGCGTTCTGGAAGTTCTCGAGCACCGCTACCAGCGTGCGGCCGACCGCGAGGCCCGAGCCGTTGAGGGTGTGCACGAACTCGTTCCTGCCTTGCGCGTTCTTGAAGCGCGCCTGCATCCGGCGCGCCTGGAACGCATCGCAGTTCGAGACCGAGCTGATCTCGCGGTAGGTGTCCTGCGCCGGCACCCAGACCTCGAGGTCGTAGGTCTTGGTCGAGCTCGGGCCCATGTCGCCGGTGGACAGCAGCACCACCCGGTACGGCAGGCCGAGCTTCTGCAGGATCGCCTCGGCATGGCCGACCATCTGCTCGAGCGCCTCGAAGCTCTTCTCGGGATGGACGATCTGCACCATCTCGACCTTGTCGAACTGGTGCTGGCGGATCATGCCGCGGGCATCGCGCCCGGCGCTGCCCGCCTCCGAGCGGAAGCACGGCGAGTGCGCGGTCAGCCGGATCGGCAGCGCGTCGGCGGCGAGCACCTGCTCGCGGACCGTGTTGGTGAGCGGAATCTCGGAGGTCGAGATCAGGTACTGCTCGGGCGCGACCTCGTCGCCGCCGCGCGTCACCCAGAACATGTCGTCCTTGAACTTCGGCAGCTGGCCCGTGCCCTCGAGCACCTCGCGGTTGACGATGTAGGGCGTCCAGCACTCGGTGTAGCCGTGCTCGCCGGTCTGCACGTCGAGCATGAACTGGGCGAGGGCGCGATGCAGCCGCGCGACCTTGCCGCGCAGGAACGTGAAGCGCGAGCCGGCGAGCTTGACCGCGGTATCGAAGTCCATGCCGAGCGGCCCGCCGAGGTCGACATGATCCCGCGGCGCGAACTCGAAGCGGCGCGGCGCGCCCCAGCGGCGCACCTCGACGTTGGCGGTCTCGTCCGGGCCGACCGGCACGCTCGGGTCGGGCAGGTTGGGCAGCGACATCAGGATCGCCGAGAGCTCCGCCTGGATCGCCTCGAGCCGCTCGGCCGAGGCCTGCAGGTCGCCGGCGATGCCGTTCACCTCGGCCATCTCGGCGTTCGCGTCGGCGCCCTGCCCCTTCTTCTGGCCGATCGCCTTCGACAGGCTGTTGCGCCGCGCCTGCAGCTCCTCGGTCCGGGTCTGCAGGCCCTTGCGCTCGGACTCGAGCGTGCCGAACCGGGCGACGTCGAGAAAGGGCTGCGGCGACTTGCGCGTCTCGAGACGGGCGACGACGGTCGCGAGGTCCTTGCGCAGGAGCGTGATATCGAGCATGGCGGCCGCGCCGCGCAGCGGCGGCGAGCGAGAGGCGGGAAGGGCCGGATTGTAGGGAGCGGCCGGCCGTCTCCCGGCAACGTTCGCCCGGGGACCGGCGAGCAACTCAGTCGCCCAGCAGCGTTCCCATCGACTTGTCGCCGAGACCCTTCGGCAGCGGGAAATGGACCGTCTCGATCGCCCCGGGCAGGCTGCGCACCGAGACCGCGCCGAGCGCGCGCAGCCGTTCGACGACCTGCTGCACCAGGATCTCCGGCGCCGACGCGCCGGCGGTGACGCCGACCCGGCGCCGGCCCTCGAACCACTCGGCCTTCAGGTCGTCGGGCGCGTCGACCATGTACGCGTCGGCGCCCAGCCGCTCGGCCAGCTCGCGCAGGCGGTTGCTGTTGGAGCTGCTCGGGCTGCCGACGACGACCAGCACGTCGACCCCGGGGGCGAGCATCTTGACCGCGTCCTGCCGGTTCTGCGTGGCATAGCAGATGTCCTGCTGCTTGGGCTCGCGCACCGCCGGAAAGCGGCGCTTCACCGCCGCCAGGATCTCGGCGGCGTCGTCGACCGAGAGCGTCGTCTGCGTCACGACCGCGAGCTTGTGCCCGGGCGGGATCTCGACCCGCGAGACGTCGTCGACGTCCTCGACCAGATGGATCCCGCGATCGAGCTGGCCCATCGTGCCCTCGACCTCGGGATGGCCCTTGTGGCCGATCATGATGAACTCGTAGCCCTCGCGGGCGAGCTTGGCGACCTCGACGTGCACCTTGGTCACCAGCGGGCAGGTGGCGTCGAAGACGCTGAAGCCGCGCGCCGCCGCTTCCGCCCGCACCGCCTGCGACACGCCGTGGGCGCTGAAGACCAGGGTCGCGCCGGGCGGCACGTCGTCCAGGTCCTCGATGAAGATCGCACCCTTCCTCTTCAGGTCGTCGACGACGTAGGTGTTGTGCACGATCTCGTGGCGGACGTAGATCGGCGCGCCGAAGCGGATCAGCGCCCGCTCCACGATCTCGATCGCCCGGTCGACGCCGGCGCAAAAGCCCCGCGGCTCGGCGAGGATGACGTCTTCGACGGTCATGGCCGCGCGCCGGGCCGCCGCAAGCCCGGCCGCACCCCCTGTGGGGGCCGCGAACGAAGTGAGCGTGGAGGCATCACAGAATTCCGATCAGCTGGACTTCGAAGGTCACCGGCCGGCCGGCGAGCGGATGATTGAAGTCGAACACCAGCGCCTCGCCCTCGACCTCGCGCACGACGCCGGCGAAGCT
>Ga0163144_10026849_pt1 | contig 11175 bp, 6 predicted proteins | sample OliLak19BULKMAT1_FD_123175 | JGI IMG/M metagenome (GOLD analysis project Ga0163144, IMG submission 123175) | Freshwater microbial mat bacterial communities from Lake Vanda, McMurdo Dry Valleys, Antarctica - Oligotrophic Lake LV.19.BULKMAT1 | ecosystem: Environmental > Aquatic > Freshwater > Lake... | reverse complement strand
GCCGCGCCGCACTTCCACCACGCCGCGCCGCACTTCCACCACGCCGCGCCGCACTTCCACCACGCCGCGCCGCACTTCCACCACGCCGCGCCGAGGTCGAAGTGCCCCTTGCTGGCACTTTCACCACGCCACGGCGAGGTCGAAGTGCCCCGTTTCGTACTTCCACCTCGAGATGGCGGGGTGGAAGGTGCCCTCCTGGCACTTCCAGCGGGTCCACGCGGACCACCAAGTCAGGCTGCGGCGGAACGAAAGAAGCGCCTGACGCGCTCCCGACCGTGCGCCGCCAGCACGCACCGGCCTACTCGCCGAGCGCGGTCGCCTCTCCCCCAAGCTCTCTCAGCCGGCACGCCTGGGTGCTGCGCACCCGCCCGAGCGCCACGTCCACTTCGTGGAGGTCGCGCAGCAAGCGAGCGACGGACTCCCAGTACAGCGTGCGAATGGCATAATTGGGGATGCCGAGACGGAGAAAGGCGCCCTCCCGCTGATGTGTCAGTAGCCCCATGTAATAGAGGAGCGAGACGAAAAACTCCCCTTCGTGCGCCCGCTCCAGCGGAAACGAGGACTGGACCTCTGCGTCGATCCATCCGTCGCGAAGCGCCGCCTGGAACGGTCCGAGGACCTCTGTGCGCGGCTCCCCCTCGGGCGTGAGCACCAGCCTTTGAATACGGCCGTAATCGGTGCGCACGTTGATATCCAGGATCTCCTCGGGATACCGCGAGGGCGGCGCGAGCTCCGTCAGGAAGTGGAGGACCATGTCGGGGTTGAACAGCCTCTCCGTGGTGCGGCGGGAGAACAGATACCCGTTGTAATAGAGTCGCAGGTCCTCCTCGACGGCGGCCGGATCCAGCGTGTAGCCCGGTGCGGCGAGGACTCCGGCGACGAGGCGCTTCACATCCTCGGCCACGAAACCGCAGAGCGCGTTGAAGTCTTCGTGCAGGCTGATGTTCTTGGTGATGTTGAAGCCGCTGGTCAGATCATCGAGGGTCACCGGCGAGACGCCGGTCAGGAAGATCCGGCCGACGACCCCCGTCGCCGTGCCCTCTTTCAGGGTCTTGTAGAGCTCGCGCACGAACCCGGAGGCGTGGACGACAGCCCGGTAGCTCGCGTGGTCGCCGCGGGCGATGAGGTCGTTGGTGAAGTTGTCGTACTCGTCGATGAGCACGTACAGCGGATGAGGGCTCAGGCGCATCGCCTGGAAGAAGCGACTCATCAGCGAGGCGGGCGCTTCCGTGGACTGCGACGCGTCGAACGCGGCGGCGGCCTCGGGCATGCGATCTCGGTAGCGGCTCCAGAAGGCCCCCAGGCTCTGGTGGAGGCGAGCCTGAAAGTCCGCGCGGAGGTGGTCCGTGCCCCGCTCGGTCGTCATCCCGGTCATCTCCAGGCGGAGCACCGCGTAGCGCCCTTGCTCCTCCGTGGGCGCGCGCTCGATCGCGAGCCCGCCGAAGAGCTCGCTGAAATGCGGCGCCGAGAGCACATCGTAGTAGTGCTCCAGCATCGAGATCAGCAGCGTCTTGCCCATGCGCCGCGGGCGCAGCAAGACGAGGTAACGCCGCCCCTTCTCCGGGCTCTCCAGCTCTGGAATGAATCGCGTCTTGTCGGCGAGGGCGTAGCCGCCGCGGCGGAGATCGGCGAAGTTGGAGATGCCGTACGGGAGACGCATGGGTCGCGGGAACAGTCACCCCAGGATCGCGCGCCGTCAAGCGCGGGACAGGGCGGCGGCGCGCCCAATCCCTCGGCGACGCGGCGGCGCCGAGCTTCTACGCGCGCACCGTACCCTCGAAGGTACATGTCCCGGAGACCGGGATCGGGCTCAGAGACAGCCTGTCTGCGGCTCGATGTTCCAGGCGGCGAAGCCGCACTCGACGGGGGAATCGTCCGTTGTCTCGATCACACTGACGATCTCGCCGTTGCTCGTCGGAGTGTCGCTGCCGGCGTTGACGTTCACCCAGAACGAGAGGGTGGTGGCGTCTTCTGGATCCCAGGTGCCCTGAAGGCCGGCGGTGGGGAGATTGGCGATCAGCGTGTGGGACGGCGGGACGTCGTGCCGGTGCAGCTCCTGCGTCCAGCTTTCGGCGAAGGCGCCGTCGTCCGTCGTGAACGTCACGGCGACCGAGACAATCAGTGTCTTGGGTCCACACTCCAGGTCAGGCTCTTCGATCGGAGCGGTCCATTCGCGCAGCACGATCGGCGACCCGTCGTGGGCGACCGTGATGGTCAGTGGGGTCGTGCCTGCGTCGCGGTACTGGAGCACCGACCGGTACTCGGCCTCGAACGGCGCGAGCACCTCATCGGCGCTGAAGCCCAGCTCCGTCATCCCGTCGCGCGCCACCTCGACGTCGGTCACGTCGCAGCGCAGCGGCAACGGCGCAGCGGCGGCCGGATCCGGATCGGAGCCCGGAGCGCACCCGGCGAACGAGCCGAGAGCTGCCAGGGCAAAACAGGCGATCCATCGTCGATTCATCGTGACCTCGTTGTGCGGTGGCTTTCGCAGTGGCCGTGCCAGACCGGACAGTCGTGGGCTCCGCGTCGATTTCTGCGGGCCTTTGTCGGCTGCTCCTCGCGGGACCGCCGGCGTCCCCATGACATCGATGACGCCCGGGCAATCATGCGGACCTCCCTGAAGGGATCGGACAAGTGTCGGCACCGTTATCCCGATGCCCATCGTCCTGGGCAGGACGCTGATGGCTGGTTGCCCAAACATTCTACGGCAAGAGGCTCGGGATGAGCGGCGGTCCTCTGGAAGTCGTACCGGAAGCGCGGATGGCTGCCGATCGGATCACCGAACCCTCTGCACGTAGAATGTCTGGATAATGGAGGTGGCTCAGGAGGCGGTTCCTGTACAAGGTTCGGAGTCGACCCCCATCTCCGCTGGCTGATCGATCCCGGCGCCGCGGCGACGGCTGGCGAGGTCACACTCCATCGCCGATTGGCTGGCTATCCGCTCGCGCCGTGGGGGCGGCTTTAGTAGGAGGGCTGATGGGACGTTGCGGGAAGTGTGGGGCCGAGGTCCAGGACAACGAGCACCGCTGCCCAGCCTGCGGGAGGGACGTCGGCTACCACATCCGGCACACACGCCATCCTGTCCGGTCGCGCTGGGCGAGCCGTGGTTCGCGAGGGGGACGCCTATTTTCTCCTCGAAATGGACCAGCCTTCGCCGGCCCGCGTCGACGGGAGCTACTGGGCGCACCTGGCAGGCTTGTATCCCGACGCGCGCATTGAACCTGCGGACGCTTTCCCGTTCGAGCACACGCGCCACGCGCTGGACGCAGCCTGGCAGCACGATCGCGCCCGCACGCTGGTCCTCGTGACGCTCGACCCGACGTACAGCGCCGAGCTGCGCACGGGAGCGTGCAGGGCGGCGGAGGGTTTGCTCGCGAAGGAGGACGTGCTGCAGGCGTTGCGGTGTAGGCTCCTGTCGCGCGTCGCTCCGAATGAAGCCGATTTCGACGGCGGCCGGCGACTGGCCGAGAGCGCGGGCGCGAAGAACGTCGGGGCGCTCCTCGCGGAGGTGAGCGCAGCGCGCGAGACGATCGCTCTCGTTCGGTCGGTCTGGGACCGCGCGCTCGTTTCGCATGCGCCGGGCAAAGCGTGGGCGGGCGCGACGGGCGTGATGGATCGACTTGGCGCGTTCGCGAGGCTGGTCTCTGCTGCTGTCGCCGGACTGTCGAGCGGGGCAAAGGGGGAGTTTACGACATGGTTCGTCCAACAAGCTGTCCCCGCCTTGAAAGGGGTGGAGGTTCCGCAACCGCTTCTCCTGCTGCAAACGTGGCTGGCGGGCGTCGTGGCGGGGACCGGCGTGAAGGTGGCAGAGCGCAAGATCGCGGACCTCGTCATCGACACCGCTGGTGTCGATGACGACGACTCTCGCTCTTCGAAGCCGAAGCCGTCCGTTCGGAGCGGCGATGAATCGAAGGCGCGTGTCGATCGGCAAAAAGAGGCCATTCTCGAGTCACTGGCACGGAATCGTCCGGATTTGGTGAGGCGCTACGTCACCGAGTTGCTGAAGCATCACGAAATGGACGGTCGCAATGACCTTGCGGCGAAATCGCTGTGCGACCTGGCCAAGCAAGCGGAGCGCCGCGGCAAGCTGAACTTCGCCGGTGAGTGGCTCGAAGAAGCCATCGCCCGGGCGCCAGATGATCCAGTTCCCTGGAATCAGCTCATCGCGCTTCGACGGCGGCAGCGAAAGACCGACGAGTTGCTCGTCTGGAGCACTCGGTTGCTGGAGCGCTTTCCCGACGACGCTTTCGCGCACACCGGACGGGCCGAGGTGCTCAAGGCCCTCGGTCGGCTGGACGGGGCGCTCAAGGCCTACGACGCCATCCTCGCCCGCTTTCCCGACGACGTCGTCGCGCACACCGGACGGGCCGAGGTGCTCAAGGCCCTCGGTCGGCTGGACGAGGCGCGGAAGGCATACGAAGGTGCACGGCGGATGGCGCCGGACAATGACTTTGGACGCCATGGTCTCGCCTTCGTCTTGGCGCGCATGCAACGCTTCGAAGAGGCCGAGCACCTGCTTCGCGATGACCATCCGCCGCAGACCCCTCCAGAGTGGTTTCGATACCACGGCCTCGGGCTCATCGCGCTCCGCTCGGGCGACGTCGACCGCGCCCTGACGATCTTCGAGCACGGAGCGGGAGATTGTCCGATTCCGGAGCAGCGTGCGCGGTTCGAAAGTGCGCTTGCGCTCGCACGGCTTCGGAAGGGCCAAAATAAGCTAGCAGCCAACGAGTTGGCGGCGCGCCCTGCTCCGAGCGATGCTTTGGGGCAGGTCACTCGGAATCTCATCCTTGCCCATGCCTTCGCAGCGGGAGGCGATCTCGCCAAGGCAAAGGAGCAACTCGAAGTTCCTACAGCCATCCGCCTTGCACTCGTGGTCGACCTGCGCAAGTTGCTCGCGCTTCGTTATGGCCTCGAAGGCAAGCCTGCCAACGACACTCAAGAGCTGGATCAAAACATCCTCGATCTTGCGCTTCGTCATGGCCTCGAAGGTCAACCTGCCAACGACGCTCAAGACCTGGATCGGAACATCCTCGATACGGAAATCGAGCTCCTCGCCACGGGATAGGGACGGACGCGCCGTCGATCGGGATCATCGCCAGCACTCCACAGCGTCGGCGCCCCTGAACGGCAACCGCCTCCTCCGGGCAGATGCAACTGGCACCACAAGCGCCTTTCAGTAGCCCGCCCCCTGTGCGAGGCTCGCGGCGGCCATGGGTGGGCGCGACCCGACGCTCTGTCACGCTTGTTTCACGCCCCTCACCGAGGGGGCGCGGTTCTGTGCGTCGTGTGGGGTCGATCAGCGGCCGGTGGAGGACACCTCGCGGATGACGGGGCCACCGGCCACCGAGCTCGATCCGATGACGGTGCCGGGGCGGTTTCCGCCGGGGACTCGCGTGGGGGTGTACCGGCTGGATTCGGTGTTGGGGGTGGGCGGGATGGGGGTGGTTTACGGGGCTTGGGACGAGGCTCGCGGGCGCGATGTCGCGATCAAGTGCCTGCACCCGAACCTCGTCGCGGACCCGGAGGTGAAGCGGCGGTTTCTTCGCGAGGCGCGGGCGTTGCGGTCGTTTCAGCACCCGGGGGCGGCGGCGATCTTCGACTTCTTGCAGCACCGCGAGGTGCTCGGGATCGTGATGGAGCGGGTCGACGGGGTGACGCTGACGCGGCACATCGGGCGGTGGCGAGGGCGCGTGCCGTGGGGCGAGGTGCACGCGCTGTTCGGCGGCGTGCTGGACGCGATGGCGGAGGCGCACGCGTCGGGGATCGTGCACCGCGATCTGAAGCCGGACAACGTGATGGTGCGCTCGGATAGCGCGCGGATCGCGGCGAAGGTGGTCGATTTCGGCATCGCGAAGATCCGCGAGGGGACGACGTTCACGGTGACGGGGGCGTTCATCGGGACGTGCCGCTACATGGCGCCGGAGCAGGTGAAGACGCCGCAGCTCGCCGATCCGCGGTCGGACGTGTACTCACTCGGGGTGACGCTCTACGAGCTTTGTACGGGCAAGGTGCCGTTCGATTACGCGAACCACTTCGCCGTGATGATGGCGCAGGTGAGCGAGACGCCGGAGCCGCCGCGGACGCTGCGCGCGGACGTGCCGGAGGAGCTGGAGGCGCTGATCATGAAGGCGCTGGCGAAGAACCCAGCCGAGCGCCCGGCGACGTGTCGCGAGTTTCGCGAGGCGTTCGACGCGGCGCTGGCGGAGGTGGTCGGGGATCAGGGTGGGAGGGATGATCGGGAGCCGCTGTCACCGCTCGTGCGCGACACCAACGGCTACGAGATGGTGCTGGTGCCGGCGGGGCCGTTCTTCCTCGGGCAGGAGCGGCGGACGGTGCACACGGACGCGTTCTACATCGACCGCGTGCCGGTCACGAACGAGCAGTTCGCGGCATTCGTCGCGGCGACCCGCTACGAGCCCGAGGTCGAGGGGCGCGCCCGCTTCTTGATGCACCTGCGCGACACGGTGAGCGCGAAGCGGCTGGCGCGGCACCCGGTGGTGTTCGTGTCGTGGCTCGATGCGCGGGCCTACGCGACGTGGGCGGGCAAGCGGCTGCCGACCGAGGCGGAGTGGGAGAAGGCGGCGCGCGGCACGGACGGTCGGAACTACCCCTGGGGGCGCGAGGCACCGACGAAGGAGCGGGCGCTGTTCGGGCAGCGCGCAGGCGGCACGGCGGCGGTGGGATTGTTCCCGAAGGGGGCGTCGCCGTACGGTGTGCTCGACCTGGCGGGCAACGTGCTCGAGTGGTGCGAGGACACGGGCGACGCGGATTTCTATGCGAACGGGCCGGACCACAACCCGCGCAGCACGGGCGATCGCGACGGCACGCCGCGGGTGATGCGCGGCGGCTCGTTCTTGCACGGGGCGCGGGCCCTGCGGACGACCGCGCGCACGAGCTTCGAGCCGTCGTACCGGTTCGCCAGCGGCGGCTTTCGCTGCGCGCGAAACGTCTGAAGCGGTTTGCGTTCGGATTTGTTGGGCGGTCGCCCTCGCGGTGTCCCACGTCGGAGCGCAAACCGCTCCAAAGCGTGACCGCGAAGGGTGGAGTGGCCATTCACGCGATTGACCTTGCGGGCAAGGCGCCGGGCGTTCCGCGATTCAATTCTCGGTTGGCTCGCTCAGCCCAGCGCGTCGTCGATGCGGGCGGCGGCGCGGGTTGCCATGGCCATGATCGTGATCTGTGGGTTGACGCCGAGGGCCGAGGGGACGGTGCTGCCGTCGACGATGTAGAGGGCGCGGGTGTCGTGCGTCTGGTGGTCGAGGTCGACGACGCTCGTCTTGGGGTCGCGGCCCATCTTGCAGGTGCCGAGCGGGTGGTAGCTGGTGAGGGCGATCGTGCTCGGGTGAGGGGGGCGTTTGCGGAAGGCGGCGAGGTCGCGCTGGTTGTCGATGAAGTCGTGGCCGACGAGGGCTGGGATGAGGCGTTTGGCGCCGGCCGCGAAGAACATCTCGGCGGCGCGCACCATGCCGAAGTGGAAGTTTTCGATGTCCTTTGGCTGGAGGTTGTAGGTGACGACCGGCTTGTCGCCGATGTCGCGGTAGACGCGGCCGTTCGCGCTGGCGTCGCGCAGCACCACGGCGACGCCTGCGGTGTGCGTGAGGTTGTCCATGGCCTCCATGAGGCGGCGGCCGGTGTACGGGAACACCACGCAGCCGATGTTGTGGTCGGGCTGGGCCGAGCTGATGAGCACGCCATCGCGCAGGAACTGATCACAGAGGTAGGCCTGCGGGATGTATTTTTGCGGATCGATCGGCTCGTCGAAGAGGGCCATCATGCCGCCGCTCGGGTGCAGCGTGAGGTTGCGGCCGACCTGGCCGCTCGTGTTGCAGAGGCCGAGCTTGAGCAGCATGGCGGGGGTGGGGATGGCGCCGCCTGCGAGCACGACGGCGCGGCCGCGCACGGTGATGCGGCGGCCGTTGGCGGCGACGCCCTCGATGCCGACGGCGCGGCCCGCTTCGATGATGACGCGCTCGGCGTGCAGGCCGGTGAGGGCGATGGCGCCGCGGTTGAGGGCGGCCGGCAGGTAGGAGACCTCGGTGGAGCGCTTGGCCCCGGTGGCGCAGCCGAAGTCGCAGAAGCCGCCGCCTTCGCAGCCGACGGCGTTGCGCGGGATGGGGCCGTGGCTCCAACCGAAGGCGTCGCAGCCGCGGCTCATGACATCCCAGATCGGGCCGATGTGGCGCTTGTCCGGGAGGCCGACCTGGAGGATGCCTTCGACGCGGTCGAACAGCGACCGCATTGCCTCGGGCGAGAAGTCGTCGGTGGCGAGGCGCGAGCACCACTCTTCGAGGACCCACGGCGGGGTGCGCAGGCTCGTCGCGCCGTTCACCGCGGTGGAGCCGCCGAGCATGCGGCCCATGAAGGCGGGCATGGGCGCGTTGCCCAGGACCATGGCGTTTCGATAGAAGACGCCGTGCGCGCGGACCATGCTGCCGTTGAAGGCGTCGCGCGTGTAGTGCTCGCCCTCCTCGACGAAGACGACGGCGTGACCGCGCTCCGCGAGCTCGCGGCCCACGACAGCGCCGCCCGCGCCGGTGCCGACGACGACCACGTCGCACTCGACGACGTCGCCGCCGTCCCACTCGACCGCCCGGTGAATCTGCGAAAAATGCCGCGGTCGCTCGACGTTCTGCACCGTCTTGAACTTGCCGCCCTGGCGCTCGTAGACGTGCACCGCGTCGAAGTGCGAGAACTTGAGGAGCGTCGCGAAGCCGTGGATGAGGCCGCGCATCACCGGGCTCTTGTCCCAGCTTCGCAACAGCTCCTGCTGGCGCGAGCTGTCGAGCTTGTGAAACGGCCGCCCTGTCGTGAGCATCGCGGCGCCGTCGAGGAGGCGCACCGCGACGCCGAACGGGGGCATCGCCTTGGCGTGGAAGGCGCGCATGAGGTCCTCGGCGCGGAGGACGGTGCGCTCGTCGGCGGCCGGGATCTTGGCGGAGCCGGGCAGGATGGCCTCGGCGAGGGCGAGCGCGGCGCGGAACTGCGACGGCGACAGCGACGTCTTCTGGACGGCGGCGATGTCGAGCGGGATGGGCGCGGCGCTCGCGACGGGCTCGGGCGCCGTGGTGCGCGTGACGGGAGGGGTGGAGGGAAGGACGTCGAGGTGCACGGCTCGTCACTTTGCGTGGCGCTCACTGCGAGCGCGGCGCTCCTTCGTAGAGGCAGGAAGTACGCCGGGAAGAGGGCAACTAGCACGCCGCAGGAACGAAGGACCACGTTTCGGATGCCGCGCGCGGCGCGTAATTTCGCTCGCACGAAGCGAGAAAAGGCCTTCGCAGTGGCGCGCGTGATCGCGCAACGCGGTTTCTGCTAATGCACCGCGGCGATGGCGACCGATCTCTCTTCTCGCGCTCCCTCGAACGGTCAACCCACCTCCCCTGCCGCGCGCCCCGCCGGCGGCGAGATCCGCAACGTCGCCCCGGGCGATCTTCGCGCGCTCGCGGCGGTCCCCATGACGCCCGTGCAATCCGTCCGCGCCGTGGTCATGCGCTCGAAGAACGCGCAGGCCGGCTGGGCGGAGCTGCCGCTCTCGGACCGCGTCGAGGCGCTCACCCGCGCGGCGAAGCGCATGCTCCGCGATCGCGACGAGGTCATCGCGCTGGCCCGCGAAGAGGTCGGAAAATGCGACGCGGAGGGCATCTTCAACGAGGCGCTCGGGCCGCTCGACGCGGTGTCGAGCTGGGCGAAGCTCGTGAAGAAGGCGGTCGGGCCCAACGCGGTGGGCCTGAACCCGATGAGCTTCCCCAAGAAGCGCGCGAGCATCACGCTGGTCCCGCGCGGCGTCGTCGGGGTGATCGCGCCGTGGAACTTCCCTGTGTCGGGGCTGTACCGCTCGGTGCTGCCGACGCTGCTCACCGGCAACGGCCTGGTGATCAAGCCGAGCGAATATTCGCCGCGCACGAGCGCGTGGTTCATCGAGCAGATCGCGCGCGAGCTGCCGGCGGGGCTCGCGGCGGTGGTGCAGGGCGACGGCAGCGTGGGCAGCGCGCTGATCGAGGCGGGCATCGACGCGTGCGTGTTCACCGGGTCGGTGAAGACGGGCAAGAGCGTGCGCGTGAAGTGCGCCGAGCTGGGCATCCCTTCGAGCGTCGAGATGGGCGGGAAGGACGCGGCGATCGTCCTCGCCGACTGCGACATGGATCGCGCGGTCGCCGGCATCACGCAGTGGGCGCTCTCGAACGCGGGCCAGGCGTGCGGCGCCATCGAGATCGCCTACGTCGATCGCAACGTCGCGGACGACTTCGTGGAGCGGATGGCGCGGGCGTGGCGCAAGCTGCGCACCGGCGCGGGCGAGGTCGACATCGCGCCGCTCGCCAACGAGAAGCAGCTCGCGCTGGTCGAGGCGCACGTGAAGGACGCTGTCGCGAAGGGCGCGACGGTGGCTTGCGGCGGCGTGCGCGGCGAGCGCGGCTACACGTACCTGCCGACCCTCCTCGACCGCTGCACGCCCGAGATGGACGTCGTGCGCGACGAGACCTTCGGCCCCGTGCTGGCAGTGGTCCGCATCGACGGCGCGGCGGACGCCGTCCACCACGTGAACACCTCGCGCTACGGCCTCGGCGCCTCGATCTGGACCCGCGATCTCGATCGCGCGCAGCGCATCGGCGGCAGCCTCGACGTGGGCGTGGTCACCGTGAACAACCACGCGTTCACCGGGGCGATCCCGGCGCTGCCGTGGAGCGGGACGCGCGACACGGGGTTCGGGGTCGCCAACAGCGAGCACGCGCTGGCGACGTTCACGCGTCCGAAGACCTTCGTCATCGACGGGGCCGAAGCGCCCGATCTGTTCTGGCTGCCCTACGACAAGACGCTCGTCGATCTCGGCCACCTGCTCGCCGACGCGCAGATCGGCAAGATCCTGCGCGCGTGGAAGATCCCGTTTCTGATTCGCGAGCGCGTGAACAAGGTGAAGGACTTCTTCGCCCGCTGACGCCCGCTGACGCCCGCTGACGCCCGCTGACGCCCGCTCGTCACAGCGGCGTGAGCCGTCCTCTGCCTCCAGAGCGAGGTGTGGCGGCGGGCGCGCGCGCGACGATTGAAGGTGTGCTCGTGACGGACACCGAGCCCGACGGTGACGGCGGCTTTGGATATGGCATTCTGGTGACCGACGGCGGGAGCATCCGTGTGACCGACACCACGGTGCGGAGCGCGGCGAGCGTGGGGATCTACGTC
>Ga0163144_10026847_pt1 | contig 11176 bp, 8 predicted proteins | sample OliLak19BULKMAT1_FD_123175 | JGI IMG/M metagenome (GOLD analysis project Ga0163144, IMG submission 123175) | Freshwater microbial mat bacterial communities from Lake Vanda, McMurdo Dry Valleys, Antarctica - Oligotrophic Lake LV.19.BULKMAT1 | ecosystem: Environmental > Aquatic > Freshwater > Lake... | reverse complement strand
GCGTGGCTTATCGTGGGCGGTTTGTGGCGCGCGTTGGGGCGCGCTGGGCGAGCGTCAAGCTGTTAACAACCGAGCGCGGCGGCCGAGGCGGGGTGTCTGGAACGCGGCGGTTGAAAGTGAGTTCTGCAACGGGCTGCTAGCGCTGCGTCAAGGTCTAAGAATAGATCGATATTCCACGGAACGTCGATATGCGATTCTCCCTGAGAACTCAGCGAACTGCTTTTGGAGACGCCGTTGTGCAACAAAAACTGAAAGGGAACGCCATTGACTTCGTGGACCTCAAACTCAAGTACTGAGGCAATATCTGCAAAGACTTTAGACTCACTGCTTCCGCCCGATGTCGAATAAACGCCGGAGGCTTGCAACATGATGGCCCGCACCCCGCCGGTGCTCTGAAGTCGAAATATCAGCTCGCTGATGCCCTGGGTACTGTCCTATGAGTGTGTTGCTGACCCTCGCGTCTCTTGAGCGGGAATGATAACGCCTTATCATCGGGGCATGACGCCCATCGCCCTGCTGAAAGCCCAGGCTGCCGCCAAGCGGGATGCGATCATTGCCAAAGCTCAACGGATGCGATAGCCCACCACTCACCGCCGCCAACCGCGCGGCTACTTCCCTTCACCCTGCAGATGCTTGTCGAGGAACTCCTCGATCTTCGCCAGGCAGTGGCGGTTGACGTTCGCTTCGAGATCCATCGTGTGGGGCCAGCCCTCGACGCGGTCGTACTCGTACGGCACGCCCGCCGCCTTGAGTTTGTCGACGAGCAGTTCCGCTTGGACGATCGGCACCACCGTGTCGATCGACCCGTGCAGGATCAGCGTCGGCGGGTCGTCGGCCGAGACGTGCGTGTTCGGCGACGCGAGGCGATAGAGCTCGGGCTTGTCGGCGTACGACTCGCCCCCGAGGAACTTCACCACGACGTCGTCGTCGCGGGCGAAGTCGGTCGTGAGATCGGTCGGCCCGTAGAGATTCACGACGGCTTGGATGCGGCTGCTCGCCTCGGGGTGGCCGCCGGTTCCTTCGAGTTCAGGATTGTCGGTGACGTAACCAGCCATCATCGAAAGATGCCCCCCTGCCGAGCCGCCGGCCATGGCGATGCGGTCGGGATCGACGTGGAGTCGTTCGGCGTTGGCCCGCAGCCAACGGACGGCGCACTTCACGTCCTGCACCGCGGCGGGGAAGGGCGCCACGTCGCTCAAGCGATAGGAAACGGTGGCGACGACGTAGCCCTGCTCGGCGAGTTTGACGCAGTAGTAGTGGTAGATCTCGCGGTTGCCCCCCTTCCACGCGCCGCCATGGACGAAGATGATCGCCGGTCGCAACGCGGCGTCGGACTTCCCGTCGTCGGCAGGCTGGTAGAGGTCGAGCTTGAGCGACACGTCGCCCCCTTTGCCATATTCGATTCCTTTCTCCACTTTGATCGAATCGGGGACCGGGAGATTCACGTCGATCGTCTTCAGCATCCCGGCGAAGAAGGCGGCTTTGATGGCGGTCTCGCTGCTGTAGCCGGCCGGGGCAGGGGGGACCTCCGCACGCAGCGGCGCGGCGCCGAGCGCGACGACGAGGCACCAGAACGAAAGGATCCTCGACCAGAAAGGCTTGTTGCGATTCATTTCTTTGAGTCCCGCGACAATCGTTAGATTATTGAGCGCCTCGACGCCTTACTTCACTTCGCCCGGTTCCTGCACCCATGCCTCGTTAAACGCCACGTGCTTCATGGTTTCGCCGCCGTCGCCGTCGTAACTATAAACGGCGTGAATCGTGTCGTCCTTCCCCTGGATGATCGCCGGATAGTCGAACGAACCCTCTGGCTTGTCTTCCAGCATCCGCTTCCACTTCCAGGTCTTTCCTTCGTCGTCGGAAATCGACACCGCCAGCCGATTCCGACCCATCACGGCGTCGTTGTAGATCAGCAGCCAGTGGCCATTGGCGAGCCGCACCGCGTCGAGCCCCGAACCAGGATTGGCGAAGGCCATCGCCGTCACCGGGCCCCAAGTGAGACCATCGTCCTTCGAGACAGCCGATTGGATCTGGTTCTCGATGCCGTTGTCGCGCATGTAGGCGACGAGCTCGCCATTGTCGCGCCGCACCACCGCCGGTTGAATGGCGCCGAAGCCGAGCAACGGCTCGCTGGCGTACCAAGTTTTGCCGTCGTCGTCGCTGACTGCCATGATCGACAACGAATAGGTGTCGCTGTAGAGGGGCAGCAGGATGCGCCCGCTCGGCAACACCGTCGGCTTGCAGCGCGGCTGCCAGCCAAGCCGCTGGAACAGCTTATCGGCCATCTTCTTGCGCCCTTCGGCGATTTCGGCGCGGAACTCGTCCGTAAGCAGCAGCTTGTACTTCTCCACCAGCTTGTCGAGCTCGGCGTTCGCCGCGGGAGCAAAGTCGGCCGGCTTCAGCAGCACCAGCGATTCGCGTTCCCACTTCGGCGAGCCGTCGGACGTGTAGTCGGTGCTCGTGAGTTGCTTCGTGATGCACGACTCCCACGAGTTCGCGATCACCAGCGGCCAGAAGAGCTGCAGCCGTCCGTTGCGGTCGACCATCATGCAGGTGTTGCAGTCGGGGAAGCCTGGCGTGTCGGCCATGACAAACGGCTCGCTCCACGCCTCCTCTCCCGCGCGGCGACGGGCGCCGTAGACGGCGACGTCGTCGGAGCTTCGCTCCCCTTCGCCGCGATACCACGAGACGAGCAGGTCGCCGTTCGGGCACTCGACGACGCCGGCGGCGTGGTTGTGCTGGGCGTTGAGTGGAAAGATCAGCTCAGCGGAATGTTGAGGGGTCGCCTCGCTGGCCAGCAGCGCCAACGACAGCCAAAGCGTGAGGTTCATCAAACGTCCCTCGAACGGTCATGAAAGGAAAAGCGAAGAGAATGAAACACGAAGTGGGCGAGCGAGGCTCCGGCTCCGGTTTGTTCCGGTCGCCGGCGTACTCGACACGCCGATTCGCCGACGCCATCGCGGCCCGCGGGAGCTTGATGCGATGGGGATTGATGCCAACCGCTGTAGCCTAGCCGACCGCTATAGCCTAATCGCCGGTCGGCAGCCGGGGCAAGGCGACCGCGCCGCAAAACTTGGCGGGTTGCTCCCGCGGGGCGACTTCGTGTTACACTGGAACCGCGGCCGAGCGAGTTGCTCGCTGGCTACTTGTCATCAGTCTTGTCCGAAACTGATCTTCGTTGGCTGCGAGAAGTAGGAGTCTTGCATGGCGACCGCTTTGTCTGCCGCTGCTGCGGTTGAACGACCGTTGGCTGGGGCGCTCTTCGATCACGCCGAGTCGACTCCCGACGTGGCGGCGGTCTTTCTCCCCCAGGAAGCCGCGGTTCGCGAAATCACCTGGCGCGAGATCGCGGACGACGTGACGCGCATGGCGGCCTTGCTCGCTCGCCGCGGCATCGAGCCGGGCAACCGGATCGTCCTCTGGAGCGACAACCGCTACGAATGGATCGTGGCCGATCTGGCCATGCAATTGCTAGGGGCGATAAACGTGCCGCTCCACGATTCGCTGCCGGCTCTAGCGGCCGCGGCGCAGATCGCCCATTCCGAGCCGCGGCTGGCGATCATCGCCAAGGCCAGCCTCGCGGATGATCTGCAGCGTCAATCGCCGGGCCTCCTCGGCACTGATTCGATCGAACTCATCGAAGCTACGACCGAAGCGCCGTCGCTCCTCGAACGCCTCGCCAAGTATTCCATCGAGGAAGGTCGGCAAGTGATCGAGCAGCGGCTGGCCGCCTTCGATCCCGAGTCAATCGCCACTATTCTTTACTCCTCCGGTACCAGCGGCGAACCGAAGGCGGTCGCCCTGACCCACGCCAATATCAGTTCGAACGCCTACGCCATCATCAACGGGCTGTCGGAACCCTCGAGCGAACGGCGGATGAACTTTCTGCCGTTTAGCCACATCTACGCGCGAACCTGCGACCTTTACGCCTGGCTCGTCGGCGGCTCGCAGATTGTCCTCGCGAAGAGCCGCGACACGGTCATTGCCGATTGTGCCCGCACGCTGCCGACGCTCATCAACGGCGTTCCTTACTTCTACCAGCGCGTCGCACAAAAGATCGCCGAGGCCGAGACGACCGGCACTGCGGTGACGCTGCCGCAGTTGTTTGGCGGAAATCTGCGGGCTTGCATCTGCGGCGGGGCGGCGCTGCCGGTGTCCACGTTCGACTTCTACCACGAACGCGGCCTGCTGATGCTGCCAGGCTATGGCCTCACCGAATCGTCGCCCGTCATTTCGATATCGTCGCCGGAAGAGTTTCGCCGCGGAGCGGTGGGCAAGGCCATCCCCGGCATCGAAGTCCGCATCGCTGAGGATGGCGAACTGCTCACGCGCGGCCCGCACGTCATGAAGGAATACTGGAAGGACGCCGAGCTGACGCAGCAGACGATCCGCGACGGCTGGCTCTACACCGGCGACCTCGGCGCCATCGACGCCGACGGGTTCATCTCGATCACCGGTCGCAAGAAAGAGTTGATCGCCCTCTCCACCGGCAAGAAGGCTGTGCCGACTCACATTGAAGGGGTGCTGAGCCGCGAGCCGCTCATCTTTCAGTCGATGGTCGTCGGCGACAATCAGCCCTACCTGGCCGCGGTGATCGTCCCCGACTTCGACTTGCTCGCCAAGTGGGCCGCCGAGGCCGGCATCTCCGCCGCGTCACCCGCCGATTTGATCGAGTCGCCGGCTATCGTGGAACTCTACTGCGAGCGAATTCGCCGCCAACTCGAATCGTTGCCTCCCTACGAGCGCGTGAAGCGGTTCCGTTTGCTGCACGAACCCTTCACCGTTGCCGACGGGCTGCTAACGCCAAAGTTGAGTCTGCGTCGCCCGATGATTCAGCAGAAACATCAGCCCGGCATCGCCGCCTTGTACGCCGGCGGCGGTGTGACGATCGACTACTGCGATCGACATTGACGCGGAACAACCGGCTCAACTCCATACCCTGCGACCACTCAAAACTAAGCGCCCACCTCTGGAGACTCGTCGATGCGTTTGCTTCCCCTCTGGCTCGCCTCGCTCGCCCTTTGCTTTGCTCAGCTCGCGGAGGCCAGGGAAGCCGTTCCCGCCACCGACGCGTCGCCCCTCATCGCCTACGTGCAGAAGCCCGATCCCAACTACAAATGGGAAGTCGTCAAGACGGTCCCGGGCCCGAACGCCGAGACGACGGTCATCAAGCTCACTTCCCAAGGCTGGCGCGGAGCTCCAGAAGTCGATCGCGCCTTGTGGGAACATTACCTCGTCATCGTGAAGCCGGCCGAGTTGAAAACCGACAAGGCCTTTCTCATTGTCGCCGGCGGCGCGAACGATCGGCCCGCTCCCGACGACGCCAACATGGTCGTCAAGACGATCGCCGAAACCACCGGCAGCATCGTCGCCGAGCTCCGTATGGTGCCGAACCAACCGCTGACGTTCAACGGTGACGGCAAGCCGCGGAAGGAAGACGACCTCATCGGCTACGGCTGGGCAAAATTCCTCGAAACGGGCGACGCCACTTGGCTGCCGCGGCTGCCGATGGTCAAGAGCGTCGCCAGCGCGATGGACTGCCTGCAAGAATGGTCGGCGCAGCAAGACGCCAAGATTGAAAAGTTCGTCGTCGCCGGCGCTTCAAAGCGCGGTTGGACCACCTGGATGATCGGCGCCTCCGATCCCCGCGTCGAAGCGATCATCCCCATCGTCATCGACGTCGTCAACTGCGAGCAGACGATGCAGCATCACGCCGCCGTCTATGGCTTCTGGGCCACCGCCGTCGGCAATTATTACCAGCACAAGATTCTGCAGCGGCCGACCCACCCTCGGATGCATGAGCTTTACGCGATCGAAGATCCCTACTTCTACCTCGACAAGCTGACGATGCCCAAATACATCGTCAACGGCAGCGGCGACCAGTTCTTCTGCCCCGATTCGTCGCAGTTCTACTTCGACGATCTTAAGGGCGAGAAGCACCTGCGCTATGTGCCGAACGCCGATCACGGAGTCGACAGCAGCATCGACGCCGTCACCAGCATGGTCGCGTTCTATCAAATGATCATCGCCGATCGGCCCCGGCCTGAGATCGACTGGACGTTTGAGGATGACGGTTCGATCCGCGTCACTTCCGACACGCCGCCCAAGTCGGTCACGCTCTGGCAGGCCGCCAATCCGAACGCTCGCGACTTCCGCGTGGAGACGATCGGCAAGGCGTACGAAAGCACGCCCCTGACGGCGGAAGCCGACGGTTCCTACGTCGCCAAGGTCACGACGCCCGAAAAAGGTTGGACCGCGTCGTTCGTCGAACTCGAATTCGACTCGGGCGGGACGTTCCCCTTCAAGGTCTCGACGAGCGTCGAAGTCCTTCCCAAGAAGCGGCCCTTCGAAGGGATCGACCTCGCCGAGGTTCCCTACGAACCGAATCTGAAGAAGGAAGGCAAGTAGCCGCGGGTCAACGACCCGCCGGAGCGGCGCGCAAGACTAACCACGAAGGCACAAAGATCACCAAGAAGCACGAAGGAATACGAGAAAAGGGAAGAGTGAAAAACCAGGCGACGAAGCTGCCCTCCCGGATCATTTCCTTCCTTCTCTTCCTTGGTGCGTCTTCGTGCCCTTCGTGCCTTGGTGGTTCGTCTTTCTCACCGCTCCGGCGGGTCGTTGACCCGCGGCTATTCGCGCCGCAGCGTCGTCGAGAGGTTGTATGGCAACGGCCCTTGGCGGTAGGTCGCTTCGCCGAAGAGGGCGATGTGGCCCTCTGCAGGCTTCTCGACGACGCCGACGAACTCTTCGCCGTCGCCGCCGGCTTCGTCGTTGACCCGCAACTCCGTCGCTTCCCACTTGGCGTTGCGGAAGTCTTTGGTGTCGGACTTGGCGACCCACAGCCGCACCGACTCAGGCGTCGGCGTCGAACTGATCTTAAGACGATACTCGCCGTCGTCCCCTTCGTGAGTCCATTTCAGTTCCGGCAGCGACTTCTCCTCAGCCACATGCTGCGCGAAGACGGCGAGCGTCGTGAGCGCCCCCTCTTTGCCGTCATCGAGCCCATGCCCAGCGTTCGGCACGTAACGGACGTGCTTCTCGCCCTGCAGGTCGTCCCAGTAGATGTTCGTCGCATCGACCGTCCAGTAGCGGTCATTCGTCCCGTTGATCAGCAGCTTTGGCAACTTCAGGACGCTGCGATAGGTGTAGGGATCGACCCACTGCCAAAGCGGAATCTCGGGCTGATTCTGCATGACGTCGACCAGTCCCTTGCTGGTGTAGTCGCCGATCTGCTCGCTGTACTCGCCCCACGTTTCAAGTTGATACTTCATCTGCGCTGGGAGGTTGAGCGTATCGATCACGATCGGCGCGATTCCGGCGACGCGATCGTCCGCCACCGCGGTGAGCCACGTCGTCCACCCGCGCTTCGAACCGCCGGTGACGACGAACTGCTCGACGTCGACGTCGTACTGCTGCTTCCCAAAGTCCTGAACCGCCGTCATGGCCGCCGTCGCGCTCTTCACCATCGGAAAGAGCAACGGCCAGGTGGCGTCGCGGCTGTCGACGTAACGGAGAAACGTCTCGGAAATGAGATCATCCTCGACTTTATCGCCTAAGAGGGGCTGGTTCGGCACCTGATGCAAGAACGCCACCGGCATCGCCGCCGCCTGGGCGATCTTCGCCGCCATCTTCATGTCGTCGCCGCTGGGCGTGCCGCCGACCTTGCCGCCCGTGATGAACAGCAGCACCGTCTGCTTATGCTGGATGTTCGCCGGGACGTAGATGTAGAGAGCGTGCTTCCAGACAATGTCTTGCCACGTTTGCGACGTCAGTTCCAATTTGTGGACGGTGCAACCGTCGACTTGCTCAGCGCCGACCACCTTGTAGTCATAGGTGTCATCCGGGACGCTGACGTAGTCCTGCAGGGCCGTTGGGATCTCGGACTTAGCTTCAGCTTTCGCCGGCGCCTCAGCAACAGCCTCTTTGCCAAAAACGCTGGGGGGAGAGACAAGCGCGAGCGACGACAACATTGCCAGCCAGGGGAGGAAACGCATAGCAAGATCCTTGCGAAGGGGATAGGCGACTGAATAACAACCACTGCCCGAAACCAGGCCCGCGCGACATACGCCGGCTCACTCACTGCCGGATGCGGCTCGAATCTTTTCGACCGCCTCTTTCGAGAGATCGCGGACCTTTTGCTCGGGATCGCTCTGGGCGAGTTTTTCGAGAGCAGGAATCGCTTCAGCGGCGGGCGCGCCGATGTTGCCAAGATTGAGCGCGGAGAGGCCGCGAAGTCGCATGTCGCAGCTCTTCAGCCCTTCGGCTTGAACCTTGGGATCGAGCCAAGGCGCCTTTGACAAGTCGGTCGCCGTCGGCGGGGCTTTTTCGCAACCCACCGCTAGCGCCGATCCGACGACAACGCAGATCGCAGTCCTACACATTCCCAGCCATCCGTTCTTTGCTCTCCACTCGTACAAAAAGCTGCCTCCGCTTCAGATTGACGCCAGCGCCGCAAGCGACGATCTCCCACACGCCTCACGGGCTAAAACGTCTCGTCACCGCTAATCGTCGACTTGGCGCGATACACGGTCATGTCGACCCCTTCGTCGATAAAGGCGACGGAACTATCAGCCATCAAGAAGTTGCAACCGCCGGGATGATCGCTGCGATAATTGCTCACCGCGTGCATCCCGCCTTCGTAGCTTGGTATGCAGTAGTGGTCAGGCAAGGTTTTGAATCTAGCGTAGTCAGCGATGTACTGAGGAAGGCTGAGAAAGGTGTCCGTCAGGGGGTATTTGTTCATTGGCTCCACTGTGCAGCCGTGAATACTTCCCTTGGGGCCGAGTGCGCTCAAAAAACCGGAACTATTGGGTTCGCCAATGATCCATCCCGTTTCCGCCGTGGGCAACACGCCGGACGGACCAGGCGCTAGCGAACTCTCTTTGCAGTTGGCGAGGTGGCAGACCTTCCAACGCGGGTCACTGCTAGCATCTCCCATTGCCATGGTATTACTTGTACCGTCGGTGATTTGCCGAATAGCCGCCCCCCATGCCATATTGAACATCCCTTGCTGGGACGACGGAATCGTCCCTGGCTTGATCCCTTCGCGAGCGCAAAAAGCATCAGTGTAGCCCATACAAAACGCGTACTCGGTGACGCCGTAGACGGAATCGTTCACGACCGTTCCCAATAGCGGATCGACGATCGGATTGGGCGTACCGGAAGAGGGACATTTAAAAATGGCGATCGGCGTCGCGGCCACGCCCGGCTGCTGTTTTTCCCAATACTTGGTGTGGTCGTACAGCGACGCCAAGGCCGCCTGCTCGAAATAGGGGAGCAGCATCGCATTGCCGCTTGCGTAAACCTGCGTTTGGCTCTGCTTCATCACGGCGCTCGGCGGGAACGTATTCTTCGCCGAGTGGTAATTCTGCAGCGCCAGACCAAACTGCTTCAGGTTGTTGAGGCATTGCGCACGCCGCCCCGCCTCGCGGGCGGCCTGAACCGCCGGCAACAACAGTGCCACCAGCACGCCAATGATCGCGATCACGACCAGAAGCTCGACCAAGGTAAAGCCGCAGCGACGCTTCGGAGAGCCAACCACTTCCATCGTATACCTCGTTCCGTTGCGATTACCCACAGCCCACTGAATGTAGCCAATCGTCGCGTCCCAGCGGCATGACAAAAGTTACGCTCGCTTGCGGCGGCGCACTCCCGCCAAGACGAGCGCCGCCGACAGTCCCGCCATGCCTAGCGTCGCCGGCTCTGGCACGGCGGCGGCGACCGGGGCGGCAAGGGCACCGGTCCAATTCTGCTGCCAAATCAAGAAGTCGGCGCCGTCGGTATCGCCGTCCTCGTCGGCGTCTGAATCGCCGTCGACGCCGAAGTCGCCCTTCCACTCCGCCAGATCAACTCCGTCGACGTCGCCGTCGCCGTCGAAGTCTCCAGGCAGGGAGGCTCCCAGCGATTCGCTCCGGAAGTTATCGATCGTAAAATCAGCGTCCGTGAAAAACACATGACCGACCCCATAGACGCCGGAATACCCGCCGGCATAGGGTACAAATTCAGCTTCTGGGGTCAAAGGATCGCCGTCCCAATTCTTGACGCCTGGCGGGCTCGCGTCGAGATCCCTCATTTGGTCCGCCACCGTCGCGACGACGATGCCGCCGGCGTCGAGTTCAAGGACCTGCCCGTGGAGCGTATTTCCGATAACCTCAAAAATGACGCGATAGTCCTTCGTGTTGTCGAGCGTCACTTGGAACGAGCCAACGTCTGTAATCGCCTCTCCGCTGAGAATGCTCAGCACCATCTCGCCAGTCCCGCCGGCGGCCGGTCCTTCAAACTGGTAGCTGTAGCCGTGCAATCGAAAGCCGGTTTCTTCAGTCGGAAGCTCGTTATCCCCGTTTAAGCGAGCCGCCACAGCGAAGAATGAGGACTGAATTGCAGGAGCGACGAAATCGACGATGTCTGTCGTGACGCGGACGTCGGTGAACATAGGCTCGACATAGGCCCCGACGAAACCATACCCCTCAAGTCCAGGCAGAACGCTGCCAAAAGTGGTCGTGGTGGGGTCGTGCAAACGGTACTTTCCGCCTGAGGCATCCCAGGTCTGCCCCGTGGATCCGGCGGCGTTGTTGAGATGGGTCCACTGCGGATTGGCCGTGTCGTTATTGTCCGAGAAGTCGTCGGTCACGACAATGGCGGCTGCGCGAGGGAGGGCCCCGCACGTCATCAACGTCAAAGCGGCGACCGCCATGAGCAGACCGCCTCGCCACCGCATTGGCAGGCGGCGAGGGACAACGTGCCCCAGGGGTTTCGACTCGAACACGCCGGATACTACGATCATCGCCTGTTCTCCATCATCAGTATGTGCGATTCAGAAGAGGCGCGAGGCGCCGGCAATTCGGCGCCCCGCGCTTTGTTGGATGTTGACGCGAAGCCAAAATCAATCACTCAAGCCGATTACGAGCGCCGCCGACGGATCAAGGTAGCGCCCAGGGCGAAAGCAGCCAAGAGTCCCGTCGCTGGTTCCGGCACGCGAGCCGTGAAATTGTCGATGGTATAGTCCGTCGGTACGGTCGCTACCTCGCCGCTGTACCCAAACACGCCTGAAAATCCGCTAGCGTACGTAGCGTCGACGGCAAACTTTTCCGCGACCATGCCGCCGCCGATCTCAAAGATCTGCCCGTGGAGTTGGGTGCCGGTGATTTGAAGCGAGAAGGTGTAGTCCTTGTTG
>Ga0163144_10026846_pt1 | contig 11176 bp, 8 predicted proteins | sample OliLak19BULKMAT1_FD_123175 | JGI IMG/M metagenome (GOLD analysis project Ga0163144, IMG submission 123175) | Freshwater microbial mat bacterial communities from Lake Vanda, McMurdo Dry Valleys, Antarctica - Oligotrophic Lake LV.19.BULKMAT1 | ecosystem: Environmental > Aquatic > Freshwater > Lake... | reverse complement strand
TGATGCCATCGGTCTTACGCAGTCGCCGTGCGCCGCTGGCCAGTGCGCGATCTTGCACGAGCGGATTAGCGCGGCCCGCGGCCAGATCGTCGATCACTTGTACGATGAGCGGCGCGCCCAGTTCCGCCAGGCGGGTTTCGAGCTGCGGCGCGGTTTCGTCCGGTCCGATCGACGTGCTGGCCTGCGCGAGCGCCGGTCCGGCGTCGACGCGGGGCGTCATCTCGATCACCGTCACGCCGGCTTCCGTGTCGCCCCGGTAAATGGCCCAATTGATGGGCGCGGCCCCGCGATATTTGGGCAACAGCGATCCGTGTAGGTTGATGCCCCCCAGCCGAACGACCGAAAGCAAGTCGTCGGACAGAATCTGCCCATAATCGGCGACAACGAACAGATCGGCTGCCAGCTTGCGAACTTCAGCGAGCGATTCCGGCGTGTTGACATCGGCGGGATCGAGGACCGGCGTGCCGTGCTCGGCGGCGACTGCTCGCATGGGATTCGGCGCACTGGCGTCCTTCCCGCGCGCATTGCGCAGTGGCTGGGTGACGAGCGCCGCGACGGTGTGCGGCGTCGCGTAGAGCGCCCGAAACATGGGCGCTGCAAAGGGCCCCGTGCCGAATATAATCAGGCGCATAGGGCCCTTTCGCGAGAAGAATGCTTACGTTCGCTCGGCTTCCAGCGCGGCCAGTCGCGCGGCGATTGCCTTGTCGTCCGGAATCTCGCCCCGCTCGCGGCGCTCGGCGAATTGGATCTCGAACTCTTCCAGCTCCTCGCGCAGCGCCATCCGTCCGGTGGTCGTCAGCCGGTCGATGAACAACACCCCTTCCAGGTGATCGGTTTCGTGCTGGGCCACGCGGGCCATGAGACCCTCGAGCGGCAGCGAAACTTCTTCGCCGGCCAGCGTGTAGGCGCTTAAGTGGATGCGTTCGTAGCGTCGCACGTCGGCGTATATACCCGGCAAGCTGAGGCAGCCTTCTTCGCCCTCGATCCCGCCCTTGGGCTGGCTGAGCACCGGGTTGATGAAGACCTTTTCTTCGTCCCGCGCTTTCGGGTCGCTCTTAAGGTTGACAATGAACATACGGTAGGGCAGATCGACCTGATTGGCGGCCAGGCCAACCCCCTTGGCTTCGTACATCAGGTCGAACATCTCGCGGATCATACGGTGGATTTCGGCGTCGACTCGGCGCAGCGATTTCGACGCCCGCCGCAAGGTCGGATGGGGGTACTTGATAATCTGCAAATCCACGTCTCCTGGACTGAAAGGTTGAGGAATTATAGTTTTGCGCCGTTGGTAGTAGAAGGGTCTGCCAGTAGACGGACCGTTGTTGAATGAGCCTGCTGCCGCTCGTACTACATTGCGTTACTTAGGCGACCGCGGTTGAGGCATGATCTGCCACGCCCAATGGCTACCGGTCGCTCGACTTACGTATCGGATAAAGTGCTCGCGCGCGCCACCTAAAGTCCGGAGTTTCCAACATGAGATCGACTCACGTTGACTCACTTGGAGGGCCCCTCTAGAATTCGGGCGTACGACGCGCAATTCTTTTGGTGGATTCATCTTGCGGAGTTTTCGATCATGCCAGCCGCCCAGACTGCGCAGCCGCCGCGCCGTCATCCGCCGCTCTGGCTCCGCGTGAATGTGCCGTCCTGGCTGGTTTCGCTCGTCGTTCACTTGGGCCTGGTGTTAACGCTGGTTTTTACCGTCGAGACGGCGCCGCGTGGCCTTGCCCCATCGGCGGGTAACTCGACGATGGTTTCGCTGTCGGGTGCGCCGGTCGACATCAATGGAGGCTATTTCGATGACGAAGGGCAGTCGGACGGCGCGACGAACGGCGCGGCGGAATCGGCTGAAGGAGGTTCGCCGGGCCCCCGTGGCGAGGTCGTCGACGACCAACCGCCGATTGACATCAGCGCGGCTTTGCCCAAAGCGAACGCGGCCCCGCAGGGAACGGCCTCGGGCGATCCAGGACGAGCCACGGGCGCTGGCGGGTTCACGCGCGGTTCCGGCGGATCGGGAGGTTCTGGTGGCGCAGGCGGACTCAAGGGTGGGGGCGCTCGCACACGCGTCTTCGGCGTTGAGGCCGAAGGCCATAAGTTCGTCTACGTGTTCGACCGCTCGGGCAGCATGGGCGGGTCCGGCCGCAACAGTCCGCTGAACGCTGCCAAGGCCGAGTTGCTGGCCAGTCTGGAAGACCTGGGCGAGACGCACCAGTTCCAAATCATCTTCTACAACGAGCAGCCGACGATCCTCGCGCTGGCCGGTCAGCCGGGCAAGCTGGTGTTCGGCAACTATCAGAATAAGGCCAGCGCGCAAAAGTTCGTTCGCGGCATCATTGCCGATGGCGGCACGCAACACCAGGACGCGCTGGAGCTGGCGCTGAAGTTGCACCCCGACGTGATCTTCTTCCTCACCGACGCCGATCAGCCGGAGCTCTCGCCGGCCCAGCTAGCCAAGATCAATCGACTCAACGGCGGCTCGTGCTCCATAAACGCCATCGAATTCGGCTTGGGTCCCGAGATCGGCGACGACAACTTTCTGGTGCGGCTGGCCCGCGAGAACGGCGGGCGGCACACGTACGTCGACATTTCGCGACCGGCCGGGTCGCGGTAGGACCATTTTTTACCGCTGAGGCGCGGAGTCGCAGAGGAATACTAAGCGATGCACGATGCCTACGATGAGTACACGGGCTCTTTGACAAGCCGGCTACGGTCTCGATCAAGTTCCCTATTGCAAAGTCTCTGCGCCTCCGCGGCTCTGCGCTATTCTCAGCGGTATTCTCGATGGTTCGGCACACAAAACCGCTTGCTATTGCGATGACCGGCAGCGTGTATAAGTGTCTCGATGATTGCCGGCGCACTTCCGCTGTGGTTGCGGCAATCGCGCTGGCAGTTGCGTTGTTCGTCGTGCCATCGAGGGCCGCCGAGGACGTCGTTTATGTTAAGTCCGCGGCCAATCCGCGCGCTCGCACCAAGATCAGCGGGCAAATCCTCGATTACACCGGCCAGGAGTTGGTGATCCGCACGGATGCGACCACGCCGCGGCGCATTCCCAGCGAGCAAATTGCCGGCATCGAAACGGCCTGGTGCGCGGAACAACAGGCCGGTGATGCCCTGCTAGCCAAGCACGAGTTCGCCGCCGCGCTGGCGCAGTATCAACTCGCGCTAAAAAAGGACGAACGCCGCTGGGTTCGCCGCAAGATCATCGCCGACATGATCTGGTGCTATCGTGGTCTCGACCAGTTGGGCCGCGCGGGCGAATTGTTTCTAATCTTGGTGCGCGACGATCCGGCGACGCCGTTTTACGCTTGCATGCCCTTGAATTGGCTGCCCCGCGAACCAGCGCCCGACGTCGAGCAGCGGTCCCGCGAATGGCTGGCGCGCGGCGATAGCGCCGAGGCCGTGCTCTTGGCCGCCAGCCATCGGTTGCCCACGTCCGAACGCGGCGCGGCGCTCAAGCGGCTCGATGGGCTGTTGGCCGACAAGGATCCGCGGGTTGCGGCCCTGGCGCAATCGCTCGCTTTTAGTGCGAGCAGCGTGAACGTGGACGAAAAGCAAGTTGCCGCTTTTGGCGATCGTGTCCCGCGGTTTCCATTGGCGCTCCGCGCGGGACCGTATTTCGTGTTGGGCCGTGCCTTGGAGAAAAGCGGCCATTTCGACGAAGCGGCCTTGTCTTTTTTGCGAGTGCCGATTGAGTATCCGCGCGAATGGTTTCTTTCGGCCGCGGCGCTTTTTGAAGCAGCCCAGGCGCTGGAAAAGTCCAATCAGCCGTCTGCCGCTGCTCGGCTGTACCAGGAGCTGGCGACCGACTATGCCGAATCGCGCTACGCCACCGAAGCGAAGCAGCGCTTGGAAACTCTCAAAGTGCAGGGTGAGTCGATTGCGACCAAAACGTCGGAAGGGTTCACCAGTGATGAACGGTTTCTCGACGGCTTGCGGCAGCGACGGCTCTATGCTCTGGCGGAGAAATTTTGCCGCGCAGCCCTGACACGCCCGGATCAGAATTCATCGCGCAGTGCGGAAATGACAATCGAGCTGTCGCGCTCGTTGGTGGAACACGCGCTTGAAGTACCGCCCGGCGAGAGTGCGGACCTGTGGCGGCAGGCGCTAGAAACGACGGACAGCTTTGCCCAGAAATCGCCCGAAAGCTCTCGAAGGGTGCAGGTCGGCGTGCAGCACGCGCTGGTGTTGCTGTCGCGGGGCGAAGTGTTGCGCGAGGAAGCCGAGGTGATGGCCGAACGGGCGGGCCGTCTGGAAGCCGCTCGAAGCGATTTGCGGCAAGCCATTTCCGAGCTCAAGCGAGCCAGCGCTGACATTGCCGAGCAACTGCGCAAGCCACCGGCAAACACAAAAGACGACGCCGATTTTACCACGGCCGAGTTGCTCTCCTTGCAGAAGAACGTCAACTTTCAACTTGCCCGCGCGCTGCGCAATCAAGGACAAAGCTACCCGGCCAATAGCGCCGACCGATCCGCTGCCTTGCTGCAAGCGGCGGAGCTGCTGGGACCGCTGGCCCAATTGGAACCAGCCGATCCCTTGGGGTGGCCCAGCCGGCTGGACGAGATCACCTGCTATCGCCTGCTAGCCGATGAGCCCGCGGCCGTGCGACGTCTGGATGTTCTCGAGCGTATGCCCCCCCCGCCGCAGGTGTTGTTGGCCGCGCGTGCGCAGCGCGTGCGGCTGGCATTGGCCGCGAAGAATCTTCAGGAGGCGCTTGCGGCCCTCGACAAGGGGCGCGACGAGGCCGGCCAGACGTCGCCCGAGTTGGACCTTGCCTTTCTCGAAACCTTCTTGCAGGCCTGGCAGGCAGCGGTCGAGGCCAAGCAAACGGAGGCGGCCGCAAAATGGCAAGCTCAAGCCGCCGCGGTCGTCCAGCAGATTGATCGCCTGTACGGCGGTTATTGGGCCCGCCGGGCCGAAAGCCTTCTGGGCGAGCGCGTCGCCGGATCAACCGAAACCGGTGACCTCTCCGTGCTGGTCCGTGCGGCCGAGGGCTTTTATCGCGCCGGTCAGATCGACGACGCGCTGCTGGCGTACGATCGAGCTCGCCAGACGGCGCAGAAGAGCGGCGGTGCAGCGCAGGCTTTTGACCTGGGCTTCACCGCGGCGGCCATTGAACAAGCCCAGCAACATTTTGCCCCGGCCGCAAAACGATTCCACGAATTAGCGCTGGCCGACCCCCGGCATGCCAAGGCGGCCGACGCGCACCTGTTGGCGATCTACAACACGACCAGGGCCGAGCGCGGCGACGCAATATCTGCCGACAAGGCAGGTGACGCGTCTCCGAGTCGGCACGTCCAATTGCTCAAGGAGCATCTGGCGCTCTGGCCGCAGGGCGCGAGCGCCGATCAGGCGCGGTTGTGGCTCGGCCGGCAGAGGCAGCGTGAGCAGGCGTGGCCGGAAGCGATCGAGTTGTACCAGGCCATTCGCCCCGATGCCCCGCAGGTCGATGAAGCACTTCCCGAAGTCGGGGCCTGCTACCGGGCGATGCTGGCCGACTTGCGCGCCAAAGGCAAGCCGACGAATGAAACCGCGGTGGCCGCGGCGCGCTACTTCGAGAGCATCGTTTCGGGTGGCGGACGGATGCCGACGAGATATGCCGCGGTCCAACTGAATGCGGCCCTCGAAGCCGCCAAAATGTGGCTGGAGCTGCCCGGCGACGGTTTCGCTCACGCGGAGCAGATGCTCTCCGCGGCGCTCGCGGCGGCGGAAAAACCAACGGAAAAATGGATGGCAACCGCGCGGGGGCTGCTGGTTTACTCGCTCGCCGGCCAGGGCCGCAATGACGAGGCAGCCCGCGCGCTGGATCAGTTGAAGGGCGGCCCTTCCGCGGACTTGCTGGCATTGATCGAAGGGCTGGTGACGCTCTGCGAAACGGCGACGCCCAGCATTCGTCGTGACCTGGCCGGCATGGCGCTGCGGGTGACAGACCTCATCGACGAGAGCAACAACACGTTGGACGGACCACAGCAACGAACGCTGGCGCGACTTCACGCCGAGGCCTTGGCCGCCGCGGGGCACACGGAGAAAGCCTTGGCCGACTTGGAGCGATTGGCCAAGGAGTCGCCGCGCGATGGACGCATTCAGGAAGAGTACGCCCGCATTCTATTTGCCGCGGGCCGCGCCGAAGCGCTGGAGAAATGGCGCGAGATCGAGAGGAAATCGCGCCGCGGAGGCGAGCGCTGGTTTCGCGCCAAATACTACCAGGCGCTCGCGCTCGAACGTAAGGGCGACAAACCGGCCGCGGCCGCGGTGGTCAAGTTGCTGCGGGCGCAGTACCCAGAACTGGGCGGCGCGGATCTCAAGCCGAAGTTTCTGGAAGTCTTGGCGCGCTGTCAGCGGTGACGCATCTTGTGCGAGATACACGCGTTGTGCGACGGTCTCCTGACCGTCGCAGCCGGCGAGCGGGGCGGCGTAAGCCCCCCGGTGTTTTGCGAGATGCAACGCGACGTGGCATTGGTGCGTCACCGGCCGGCTTACACCGGCCGCTCGCCGTTGGATTTTTTGCGTGACCACCACTGCGGCGTGGTCAGGAGACCACGCCGCAACAATTTAAGGAGACCACGCCGCAACCGCTTTGCGTCTCTCCTACTACCATGGTCCGCGGATGTAGTAGTAACCAAACTGGTCCGTGTGGCTGGGCCAGTATGGCTGCGGAGCGAATCCGCCGCCGCCGCCAAACGCTCCTGGGTAAGGCCGTGAGTACTGGTGCCAAATCGGACGCACTTCGGTGTTGGTCACTCCCCAGCCCCATTTTGTTTGACGCCCGGCAGTGGGCGGAACGACCACGGCCACGGGCTGTCCCCAGGCCAGGTTATAATAACTTCCGTGCCAGGGGTATTGCTGGGCTCTGTACCTGGCGTTCTCATTGCGCAGCGGCGTCGTGGCATTGGTCCTTGTGGCCGTCATCAGCACCGCGACCGCGAGTGCGGCCACGGCGAAGACCCTGTGAGATTTCATTTTTGGGCAGTATCCTTTCTATCGCGGACCCGCTCGCCGTTGGCTCTCGGCTAAACGGCTAAATCCATTTTCTCGACTGGCAATTTACCACGGGCGATTTACCACCACAGCACGCGCGTGCTGGTGCCGCCGCCCTGGTACGGATCCCACCGGCGATAGGTGCGGTGATGCTTGTAGAGGAATTCGTGCGGCATCAGCGGCTGGTAGGTGATGTACGTGTGGCCCACCAACGGAGGCGTGGGGATCGGCGACAGATACAACTGCGCCGGGTTGCCGCCCACGGCGCTGGGGCCAACGTAGTGGTTGTAGAACAAGTCGTCGCGTGGCCGGGCGATGCGAACGCCGTCGGCACGGGCCAGCGCATCGCAGGTCATCCAAGAGGCCACTACCGCCGCGAACAAAAGCGCGCGGCGCATCCAATTGAGGGTCATGGTCAGGCTCCTTCCTGGGTTGGGTCGAACCGGAAGAGTAAGGCTTAGGGTGAGTGAGGGGTGAGAAGTGAGGGGTCGAGGGCGTTCATTGATCCCTCACCACTCACCCTTCACCAATCACTCCTCACTTGTCTCGGCAGGCCGTGAGGCTACGGGTAAATCTTTGTGTATGGCTTGTGCCGCAAGCGCCGTACAAGACGCGCTTGCCGGCAAAGTCACCTGGGAGGGTCCCCGCACAGTCGGTATAATCGGCACGACCGGAATCGCGCGAGGGGAAACCCAGGGAAGGCGGTCCGCGCGGTTTTCTGAGGGAAGATCTTGGGCCGCCATCCCTGGGCTTGGGGTAGTAGAATCCGAAGACATTTCCTAGCCGTTAATCTTTGCCACACACCGATGCGGAGCTGTCGTTTGCCAAGCGTAAAACCCCCGCCGTCCCGCAAAAAACCCCCGCACGACAAGCCTGCGGCAGCCGCCACTGAGCCCTCGGAGAACGGCGCCGTCGACGACGACGCCATCGATGATGCCGTTGACGGCGAGGCCGAAGGCAATGGTGAGGCATCCGACGATTCGCCAGCGGTCGCCGCCAGTGCGGGCGGTCGTCCGCGTCGCCGCGTCACGGCCGAGACCATGGCCGCTGGCCAGCGCGATATTTCCGTCAGCGAGTTCTTCGCCAAGAATCGCCACTTGCTGGGATTCGACAACCCGCGCAAGGCGTTGCTGACCACGATCAAAGAGGCCGTCGACAACTCGCTCGACGCCTGCGAAGAGGCCGGCATCCTGCCCGAGATCTGGGTCCACGTCGAGCAGACGGCGCCCACGCGATTTAAGGTCGGCATCCAGGACAACGGGCCGGGCATCCTCAAATCGCAGATCCCCAACATCTTCGGCAAGCTGCTGTATGGCTCGAAGTTTCACCGCTTGCGGATGAGCCGCGGCCAGCAGGGCATTGGCATTAGCGCCGCTGGCATGTACGGCGTGCTCACGACGGGCAAGCCGGTGAAGATCATCTCGAAGGTTTCCCAGCGCAAGCCGGCCCACTATTACGAAATCCAGATCGACACCAAGAAGAACAAGCCCGAGATCCTCAACGGCCGCGGCGAGGGGGTCGACATCCCGCCGGGCGCCGCCGGCGCAAGGGTCATCGAGAAGCACGAGATCGAGTGGATCGATGCCGACCACGGCACCCGCGTGACGATCGAGCTCGAGGCCCGCTACCAGCGGGGCCGAGCCAGCGTCGACGAGTATCTCGAACAGACGGCCATCGCCAATCCGCACGCCACGCTGCACTACATTGGTCCGGAAAACCACGCGAACGACTATCCCCGCGCGACCGAGACGTTGCCGCCCGAGCCCAAGGAAATCAAGCCGCACCCGTATGGCATCGAGCTGGGCATGCTCGTGACGATGCTCAAGGACTCGAAGGCGCCCACACTGACGCAGTTCTTGGTCGGCAGCTTTTCGCGCGTCAGTCCGGCCGTGGCCCGCAAGATTTGCGAGGCGGCGAAGGTCTCGGTCCGCGCGCACCCGCACAAGATCGGCCGGCACGAATCCGATGCGCTCTACCAGGCGATCCAGCAGACGAAGATCAGCGCGCCGGCGACCGACTGCATTTCGCCCATCGGTGAGCCGTTGCTCTTGAAGGGGTTGCACCACGTGGTGCCGGCGGAGTTTTATGTCGCCAGCACGCGGCCGCCCGCCGTGTATCGCGGCAATCCGTTTCAGATTGAAGTGGCCTTGTCGTACGGCGGCACGTCGACGGCGCAGAAGGTCTCGCTGGAGACGCTCAGCGAGCTATTGGCCGAGAGCGACGCCCGCACGCTGCGGCAGTTTCTCATGAACACGTTCAACGGCTTTGGCTCGGAAGCTTCGGAGCGGACGCTCTCGGAATCCGGCTTGGGCACCCGTGCCAGCCCCAGCAAGCTCAAGCCCAAGGAAGTGACCCGGCTGCACGAAGCGCTGCGGAGCGTGAACTTGGAAGACGGCCAGACGATGAACGTGCTCCGCTACGCCAATCGCGTGCCGCTGCTCTTTTCGCCGGGCGCGTGCGCGATCACGCAGGCGATCCTGGGCACCAACTGGCGAAGCTACGGACTGAGCCAGTCGCGCGGCAGCCTGCCCGGCGGACCGGTGACGATCATGGTTCACATGGCCAGCGTGTGGGTGCCCTTCACGAGCGAATCGAAGGAGGCCGTGGCCAGCTATCCTGAAATCCAAAAGGAATTGCGGCTGGCAATCCAAGCCGTGGGCCGCAAGTTGAGCATGTACCTGCGACGGCGATTGCGCGTGAAGCAGGAGGGGGAGCGTCGCAATATCTTTCTGCGCTACCTGGGCGAAGTGGCCAAGGCCGTCAGCTCGATCAACGAGGCCGATCGTGAGGCGTTGTACAACCAGCTTGTCGAAGTTGCCAAACGCAAGACGGCCGAAGCCGACGTGACGCTCGACGACCGCGGCCGCGCGATCGAGGAAGAAGCCGAGGACTTTGGCGAGAACGTGCTGATCGTCGAGCAGCCGCTGCCGGTCGCGGCTGCGAGCCAGACGGTTTCGACGGCGGCGCCGGATGATTCGATACCGGCCAAGAAACGCAAGAGTGTAACCGCAGATGAACGCGGATGAACGCGGATGTTCTTGCGCGACGTTGGATGACAATCTATGTGAGAGGAACTGGCAATGTCGCTCCGGCATGTCGCCGAGCATTCACTGGTTGCCGCGAGTTTGGAGACAGTTCACGGATGGAAGTATATTGTGGATGGAGAGATCGACACGCCGAGCGGGCGACGCGTGGCGATCCGAACGGTCTGGATTGTCGAACACGTCGACCAGCCGCCCAGGCTTGTCTCCGCGTATCCAAACGAATAGGACGTTTCCCCATGATCAAGGAACACGAGCTCGTTGTGTTGACCTCGCCGGTGCCAAGCGAAAAGCTGGAAGCGGGGGACGTCGGCACCGTCGTCCACGTCTACGAGGATGGAAGGGCCTACGAGGTGGAATTCAACGCGTTGGATGGGCACACCACCGTGGTCGTAACGCTCGAGGCGGCCCAGGTCCGGCCCATCACGAATCGCGACATGATCCACGCCCGAGAAATTCAGACGGCATAGTATCAAGCGGGTCATGTCGGGTTGTCTGAACTTTGTCCGCGTTCATCGGCGTCTATCCGCGGTACCTTACTCTGATTTGCAACGAGTCGAATTCACTCTCATGGCCAAACGATCCAAAACCACGTCCGACAGAAGTGCCGATACCGCCACCGCGACCAAGACCAAACGCGCTGCGGCCAACCCGCGCGATAAGAAAACGCTCGATGAACTCCGCAACCTGGCCGACGGCGTGACCACGGTCGCGGCCCGCAAACGCGAGCCGCATTTCGACATCCCTGCCCGGGCCTTGTCGAACGTCAAGTACAACAAAGCCAAGCGGTTCCTCGAGATGGGCTCGAACAAGAACCGCCGGCAGTTGTTCAACCTGTCGCAGGCCAAGGCCTACATGCAGACCATGCTCGTCGCCAGCGGTTGCAATACGCTTCTCGACCAGGGCAAGACGATCAGCATTCGTGCCATGTTTTATATGCTCAAGCGCACCATCGAAGGCACGAAGGAAGAGACCTTCGACGAGCAGGCCGAATGCGACCCGATTATCGAAGACGTGGAAGTCATGCTCAACAGCCTCCGCGAGGAGCTGCATCTCTACGCGCAGAAACGTGGCGATATGGTCGGGCCGATCACGTTGGTCGACCGCGGCGACGAGATCGATTGCTCTCGGATGGGGTCAGGCGGCTATGGCATTCCTTCGAT